>Ga0308175_100000334_pt1 | contig 33623 bp, 26 predicted proteins | sample PhyCR1_3_FD_203893 | JGI IMG/M metagenome (GOLD analysis project Ga0308175, IMG submission 203893) | Soil microbial communities from UC Gill Tract Community Farm, Albany, California, United States - DLSLS.C.R1 | ecosystem: Environmental > Terrestrial > Soil > Agricultural land | place: USA...
CCCGCGGCCCCCCCCCCCCCGCCCCCTCCGCGCCCCCCCCCCCCCCCGCCCCCCCCGCCGACACTCGAATGACCGAATTCGAAATTCGAATCAATGACGAAGTTCGAATGACGAATCGGAAGACGGGCTGGTACTCCGTACCACAGGCGCGTCAGTAGAGGTCCTTTTGGCGGCTGTAGCCTAGCTCGGCGGAGCGGAGGGTGTTTCTGAGCAGCATGGCGACGGTCATGGGGCCGACGCCGCCGGGGACCGGGGTAAGGTGGGCGGTCTTTTCGCGGACGGGGTCGAAGGCGACGTCGCCAACGGTTTTCTTGGTGCCGTCGGGGGCGGTGACGCGATTGATGCCGACGTCGATGACGACGGAGCCGCCGCGCACGTGGTCGGCGGTGATGAGGTTGGGCTTGCCGACGGCGACGACGAGGATGTCGGCGCGGCGGGTGTGGGCGGGGAGGTCCTTGGTGGCGATGTGGCAGAGGGTGACGGTGGCCATCTGCTCGGTGAGGAGCAACGCGATGGGCTTGCCGGCGATTTCGCTGGCGCCCACGACGACGGCCTCGGCGCCGCGAATGGTGACGCCCGTGGATTTGATCAATTCGATGACGGCCAGGGCGGTGCAGGGGGCGATGAGGGTATGGCCGTAAACGACGTAGCCGATGTTGGCGGGGTTGACGCCTTCGACGTCCTTGACGGGGTCGATGGTGTATTGGAGCTCGGTGGCGTCCATGCCGGCCGGGAGGGGCAGGTGGAGCATGATGCCGGTGACGGAGGGGTCGTGGTTGAGCTTCTGGATGGTCTCGGCGACGTCGGCTTGGCCGGCGTCGGCGGGGAGATTGAGAAGATGGTAGTCGATGCCGACCTTGGCGCACGCTTCGGCCTGGCGCTGGGCGTAGAGCTCGCCGCCCGGGGGGAGGCCGACGAGGACGGCGGTGAGCTGGACGGGTCGGCCGCGGCGGGTCAGCTCGGCGACGCGCGACTTGGTCTGGTCGTTGATGACTGCGGCCAGGGCGGCGCCGTCGATGATCCTCGCGGGCATGGGCGCGATTATAGGGATGGCGGGAAGGGGGTCGAGGATTGACGGAGTCTGCAACGGATCAAAGACGGTCCGCTGAAGCGACGCGGAGGACTTCGACGGTGCGATCCTCTATTCTTTTGGCGATGAAGATCTATACCAAGGCAGGCGACGACGGGACGACGGCGCTGCTCGGCGGGGGGCGCGTGGCGAAGTCGGATCGGCGGCTGGATTGTTACGGCACGATCGACGAGCTGAACGCGGCGCTCGGCGTAGCGGCGGCGTGGGTCGCAGGGGACGCAGAGTTGGGCGGGATGATTCGCGCGATTCAGAACGAGCTGTTTACGCTGGCGTGTCATCTGGCGGCGCCGGATGCGGCCGGGGGGGCAGCGGCGAAATTGCCAGCGCTGGACGAGTCGATGATTAACCGGCTGGAGATGCAGATCGACGCGGCCGAGGCGGAGCTGCCCGCGCTGCGGGAGTTTATTCTGCCGGGCGGCAGCGAGGGGGCGGCCCGGCTGCATTTTGCGCGGACGGTCTGCCGGCGGGCGGAGCGGCTGGTGGTGTGCTTTTCGCAGGACCGGCCGGTGGCGGGGATTATTTTGACGTATCTGAATCGGCTGAGTGACTGGCTGTTCGTGCAGGCGCGGGCGGCGAACCGGCGGGCGGGGGTGGGGGATGTGGTGTGGGAGAAGGCGTAGTAACCGTCCGCAAAATGAACGCAGGGGCCGGACGCGGAGAGGTGCGGCAATGGCGCGATCATCGGGACATCTGGGTAAGAAGGACAGAATTCGTCTGGAGGCGTCTCTCAAAGGCTTACCGGCTGAACTCGCATATCTGCGGAAGCCGATTTTGGCCATTGCAGACCAAAATCAAGATCTGCTTGGTTGCGGTGAAGCGGACATCGGTGAGCTGGAAAAGGCGGTCGCAGAGCGAAGGCGTGCCTTGCCCGAGCATTCCCCGACTGACGACGCCGAGTTACTCCACGAGTGGTTGGCGCAGCAAGAAGCAGACGCGTCGTCCTGGGCGGGACCCGCATGGTTCATTGAAGGTTGTCTTCGCGGGTTCGACATGTTTGCGGCTGCGCCAGCGCCGGTTGAGTCAAGAAAGCGGTCCGCCTCAGGCCTTCGGCGGGTCGAAGTCGACGTTCCGCAGGGATTCCGAACGAAGCTTTACGAGGGAGGCATGGAACTGGGGAATCGAGAGGTCCAGATTATTATTTGCGAACTCACTGATGAAACGTATGCGATCAGACGTGAGGGCTACGAGCGCAGCACTGAACCGAGTTTTTTGGCTTCCATTCGAGCGACACACCAAGTGTGCGACGAGCTGGACCGTAACTTCAGAATTGGTTCGGCCGAAGGGTTGCGGCTGACAAGCCGACGCGCGCAGTCCGGCCTCATAGCGATGTGCCAATACCTGCTGTCGGTAGCTGGTGCGAAAGTCGAGATTGGCATGTTCGCGCGCGGTCAGCGCCGGGCTGACCTGACGAAGTATGAATCGATTGTTGCTTCCATTCGCTGTAGGTAGGTCAATTGCGCGAGCCTACCTCGCGCCAAGGCACACGAATTCCGCCTGGCCTTTGGCGTAGATTCTACCGCCGTAGACGAGGGGGACGGACCAGATGTCTTCGCCTTCGAAAAGGTCTTTTTCGGCGAGGACCTTCAGGTTGTTGGCGTCGGCGGTGGCGAGGCGGAGTTTGCCGCGTTCGGTCATGAGGAGGAGTTTGCCGTTGGCGACGCGGGTGAGGGAGCCGCCGAGGCCGATGCGGTCGGAGGAGGCGCGTTTTTGCCAGCGGATTTTGCCGTCGGGCCAGGCCATGCACTTGAGGATGCCTTCGCTGTTGGCGTAGAGGGAGTCGCCGTCGAGGATGGTCTGGGGGAAGCGGCTTTCGATGTCGGTGTTTTCCCAGAGCTTCTTTTCGCCGGCGGGGGAGATTTCCATCATCATGCAGCCTTTGCCGTAGTCGCTGGTGACGAAGAGGTGGCCGTCGCGGTAGACGGGGGTGCTGGAGTTGACCTCGCTGCCGGTTTCCCACGGTTCTTTCCAGAGGGTGCGGCCGGTGGCGGGGTCCGTGCCGTAGACGGCGTCGCCGGCGAAGATGACGAGCTGGCGCTGGCCGCCGGCGTCGGTCATGACGGGCATGGCGTAGCCGGCGACGGTTTTGGCCTCGGAGATCCAGGTGATCGCGCCGGTATTCTTGTTAACGGCGACGGCGGTGCCGCCGCCCGCGCCAGATTCGTCTTTGGGCTTTCCACCCTGGACGTAGAGCAGGTCGCCGTCGATGAGGGGGTTGGAGGCGCAGCCGTAGCCGGGGCCTTCGGCGTTGAGTGCCTTAAGGACGTTGATCTGCCAGACGGGTTTGCCGGTGGCCGTGTCGCGGCAGGTCAGTTCGCCCATGCCGCCGTAGGTGTAGATGCGCTGGCCGTCGATGGCGGGGGTGGAGCGTGTGCCGCCATAGCTGTCGGTGTAGCCGGGGCCGCCTTCGGCGTTCCAGAGGATGCGGCCGGTGGCGGCGTCGAAGGCGGTGAGGCATTCCTTGCTCTTGGCGCCTTCGCCGCGCGTGCCGATGAGGCTGAAGAGGAAGACCTTGCCGGCGGAGGCGACGGGGCTGGAGTAGCCGAGGCCGACGTCGGCGGACCAGAGGACCTTGGGGCCGGCGGCGGAAAAGGCGGATTCATTGACGTCTTCGCGGCTGATGCCGTCGGCGCGAGGGCCGCGCCAGCGGGGCCAATCTTCAACGGGGGTGAGCGGGGGGCTTTCGGGGTAGAGTTTTTTTTCGGCGACGCGGGCCTGTTCCACCTCCATGCTGCTGGCACCGCCGCGGCCGACGGCGCCGCCGACGCTGCGCTTGGCCCACTTGCGCAGATAAGGGGTGTAGTAGATGACGGCCGCGACCAGGGCGGCGCCGGCTGCGCCGACCAGAACGTCACGCAGAATCCGCTTCCACATGCGACGCCTCATTTGGCACCGGCCAGCGCTACGCGCGGGGCGCCGACCATTTTCCATTGTCCCCGCCGTGATCCCCTCTGTAAAATCCCCCACCGTTCACGGCCCGGCACGCTTCGAGGACTCGCTCAACGGAAGGAACTCCCATGATCTCTGCCAAATTCCTGTTTGCCACGGTGGCGGCCTTTCTCACGACGATCACGCTCCCGGCGGTGGCCGCCGAATCGGCCAAGTTGCCGCCGGACGAGGGGAAGGCGAAGGAGCGGCTGAATTCGTCGCCGCGGCACGGGGAGTGGGTGGATATTCCGGTGGAAAGCGGGGGGACGGCCAAATCGCTGCGGGCGTACGTCGTGTATCCGGAGTCGAAGGACAAGGCGCCGGTGGTCGTCGTGATACAGGAGATCTTCGGCCTGACCGACTGGATCCGGTCGGTGGCGGACCAGCTCGCGGCCGATGGGTTCATCGCGATCGCGCCGGACCTGCTGACGGGCAAGGGGCCCAACGGTGGCAACACCGACGCGTTTCCCTCGCGCGACGACGTGACCCGCGCCGTCCGCGGGCTGGACGCGAACCAGGTCATTGCCGATCTGAACGCGGTGCGGGAGTACGGGCTAAAGCAGCCGGCGTGCAACGGGAAGTCGGCGTCGGTGGGGTTCTGCTGGGGCGGGGGAACGAGCTTCAATTTCGCGGCGCACCAGCCGGAGTTGAACGCGGCGGTGGTCTATTACGGCACGCCGCCGAAGGACGGCGATTTAAAAAACGTGAGGGCGCCGGTGCTGGGGCTGTACGGCGGGAATGACGCGCGCGTGACTTCTACGGTGAAGGATACCGAGAAAAAAATGAAGGAGCTGGGCAAGCCGTACATGCCACACGTGTACGAGGGGGCGGGGCACGGGTTTTTGCGGGCGCAGTCCGGCAGTGAGGCGAACGCGAAGGCGGCGGAGCAGGCGTGGCCGACGACCGTCGAGTTCTTGAAGGAACACACGAAGTGATTGCGCCGCCGGGTGAGTCGTCGGTTTCCGGCAACGCGGATTCGTCGGCAGGGTAGCTCCAATACGTCCGCCGAAGGCCGGCGTACGTCGTTCACCCGGAGCTTCCCATGTGCCGCCGACTCCTACTTGCGTTCTTTATCGTCGCGCCGCCGCTCTGCTCCGCCGACGGGCCGGCTGCGGACCTCCAATCCCTGTCTCTCCTGAAGGCAGACGCTTACCCCCGCGCTTTTTTCTTTCGATCCTCGGAAGGGGCGGCGGCGAATCCGCGGTCGTCTTACGAGCAGTGGGACGCGACGTTCTCGCGGCTCATGGGCATCGAGGGCAAGGCGCTCGACGAGGAACTGCCGGGGCGGTCGGCGAAGAACATCCAATTCTTCACGCGGTTCAAGCGGGAACACCCGGACCAGCTCGTGCTGCTGCATTACAACGGGAACGCCCGCGACCCGCGCGAGCCGCACGCGTCGCGGTTCTACGCGGGGCACTGGCTGTACTATCTCGGCTCGTCCATCACGACGGACCTGCCGGCGGCGGAGGGGGAGGCGGACGTGAAAGTGGCGGAGCCGGGGCGATTTCTGACGAACATCGGCCGGTACAAGGACGCGAACGAGGACGTCGCGTTGTGCGCGCTCGATGATTCGGGCAGGCCGGACTGGTCGCGGTGCGAGCAGGTGCAGCTCGTGTCCGTGGACGCCAAGGCCAAAACGATCCGCGTCCGCCGCGGGGCGTACGGCAGTAAGCCGCTCGCCTTTACGCCGGGGCACGGGTACGCGGCGTCGCACGCCGGGGAGGGGCCTTGGGGGCGCAATTCGCACCTGCTCTGGGCGTACAACTATTCGCTTGATTGCCCGAAGGATGCGGCGGGACGGACGGCGGCGGACGTGCTTTCCGACGACCTGGCGGAGCATTTCGCCACCGACCTGTCGGCGTTCGACGGCCTGGAATTCGACGTCCTGCACGACCACGCGCAGGGGCAGAACGGCAAGCGGCGGCCGATCGATTTGAAAGGCAATGGGCAGGCGAGCGGCGAGGCTGCCGTGGGTGCCGGTGACCCGTATCAGGCGGGCGTGATTCGCTTCCTGCAAGTCCTGCGGCAGAAGATGGGGCCGAGCCGTCTGATCATGGCCGACGGGTGGTCCATCGGGAACCAGCGGGGGTTTGGGATCTTGAACGGAATCGAATCGGAAGGCTGGCCGTCGCTCCAGGACGTGCACGTGGACGACTGGTCCGGGGGATTGAACCGGCAGTCGTTCTGGCTGGCAAATTCGGCCGAGCCGCGATTCTGCTACGTCAATCACAAGTTCAACGCGGGGCCCGCGGGACCGGCGCGACCGGGGCCGGGTGGTGCCAAGAAAGGCAAAAAGGGAAAGGCCGACAACACGCCTGCGGCGGACCGGGAGATCCTGCGGGCGGGGGACATCCCCTGGAACATTCACCGGCTGGTGATGGCGGGGGCGATGTTCACGAATTCGGCGGTTTGTTATTCGATGACGCCGCCGGCGGAACCGGGGGAAAGCGCGGGCGTCTGGGACGAGCTGCGGTGCGGCGTCGAACACAGGATCGGCTGGTTGGGCGCGCCGGCGGGGGAGGCGGTTCATCTGGCGGCCCGTGCCCCCGATCTGGTTGCGGGGCCGCTGGGGCGGCACGTGACCGCGGCCGGCGCCGCCGTGACGGAGCACGACGGGGGCGTGACAATCACGCCCCACGACCCGGCGGCGACGGAGGTTCGATTCCGCGTCGCGCTGGCCAACGGCACGCCGGACGTCTTCGTGACGCTTACCGCCACGGCCGACCCAATGAGGAATGCGCCGCCGCAGGTCGCCCGGATTCTGCGCGTCAATCTGGCCGGCGCGCCCGTCGATGCGAAGTCGGATTTCGCCTGGGTGAACGGGGCGGAGTTTACCAGCACCTGGTACTTTCCGGACGCGCCGCCGAATGCGACGATCGAATTCAGCGTCGAAGGCGGCGAGACGGTGACGGTCCGGCGGCTGACGGCGCACGCCGCGCCGGAGTTGGTCTATCGCAAGTTCGAGCACGGGCTGGTGATTGCCAATCCGACGCCGCGGGAGCAGACGTTTGATCTGGCGGGACTCCTTCCGGGCGTGCACTTCCGGCGGTTAAAGGGGTCGGCTCATCAGGATCCGAAAACCAATGACGGAGCTGTTGTAGGGGAATCGGTCACCATGGGGGGGAAGGATGCCCTGTTTCTTGTTAAGGATTAATTGAGTCGGTTGGGGTGACCCAACTGGTCGCCGCCCCCGAGCATTTCAGATTTCGAACGATCGTGCGGATTGCGTGGATTCCCATTGATTCGGATTCGTACAGTTAATAAAAGGCCATCATGAGACCTACCCGCCGTTCGTTCCTTCAGGCTTCGGCCGCGGCCGCGGCGTCTTTGGCCGCCCCGACGATCGCACAGCCGGCGCCGACGAAGAAGCGGCCGAACCTGTTATACGTGTTCGCCGACCAGCTCCGTCACCAGTCCTGCGGCTACGCCGGTGACGGGAAGGCGATTACACCCGCCATCGACCGCTTCGCGACGCAGGGGTGCAATTTCAGCAACGCGGTCGCGTCGGCGCCGGTGTGCACCGCGTACCGGGCCGGCCTGATGACCGGCAAGTACACGACGTCCAACGGAATGGTCATCAACGAGCTGCGGATCAACCCCAACCAGCGCTGCTTCGGCCACGTGCTGACCGATTCGGGTTACCACACCGGGTACATCGGCAAGTGGCACCTGTACGCGAATCAGCTCGGGCACCACGAGGACCCGAAGAATTCGTTCGTGCCGCGGGGGCCGCACCGGCTGGGGTTTGACGGCTACTGGGCGGCGTACAACTTCCATCACATTTATTACAACACCTACTACCACACGGAGTCGCCGGAGAAGATCTTCTACGGGCCGGGGGTGTACGAGCCGGACGCGCAGACGGATTTCGCGATCAACTTCATTGACGGGCATCAGAAGCAGTCGCCGGAGAAGCCGTTTGCGTTGTTCCTGTCGTGGGGGCCGCCGCACGACCCGTGGGGGAATGACAACACGCCGGCGAAGTTCCGAAAGATGTTCAAGGACACGCCGTTTCCGAACCCGCCGAATTACCAGGCGGAGAACGATCCGTACGCGGACAACTGGGGACGACTTAATTCCAAGGAGCGTGCGCAGCTCGAGGAGTGGCGGCGGAATTATTACGCGATGACCAGCAGCCTGGACGCGAACCTCGATCGGCTGCTGAAGGCGCTGGAGAAGCACAACCTGGCGGAGGACACGATCGTCGTGTTCACGTCCGACCACGGGGAGATGTTCGGGGCGCACGGGCGGCGGGCGAAAAACATTTTTTACGAGGAGGCGGCGCGGATTCCGTTTTTGCTGCGGTATCCGAGGCAGGTGCCGGCCGGCGGCACGTCGGACGCGTGTTTGGGCACTGTGGACGTCATGCCGACGCTGCTATCGATGATGGGGCTACAGTGTCCGAAGTCGGCGGAGGGAATGGACCTGAGCCACTGCGCAGCCGGGAAGGCCGGTCCGGAGCCGGACGCGGCGCTGATGATGATCTGCGGGGCGACGGCGGCGTGGCAGGACGGGCACGAGTGGCGGGCGATGCGGGACAAGCGGTTTACTTATGCGGTTTACCGGGTGGATCGCTCGGAGCTGTTGTTTGATAACGTGAATGATCCGTACCAGCAGCGGAACCTCGCCGGCGATCCGAAGCATGCGGCGACCGTCGAGCGCTTCCGCGGGATGTTGAAGCAAAAGATGGCCGGCCTCGGCGACGCGTTCGAGGCGTGCACGTGGTACCGGGACCACTGGACCGACGGGAACCGGAACATCACCCGCTCGGCGACGGCGGATTTCGCGCGGGCCTGAGGTGGCTGTTAGACGTCGGGCACGGCGTGGATTTCGGCGAAGAGATCACGGAGGGAGAGGGTGAAGCCGGGGAGGACGTCCTCGCCGTTGAGGGACTTGGTCTCGTCCAGGACTGTCGAGGTAGAGGGGTCGGTGAAGACGGTTGCCGTTCGGGTGCGCGGGTCGATCAGCCAGACGAGGCGCGCCCCTGCGGAAAAATATTCGCCGCGCTTACGATCCATCTCGGCCTTCGTGTTGCCCTCACTGATGACCTCTACTGCCAGATCGGGCGCGAGCACGGGAGCGGCCTCCTTGGGCACGCCACCCGGCATTCGGGTCCACGAGACGTAAGCGACGTCGGGCATTCGCACCAAGCCCGGGAAGAGCCTCATCATGCCGTCTGAACCGGTGATCACGCCGAGTTTTCGCGGGATGACGAATGCACGCAATGCCGAAGCGATGGCGATAGCCAACATTGATTCTTTAAAACCCATTGCCTTCTCCACCAGGACCCCGTCCACGAGCTCGAACAGGCGGTGTTCCTTGGCGTCGATGTCCACCACGTCCTTCACCGTGGCGGTACCCGGCGGGGGGGACATGCGGACGCGCTCGGGGGAGATGCCGCCGAGACGGTCGAGAAGGTCGGCCATGGTTTGGGCCGGCGGGGCGGCGGGCGGGAGTGTGGCGGTGGCCATCGGCAGCTCCTTATGCATCGGGGGAATTGTACCGGGAATGCGCGGTGCTTACGACCGATCGATTGCCCGGGCCGTTCGCCAGACGTTGGCGGCGGCGGTCGTGAGGAGTCGGGGGGCGTTTTGCATGGCGGCTTCGATGGAAATGGGGCGGTCGCAGATGGAAAACCAGGCGGTCAGGCCTTGCGCGAGAGCGGGTTCGACGCCATCGCCGATGGAGCCGGCGAGGGCGACGCAGGGGACGCCGGCGGCCTTGCAGAGGCGGGCGACGCCGATGGCGGTTTTGCCGGCCAGGCTCTGGGCGTCGAGGCGGCCTTCGCCGGTGATGCAGAGGGCAGCGCCGGAGAGGCGGGCGGGGAGGCGGGCGGCTTCGGCGACGATTTGGAAGCCGGGGCGGAGCGTGGCGCCGAAGAATGCGAGCATGCCGAAGCCGAGGCCGCCGGCGGCGCCGGCGCCGGGGGTGGCGGGGTCCGTGTGGGGGAAGAGGGTGGAGAGGCGGTGCAGGGCGCGGTCGAGGTGATCGACCTGTTCGGGCGTGGCGCCTTTCTGGGGGGAGAAGATTCGGGCGGCGCCGGCGGGGCCGAAGAGGGGGTTGGTGACGTCGCAGGCGACTTCAATCCTGGGGAACGAAGACACGGGCTGGCAGCCCGTGCCACGAGTGATGCGCTCTACTTCGGCGCCCGTGAGGGGGGGATCATGCATCGTGCGGCGGGCGCCGTCATTGAGGGTGAAGACCGCGCCGCAGGCTTGGGCGCAGCCCACGCCGGCGTCGTTGGTGGCGCTGCCGCCGATGCCGAGGATGATTTTTTCGACGCCGAGTTTGGCGGCGGCCGCCAGCAGTTCGCCGGTGCCGTAGGTTGTCGTGCGGAGGGGGTTGCGCTGTTCGGGGCGGAGCAGGGCCAGGCCGCTGGCGGAGGCCATTTCGACGACGGCGGTTTTGTGGTCGCCGAGGATGCCAAAATCGGCTTCGACGGTGGTGCCGGGGAGGGGGCCGGTGACGGTGCGGCGTTCGATCCGGCCGGCGGTGGCGGCGACGAGCGTCGCGACCGTGCCTTCGCCGCCGTCGGCCATCGGACATTGGTCGATCTCTAACGCCGGGTCGGCCGAGCGCAGCCCCGCTGCGATCGCGTGGGCGACCACGACCGCGCTCAGGCACCCTTTGAACTTGTCTGGGGCGGCGACTACTTTCATCGGCGTGGTCCCCCTACAGTCCCGGACCGCTGGCGTGCGACGTCGCGGCGTTCAGCTTCAACTGCCCGCGCAGGATCTGCTGTCCCCGGACGACTACGATAAAGACGTTGCCCTGGGCCGGCATGTGCTGCAGCAGGACGGAGAAGTCGTCGAGGTTCTGCACGCGGTAGCGGCCGAGCTGGAGGATCACGTCGCCGGGCTGGAGGTTGGCGGCCTCGGCGGCGCTCCCGCGGGCCACGTCGGTGATAAACAGCCCGTCCTCGACGGCCAGCCCGTACTTCTGCGCGAGCATGGGGGTGACAGGCTCGACGCCGATGCCGAGTCGGCGTTTGGCCTGGACGACGGCGTCCGGGACGGGCATCGCCTTGGTGGACACGCGCGATTCCCTGCCGTCGGTGGTACGCACGACGACCGGGTCGCCGGGCTTGGTGCGCAGGAGGATCGCGTAAGCGTCCACGATATCGGCCGGGGCGCGGCCGTTGATGGTCGAGACCACTTTGGGATCCGCGCCGCTCAGCGACGCGAGCACGGTCACCTTGACCGTGGCCGGCGGCTCGACGGTGCGGCGTTCGGTCAGCTTCACCGGCACGTCCATCTTGCTCACCTGACCGGGGTTCATCAGCTCGGGGATCAGATCGCGCAGGCGGTTAACGGGGATGGCAAAGCCGATGTTCTGGGCGTCACCGCGGATCGCGGTGTTGATCCCGATCACCTGGCCGTACGCGTTAAGCAGCGGCCCGCCGCTGTTGCCGCGGTTGATGGCCGCGTCGGTCTGCACCAGGTCCGCCAGCAGGACCTTGTCGCTCTCGTCTTTCAGCTCCCGGTGGACGGCCGAGACCACGCCAGTGGTCACCGAGTGGCTAAAGCCCAGCGGATTCCCGACGGCGATGACCGGCTCGCCGATCATCAGGTCGCCGGAGTCGCCCAGGTCCAGGACCGGCAGCTTGCGGTCGGTGGAGACCTTTAAGATGGCCAGGTCCGCGTCGGCGTCGCTGGAGATCAGGTCGGCGGGGAGCTTTCGGCCGTCCGCCATCTCGACGGTGATCTGCCGGGCCCGGTCGATGACGTGGTTGTTCGTGACGACGTAGCCGTCGGGGTGGACGATAAAGCCGCTGCCCAGGTAGCTGGCCGGGACGCGGACGACTTCGCCGGGATCGAACGGGGCGAGGAATGGGTCGTTCCCGAATCGGGAGATGCGGCGGTCGATCAGGCGCGTCGTCGAGATGCTGACGACCGCGCCCTTAGTCTTTTCGACCACCCGCACGGTGACGGTGCGGCGGAGGTTGATGCCCTCGGGCGCGTCGGCGGCAATTGCGGGCGCGAGCAAGGCGAACGAGCAGATCAAAGCAAGCGGGCGTCGCATGAATCGAACCATAACGCGCTGGGCAGGGGGGTCAACGTGCGGATTTGGCGCGGTACTATAGGGCGGGCGGACGGGCAGTTTGAGCGGAGATTCCAGATGGTGCTGCGGAGACTGGCGGGCGGGGCCGTGGTCTTGCTGGTCGCTTGGGCCGCGTGCGTTCGCGCGCAGGAGAAGGCGCCGGCGGATGCGGTGTTGCGGGACAAGGGGCTCACGCGCGTGGGGGGGACTTACCTGCTGGAGGCGGATGCGAAGCTCCCGGAGCTGATGCGGCGCTTGCGGCAGGTGAGAAAGCGAGTGGACGACGACGCGGCCAAGCGCGCCGAAATCGCCAAAGACATCCAGAAGGCCTTGGACGCGGAGGTGGGATGGGACCGCGAGATGCGCGACGTCGATGAAAAGCTGTCCAAGGCCAAGGACCCGGTCAAGCACAACCAACTCGCCGGCCAGCACAACGTGCTGCTGTCGAAAATGAGGGAGGCCGAGCGGTACATCGACCAGCGGCAGAAGGAGCTGTCGAAGATGCCCGACGCGTGGGACGACTGGGTCCAGGTGGTGCTGGAGGTGTCGGACAAGTTTCAGGCCGCTTCAAGGCGCTACGAGGAGCTCGCCGCCGACGACGCGGTGAAGGGTGCAACGGCGCGGCTGAACGAGGGGGCTGGCGGGAAGGTGCGGCTGGGGCCGTCGGGGCAATTTACCCAGGAGCAGCCGTACGTGCGCAAGCAGCGGGAACTGGTCGATGCGGGGTCGATCAAGCTGGTCGTCATGGGCGGCGTGGCGCAGGTGAACGTGACGCTGAACGGGACGCTGAGCGTGCCGATGCTGCTGGACTCCGGCGCGTCGAGCGTGTTCCTGTCGTGGGAGGTGGCGCAGCAGGCGGGGCTGCGACCGGGGCCGAAGGACCCGGTGGTGAAGGCGGCGATCGCCAGCGGGAAGTCGATCGAGGCGTGCCTCATGACCCTGCGGAGCGTGCGTGTGGGGCCGTTCGTGGCGGAAGACGTTGCGTGCCTGGTCGCGCCCGCCTCGATGAAGGACGCCCCCAACCTGCTCGGCGGGTCGTACCTGCGGAATTACGTGTACCGGATGGACCTGACGCGCGGCGAGCTCCACATGTCGCCGATCGGGGGAAAGATCCAAGAGCTTCCGGCGGCGACAATGCCGGCGGCGACGACCGCGCCCGCCTCGCCCCTCGCGACGACGGGTCCGGCTGCGGAGAAGGGGAGCGAGCCGGAGGTGCTTGTCGAGAAGGGGTGGACGATCCTGTTCCGCTCGGCGGACCCGACGCACTGGAACACGGCCGTGCGCGAGGCCGACGCGTACGCGGTGCCGCTGGAGAAGGCGCCGGCGGACATGGCTTACCTGCGGATGCGTAACGCCGACGGCGATTACGTCATCATCCCGCTGAAGCGTGACGAGCTTCAGAAGCACGTGGGCCGGCATACGTACGGGTGGGAGGGGCGGAACATCGCGATGCACAAGGCGCACCACCTCGGAATTTACGTGAAGTCGATGCCGCGGAAAGCGAAGGGGTCGATTGACGTGTCCCAGGTGACCAACGCGTCGTGGACTGGGTATGGGTTTGGGAACAGGGTGAGGATGGACGATCGCCAGGGGTACGCGTGGGAGGGTAAACCCGCGGGCCATAGCGTGTTCGAGATCGCGGTGACGGCGGGGCCGTTGACCGAAGAGGAGAGGAAGAGAGTGCCGGGGGATTAGCTGGGGCGGTTGCATGCGCGGTAGGTTGGGGCTAGAAGTCTCGGCATGAACACATCGTGGCGCGTCGGGTGGGTGTTGGCGGTTTTGGTTTTGGTGGGATGGGGCGGGACGGCGGCCGGCGCGGACGCGCGGCGGCCGAACATGATTATTATTCTGGGCGACGATCTGGGGTACGGAGACCTGGGCTGCTTTGGCCACCCGACGATCCGCACGCCTAACCTGGACCGGATGGCCGCCGAGGGGATGCGGTTTACCGATTTTTACGCCAGCGCGGTGGTCTGCACGCCGTCCCGCGCCGGGCTGATGACCGGCCGCTACCCGGTGCGGTCGGGAATGACGAGCAATCGGCGGCGGGTGCTGTTCCCGTATTCGACCGGCGGGCTGCCGCGGGAAGAGGTGACAATCGCGGACGTGTTCAAAAAAGCCGGCTACGCCACAGGGATGATGGGCAAGTGGCACCTCGGGCACCGGCCGGAGTACCTCCCGACCAGCCACGGATTCGAATACTTCTTCGGGCTGCCGTATTCGAACGACATGGACCGCACCGAGGAGGCGCCGCGGGACGCCTCAAAATCGCTGAACCCGAAGGTCGAGTGGTTCAACGTGCCGTTGATGGAGGGCACGAAGATCATCGAGCGGCCGGCCGACCAGCACACGCTGACGCGGCGGTACGCGGAGCACGCGGTTCAGTTCATCAAACAGCACAAGGAACAACCATTTTTTCTGTATTTCGCCAGCACATTCCCACACATTCCGCTGTTCGCGTCCGAGAAGTTCGCGGGCAAAAGCTTGCGGGGGTTGTTCGGGGACACGGTGGAAGAGCTGGACTGGGCCGTGGGCCAGGTGTTGGATTGCTTGAAAAACGAGGGGCTGGCCGAGAACACCCTGGTGTTTTTCACCAGCGACAACGGCCCCTGGATCGTGCAGGGGATCGTCGGCGGATCGGCCGGATTGTTGAAAGATGGTAAAGGCAGCACGTGGGAAGGCGGCATGCGCGAGCCGACGATCGCGTGGTGGCCGGGGAAGATCAAGGCCGGGCAGGTGAACCACGAGTTGGGGTGCAACCTGGATTTTCTCCCGACGGCGGCGGCGCTGAGCGGTGGCGAGGTGCCGAAGGATCGGCCGATCGACGGCGTGAATCTGCTGCCGATGCTGGCCGGGGAGGGGAAGGGGCGTGAGGTGTTTGTTTACTTCAGGGACGAAGACCTTTATGCGGTGCGAAAGGGGCCGTGGAAGGCGCACTGGGTGACGCAGACGGGTTACGGCGGGTCGGGGCCGGAAAAGCACGATCCGCCGCTGCTGTTCAACCTGGAGCAGGACCCGGGGGAGCGGTTCGATCAGGCGAAGGAGCACCCGGAGGTCGTGGCGGAGTTGACGAAGGAATTTGAGAAGGCGAAGGCGGAGATCAAGGAGGGGAAGAATCAGTTGGAAGGCGCGGAGGCGGGCGCGCCGGGGGCGCAGCCGGCGAAAAAGGGAAAGGGGAAAAAGGGGAAGTCGTAATTGTAAGCAATCGATACGAGGAGCCTGCAATGCTCGGAAAGCACTTGATCGGCGGTGCGTTGGTCGCGCTGGTGGTGGTGATGGGGTGTGCCGGCGACGCGGAAAAGAAGTCGGCGTCGCGGAATGAGCCGTCGAATCCCGCCGCGCCGGAGGGGCCGGCGGTGAGGCGCTCCGACGCGCTGACGGGCGACGGCGGCGGCATGCGGTCGGCGGCGGGGATGGAGCACGAGGGCCACCTGGGCGGGACGCCCACCACGCAGCCCGGCGCGGCGGTGGTGTACACGTGCCCGATGCACCCGGAGGTGAAGCAGTCCACGCCGGGAACCTGTCCGAAGTGTCACATGACGCTCGTGGCCAAGTCCGCCGGGGGGCGATGATGAGGTTGCGGCGGGGCGCGTTGGCGGTCGTGGTCGGGATGGCGGCGGGCTGCGCTTCGACGGATCCGGGGCCCGCGTTCGACGACGTGCGGAAGGTGGTGGGGGAGCGCACGGGCATGCGCGTGGAGTGGGACCGGGGGACGGCGGACGACGCGGCGGTCGCTGCGGGCGTGGGGCAGATGATGGCGCACCCGCTGTCCGCCGAGGAGGCCGTGCAGGTCGCGCTGCTCAATAACCGGCACCTTCGGGCGGAGTACGAGGAGCTTGGGATTGCCCAGGCGGAGCTGGTGCAGGCGGGGTTGTTGAAGAATCCGACGTTCTTTGCCAGCGCGCGGTTTCCCGATCGGTCGCCGCACGTGGTGAACACGGAGTTTGCCGTGGCGGCGGATTTCGTCGACCTGCTGGCGGTGCCACTGCGGAAAAAGGTTGCGGCGGCGGCGCTGGACACGGCGAAGCTGCGCGTGGCCGACGAGGTGCTGAAGCTGGCGGCGGAGGTAAAGGCGGCCTATTACCGACTCGCCGCGCGGGAGCAGGTGCTGGCGATGCAGCGGACGATCACCGAGGCGGCGGCGGCGTCGGCGGAGCTGGCGCGCCGGCAAATGGATGCGGGGAACATCAACGAGCTGGACGCGGCGAACGAGCGGGCCGCTTCGCTTCAGGCGAAACTCGACGTTGCGCGTACGCAAGCCGAGGTGGTGGCGGATCGGGAAGAGCTCGTGCGGCTGATGGGCTTGTGGGGGAAGGACGCCAGCGGTTTGGCGGTCCAGCGGCTGGCGGAAGTGCCGGCCGGCGAGGCGCCGCTGGACGGGCTGGAATCGCGTGCGATTTCGCAGCGGCTGGATCTGGCGGCGGCGAAGGCGGAGGCGGCGTCGATCGCGCGGGCGCTGGGGCTGACCCGGTCGTATGGGCTGTGGAGTGTTGAAGTTGGTGTGGACACGGAGCGCGAGCCGGACAGGACGAACGTCACGGGGCCGGAGGTGACGGTGGAGTTGCCGGTGTTCGACCAGAAGCAGGGGAAGGTTGCCGACCTCGCTGCGCGGTATCGGCAGGCGAAGGAGCGGGTCGAGGCGACGGCCATCGACATCCGGTCGCAGGTGCGCGCGGCGCGCGACCGGATGATAGCCGCGCGGGACGCGGCGGCGTATTACCGCGACGAACTCATCCCGCAGCGCGAGCGGATCGTCGCTTTATCCCAGCGGCGGTACAACGGGATGCTGCTGGGGGTTTACCAGTTGATCGCCGCGAAACAGGCGGAAGTCTCGGCCTACCGCGAGTACGTCGAGGCGACGCGGGACTACTGGGCCGCGCGGGCGGAATTGGAGCGGGCGGTCGGCGGAAGGCTGGCGAAAGACGCGAATGACGAATGACGAAACAAGTGGCTCTTGTTCGTCGTTCGGACTTCAATCGGAGAGGCCCGATGAATTCACAGTTGTCTCGAAGGTCGATGTTGGCGGCTGGGGCGGCGGGGTTGGCGGCGGGAAACCTTGTTGAGTTTGCGTGCGGGCAGCCAACGCCGGCGGCGGAAGGCGTACAGCATCCCACCGTCATCACGCCCAACGGCACCTCGCTCCCGTGGACCACCGAGGACGGCTGCAAAACATTCCACCTGGTGGCCGAGCCGGTGAAGCGCGAATTCGCGCCCGGGATGGTAGTGGACTGCTGGGGCTACAACGGCCAGACGCCCGGCCCGACGATCGAGGCCGTCGAAGGCGACCGCGTTCGAATCTACGTCACCAATAAGCTGCCCGAACCCACCACCGTCCACTGGCACGGCATCATCCTGCCCAACGGCATGGACGGCGTCGGCGGGCTCACGCAGCCGCACATACAGCCCGGCGAGACTTACCGCTACGAGTTCGACCTGAAGCAGCACGGCACGCACATGTACCACCCGCACTCCGACGAGATGATCCAGATGGCGCTCGGGATGCAGGGATTCTTCATCATTCATCCAAAGTCGAACGACGAGCAGCCGGTGGATCGACAGTTCTGCATTTTCCTTCAGGAATGGTTCGTCCCTCCAGGCGCATCGCGGCCGAACCCGATGGTGATGACCGATTTCAACCTGTTCACCTTCAACAGCCGGGTATGGCCTGGGACCGAGCCGCTGGTGGTCCGGCGCGGGCAGCGCCTGAGACTGAGCTTCGCCAACCTGAGCATGGACAGCCACCCGATGCACTTCCACGGCCACCGCGGCTGGCTCACCGGGACCGACGGCGACCGCCTCCCGCGATCCGCTTGGTGGCCGGTGGCGACCGTCAACGTCCCCCCAGGCACCACGCGCGACGTCGAATTCGTCGCCGACAACCTCGGCGACTGGCCCCTGCACTGCCACAAGAACCACCACGCGATGAACCCAATGGCCCACGACTTCCCCAACATGATCGGCGTCGATCAGGCCGGCGTCGAAGAAAAGGTGAGAGCGGTCCTGCCGGGTTACATGGCCATGGGCGGCAACGGCATGGGAATGACCGGCCACATGCATCATGAGCTACCGAAGAACACGCTGCCCATGATGACCGGCGAAGGCCCCTTCGGCCCCATCGAGATGGGCGGGATGTTCACGGTCCTCAAGGTGCGGGAGGGGATCGAGACATTTAACGATCCCGGGTGGTACAAGCATCCCGAGGGGACGGTGGCGCAAAAAGTCTGAGAAGAGTGAAGACACCGGCCGGAATCCCGTGTTACGAGAAGCGCTTCAACCCGAGGAATGCGATCGGCAGGTCGCTCCCGCCGCGCGTGGCCAGATCGGCCAACGCCTCGCCGATCACGCTGGCGAATTTGAAACCATGGCCGGAAAACCCCGCGGCGATCGTCACGTTCGCGTGCCCCGGGTGCCGGTCGAGAATGAAGTGGTGGTCCGGACTGTTGGTGTACAGGCAAACGCGCAGCGACAACAGCGGCCCGTCGGCGTCGGGAAGGTACAGCGGGATCGCGTGTCGGACGTCCTCCTCATCGCCGGCGAGGATGTTCCGGTTGACCTGATCGGGATCGGTCGGCACCGACGGCCCGTGGTGGGCGAGCTTGAGGCCGGGGTTCTCGCCCATCATCGGAAATCCGTAGTCGAGCGAGCCGTCCGGCCTTTCGATGGCCCAGACGGGAAACCGCCCGAGTGAGAACAGTTCCGGCCGCCTCGGCCAGACCCACCCGAGCGTCTGCCGGGTGACCAGCAGCGGAACGGCCAGGCCCTTCAGCACTTTGCCCGTCCACGGCCCCGAGCAGAAAACCAGATGCCGCGCGCGATATCGCGCGCGCGAAGTGGTCACCGAAACGCCGCCGCCGTCCGCCTCCCACGCGGTCACCGTCTCGTGCCCGTGCAACTCCGCCCCGGCGCGCAAGGCCAGCTCCGCGTGCGCCGCCACCACTTTCTCCGGCAACAGGAACCCCGCCCGGTGCTCGTGGACGGCCACGAAGTCCCCCGGCAACCGAAACTGCGGGAACCTCCCCGCAACCTCCGCCGCCGTCAGCCGATCGTGCTCGAGGCCATGTTGACGCGCCGCCGCCAGCGACCCGGCCACCAACCCGCCGCCCTCCGGTCCCGCGTAAAGCCCGCCGGTAAGGTACAGGAGCTTCTGGCCGCTCAGCCGTTCCAGCTCGTCCCACAGCTCGTACGCCCGGCGGAGCAGCGGCACGTAATCGGGGTGCTCGTAATACGCCAGGCGGATCATCCGCGAGTACCCGTGCGAGCTGCCCAACGCGTGCGGGATGGAAAACTGCTCGAGCCCCAGGACCCGCACCCCGCGGCGGGCCAGGTGGAATGCCGCCCCCGAGCCCATCGCCCCCAGGCCGACGACGATCACGTCGAAGTCAGACATGCCAAACTAGAATGACGAAACCCGAAATCCGAATCAATGACGAATGACGAAACGGGGCACCTGTCACCTGGCTCCCATTCGTCATTCGGGCTTCGGGTTTGATTCGGATTTCGGGTTTCGGATTTCTGGCTTTAGTTACGCCGTCACCGGTTCCGGCTTCGGCTCGGGCTTCACGTGCTTTTCAATCTGCTGCACGAGTTGCGGCACCGTGTACTCCCCCTTCTGCAGACAGTCTTTCACCCCCAGTTGCTGGGCGCGCAGGAGACAAGTTCGATCGCTCACGCCGGTAAGCAGCAGCACCGGCAAGTTCTTCCACCGGGGAAACCGCCGGATGCCGGTCAGGAACGTCAGCCCGTCCACCTCCGGCATCATCTGGTCCAGCAATACCAGGTCCGGCGTGTGCTGCTTGAGCCGCACCAGCCCCTCGGCGCCGTTCTTGGCCGTGTCCGTCTCGTGCCCCTTCGAACGGAGCAATTTTGCCAGCGCTTCGCGGCTGTTGACCGCGTCATCGACAATGAGAATCCTGCTCACCATGCCTCCATTCGGCTGTAGTCGGGGTGATATCCCTTAGGTGCTGTGAGGTGTAACAACTGGGTCCCGCCTGATGATATGCAACGAGCATACCACGCGCGCCATGATTGGGGTATCAATAGCGGCCATGCACGCCCCACGCCGCCTGCTTTCGATCCTGTTGGCCGGCCTTATCTTAGTGCAATGGAGCCCAATCCTCCAAGCGGGCTCGACCACAACGCCAGCCCACACCAACCACTTGGCCGGCGAAAAATCGCCCTACCTTCTCCAGCACGCCCACAACCCCGTCGACTGGTACCCATGGGGCCCGGAAGCGTTCGAGAAGGCAAAGCGGGAAAACAAGCCGATATTCCTCTCCGTCGGCTATTCCACCTGCCACTGGTGTCACGTGATGGAGCGGGAATCGTTCGAAGACCAGGCAACCGCCAGGCTCCTGAACGACTGGTTCGTCTCCATTAAGGTGGACCGCGAAGAGCGGCCGGACGTGGACCGCGTTTACATGACCTTCGTCCAGGCCACCACCGGCAGCGGCGGCTGGCCCATGAGCGTTTTCCTGACCCCCGAGCTCAAGCCCTTCTGGGGTGCGACGTATTTTCCGGCCGAGGCGCAGGATGGCCTGCCCGCCTTCAAGACCGTCCTCACCAGAATCCACGACGCCTGGGACAAGGACCACGCCAGGGTGGTCGAGTCGGCCGAGAAAGTGACCGCCGCCCTGCGTGACCTGACCCGCGGCTCGGAAGCCGGGCAGGGGGGCATCGAAGGCGTTTGGCTCGACCGCGCCTTTACCGTAATGAAAGGCGAATTCGACGCCGCCCATGGCGGCTTCGGCGCCGCCCCCAAGTTCCCCGAGCCCGTCCGCCTCAACTTCCTGATGCGCTACTGGCGCCGCAGCGGCGAACTCGATGCCCGCGACATGGTCCTCAAAACCCTCCGGGCCATGGCCGCCGGGGGCATGCACGACCAGATCGGCGGCGGCTTCCACCGCTATTCCACCGACGATCGCTGGTTCCTTCCGCACTTCGAGAAGATGCTGTACGACCAGGCACAGCTCGCCTGTGCGTACCTGGAGGCCTACCAGGCGACGCACGACCCGTTCTTCGACGACGTGACCCGCGACATTCTCGATTACGTCCTGCGCGACATGACCGGCCCCGACGGGCAGTTTTACTCCGCCGAGGACGCCGACAGCGCCATCGATCCGCAGAATCCCGATCAAAAGGGGGAGGGGGCGTTCTACGTGTGGACGGCCGACGAGATCGAGCGCGCGCTGGGCAACGAGGCCTCGCGAGTTTTCGCTTACCGTTACGGCGTGGAGCCGGACGGGAACGTGAAAGTCGATCCGCGAGGCGAGTTCGCAAGGAAGAACGTCCTGTACCTCGCGCACTCTCCCGAGGCGACGGCGGAAAAACTCGGCACCCCAAGGCAAGAGGTCGAAAGGATCGTGGCCCAAGCGCGACAGGCGTTGATGGCCGTTCGCTCAAAGCGGCCGCGCCCCCTGCGCGACGACAAGACGATCACCGCCTGGAACGGCCTGATGATCTCGGCATTCGCCCGCGCCGGCGCGGCATTGGACGAAGACCGCTACCGCCAGGCCGCCGCGCGTGCGGCGGCATTTGCGAGGGAGCACCTATACGACCCCAAATCCCACCGCCTGCTCCGCCGCTGGCGCGACGGCCGCGCAGCCGTTGACGGCTTCCTCGACGACTACGCCTTTCTCACCCACGGCCTGATCGACCTCTACGAGACGACGTTCGACGTCCGCTGGCTGAAGCTCGCCATCGACCTCCAGTCCAGACAGGACGAACTCTTCGCCGATCCGGCCGGCGGCTACTTCAGCACCGCCGCCGCCGACACCAGCGTGCTCCTGCGCGTGAAGGAAGACGCCGACGGCGCCGAGCCCGCCGGCAACTCCGTCGCCGCCATGAACCTCCTGCGCCTGGGCCAGATGACCGACGACAAGGGGATGTTCGCCCGCGCCGACAAGACCATCGCCTCCGCCGCCGCCCGCCTGCGCCGCTCGCCCACCGCCATGTCCCAGATGCTCGCCGCCGTCGATTTTGCCCTGCACAAGCCGAAACAGATCGTCCTCGCCGCCACGCCCGCCTCACCGGACCTGCGCGAGCTCGAAAACGTGATCTGGAGCCGGTTCGTTCCCGACAAGGTGGTCATGCTCGCCGACGGCGCCCAAGGCCAGTCGTTCCTCGCGGACAGACTCCCCTTCCTCAAAGACGTGACACCCCTCCACGGCCGCGCTACCGCATACGTCTGCGAGAACTACGCCTGCCAGGCCCCGACCAACAACCCGAACGTGCTGGAGGGACTGCTGGACCGGCCGGCAGCAACTCAACCGGCGCGCGGCCGCGAGTAACGTGCGGGACACCCGGATCATTTCGCGCCCATGCCCGTCCAGCGCTACAAGCTCACCATCGCCTACCGCGGCACGCGCTACCACGGCTGGCAGCGCCAGACCATCCCCGGCACCTGGAAAGGCGACGACCCCTCTCCCGGCGAAGGCATCCCAACCGTCCAGGAATCCCTCAACAAGGCGCTCACCGCCGTCGTCCGCCAGCCGATCGCCGTCGTCGGCTCCTCCCGCACCGATGCCGGCGTCCACGCCAAGAGGCAGATCGCCCACTTCGACACCGATCAAACCCAGATCCCCCCCGAAGGCATCCGCCGCGCCGCCAACCACGCCCTCCCGGACGACATCCTCATCCGCTCGATCGAACCGGTCCCCCCGGCGTTCGACGCGATCACCTCGACGACCAGCAAACGCTACCAGTACTTCATCTGGAACGCCCCCGACCGCCCCGTCTTCTTCCCCGACCTCGCCTGGCACCGCTGGCAGGCGCTCGACACCCCCGCAATGGGCCGGGCCGCCGCCGTGCTCGTCGGCGAGCACGACTTCGCCAGCTTCGCCAAGCCCGGCCACGGCCGCGACAATACCGTCCGCACGATCCACCACTGCACCGTCTCCACCCGCGGCCCGCGCCTGGTCATCGGCGTCGAAGGCTCCGGCTTCCTCTGGAACATGGTCCGAATCATCGTCGGCACGCTGGTCGAAGTCGGCCTCCGCCGATACGACGCCGCCCGCGTCAGCCAAATGCTCGACGCCGCCAACCGCCAGGCCGCCGGCCCCACGGCGCCGCCGCACGGGCTGTATTTACAGTGGATCAGGACCGCGCCCGCGGACGAACAATGCGGGCACACCGCCAGTTGATTCCCCTTCCCGCCGAGGCGCCTCACGCCGGCCCGGGAGCTTCCCGTAACAGGCTCTCAAGATCGAGCGGCCGGTTGACCATATTGATCTGCCCGTCCGGGCTGCGCGTCCAGGTCTCCGGCGGAAGATCGCAGTAGAGTTCGATCCCGTTCTCGTCGGGGTCGCTCAGATACAAGGCGTGACTCACGCCGTGGTCGGCGGCGCCGTCCAGCGGGACTCCCGCGGCAAGCAGCCGCCGAAGCGCGTCGGCCAGCGAAGCGCGGTCGGGGTAAAGAATCGCCAAGTGATATAGTCCGGTCGATCCGGGAGGCGGCGGCCGGCCGTCCAGGCTCTGCCACGTGTTCAGTCCGATGTGGTGGTGGTACCCGCCCGCCGAGAGAAAGGCCGCCTCAGTGCCCCAGCGCTGGGTGACCTCAAAACCCAGCACGCCGTTGTAGAAGGCGATGGCGCGCTCCAGGTTGGCAACCTTTAGGTGAACGTGGCCGATGCGGACGCGGGGATCGATAGGTCTGACGGTTTCGCCGGGCATGGCCGCAAGCGTAGCCTGCAAACGCGCCGGCGCGAATCGAAAAGGCGGACTCACCCCCGCGCGCCTCGGCAATCAGGCGGCCCCCGCGACCGGCTGCTGCCCCGCTTCGAGTTGCTTTCTCAGGGAGTCGCTGCCGGCAATCAGCCGCCGCATGCGTTCCCGGGCCGCGCGCACTTCCGCCAGGAGGCCGTCCATCCATTCCGCCGCCTGCGCGGTCGGGTTGAGGATCGGATCCGGCGCGTCGCCGGCGCGCCACCGGGCCATCAGTCGCGTGACGCGCCGCTGCGTGTCCCAGCGAATGACCGCCCAGAGCACGACGAAGTACACCAGCAGGAAGGTGGCATTCTTCAGGAGGTACGCCCCGCCGAGGACCTGCACCAGGACGTAGGCGAAATCGTGCAACGTCCCGCCGGTGGTGCGGCCGGGGTTCAGCATCGCCTCGAGCAACGGCTGCACCAGCGGAAACCAGACGATCGCACCGATCGTGAGCAGGCCGCGCCAGTACGCCGCCGCCCGGTGATTGCTCCCGCCCGGCCGGGCGCGGACCGCCCCGCGCTGGCGCTCGATCGTGTCCGCCACCCGGCGGCGCAGCTCGCCGGCGGATTGCTCGGCCGCCATCGGCTCCCACAGCTTTCGCCGCCGGTACAGCGACGAGACGATCGCGTGCGACTGCTGCAATTGCGCGAACGTCGTCTGCACGCGCGCCGCCACCCCGACCCCGTCGCCGTTCAGGTACGCGTCGGCCAACCCCTCGGCCCCCACCAGCACCGCCTCCGGCTTGCGCGCGAAGTTGATCCGGAAGAACGCCAGGACCGGCGACACCAGCGTGTGGACCACCCCGACGATCGGCCAGCGGGCCACGCGCCGGCGCATCGCCTCGTCCACCATCGCGGCGCGGTTGGCCGGGTCGTCCCCCATCGCCTCCAGCGCGCGGGCAATCGGGTCGCCGATTCGCGCCGCGACGAGCTCCTCCGCCTCCTCCTCCAATCGGCTGAGCCGCTCCGCACGCGCGGGCAGGTCTTGCTTCTCAAGCCAGCGCAGGACCGACACCCCGCGCTGCCTGGCGGCGATTTCCTTCGACCCCTTCACCACCTCAACCGCCTTCTGCCGGGCCAGAAGGTCGCGCAGCCCCGGCAGGTCGTGCCCCGCGGGACGGATCGCGCTCACCGCGAACACGCGCGGCGCTTCCGCGAGATTCAACACCCGCCGCAGCCGCCCGGCGTAATCCTCCCGCAGCTCCCGCGCGGCCTCCTCCCCTTCGCGCGAGATTACCTGGTCCACCTTGTTCAGCACAAAAATAAAATTCTCCGGGGAATTGCCCGCCGCGACCTTCGCAAGCAGGACCTGCGGCTGGCGGTCCGCGTACTTTTCGACGCTCTGGATCCACACCGGATACAGCATGTGCCGCAGCATCCGCCGCGTGGTCTCGACGTGGTCCGCGTAGCGGCTGTCGATGTCCGGCAGGTCCAGCAGCACCTGCCGCTGCAGCCCCGGGATCAAATGCGTGACCACCCGGAACCGGCCGGGAACCTCGTGCTCCAGGATCGCGCGCAGCGCCCCCGCCTGAGACTCGTGTACGTACGCCGTCACGATCTCCGTCCCCGGTCCGTACGAAGTGCTCCGGGTGATCTCCTGCCCAACCAGCGCGTTGACCAGCGCGCTCTTGCCGACCTCCTTCCCCCCGATCAGCCCGACGAGGTAGATGCCCTCGCCGGTCAGCCCCGCGAGCGATTCGGCGGCGAGCACCGGCGAGTCGTCCTCAAACACCTCCGGCCCGTCGGACCCGGTCAGGTCCTGCACGTCGGCGACGAGTTGGTCGAGTTCGGGGGTCATGGCGTTTGCACCAGTCGCGCTACGTCGGCGCCTCCCCGGCCAACCGGCCGGACAATTCTTCCAGCTTCCCCAGCGCCTGCTCCGCCGGCACGCGCGATTCGACCCACCGGCACACCCGGTCGATCTGCTCGTGCGCCAGCGCCGCGAATCGCTCCCCGATCCGGCGGTTCGTCGCCCGCGTGCGGGCGGACACTTCGTTGCTGATCTTCTCCGTCAGCCACGTCGCCAGGCTCCACCCGCCCACGACCATCAGATCGACCGGCCCGAAGAACGCGTGGTGTGTCGCGACCACCACCGCCAGCAGGTACGGCGCCGCCTCCGACCACTTGGCCATGTGCTGCCCGCCGGGCAGCACCTTGAGCAGCTTCTGGAGCATCGCCGTGTCGCGCGGCGTTCCGTTCCACCGCTGCCCCAGCCACTGGCGCAAGTCCGCCAACTCTTCCTCGGCGATCGCCGCCGCCGCCTCCGCCGGGAGCTTCACGTCGGCCTTCCACGCCGCCTCGTCCTGCGCAATCCAGCGGTCGCCGGCCCGGTTCGAGCGGACGACGTCCTCCACCCGGCTCTGGACCACCGCAAGCTGGTCCTTGAGGATCGATGAAAAATCCGGCAGCTCGCGCGCCTCCCCGTTGCCGCCGGCCCCCGCCCCCGGCGGATTCAGCGTGACGGGCTTTCCCCTGACCACCAGGTCCCACGCCGTCCGAGGGAGCTTCACCAGCAGCCCCGGCACCTGCCGCACCCGCTCGAGCATCCGCCCGGGACCCATCAGGTACAGCACGCTACGCTGCTGAAATCGCCGCTGGAGCTGCTGCGTTATGGGATTCACGTCCACCCCGGCGACCGGCGCTTCCAGTGCCCTTAACTGCGCGACGATCCGGTCCGCCTCCTTGCGCTCTTCGCGAAGCGGCGCAATGACCTGGTCCACCAGCCGCCCGGCAAGGTCGCCGACGCGGTACCCCAGCCCCTGGTCGCGCGACCCCTCCTCGGCCGGCCGCAGGTTGATCAGCGCCGATCGCAGCGCGTCCAGGTTCGCCTCCGCCGGCGGCTCCCACCCCGCATCATCGCGCGCCACCGCAAACAGCATCGGGCTCGACAGCTCCCCACCCTCTTCCACCCGACCCACGACCCCCGACCCCTGACCACTCCCGCGCACCAATTGCTGCCGGTAATCCTCCAGCATCTCCCCGCCCTCGCACTTGTTCATCACGTAAAGCGCCGGGACGCCGTACCGCTGGGCCAGCCGATAGTACGGCAGCAGCTCGGTCATCTGGTACTTTTCCGGCGTGACGAGAAATACGACCGCCTGCGCCCACCGGAACGCCCGGTCCGCCTGGGCATGGTGCAGCGGCTGGTCGCCGTCCAAATCCGGCGTGTCCACGATCGTCGCTCGCTCCGTCAGCTCGTTGCCCAACGGGACGATTACGAGCACGTCGGCCTCCCCGCGGGCCGGCCCCTGCGTCTTCTGCGGTTGCACGACGCGGTGCTCGATCCCCAGCCACCCCTCCGGCACCGCCTTCTCATCCCGCGCGGCGGCGACCGCACCGCTCGTAAACGTCCGCCGAAAGCTCGTGGCCGTTACGTTCGCCCCCAGCAGCCTGTTGGCAATCGTGCTCTTGCCCGTCCCCGTCCCGCCCAGCACCGCCACCAGCGGCGGGTGGCGGTCGGCCCGATGATTCAGATGGAACCGCAGGGCCGCCGCGTCCCCACGCCACCGCGCCACCGCCTCGCCGGTCCGCCCCGACGCGCGGAACTTCGAAAGCAGCTCGTCAACCGCGAGGAGCTGCGAATCCAGGACATGGGGGCGCACTGGCATCGGCCCGAGATTGTATCGTCCGGACAGGCGATTCTCCCAACGCGCGCATCGGCCATGCCACGCCCCGCGCCGCGTTGACGCCGCCCGCGCCAAGCCGCCCCACCGGTGACTGCAAACAATGGCGCCGCCACACCCGGACGGTCGGGTAGAATCTGCGGAACGAAAACGGCGGGGTTGAAGGAGTACGGTTCATTGAAGATCGTTCGCACCGCCGGCGTGCTGATGATTCTGACCGCGTGGTCGGCGGCCTCCGCCGGTCCGGCGTCCCGCCCCGCCGCTCGCCCCGCCGACGAGCCCATCCTCGGCGGCGCCCTGTTCTTCCGCCCGCCCCCGGACGACTATCACCTGCTCGGGCGTTCGGAGAACGACCGGTCCATCCACTACGCGACCGCCGACGGGGCGGGAGCCATCAACCTGGCCGTCGTTCCGCAGGACAACGCGATAGGGAACCTCAGCCAGCCGATCGCACAGGCGGTCGTCAGGAAACTCAAAGCGGAGTTCGAAGAGGGACACACGCCGGTGCTGATGCAACCCAGGGTCGAGAAAGATCCGGACCTGTTCATCCGCATCCACGAGAAATTCAAAAACGCCGACGGCAGGTCGATCGACCAGATCCACATCTTCCGCGTCATCGGGATCTACCTGGTCAGCGCCACGGTCACCGCCGCCAGCGATGATCCGGCAGCGGTGAATCAGATCCACAAGCTCGGCGAGGACTTGCTGTGGACCGTTCACACCGCCGCGGCAAGGCCAGCATCCCGGCCGTCCCCGCGCAACGCCCCCCCCGCCCCGGCGCCCGAGCCGGTCACGTTTGCCGAGTCCGGCATTCGGCTGCTCCCGCCGCGCGGCTGGAACGCCGACACCGCCGACAATCCCCAAGGCGTCATCGCGACCTACCATGACCTCGCCCACGCCCGGCGGTTGATCGTCGTTTCCGCCCGCCCCCTCAACGACGTCGTCCGCCGCGACGCCCCACTGCGCGAGGCGTTGCTGAACGAGCTGCTCGAAGCCGACAGTCGCTACGTCGCCGGCCGCGGCGCCACCGCGACCGGCCGCGTCCTGCCGCAGCGCGACGCGCGTTTCGCCCACAAGGCGCGGATGTCATTCCTCGCCCCCGACGGCGACCTCCTGGCCGACTCCCGTCAGGTGATCGTCGGCGCAACCGCCGTGAGCGTTCTTTCCGTCTCGCCGCCCGACGAAGCCGCCGACACCGAAAAGGCCGGCGACGCCGTTGCCGCATCCCTCCGCGCGGCCCTGCCCAAGCCGCCTACCAGGTGAACCCGCGCGCGTCCAAGCCTGACAACCGGGCGCGTCGGGCGTTTCTCGCGTGATCGCCACTGGTCAACGCGCCGCCCGCTCGTGTACGATGCCCTTGCCGCGCGGTCGGGGCATCCAAACGGCACGTCTTCGGTCCGCTTTTCTTTCGGGGGCGGGCGATTCGGGGATTTGCTTCGGGTGAGGGTCGTACCGTCGCGGCCGGATCAACTCTGCCGTTCACCTTCCGACCACCGCCCGGAGGCCGACGCGCCGTGGAACCGCCCTCGCCGACCATTTCCGCACCGCCTCCGCCCGCCGCGACGCAACCGGTGCCGACCGACGGCGGCGCCAGCCCGGTGCCGCAATCCCCGCCGCCGGCCGGAACCTTCTACAGCATCGACAGCACGCGCTTTTGGTTGCGCGAGTACTGGTGGTCCAGCCATTCGCCCGCCGCGTTCTTCGGCTGGATTTCCAAGTGGCTGCGCATCAGGGTCACCAGCGCCTCCGACGATCCCAACGTCGAATCCCTCGCCCCCTTCGAGACCGACGAAGCGTCCCTGCCCCCGGCGACGCTCGCCCGCTTCGAGCCGCCGACGCGCGACCTCCAGGCGCTGGGCTTCGGCTGCCCCGTCTTCCACGCGATCGACGACCCCCTGCACAATTCGCGCATCTTCCTCGCGACCTTCCGGCACGAATCCGGCCGGGCGATCGCGCGGATTCACCAGCGCGTCTGGAGCGTGCGCCAGCCGCCAAAGGACAAGCTCTACACCGAGTTCCTGAGCGAGTTCGACGACCACACCTGGCTGTGGTCCCTCTCCTCCACGCCGGACATGCCCGCCCCCGCCAATTGCCGCGTGGTCCGAAAGATCGCCGCCCCCCCGCGCGACCTGTGGGACCTGCATTCGCGGCACCTTACCGCCGCCGCCCCCAGACCCGCCGTCGTACCCGTGCGGGATCGCGACGAACTGGTCCGCGCGATCGAACGGCACCACGCCACCGTGCGCGATTTCCACACCGCACGCGGCGTCTTCACCCCCATGAGCGACGCCGACCACAAGCACGTCGAAACGCTGCTCGCCAACCGTCGCGCCGCCGACGCCGGACAACTCCAGCACCCCGAAATCCTCGCCGAGATCACCCGCCTCCAGCGGAAGCAATCGAGCTGGACCGGCGCCATCCTCCTCCTAATGGTTTCCCTCGCCTTCTTCCTGGGCGCCGGCGCCGGCTCCTGGAAGCTCTCCGCCCCCGAACTGGCCGTCCTCTGCGCCATCCTCCTCATCCACGAGCTCGGCCATTACCTTGCCATGCGCGTCTTCCGCTACCGCAACCTGCGGCTGTTCTTCATCCCCTTCTTCGGCGCCGCCGTCACCGGCCGCAACTACAACGTGCCCGGTTGGAAAAAGACCATCGTTTACCTCATGGGCCCGCTGCCCGGCATCGCCCTGGGCATCCTGCTCGGCGTGCTCTCCCTCATCCTCCACCAGCCGCTCCTGCTCAAGGCCTCCCTGCTCGCCATGATCCTCAACGGCTTCAACCTCCTGCCCGTCCTGCCCCTCGACGGCGGCTGGGTCATGCACACCCTGCTTTTTTCGCGACATTACCTGCTCGACGTCGCCTTCCGCGTCATCGCCGCCGCCGCCTTGGCCGCCGCCGGTGCGCTGCTCCACGACCGCCTCCTGCTGTTCCTGGGCCTTTTCATGCTCGTCGGCGTGCCGCTCGCATACCGCTTGGCGCGCATCGCCTCCCAGCTCCGCGCCGACTTCCTCACCGCCGGCCGCGCCCCCGCGTCGCCGGACGATCAGACCATTCCGGCCGACGTCGCCGAGGCGATCATCACCCGGCTGAAGGCCGCCTTCCCGCGCGGGGCGACCAACAAGGCAATCGCGCAGCACACGCTCAACATCTTCGAAACGCTCAACGCCCGCCCGCCAAGGTGGGCGATAACGGCCGGCTTCCTCGCCATCCACGGGCTCGCCTTCGCCGCCGTTATCCTCTTCGGACTGTTCTTCGTCTGGGCCCAGCAGGGGGGTGGCAGCCTGCCGAACCTGCGCAACCTCCGCACCGTCGCCCACCCGGCCGCCCGCCCGCCCCGGCACACGCTCGACCCCGCCACGCTCGCGCAGTGGCAGACCACCCGCCCCCCCGGCGACCGCGCCGCCCCTTCGACGCAGCCGGCGCGCAACACGCTGATCGCCACCTTTCCCCGCGCCGACGACGCACGCCGCGCCTTTGCCGACCTCTCCGGCCTCCTGCCGCCCGGCGCCTCCATGCGCGTCTTCGGAGACACGCTCCTCCTGGCCCTCGCCCCCGCCGACGACGCCGCGCGGCGCCAATGGTTCGCCCGCCTCCAGAAGCTCGCGCCCGACGTGTTCGTCGATTCCCCGCACCTCCGGGCCGGCCTTACCCTGCAATGCGCCGCGCCCGGCGGGCAGGCCGCCCGCGCCATCGAGGAAGAGGCCGACGAATATTTCCAGGTCCCGCGGCAGATGAACCTCATCCCCCCGTGGTCCCCGTCCGACGCACGCACCCCCGAGCAGCGCGCCCGCCACCGCCTCGCCCGCCGCACCTTCACCAAGCTCCTCCACACCGGCTCAAACGCGTACAAGCACCCGGACATGCGGGCCCTGGTCCATCAGGTCACCCAGGCCAGACGACAGGGCGATTCGGCCGAGGTCACCCGCCTGCGGGAGCAGATGGCCAGGCTCTCGGAGGACTTGCGGCGGCAGGAAATCGAACGCCTCCGCCAATCGCCGCCGGACGAGGTGGACCTGCGGCTGATCGACCAGTACCTCGCCCTCCCCCAGCAGCAACAGCGCGAGGGGAATCTTGAAGCGCTCGCCCCCCTGATGGGTCAGATCCCCGACGACGATGGCCGCCCCCCGGACGAGCCCGCCCAGGCCGCCGCCGCCGGATACGTCTCGCGCAACGCCCTCGTCCTCACCTTCAACTGGCTTCACTTCAACGACGTCGTCGAAGGCGCGCCGGCCATCGTCCGCTGGCTCCAATCACAGGGGTGCCTCGCATTCCGGTACGACTTCCAATCCCCCGCCGTACCCGACGAATTCGACCCCGGCACGGACTAACCCCCGGCACCGCGAAATCCCGGCATCCCCTTCACCGCCGCGCTGGTACACTCCGCCCCATGCCGCCACCCCCACACCTGGAAATGCTCACCGCCGTCCCGCGCCTCACCGACGGCACGCTCCTCCTGGCGCTGGCGGGCTGGATGGACGGCGGACTCGTCTCCACCGGCACCGTCCGCCGCATGATGGACAACCACCCCGTCGCCGAAGTCGCCCGCATCGACCCCGACGCGTTCTACATCTACAACTTCCCCGGCTCGATGGAGATCACCGCCCTCTTCCGCCCGCCCGTCAAACTCGAAGACGGCCTCATCACCGAGCTCGACCTTCCCACCAACACCTTCCACTGCGATCCCGCCGCCAACCTCCTGTTCTTCATCGGCAAGGAGCCCAACCTCCGCTGGCAGGCCTTCGCCGACTGCATCTTCCACCTCGCCACCGAAGCCGCCGTCAAGCGCATCGTCTTCATGGGCAGCTTCGGCGGCACCGTGCCGCACACGCGCGAGCCGCGCATGTACGGCTCCGTCTCCCACCCCCACCTCCGACCCCTCCTCGACGAGTACAACGTCCGCCCCAGCGACTACGAAGGCCCGTCCAGCTTCTCCACGCTGCTGCTCCACCAGAGCAGGGGGCGCAACATCGAGATGATCTCCCTCGTCGCCGAAATCCCCGGCTATTTGCAGGGCATCAACCCCCTCAGCATCGAGGCCGTCACCCGCCGACTCGCCGCCATCCTCGACCAGCCCGTCGATTTCGACGCCCTGCGCCGCGCCAGCAACGAATGGGAAATGCAGGTCAGCGAGGCCGTCGAAAAGGACGAAAAACTCGCCGCCACCGTGCGCAAGCTCGAAAACCGCTACGACAACCAACTCCTCAATCCCGACGCCGAGCACGAGGAAGAAGACGAGGAGGACCAGTACGAAGGTCACGAGGGTCACGAGGATGACAACGATTGACGTGCGCGCCGACCGCTTCGGCGGTCAGCAGGCCACCCACCCCGACCCGCGCCTCCTCCGCCTCCACCGACCCGTCGTCCGCGACGTGCCCTACGTCCCCACCGACCCCGCCGTCGTCGCCGCCATGCTCCGCTTCGCCGCCGTGACCCCCAACGACGTCCTCTACGACCTCGGCTGCGGCGACGGCCGCATCGTCATCGCCGCCGCCAAACATTACGGCGCCCGCGCCGTCGGCATCGACATCGACCCCCTGCGCATCGCCGAAAGCCGCGAGAACGCCGCCAAGGCCCGCGTCACCGACCGCGTCCAGTTCCTCTGCCGCAGCTTCTTCGACGTGGACCTGCGCGACGCCACCGTGGTGACGCTCTACCTCCTGCCCGCCATCAACCGCCAGCTCCGCCCAAAGCTCGTCTCCGACCTGCGCCCCGGCGCGCGAATCGTCGCCAACTACTTCGACATGGGCGACTGGTACCCCGACATGCAGGCCCACGCCCACCACCGCGTCCTGCACCAGTGGATCGTCCCCGCATGGGTGGCAGGGGAGTGGGCATGCGTCGTGAACGCGCCGCCGCCCGACGCACCCCACCGCCGCCGCCACCGCATGACCCTGCACCTCCGCCGCCGCTACCAAGCCGTCACCGGCACCGCCCGCCTCGCCGGCCGCGACCTGCCGATCATCAACGGCCGCCTCTTCGGCGACCACCTCACCTTCAAGCTCATCGACCCCCGCCGCCCCAGCCCAACCACCCGCTTCGCCTGCACCGTCGAAGGCAACTGTCTCCGCGGCACCTGCCAGCTCAACGGCCTCGAAGGCCCCGAATCACCCACAATCGCCTGGGCCGGCTTCTGGAGATCGCCCGCCGCTACTCCGCATAAACCCTGATCATCCCCCCGACGAACAGGACGAGCATCCCGCCCACCGCCAGCGGCGTCGCCATCTGCGTCATCCCGAACTTCTGCAC
>Ga0308175_100000335_pt1 | contig 33568 bp, 23 predicted proteins | sample PhyCR1_3_FD_203893 | JGI IMG/M metagenome (GOLD analysis project Ga0308175, IMG submission 203893) | Soil microbial communities from UC Gill Tract Community Farm, Albany, California, United States - DLSLS.C.R1 | ecosystem: Environmental > Terrestrial > Soil > Agricultural land | place: USA...
TGCATTACGTGCAGTTCAATGCCGACGAGCTGATGCGGGCGATGCGGAAGAGCGTCGAGCGGGCGCTGCGCGACCAGAAGCTGACGCTGGACGAGTCGAGGGTGCTGCTGAAGTTTTATGAGAATGGGTTGGAGGGGTACACGTATTTGGAATGATTACGTGATTGGGGAGCCGGGCATTTGTCACCTAATCACGTATTCACGTAATCACGCCCCTCACCGCGCCGTCACTCGCTCGGTCGCCGGCCTGGTTGTCGGTTGCGTTGCCGGCTCGTCTTCGTCGTAAAAGCCGGGTGCCGGTCCGGTTGCCTTGGTGCCCTGGATCTGGCGGCGGCGGTAGTTCAGGTAGCCTTCGCGCACGAAGACGTAGGGGTCGATGGCGGCTTCGTCGCGGAATTTGAGCAAGTCGTTCAGGTCCGCGCGAGTCTGCGCGGCCTCCAGAACGCCCATGGGGATCGACGCCGCCAGCGGCACGTCCACCCAGTAGAGCGGGTTGGTCACCATGGACACCCCCCTGCCGGGGACGTCGCGCACGGTCGCCGGGCCGAACAGCGGCAGGACGAGGTAAGGGCCGGGCTCGGCGCCCCACTTGCCGAGCGTGATGCCGAAGTCGTTTTTGTGCTCGGGCAAATTCCACTTGGTGGCCACGTCGAAAATCCCGGCGACGCCGACCGTGCTGTTGACGGCCATCCGCCCGGCGTCGGCGAAACCCTGGTCCACTTTGCCCTGGAGGAAGTCGTTGAGGATGACGTTGAGGTAGCCGAGGTTGTTGAAGGCGTTGCCCAGGCCCTGGCGCACCGGCTTGGGGACGATGGCAACGTACACGTCGGACAGGGGCTTGAGGGCCGCCTTGTCAATGCCGTCGTTGACGTTGTACATGACGCGGTTGAGCCGCTCGTAGGGGTCGGGGTTCTGCGGGTAGGTGCCGCAGCCGGTCAGGAACAGCAGCGCGCACGCCGCCGTCGCCGCTCCGACCCTCCACGGCCGCAATAACCACATCAAGCCGCTCCTGTCTGCTCCTATTTCCCAGTCGTGGCCTTGTCGGCGGCGCGGTCGGCGTTCTCGTGCGCCTCGTCCCGCTGCCGCAGCACCTGGAACATGCGGTCGATCCCGCCGTTGGAGATGATCGCCTGGAACTGCGCCCGCAGGTTGGCGGCGATGCTGATGCCTTCGAGGTTGAGGTCGATGATCCGCCAGCGGCCGTCGCGGCGGCGGAGGCGGAAGTCAACCTGCCCGGTTTCCTTGGGCGTGCCGTCGTCCTGCTTGCCGAGGATGCGGGTATGCACGGTCCAGTCGCCGCGCTCCTCCTGCTTGTCGCCGGCCACTTCGACCTGCTGGTCACGGTAGCCGTCGGGGGCGTGGGCGCAGATGGCGACCACGTGCTTGCGGAATTCGCGGACGAATTCCTCCTTCTGGGCGTCGGTCAACTGCTTCCACGGGGGGCCCAGCGCGAGGCGCGAGACCGTTTCGAAATCGATCGCGTCGTCTGCGATCTGGCCGATGCGCTGGCTCTTCTCGGCCCGGCTGAGATTGGGGTCGCGGAGGATGGCCAGCGAGCGGCGCACGCCTTCCTCCACCGCGAGGCGCGCGGTCGCCGCCGAGCCGGGATCGTTCGCGGCCGGCGCGGTCGAAGGCGCGGGCGCCGCGCACAACGGCGCGCACAACGGGGCGGCGCAAAGGGCGGCAACCGTACAGAAAATAGCGCACTTCATCGCGGGCACTCCAACGTTTACGACACCCCCGCGGACTGCCGGTTAGAATCCGGATTGCCTTGGCCGCATGAACACCCGCCGCTTGCTGCTTCGCCGGCGGAATCAGCCGTTCCCGTGTAACCCCCCTCACCCGGCAAATCCCCCTTCACACGGTTGCATTCCAGTCCGGCGGGAGCAGGAGCACGGGGATTTTCGTGTTCTTGATCAGCTCGACCGGCACGTTCCCCGCCAGGAGGCGCGCGAAGATGTTCTTGCCCGTGAGCCCCAGCACGATCAGCGTCACGCCGCGCTCGGCGGCGGTGTTGAGGATGGCACGGGCGATGTCGTCGCTGAACATCAGCAGCGTCTGCACGACCACGCCTTTTTCGGAAAGCTTCTCGCGGAACTGGCTGATGGCCGCCTCGCCGTCCGCCTGCTCCTGCTCGCGCATCTGCCCGGCGCTGGGCCGCGACACGTGGCAGACGAGCACCTCGGCACCGAGCCGCCGCGCCATGTCGCCGACCGTCTCGACCACCTTCTGGGCGGCCCACGGGCTGCTGACGGCGACGAGGATCCTGCTCATAGGGGCAATATAGTCGCCCCCCTGCCGATCAAGTCAACGGGACGGGGGCCTGGGGCGGGGTTGGATTGGCCGTAATCCGCGTCACAGCGCGGCGCGCACCACGCCGCCGTCGACGCGAAGCGCGGCCCCGTTGGTCGCGGCGGCGCCCTCGCCGCAGAGGTAGGCGATCAGGTTGGCGACTTCGTCGGTGGTGATGAAACGCCACAACAGGGAGGTGGGTCGCGCGGTGCGGAAGAACTCCCGCTCCATTTCCGCCGAGCCGACCCCGCGGCTCGCCGCCATTTGTTCGACGAACGTCGCGACGCCTTCGGACTTGGTAGGCCCGGCGAGCACGCTGTTCACGGTGACGCCGGTCCCGGTCGTGGTCTCGGCCACGCCGCGGGCGATCGCGACCTGGGCGGTCTTGGTCATGCCGTAGTGGATCATTTCCGCGGGGATCTGCACGGCCGATTCGCTGGAGACGAACACGATACGGCCCCAGTTCCGCCGCTTCATGCCGGGGAGGTAGTGCCGGGTCAGCCGCACGCCGCTCATCACGTTGACTTCGAACATGCGCAGCCAGTCCTCGTCGGATATTTCCTGAAATGCCCGCGGCTCGAAGATGCCAAGATTGTTCACCAGGACGTCCACGTCCGGGACGGCGTCGGTCAACGCGCGGCAACCGGCCGCGGTGCCCAGGTCCGCCGCCACGCCGCGGGCGTCGGCGCCCGGCGCCGCGCGCGTGACCTGCTCGACGGCGCGGCGGACACGATCATCTGTGCGGCCGTTAACGACGACCGCCGCGCCTTCGCGCGCCAGCACCTCCGCCGCGGCCAAGCCGATCCCGGCGGTAGAGCCCGTGACCAATGCCCGCTTGCCTCGGAGTTTCAGGTCCATCATTCACCTTCCGCTATAGCGCACGCTCGATCCACCCGCCGCCGAGAACCACGTCTCCGTCGTAGCACGCCACGGCCTGGCCGGGCGTGATCGCGCTCTGCGGCTCGTCGAAGTGGACCGTAATTTCGTCCCCGCAGGTAACGCGCACCGCCGCCGGCTGCGGCGGGTGGTTGTAGCGGATTTTGGCGGCGCACCGCACCTCCACGCCCGGCCGAAGGCGCGAACTCAGCAGGTTGATCTGATTCGCCGCGAGGCCGCTTTTCAGCAGTTCCTCTTTCGCCCCGAGGGTCACGCGGTTCTCCGCGGGGTCGATGTTGACGACGTAGAGCGGGTAACCCATCGCCACGCCGACGCCTTTTCGCTGGCCGATGGTGAAATGCTGGTGGCCTTCGTGAAGGCCGACGAGTTTGCCGTCGCCGGTGACGACCTCGCCTTCCGCGAATGCTCCGGGGGAGCGCCGCCGCACCAGGCCGGCGTAGTCCTGGTTGGGGACGAAGCAGATTTCCTGCGAATCGGGCTTGTTGAAGACCGGCAGTTTCAGCTCCTCGGCAACGCGCCGGACCTCGTTCTTTTCGTAGCCGCCGATCGGCAGGAGCGTGTGGTCCAGTGCCGGGCGGCTCATGCCGAAGAGGACGTAGCTCTGGTCCTTGCGGTGGTCGAGGCCGCGCAAGAGCGCCTTTTCGCCGGTGGTCGGATCGATGCCGACGCGGGCGTAGTGGCCGCTTGCGACGTAGTCGGCGCCGACCGCCTCGGCGTACCTGGCGAGCTTGCCGAACTTCAGCCAGTCGTTGCAGCGCACGCAGGGATTGGGCGTGCGGCCGCGGTTGTATTCGGCGACGAAATAGTCGATCACCCGGCCGAAATCTTCCTCGAAGTTCAACACGTAAAAGGGAATCCCCAGCATCCCGGCCACTCGCCGGGCATCAGCCGCATCGAGCACCGAGCAACAGCCCTGCTTGTTCTTGCCGGTGGTGTCGCAGGATTCCGCCGGTTCGCCGACGCCCTGAGGGGAGCCCAGGCGCATGAAAACGCCCACCACGTCGTAGCCTTCGCGCAGGAGAATCGCCGCGGCGACGGAACTGTCCACGCCGCCGCTCATTGCCACGACCACCTTTTTACGTGATCCGCTCGACATTTCGCGGATTATAGCGCGAATCTTCTTGGCTTTGCGGGCCGATAGCGTAGAATAAAGGACAATATTGTCCTATATTGGACCGCCGGATAGTGGCCGGTCCAGAGGAGACGTTGCGTGTTGAAGGACGGCGAAAAGGGCGTGGTGTTGCAGCGCGACGGGCGCACGTACGCGATCACGCCGCACCTGCCTTGCGGGCTGGTGACGCCGGAGATGCTGCGCAAGATCGCCGAGGTTGCCGAGAAGTTCGGCGGGACGCTCAAGTGCACCGGCGCTCAGCGCATCGCGATCGTTGGCCTGCTCGAAGGGAACGTTGAAGCCGCCTGGGCGATGCTCGGCGGCGAGCGCCCCGGGCACATGACCGGCACGGTCGTCCGCAGCGTCAAGGTCTGCCCGGGCCTGGACTGGTGCCGCCGGGCGCGGCAGGACGCGGTCGGTGTCGGCATGGAGCTCGACCGGCGCTACCACGGGCGAAAACTGCCCGGCAAGATGAAGATGGGCGTCTCGGGCTGCGGGAACGACTGCTCGGAGGTCGGCGTCAAGGACATCGGTCTGATCGGCGGCGCCGGCGGCTGGCGAATCATGGTCGGCGGAATGTGCGGCACCTGCCCGCGGCTCTCGCGGGAGTTGACGGACAAGGAGATCACGACGGAAGCGGCGCTGGAGGTCGTCGAGAAAGTCGTGTGCTTTTTCGAGAAAGAAGCGCGGGAGGGCGAGCGGCTGGGGGAAATAATCAGCCGAGTGGGGATGCCGCGGTTGCGTCAGGCGGCGGGGGTTGCGTGAATGCGATGGGGGGCTGGACCGGGAATCCTCCCGGGAGGACCAGCCGCGAGCGGCGGTAACGCAGGACCGACGGGAGCAGCGGAACCGCCGCGATCAGCACCCCAAACCAGTGCGGAAACGCCAACGCGATGCTCACGCCGTTGTAGGGCGTCGACGTCGCCCGCCACGCGAGGCAAAACCCCAGCGTGCGGCGGAAGCGGTACGGCGGAATATCCGCCGGCCAGAGCCGCCCCGTCGGCTGCGAGCTGCGCGTAAGCTTGGCTGCGGGCGCCGTCGTGGCGTCCCACCCGAGGTACACCAGGCCCCTGTCCGACGTGTACAGAAACGTTCTCCCGCGAATGACGGCGGACGGATCTTCCGGAACGTTGCCCGGGCTGCTGGAGCGATACCCGTGCGGCGAAAGGTAACTCAGCGGCAGGTCCAGCAGTGCGACCACGAACACCACCGCCGCCGGGGCCAGCGCAACAAACCTCAGCGATTGAACAATCCGGATTCGCATGGGCACGCCGCTCGGCAAAGGTGAAGTGCGCCCGCGAGTCTCCGGCGGCGCCCAGCCCCTGTCAACCGGTTTCACTCGCCCCTTCGCAGCCCGTGCCCGTCCCCCTATAATCCCCCGTCCCTGATTTCCTGAACCCGCAACCCCGACCCCGAATCCTTATGCCCCTGACCTTCCACCATACGCAGCTCAAGAACGGCCTTGACGTCGTCGCCGAGGTGAACCCCGACGCACATTCGATCGCGGTCGGGCTCTTCGTTAAAACCGGCTCGCGCGACGAGGAGATCAACATCAACGGCGTTTCGCACTTCCTCGAGCACATGATGTTCAAGGGCTCGGAGAAGTACTCGTGGGAGGACGTGAACCGGATCTTCGACGAGATCGGCGCCCGCTACAACGCCTTCACCAGCCAGGAGATGACGGCGTATTACGCCAACGTCCTGCCGGAATTCACCGAGCGCGCCGTCGAGCACCTGTCGCATCTGCTTCGGCCGGCGATCCGCAACGGCGACTTCGATACCGAGAAGAAGGTGATCCTGGAAGAGATCGCGATGTACCTCGACGACCCCGGTCACCGGGTTTACGAGAAGCTGATGGAGATGCACTTCGGCAACCACCCGCTGTCGATGAGTATTCTCGGTCCGGCCGAGAGCATTCAGAAGCTCCAGCGCGACCAGATGGCGGAATACTTCCGGCGCCGCTACGGCCCGGGGAACATGGTGCTGGTCGCCTCGGGGTGTCTGAATTTTGACGAGATCGTGCGCCTGGCGGAGAAGTACATGGGCTCCTGGCCGCGCGTGGAGGCCCCGCGCGACCAGCCGGCGCCGCTGTACAAGCCGCAAAAGGTGGCGCTTGCCGATCCGAAACTGAACCGCCAGTACACCATGGGCATGACGCCCGGGCCCAGCGCGCAGGACGAGCGGCGCTTTGCCGCCCGCGTGCTGGCCGACGTGATCGGCGATTCGGACGGCTCCCGGTTCTACTGGGCTCTGGTGGACAACGCCATCGCCGAGGAGGCCGACTTCGGCTTCTACCCGCACGACGCATGCGGGTCGTACTATTTCGCCCTCACGACCGAGCCCGACCGCACGCAAAAGGCGATGGACATCGCCATGGCCGAATTGCAGCGCGTGAAGGAAGACCTGAGCGGCGACGAGGTCGAGCGCGCCAAGAACAAGATCGCCTCGTCGCTGGTGCTCCAAGGCGAAGTGCCGCTCGGCCGGATGCGCTCGATCGGCGGGCAGTGGATCTACAACCACGAGTACCGCTCGCTCGAGCAGGACATGAACACGCTGATGGCCGTCACGCCCGAGTCGATGCGCCAGCTCATGAAGGAATTCCCCTTTGACCCGATGACCGTGGTCAGCCTTGGACCCAGGTAGGGGCGGCGTCGGGCCGCCCGCCGGACATGAACAACCACCGCGTCGAAAAAATGGAGCACGTCGCCGTCATCGTTGCCGACGTCGCGCGCGCCCGTACCTTCTACGAAGGCGTCCTGCACCTCCGCGAGGTCCCGCGGCCGGAGTCGTTCGACTTCCCCGGCTGCTGGTACCGCCTGGGCAACCTGGACCTGCACATCATCGGCCGCGACCAGTCCGACCCGCCCAGCCGCCGTCACTTCGCGATCTGGGTCTCCGAAATCGAGGCCACCGCCGCGGCGATCGAATCGGCCGGCTACCCCGTACTCTGGGAACGCAAGTACAAGATCCGGGACATCAACCGCTTCTTCACCGAAGACCCCGACGGCAACCGCATTGAAGTCATGGGGCCGGACGCCGGCGTCACCTAAGCGGACGCCGACGGCGGTCGTTCAACGATCCGCCGACGCCTTCCCCGCCAAAGCACACCCGCCAGGACCAGCGCCGCCACGACGCTGACGACCCCGCCGGCGTACAGGCGCATCGGACGATACTTCAATTTGACCACGCTCTCCCCCGCCGGCACGACGACGCCGCGCAGCACGTAATCGGTCCGGTGCACGACCGCCGGGCGGCCGTTCACGGTGGCGGTCCACCCCGGATAGTCCACGTCGCTGAGCACCAGCAGCCCCGCCGATCCGGTCTTCACCCGCACCGCCATGGAGCCCCCGACCGCTTTCGTCAGGCGCACCTCGTCGCCCGCATCGCCGCCGTGGACCGCTTCGAATTCGGCGTTGTTTTCGCTCACCAGCGCCGTCGCCGCGGGATCGAACGGCCGCCCGTCCGGCAAGGTCCTTTGCCGGACCGCCCACAGCACGCCCGCGGGCGGCAATTGCGCGATTTGGTGCGTGAGCCACGCCCGCGGCCGTGCCCGCAGGTTCTCATACACTTCCCCCGTGCCAACGGTCTCGACGTACCGCCACTCCCCGCCGACCCATTCGTGAAACGGCTGAATTACAAACGCCGTGCCGCCGGCGGCGTCGGACAGGGTCACCTTGGGTACGATCACCCGCACGCCCGGCGCCGCCGCCCACTCCAGCCGCAGCCGTCTCACCCGCACGCCGGCGGGACCTCCGACGGCCAGCGAAGCCTGGTACAAATCACCCGGCGCCCCCGCGGGTCGGGCCGGTTCGACGAACAAGCGCGCCTGTTTGTGCCGCATCATCGGCCGCACGTCCGGCCGGGCCCACAGCCAGTCGGAGGTGTGCTCGCCGGCCCGCAGCGACAGCGGCAGCTCGCGCCCGTCGGCCGTCTCGACCACGACGCGCAACACCTCCCGCCCGTCTTGCAGCGCCGGCGCGCCGACCAGCATCGTCACCAGGTCCACCTCGCTTGCCGCCACGTCCGGCACGCGCAGCAGCACCCCCGCCGGCGCGTCGGCGCGCGGCAGGTCGATGGGCAAATCCCGCCCCCACCACCTGCGCCCCGCGACGGACACGACCTCCTCGTCCAGCGCCTGCTGCGAAGGGCCGATCGCATACCGCGCCGCCAGCAGGTCCAGCGCGGCATTCGCCCCCGCGCCGGGCAGCGACGGGTGGCCGAGGCCGGCCAGGTCGAGGCTGAGAAACTCCATGTAATCGCTCAGCAGCAGCGGGTTGTTCCCGCTGGCGTTGTCCAACCCCCACAGCGCCGACACGCACGGCTGGGCTTCGTCCACGGTCGCCGCCTCGCCGCGGTACGTGAAGATCCTTTGCCGGCCTGCGGTCAGTTGCCCACGGTAACGCGCGTAGTTGGCCGGCGCCTCCAGCAGCGATCGAGGCTCGGTCCGGAAGCGCCACTCGCAGAACCAGGCGAAGCTGGACAGGTCGGCGAGCAGCACCGCCATCAACAGCGGCCGGCCCCAGGCACGCGGCAGCCTCCCCCAGGAGCCGACCACCCCCGCCGCGCACGCCGACACGACCAGCGGCACCCCGATCGCGGCATTGCGCCACGGCGCCACCGACCACCCCTCCACGCCGATTGCCTTGAACTGCTCTGCCAACGGCGACCGAAGCCCCACCGCCACGGCGAGCGTCCCCAGCACGAGCAATGCGAATGCGCCCACGACCGCCCGCCTGCGCCGGGGCGTCGTCTCGCCCAGCGCCGCCGCGCCAAACCCCGCCAGTACGGACACGGCCATCCCGAATTCCAGGAAATGCCGCGTCGGCGTGCGAAACCGCCGGTACACCGGCAGGTGAAAGAGCACCCTGGCCAATGGCGTGTTCGGCCCCAGTGCCGCCACGGCGGCCAGGACGCCGACGGCGGACCAGAACCAGACTTCACGGCGGCGCCCCTGCCGCGCCACCGCCACGCCCCACAGCAGCAACGGGAGGACCCCGGCGTAGCCGACCATGGCAGTGATCTCCCACCCCCCGGCGCCGCGCCAGCCCTTGTGGGGGTAAATGTCGCTGCGCGAGCCCCCGTACAGGTACGGGAAGATCATGGTCATCAGGTGACGCCAGCTCATGGCCGGCACCGAGAAAAATTCGAAGGACAATTCCACCCGCGGCGTGCGGCCGGCAAGTTCGGCGGCGGGGAGCAGTTGGACGGCCGACAACGCCAATCCGGCCGCGACCAAGGCGCCGACCCAGAGGTAATAGCGCGCGCCCGCCGCCCCGCGGCCGCAGACCACCGCGTACGCCGCCGCCAGGCCCAGGGAATACACGACAATCTGCGGGTGCCCGCCGAAGACGCCCAGCGCCACCGCGGCGGCGCCGGCGGCGAACCACCCGGCGCTCCACCCGCGCCTCAGCCGAGCGACGGCGAGCAACAGTAGCGGCAGCCACGCCGCGGCCTGGATGAAGGCGACGTGGCCGAGGTGGGCCATGAGAAAGCCGTTCATCCCGTACGTCGTCCCGCCGACGACCGCGGCGAAGTCAGACCCGGTGAGCTCGCGCACCAGATAAAAAGCGCACACCGCCGCCACGACGTAGGTGCTGACCACGAAGGGATTCCACCCCCAGCCGCCGGGCAGCAGGCAGAGTACCGCGGCCAGCGGGTTCCAGGCCATGCACTGCGGGTCGGCCAGGAACGGGAAGCCGCCGAAGAACGCGTCGGTCCACGCCGCCTTGGGCGCCAGGAACGACGGCAGGTACACGGCCCGCCCGTCGCCGGGGACGAGCAGGTTCCGGCTGAACAGCACCGGCGCGAAAAAGAGGGTAAACAGCGCGCAATAAAACGCCCCGACCGCGACAAACCTCCTGACGCCGCGTGTTGCCGTGGAAAATCTCTTCATGACGGGCCATTCATTTACCAGTTGAAGCGAGTTGAGCCTAAGACCGGCGACCCCGGTGTCAAACCCCTCCACGGCGCGGCTGTCCCGACGACGGAGCAACCACCTATAATTGCGACATGCCTTCCCCCCTCTCGGCCAAGGTGACGCTGAACGACATCCGCTCGGCACGCGGCAGCGGCGAGAAGGTCGCGATGCTGACCTGTTACGACTACACGACCGCGCGGCTCATGCACGAGGCGGGCGTGCCGGCGCTGCTCGTGGGAGACTCGGCGGCAAGCGTCATCCTCGGGCACGACACTACGTTGCCGATTCCTCTTGATTTTCTGATTCAATTGACGGCGGCGGTGCGGCGGGGCTCGCCGCTCTCGTTCCTGGTGGCGGACATGCCCTTCGGGTCGTACCAGGGGCGCACCGGGCGGGCGGTGGAAAACGTCTGCCGGATGGTGCAACTTTCCGGGTGCGACTGCATTAAACTTGAGACGGCGGCCGGGCACGCGAAGCTGGTCGCCCGACTCGCCGACGCCGGCGTCGCGGTGATGGCCCACGTGGGGCTGAGGCCGCAGGCGGTCGGGTTGCTCGGCGGGTACAAATTCCAGGGACGCACGGCCGAGGAGGCCCGGCGGATCGTCTCGCTGGCGCAAACGATGGCGTCGGCGGGGGCCGCCTGCCTGCTGCTCGAGGCCGTCCCCCCGGAGGTCGCCAAGGCGGTCGTGGACCGAACGGACGTCCCGGTCATCGGCTGCGGCGCGGGGCCCTGGTGTCACGGCCACGTGTTCGTCACGCACGACGCGCTGGGGCTCACACCCCGACGCCCGAGGTTCGTCCCCGACCTCGGCGATCTGGCCGGACCCATGCGGGAGAGTTTCGCGGAGTACGTCAAACGCGTGGCGGCCGGGGAGTACCCGGCGCCCGAGCACGCTTACGCGATGCCGCCTCAGGAATTGGCGAAGTTTTGCAGGACCGACGGCGGAGACGGTCGCGACGGCACGCCGGTTGCCGCGCCGGTGAAAGAGTTGCGGGACGAGGCGGTCCGCTGAACCGAAATGGGCCGCCGAAGCGGAGTGGTCCGCTGGTGCGGACCCTGCGAGAGGATCAAAAGCGCTTAGCGCAAGACCAGCAGAGGAGTCACCCCAATGAAACCATGGCGTAAGTCACTGGCCGCCGTCACGCTCGCGGGAGCTTCGGTCGCGGCCGGGTTTTTCGGATTCAACTTCGTGCAGAACGCGCAGTTCGCACGCGCCGAGGAGAAGGTCGAGGCGACGCGGGAGCAGTTGTCCAAGGTCGAGGACCTGGCGACGGTCTTCCGGCACGTCGGCAAGGTCGTCAGCCCGTCGGTGGTCAACATCCAGGTGCACAAGAGCATCAAGGGCGTGCACCGCGGGCTGCCCTTCGACGACGACATGCTCCGCCGCTTCTTCCCCGACCGTAACGGCGACGGCCAGCCGGACCTTCCCGAGGGCTTCGGCGACGAGGACGGCGGCAACTTCGAGCAGGTCGGCACGGGCTCGGGCGTGGTGATGGAGGCGACCGGCGGCTCCGGGTACATTCTCACGAACAATCACGTCGCCGGCGGCGCGACGAGCATGACGATCACGCTCGCCGACGGGCGCGAGATCAAAAACGGCAAGGTCCTCGGGACCGACGCCAAGAGCGACCTGGCCGTTATTAAGGTCAATGCCGAGCGGCTCATCCCCGCCAAGTGGGGCAACAGCGACGAGCTCGACCAAGGCGACTGGGTGATGGCGTTCGGGTCACCGTTCGGGTACGTCGGCTCGATGACCCATGGCATCGTGTCGGCGCTGAACCGACAGGTCGGCATCCTGGCCAACGCCCAGGGTTACGAGAATTTCATTCAGGTGGACGCGCCGATTAATCCCGGAAACTCCGGCGGCCCGCTGGTCAACATCCACGGCGAGGTCATCGGCATCAACACCGCCATCGCCTCCCGCACCGGCGGCTTCCAGGGGATCGGCTTTGCCATTCCCTCCAACCAGGCGAAGTTCGTTTACAACGCCCTGAAGGACAAGGGCAAGGTCACCCGCGGCTGGCTCGGCGTCAAAATCCAGGACGCCTCCGCCGAGCCGGACCTTTCCAAGAGCTTCGGCTACAGCGGCACCGAGGGCGTGCTCGTGCAGGAGACGTTCCCCAACACGCCGGCGTACAACAAGCTGCGGGCCGGTGACATCGTCACCGCCATGAACGGCAAGCCGGTCAAGAACACGCAGCAGCTCCGCAACGCGATCGCCGCCACCGTGCCGAACACCGAGGTCACTCTCACCGTCTTCCGGGAGGGCAAGCAGCAGGACGTGCGGATCAAGGTCGGCGACCAGCCGGAGGACCTGCTGGCGGCGGCGACCGGCGGCGTGAAGAAGTCGCTCACCAGCAACACCCGGGGCGAGAGCGCCGCCGAGGCGCTGGGGATGAAGCTCGCGACGCCGACCGAGGACATGGCGACGCGGTTCGGCCTGCCGGCCGGGAAGACCGGCGCGGTCGTCACCGAAGTCGCCCCGCGTTCGCCGGCGGCCGAGAAAGGCCTGCGGCCGGGCGATCTGATCACCAGCGTCGGCGGGAAGGACGTCACCAGCGCCTCCGAGGCCGCCAAGGCGTTGAGCAAAGCGGACGTGAAGAAGGGCGTGCGCGTGTACGTGACCAGCCGTGAAGGATCGCGGTTTGTCTTCCTTCAGGCCAGCGATCAGGACAAGAGCACCGAAGAAGGCGGCGACAAGGACAAGCAGTAAGCCGCACCAAAGATTGACGGTGATGGAGCCCGGGACCGAGAGGTCCCGGGCTCTTTTTATCGAGGTTGCTCGTACCCGAAACCCGGGTCTTCGCCCCGCGCGGACACCGCCCTGATTCGAGCCCTTCATTCGTGTCGATTCGCGTCTATTCCTGGGCAATCTTCTGCTCCGCCTCCAATTGCGCCAGGTGCTCGTATTGCTCGACGAGGCCCATTCCTTCGGGGGCGAGCGTTATTTTGATGCCCGGTCCCTCGGCCGCTTGGCCGCGGCCTTCCGAGAGCGCGGCGACGCGCCAGCGGCGGTGTTTCGTCCGCACCACGCCTTCGGTGAATTCGGCGGTGAAGATGTAATAGTGCCGGGCGCCGCGGACGCCGTACACCACGTCGGCGACGCGGACGTCGGCGGCGCCGTACACCGGGAACTGCTCGGCCACGCGCGGGGCCAGGTGGAAGCGGTCGCCTTCGCTGTAGTGCATCTGCCATTTGCCGGCGATCGCCTGCACGCGGTGGCGCCGGCCGGCTCGGGCGGCGAGTTCCCAGGCCCATGCGGCGGCCGTGACCCCCAGGACGCCGGCCAGGAACAGCATGGGAGAGAACGACATCGCTCGGGTCGTCGCGCGCTTGAAGTGGCCGGCGAAGCTCAAACCGCGGCGCGCCAAGCGCGGCGGCTATTCGATACTCGAACTATCTTGTCCGCGGGGCGGGGGGCGGGGGCGGGTGGGGTGTGGCGGCCGGACCCGGCGGTACGCCGCCGCGCGGCGGGGCCTGCGGGGGCGTCCTCGGCGGGATCGCGGGGGCGCTGGCGGGCTTGCTCGGCATCGTCGCGGGCGCCGTCGCCGGCGGCTCCGTGCCGGGCGCGTGCGGCAGTTCGTACTTGATCCCCTCGTAGGCCGGCTCCATCGGCGACTGTCCCTTGATCCAGTTGAGCACCCGCCGCAATTGCGGGTTGTCCTTGTTCACGTACGGCGGCCGGAACCCGCGCACGTCGGGGTGCGGCGGCTGCCCCACGTTCTGCGGGAGCCCGTACTGGAGCAGCAGCGACTGTTCGGGATTGGCGCGGTCGATCAAGCGGCGGTCGGCGCCCCCGAAGAGGCCACCGCCGCCGGCGCCCTGCTTCACGTACTTCTCCAGGATGTAGAAGTCGGTGTACACGACGGCGTCGTTGTCGGCCGGGGCGTAGAGGATGAATCGCCCGCCCGCGCTCCCGCCGTGACAGGCGGTCGCGGCGCAGCCGGTGAGCACGTTGGGCAAGAGGCGCCGGAATTCGACGATCGTCGCCGGGTCCTGGAGGATTTTCACGTCGTCGCGCATGTGCGGGTCGCCGCGCTGGAGGATTTCGGTCGCCTGGTCGGCGGGCTTGAGGTTGTTGAACCGCGCCGGGTCGGCGTTGGTCATCGCGATAAACCGGCGCTTCACGTCGTTGTCGAAGCGGACGCGCACGTTGTCGTCGGGCCTGATCTCGGCCTGGCGGATAATGTTGATGTCGGCGGGGGAAAGGAGGCGGCGGTCCATTTTCTCGGAACCCGCCGTAGGGGCCTGGCCGCCCGGCGGCGGCGCCCCCGGCGCCGGCCGCGGCGCCGGTGCGACCGACGAGCGGTCCAGCCGGCGCTGCTCGTCCACCGTGTTGCGGAAGGTCGTCGCTTCCAGGTTGTTCGGGTCGAGGCGCAGCGCGTCGTCCAGTGCGTCGCGGGCCAAGTCGTAGCGCCGGTTGTCGAACGCCCAGTGCGCCAGGTCGATCCTCCCCTTGATGTCGTTGCGCGGGAGCTTGGCCAGCCGCTGCTTGAACTGGTCCTCCATCGGCGGCGGGTAGTCGATGGAGAGCACGTTCGCCCGCGGAACCGACGTCTGGATTCCCTTGATGTTGATGACCACGCGCTCGTCCTGCTCGGTCACGTCGCCTTCGATCACCTTTCCGTCGCGCGTCTTGACGATCCCCTGCCTGGCCAGTGCGGCGGAGGCCGCCAGCAGCACCGTCCCCAGCCCCAACGCCCACAAACCCGCCCCACATACGGTCCGCCGTCGCGCCATCCGGTGCATAGGTGTCTCCTGGCCACCCCCTCAACAGGCCGCGGCCTATCGTACGCCAAGGCTCGGCAAAGCAGCAACTTCGCCGGCGCGCGGGAACACCGGGCGGCACGACGACCCATAATGGAAGGGATTTACCGGCGGCGGTGCAGGAGCAGCGCGCCCGCGAAGCCGGCGAATGCCAGGGAGGCGGGTTCGGGGGCGGGCGACGATTCCACGGTGAGGTAATCAAACAGCGCCGACCCCGTGAGGCCGCTGTACGTGGTTCCGGTGCCCGTGGGTGAGTAGCTGGTTCCGGAGGCGGGGTCGAACGTCGAGACGATCCGGAACTTGAAATTCGGATCGTTATTGACGGCCGGAATTGAAGAGAGATTGAAGCGGTAGGTGGTGACGTTTCCGCTGAACCCACCGGCGGTCGCGACGGCGTAGGGCGCGGCGAAGTCGGTGAAACTCGTGCCGTCGGTCGAATACTGAAAAGTCCAGTACTTGGACGCCTTGGTGGTGTTCTGCTGGTCGTAGCTGACGATGATGCCGCTGAACCCCGCCGTGCTGACGGCGACCTCGAGCCCGGCCGACTTGTTGCCCGAGGTGGCGGCGGGGTAGTTTGCGGTGCTCACCGAAGAATTGTCCGAAGCGGCGGGGTCGGCGGAGGACCCGGCCTGATAGGTAAACGTCACCCCGCCGATGACGTTCACCGACCCGGCTCCGACGGCCGGCATATTCAGCACGGCGCCGGTAGTGACATTGCCGTCCGGGGGATTTGAGTTGAAGTCCCAGCGCGTAATGATCGCGGCAGAGCAGTGCTGACATACCGCCGCCAGCGAGAGCATCGTCAACCAGGCGCTAAGGCGCACCCTGCGCAACGGCATTCCTCTCTCCCTTCCAAATTGAACGACAATTGGAATCGATAGCCCTCGTCCGGCACGACGAAAACCGCCCTGAGAACTGACACTGCCCGCCGGACGCACAGAACTGCGCCTGTAATTTAAGGCGCAAATCCCACAAACACAAGTAACGTCCAGGTATCCGACACATCCCGCGGGTGAATGCCCGTAGCCAATTTGCCCCAATTGAGAGTAGAACGTGACGATCGGGCGTGGCCGCCGCGCGGTCGGTGTGCGCACGTATCTGCTTTTCGGAAAAGAACTTGAGAGATGCACACGACTGAGAACCAGCCCCGGAGTTCCCACGTCCCGCCGCCGCCGGATACCGGCGAGGAGTCGCTGCGCCTCGAGTTGGCGCACTTAAAGGCGGAGCGGGATCGGTTGGCGGAGCTGCTGGCGAGCATGCCGGGGGTGGTGTGGGAGGCGTACGGGGAGCCGGACCGCCCGAACCAGCGGATCGCCTACGTGAGTCCCACCGTCGAAAGTTTGCTCGGCTACCCGGTGGAGCAGTGGCTCTCTACCCCGAACTTCTGGCTGAAGGTGGTTCACCCGGATGACCGGGACGCCGCCGCGACCGCGGCGGCGGCATTGTTCGCCGGCGCAAAGCCGGGGACGATCCAGTTCCGCTGGCTGGCAAGCGACGGCCGCGAGGTGTGGGCGGAGTCGGCGTGCACGATCGTCCGCGACGAGTCCGGGCGCCCGATCGGAATGCGCTGCGTCACCACCGACGTCACCGCGCGGAAGATGAGCGAGGAGGCGGCCGCCCGCCTCGCGGCGATCGTCGAATCGTCGGAAGACGCGATCATTGGCAAGACGCTGGGAGGCATCATCACCGACTGGAACGCCGGCGCCGAGCGCACGTTCGGCTACGCCGCGCCCGAGGCGGTCGGGCGGCACGTCTCGATGCTGGTGCCGCCGGAGCGGCTGGGGGAGGAGGATTCGATCCTGGCGCGGCTGCGCGTCGGGGAACGGATTCCGCCGTTCGAGACGATCCGCGTCCGCAAGGACGGCGTGAGGATCGACGTGTCCCAGACCACCAGCCCGATCCGCGCGCCCGGCGGTGCGGTGATCGGGGCGGCGACCATCTCCCGGGACATCACCGCGCGCAAGCAGTCGGAGCACGCGCTGCGGCAGCGGACGCTGGAGCTGACCCGGACCGCCGACGCGCTGAAGCGCAGCAACGAGGAGCTGGACCAGTTCGCCTACGTCACCAGCCACGACCTCAAGGCGCCGCTGCGGGGGATCGCGAACCTGTCGGGGTGGATCGAGGAGGACATGGGCCCGGCGTTCACGCCCGAGGCGCACCAGCAGATGGAACTGCTCCGCGGGCGGGTGCACCGGATGGAGGCGCTGATCGACGGGATCCTGGAGTACTCGCGCGTCGGCCGGGCCAAAGGCAAGGCGGAGCGCGTGGACGTGGGGCAGTTGCTGCGCGAAGTGATCGACCTGATCTCGCCGCCGGCCGGGGTGGTCGTCGCCGTCGCGCCGGACATGCCGGCCGTCGTCACCGAGCGGCTGAGGCTCCAGCAGGTGTTCATGAACCTGATCGGCAACGCGATCAAGCACCACGACCGCCCGGCCGAGGCGAGGGTCGAGGTTTTGTGGCGCGACGGCGGGGATTTGTTCGAGTTCGCGGTGGCGGACAACGGCCCGGGCATCGACCCCAAGTACCACGAGAAGATCTTCGTTATCTTTCAGACCCTCGCGGCGAGGGACAAGGTGGAAGGGACCGGCGTGGGGCTCTCGCTGGTCAAAAAGATCGTCCAGAGCCAGGGCGGCACGGTGACGGTTGAATCCGCCCCGGGTCGCGGCGCGACGTTCCGCTTCACCTGGCCCAAGGCCCCCAAGGGGTGAGCGAAGCGCTAAGCAGCAGCCACACGGTTATGGCCGAAGACAACGACAACAAGCAGATCAACGTGCTCCTGGTCGAGGACGACGAGCTGGACGTGATGAACGTGCGGCGGGCGTTCACCAAGAACAACATCACCAACCCGCTGCGCGTCGCCGGCAACGGGCTGGAGGCGCTGGAGATGCTCCGGGGGACCGGCGGCGCGCCCGGGAAGGCGGTCCCGAAGGACCGCCGGCTCATCCTCCTCGACCTGAACATGCCCCGCATGGGGGGGATCGAGTTCCTCAAGGAGCTGCGCGCCGACCCGGAGCTACGCGCCACGACGGTCGTCGTCCTGACCACCAGCGACGAAGAACGGGACAAGGTCGAGGCGTACAATTTGAACGTGGCCGGCTACATCCTCAAGCCGGTGACCCTCGCGGCCTTCGTCGAGATCATGGCCGCGCTCAACAAGTACTGGACCCTGAACGAGCTGCCGTGAATTGTGCTGAGTGCCGAGTGCTACGTGAAAAATTCCGGACTCTGCACTTAGACACTCCCGCCAATGGAAGAGCATTACCGCATCCTCGTGATCGACGACGACGAGATCGACCGCATGGCGGTGCGGCGGGCGCTGCGCGCGGCGGACCCGACGACGCAAGTGGCCGAGGCGCCCGACGGTGCGACGGCCGTGCGGATGCTTGCGAACGAACGCTTCGACTGCGCGCTGCTGGACTACCTGCTCGGCGACCGTGACGGGTTGCAGGTGCTCCGGGAGGTGCGGGCGGCTGGGGTGCGCACGCCGATCGTCATGGTCACCGGCCAGGGCAGCGAGCAGGTGGCGGTGGACATCATGAAGGCGGGGGCCAGCGACTACCTGGTCAAGACGCGGATCTCGCTGGACCACCTGTGGCAGACGATCCGGAACGTGATCCGGGTCCACCGCGCCGAGTCGCAGACCGAGCAGGCGCTGGCGCGGGTGCGGGAAAGCGAGCAGCGCTTCCGGACGATGGCCGACAGCGCCCCCGTGCTGCTGTGGGTGGCGGACGCCGACGGGCTGTGCACGTACTTCAACCAGGGTTGGCTGGACTTCACCGGCCGGAGCCACGCCCAGGAGTGCGGCGAAGGCTGGGCCGAGGGCATCCACCCGGACGACCGGGCCCGCAGCCGCGAGGCGTACCGCTCGCACTTCGCCGCGCGCACGCCGTTCGAGATCGAGTACCGGCTGAGGCGCCGGGACGGGGATTACCGCTGGATTTTCGACCGGGGGACGCCGCGGTTTCTCGCGGACGGGACGTTCGCCGGGTACATCGGCTCCTGCATCGACATCACCGAGCGCAAGCGCGACGAGGAGCAGCGGACAATGCTCCTGGAGCGGGAGCAGGTCGCCCGCGCCGAGGCGGAGTCCGCCCAGCGGCGGCTGGAGTTCCTGGCCGAGGCGAGCAAGGTGCTGGGGGCGAGCCTGGACTACGAGGTGACACTGTCGTCGGTGGCGCGGCTGTCGGTCCCGCGCGTGGCCGACTGGTGCGCGATCGACATCGTCGCCGAAGAGGTCGCCGCCGTTCCCCCGCCGCCGCACCCCAACGACCCCGGCCCCGCCGGCGCCGACTCGGGCGCGCCGCAAGCCTCCCCGCTGCGGCGCGTGGCCGTCGCCCACGCCGACCCGTCCAAGGCACAACTCGGTGACGCGGCGCACGACCGACGCGCCGCGCAGCCGGCGCCGCCGGCCGGAATCTACCAGGTGCTCCGCACCGGCCGCTCGGAGCTCTACTCCGAAGTGACCGAGGACCTGCTCCTCGAAATCGCCCAAAACGCCGGCGATCTGGGCATCCTGCGCGCCCTGGCGCCGCGGTCGGTAATGATCGTCCCCCTGGTGGCGCGCGGCCGGACGCTGGGCACCATCACGCTGATCGCCGCGGAGTCGGACCGGCACTACGGCCCGGCCGACCTCGCGCTGGCGGAGGACCTGGCCCGCCGCGCCGGCGCCGCGATCGACAACGCCCGACTGTACCGCCAGGCGCAGCACGCCTTCCGCCTCAAGGACGAGGCCGCCGCGCTGCTCGACACGCTCTTCGCGTCTTCGCCGATCGGCGTGTGCTTCCTCGACACGGACCTGCGCTTCCAGAAGGTGAACGAGTCGCTGGCGGCGGTGAACGGCATCGCGGCCGAGCAGCACATCGGCCGGCCGCTGCGCGACGTCGCGCCGATGCTGTGGGAGGCCGTCCGGGCCCAGGTCGAGCACGTGCTGGCGAGCGGCCAGCCGGTGCTGAACGTCGAGGTCAGCAGCCCGATCGGCCACCCGGCCGCGGCTACGCCGGGCGAGCCGCGCTACTGGCTGACGAGCTGGTACCCCGTCCGGTCGCGCACGGGCAGCGTCCTGGGGATCGGCGTGGTGCTCAACGAGATCACCGAGCGCAAACGGCACGAGCGGGAGCTGGCGGCCGCCAAGGAGGCCGCCGAGGCCGCCAACAACGCCAAGGACCAGTTCCTGGCCGTGCTGAGCCACGAGCTGCGAACCCCGCTGACGCCGGTGCTTACGACGGTGCAGATGCTGCAATCGGAGAAAAGCTTCGGACCGGACGTGCGCTCGTCCGTGGAAATGATCCGCCGCAACGTGGAGCTGGAGGCGCGGCTCATCGACGACCTGCTCGACCTGACGCGCATCTCCAAGGGCAAACTCCAGCTCAATTTTGCCACCATCGACGCGCACGAGTCGCTGCGCAGCGTGATCGGTATCTGCGACGCCGACGTCCGGGCCAAACAGCTCGAAGTGGCGATGGAGCTGTCGGCGCACTGCTGCCACGTGCGGGCGGACTCCGCCCGCCTCCAGCAGGTGTTCTGGAACCTGGTGAAGAACGCCGTGAAGTTCACACCCGCCGGCGGCAAGGTCACCGTGCGGACGGAGAACACCGAGGACGGGCGGTCGCTGCGGGTCAGCGTGAGGGATACGGGCATCGGCATCGAGCCGGAGGCGATCGGCCGGATCTTCGACGCCTTCGAGCAGGCCGAGCAGTCGATCACCCGCCGCTTCGGCGGGCTGGGCCTTGGGCTGGCGATCTCCAAGGCGCTGGTGGACATGCACGGCGGGCGGCTCACCGCCACCAGCGCGGGCAAGGGGCTGGGCTCCACGTTCGCCGTCGATATGGCGACGGCCCGCCCGGAACTGCGGCGCGAGCCCGCGGGCACGGGACCGCTTGCCGGCCAAGCCCCCGCCCCGGCCGAAAAGCCCCGCATCCTCCTGGTGGACGACCACCAGGACACCGCTAACGCGATGCAGCGGCTGCTCCAGCGCATGGGCTACCGCGTCCAGACCGCCAACTCGGTCGCCTCCGCCGTCGAGACCTGCAATCGCGACCGCTTCGACCTGCTCATCTCCGACATCGGACTGCCCGACGGCTCGGGACTGGACCTCATGCGCCGCCTCAATCCGGGGTGTGCCGCCAACGGAAACTACCTAAAGGGCATCGCGTTGTCGGGCTTCGGCATGGAGGAGGACGTGCGCAAGAGCAAGGAGGCGGGCTTCGCCGAACACTTGACCAAGCCGGTGAACTTCCAAAGGCTCGAAGCGGTCATCCGCGAACTGACCAGCGTTTGAAAAAGAGGATCACCGCGGAGGCGCAAAGGGCGCGTGGAAAGGGTGCCGCGGCGGGGAACAAGCTACTGCCCCGCGGTGCCGCGGGTTTCGGATTCGACGTCGCCGGTAAGGAAGCGTTTCATCACATCCCCGAGCTCCTGGAAGACGATCGCGTAGGCCTCGGGCTCGAAGACGGTGCCGCGGACGCCGATGGGGGTGGTGGTGGACTGGAGGGACTTCATCACGTCGTTGATGTCGGCCAGGAACGGGAGCTTGGTGTTCTTCAGGGGCTGGGCGGTGCCGACGATCTGGCCGGAAATGGGACTGTCGGGCATGTCCCAGATGCGCTTCACGTCGATGACGCCGCGCGCCTCGATCCCGCGGTTGAAATAGTACGCGCGGGTGATGGACAGGTTTCCCTGCTCGATCCGGGCGGCGATGCTGCCGTGCCCGGTCGGCTTCTGCGGGTTCAGCCCGAGGTGCATGAGGTCGTACATCGCTTTAAGCGGCGGCCAGCTCACCAGGTCGGAATCGGTGATCTTCACCTGCGCCTCGCCGACTATCTGGTCGCGCTTGGCGGGGTTGCCCATCACGCTGAGGTTCCCGGAGAGCTTGCCCGGATACGGCTTGGCCTTGTACTTCACGGCGTGCACGAGCTTGTCAATGTTCAGGTTGTCGAAATCGAGGATGAGGTTGGAGAACAGCAGGTCGCCGGGATGCTTCGTGGCGCGGGCGAAGACGCGCAATTCGCCATCCGCCATGTGCACCAGGCCGTAGTCCATGACGACGCGGTCCTTGTCGGCGTACACGCTGAACTGCGAGTCGTGGATGTCCACGCCGCGGTAGTTGCCGCCATTCGGGCGCAGGCCGATCTGCACGTGCAGCGGTTCGAGGGCTCGCGGGTCGGTGGACGGAGCCACCTGAATCACGCCGCCGTACTTCCCGGCGAGGCCCGCCGTGCGCGGCCACAATTCCGAGACCTGAGCGGCGTCCACGTCCTTCCACTCGATGAGCGCGGTCGCCGCCAGCGGGTGATCGACGTCCACCATCGCGTGGCCGACGGCTTTGCCGCCGAGCACGCTGGCGTCAATGTCGGTGACCTCGGCGACGCGCCCGCGCACCTGCACCCGCACCTTGGCATCGCCCACCTGGCGGTCGCTGATCGCGACATTGGCCCGGAGGTTGATCGGCCCGACCGCCGCGAGCTTCTTCAGGTCCACGGCCAGTTTCGCGTCGCCCCAGCTCAGGACGTTCGCCTTGGCGGCGGGAACGTCCAGCGGCCAGGCGGCGAGAGTCGCGCCCAGGTCCACCGCCGTCGGCTGGTTCAGGTTGGTCGAGACCTGCACTTCCGCCCGGCCGTCCTTGTGCTTCAGCCGGACCGGGTCGGCCTTGAGCACGCCATTTTCCAGCGACATGTCCCCGCCGACCTCTTCGGCCAGCGCCGGGCCGGCGGCGAGGTTCTGGATCCCGAAGTGCCCCCGCATCCGCGCCTGGTTGCGATCGAGCTTCGGAAACTCGAACGACCACTCGCCGCTGAGGATGCCGTCCATCGCCTTGCTCTTGGCGACCGCCGCCATGTCGCCGAGCGACAGCCCTTCGACCGTGACGTCCAGGCCGGCCGTCTCCCCGCGGTACCACTGGCCTTTTTGCTTCTTCGCCTCGGTGGGGAACATCCCGTGCAGCTCCCACTGGCCCTTGAACAGCTCCATCTTGTCGGTGTCGAAGACCGCCTCGTCCTGGTTGGCGTTGCCGTTGATCGCCAGCTTGATGTCGCCGAGCGGGCGGTCGTTCACCGAGACCTTCTCGCCGACGAGCCCCCCCTGGATCTGCACGTTCGGCGGCGCGACCTCCCCGCCGACCCACGCCCAGCCCCAGACCTTCCCCTTGACCGGCGGGTTGTCGTAAATCAGCCCGTCCTTCCCCGCGACGTGCTCGAGGTAGGCCTTCATCTGTAGCGGCTTCGGCCAGCTGTATCCGTAATACCCTTCGGCCGTGAGTTGCATCTCGGCGGAGTTGACGTAGAGCTGCTTGATCGTGATCAGGTCCGGATTGCCCCAGGTGTTCAGCACGAATCCGACTTTCGCCCCGCCGCTCCTGGGCACGTCCCAGCCGGCGCCTTGCGAGTAGAGCCACCAGGTCTTGTCGGCGAAATTGAACTCCCCGCGGCCGAGGAATCGGCCGTCGGTGGGCAGCCTCATCTCGGTCACGCTCAGCTTCTGTCCCGCGACCGCCATTTTGATCGTCAGCCCGTTGACGTCGTACACGCGCCCGTTGCCCCGGTCCCACTCGGCCTTGGGGACGGTGATCGTCCAGCCGGTGTCGGCCCACGTCTTGCCCGCGCCCGCGACGTTGACGTTCGCGTCCCACTCGCCGGCCGCCATTTTCCCGTGCGTGTTGAGCTTCGCATCCAGCCGCCGCCCGCCGAGCTGCGGGCTCATGTTGACGGTGAGGCTGCCCCGCTGGGTGAGGTCCTTGGAGAGCATGACGTCGCGCCAGGCGGCCTCCAGCGCGGCCGAGCCGTCGGCCAGCGTGTAATGCCCGCCGACCTCGATTAACCCGCCGAGCGCAGCCACATGCAGGCTGTCAATAAAGGCGCCCTTGCCGTCCACTTTGATCGACCCGCCGGCGGCGAGCAGCTCCGGCACCGACGGCATTCCGGTGTACACGTGCACGCCCTTGGGCCCTTCCGGCCGCAGCACCACCGCGCCGCCCTTCGCTTCGACGTTGATGATGCCGCTGGACTGCATCTGGTTGACCTTGACGTCATCCAGCCGCAGCCGCCCCGCCACGCCGCCGTCGATCGCGATACCGACCCAGTGGCCCTTGACCATCAGCGGCTGCGGCAGCTTCGCCGTCCACGCCCGCACCAGCGGATCGAGCTTCTGGACCACGAAATCAACTTGGTGCTTCCACACGCCGCCGGGGGCGAGGTCGCCCTTGAGGTAGATGCGATCGTCGCCGCCGACGTGGACTTCGTATTGGTAAACGAGCGGGTCCTGGGGGAAGCCCTTCACGTCCAGCGGAACGTCGGCCTCGCGACGCTGGTTGTCGATCACCTGCACCATGCCGTCGGCCAGCGTCACCCGCGGCAGCTTGGGGACGCCGCTCTTTTTCTCCGTCTCCTGCCCGGTCTTGGCGCCGCCGATTTTTCCTAGCAGCTCGGCAACCTCTTGCAAGTTCCACTTTCCGGAAGGGTCCTGGAGGACGATCAGCTTCGGCTTCTCCAGCCGGATTGCGTCCAACTCCACCGTCCGCAGAAGGAGGATCATGGGGAGTGAGGTGTGGTCCACCTTCAGCTCGGAGGTCTCGAAAAACGCCTTCTGCGCGAGCGGCAACGAGACCTTCACGTCCTTCAGCGTCGTATGGCCGAGCCACCCGGTGGAGAGGGAGCCGGCCTCGATGCGCAGGCCCAGCGCCTTTTCGACGATCGGAATCGCAATCTTGTGCGGCAGGTCGGACATCAGCACGAGCTGGATCGCCACCGCCGCGATGACGAGCAAAATGACGACGACGATGAAGGCGCGCAACAGGAAGTGCAGCACGGGATGACGGCGGCGCTCACGCGGCGCCCGATCCGGCGCCTCTTTGGGGCGCTCCGCCTCCTTCCTCTGCTCCGTCTGGGGCGGGGGTGCCGCTGTCGTAGGCTCGGTCAATTGTGGCATACGCGTGGGTCGTAGCCGCGGGCGGAAACCCGCGGGGCCTTACCCTCGGAACCTAGCACATTTCGGACCACCCTCCCACGCCATTTTTCCCGCGCCGCGTTACTGCCCCGTCTCGGTTGGCGCAATGTTGCCCGCCGTGCGCGCGTGGTACCCCAGAATCCAGAAGTCCTCGCGCGCCGTCCGTCCCACGAATGGCCCGCTGCTGGCCACCACCTCGCCCGTATCCGCCCAGTACGCGATGAACGCCACGCTCGCGTACCCCAATTGCTTGGTGCTCTTGAACAGCGCCAGCTCCGGCGTGTTCACCGGCACGCCCTTGGTTTCCGGGTTGTTGCTCCCGAGGCTCGACGCCGGCAGTCCGACCAGGTACTCCAGCCGGTCGATGCTCGCCCCGGCGCTTCGCACCTCCAGAATAATCTTCGCCTTTTCCTTCTTGTCCACCAGCCGCACCCCCTGCATCAGCAGCCGCGACCGCACCTCCCCGATCATGTACACGTCCCACTGCTCCGGCTGCGCGACGGCCGTCAGCGTGCTGGTCTCGACGAAGACTTCCCTGTCCCGCAGCGAGATGGCGGATAACTGATCGACGGCGCGTTGGGCCGCCTGGGTGATCAAAAATTCCTCAGTGGCTGTACGATAAGGGTCGGTTATCCGAATGGTCGCGCACCCGCACAGCGAGGCGGCCAGAATCACCAACATGGCGGCTCTGGGGATGGGCAGGTAGCTCACAGAGTGTCTAGGGTTAGGTCACATCGGGATTTACGCGGCTGTGCCCGCACAGCCCGGCCGACAATGTAGCCGCGCCAGCCTTCTCCCGGCAATTGCCGATCTTCCCGCGCCAACCGGGCACCATGGTTGCTCTAGATCAGCCATGCCCAACACCACCGGGGACGTGGACCGCCGGCTCAACGAAATCGAAGAACGCCTCGCCCGATTAGAATCGCACCTCGGTCTGGAACAGGCCGCCACCGAAGAGCCTGCGCCGCCTGCGCCGCCACCGCTGCCGCAGCCGGTATTACCCCCGGAACCACTGACGCCAGCGCCGCCGCCCATTTCGGTCCTGCCCTACGTCGCACCGCCGCCCGCCGTCGCGCAACCCCCGCGCCTGCCGCAAGGCGCGCTCGAGCAAACTATCGGCCTCAAATGGGCCGGCTGGATCGGCGCCATCGTCCTGGTCGTCGGCGCCGCCTTCGGCGTCCGATACGCCTACGACATCGGCCTGCTGAACTTCCCCCGCTACGTCTGGCTCGGCCTGATCTTCGCCGCCGGACTCGCGCTGATCGCCGCCGGCGAGTGGGTCTACCGCCGCGTCAACGAGCTCTCCGCCGCCGGCCTGTACGGCGCCGGCGTCGCCACCCTCTTCCTCGCCAGCTACGTCGGCCACGCCTATTACCGGCTCTACGCGCCCGATACCGCCTTCGCGCTGATGGCGGTCTCCACGCTCGTCGGCGCGGCCGTCGCCGTCCGCGGCAAACTCGTCTCCATCGCCGCTCTCTCGATCCTCGGCGGCTCCATCGCCCCCGCCATCCTCCACGCGGCCGAGGTGCGCGAGGCCGCATTCCTCAGCTACCTCCTGGCGCTTCAACTCGTCGCGCTCTTCCTCGCGTGGTGGGGCCGGGAGCCGAAATGGTGGACACTCCGCGGCCTCTCCCTCGCGTCGATCAGCCTCTGGACGCTCGCCGCGCTCGGCGATCCGCGCTTCCACCCCAAGGGCGCGCCCCTCTATTTCTGCCTCCTTTACGCCGTGCTCTACCAGTTGGAATTAATCCTCTCCGCCCGCCGCGCCGCGGCCCAGCGCAACGCGGCACCCATGTTCAGTGTGCTCGTGACCGCCTTGCTCACCACTGCCGTCCTCTCCATCTTCCACGACGCCAGCCACGCCGCCCGCGGCGCGTGGGTCCTCGGCATCGCCGCCGCCTGCGCCGCTTGCGGCTTCGCCCTCACGCGCAGCGAAACGTTTCGCCCGCTCGCCATCGGCTTCCGAATCCAATCCGCCGCCCTTCTCGTCGTCGCCGTCCCCGTCGCCCTCGCAGGCCCCTGGATTTCCATCGGCTGGGGCGGACTTGCCCTCGCCTTCGCCGCGCTGGGCGCGGCGATGGACCTGCGCGTCTCCCGCCACGCCGCCGCCTTCACCTGGGTCCTCTCGCTGGCCGCACTGGTGCACTTCACGACGACCGACACCACCTCCGACGCCGCCCGCCGCGCGGTCCTCACGCTCGCCGGCACCCCCCTGCCGCTCTACCTCCTGCTCGCCTGTATCCTCACCTGGATCGGCCACGCCATCGCGTACCTGACCCAATGTGTCCTGCGCCGCGACGGCATCGACGCCCGACTTCCCGAAGATCTCGTCGCCGGCGCGCGCCTCCTCAGCATCGCCGCCGGCGTCGTCTGGGCGATTGCCGCGATCAACGCCCTCCCCCCGCTGGGCGCAACCGCGGCGTTGGTCCTCTACGCCTGGCTGCTCGCCGTGGCCGACCTCCCCGCCCCGCGCCTCGCCTTCGCCGCCCAGTCAATGGCCGTCCTCGCGATCGCCGCCGCCAAGTGGGTGGTCGTTGACACGCTCGCCGACCGCCTCTCCCCCGACTGGACCGCCACGAAATACCTCCCCGTCTTCAACCCCCTCATGGGCACCGGTCTGCTCATCGCCGCCAGCCTCGTCGCGCTTTATTGGCTCCGCCGCCGCTCGATCTGGGCCACCTTCCACGTCACGGCCCGCCCGCCCGGCCAACCCGCCGCCCCGACAGCATTCCTGACCGTGATCGCGGCGGTCTGCGTCCTGCTGCTCGTCGGGCTCAGCGCCGAGGTGGACCGTGTCGTCGAGCGCGCCGTGGCGATCGGGCAAGCCTTCGCCTGGCCACCCGCCCAGCTCAAGAACATGAGCTGGACGATGCTGTGGACCTTCTGTGTCGCCGGATTTGCCGCGATGGTCGCCGTCTTCGAGCCCGACCGCCCCCATCGCCGCGCCTGGCTCTCCTTCCTGACGGCGCTGGCCGTCTGCCTCGTCGCAAAATTCGTCTTCCTCGACACGTTTTACTTTCACCTGATCGGCGGCAGCCGCGGGCTCGTCACCCGCGCGCCCGCGATCATCACCAACTTCCAATCTCTCACCGCCGCCGTTGTTGTCGCAGGCTTGATCGTCATCCGCTACCTCACCCGCGCCGATCTCGACCCGGCCACTCCGTCGCGCCTGCCCACCAACATTCTCGCCTTGGCCGCGCTGGTTGTCCTCTGGGCCGGCTCCTTCGAGATCGACCGCGCCGTCGCGACCTTCGGCCCCGGCCCCTGGCCGGCTTGGCAGCTCCGACAGCTCGGCTGGACGATCTGGTGGGCCGCCGGCCTCGCTGCCTACCTCGCCATTTCCCGGCAATTCGAGCCCTTCAAATCCCTCCCCGCCCTCCGCCGCTCTCACCTGATCCGCCCCGTCTCGATTCTGATCGGCGCCCTCGCGATCAAGTACCTCACGCTCGACACCCTCTTCCCCCGCCTGCTCGGCCGCCCCGTCCCCGCCACCGTCATGATCAACTTCCAGGCCATGACCGCCGCGGTCGTCCTCGCCGGCCTGATCGTCGTCTGGTACTTCACGACCCGCGCCCGCCGGCAGCAATCCGACACCCTCCCCGGCGCGATCTTCCCCGTCGATCGCCTCCTCTCCCGCGTCGCCTCCCTCTCGGTCCTGGTCCTCCTCTGGGCCGGCACGCTCGAGATCGACCGCGCCTTCGCCACACTCGCCCCAGGCACCTTCCAGGACCCGGCGCTCGCGCGCCAGGTCGGCTTCTCCATCTTCTGGGCCGTCTTCGCCATCGCCTCCATCGCCGGCGGCTTCCAGGTCCGCGCCGCCCCGATGCGCTACTTCGGCCTCGGCCTCTTTGCCCTCACGCTCCTCAAGGTCGTCCTCGTGGACATGAGCCACGCCGCCACCGGCTACCGCGTCCTCTCCTTCATGGGCCTCGGCCTGCTCCTGCTCGGCACCAGCGTCCTCTACGGCAAGCTCAGCCCCCGCCTCCTCCGCGAACCTTCGGAGCCTTCGATCTCCCCCAACACCCGCTCCAGCGCCTTCATGTAATACGGCGTAATGCTCCCCGTCTTCTGCTCCCCCACTTCGACCAGGTACCGCTTGTTGATCGAATGCAAATGGTCCGCCGGCCACACGCCCAGGTGCGTGCCCCACGTCGAGCTCCTCACCGACACCAGCCCGTCGTTATCCCCCTCCGCCTCGTAAATCACGCGGTTCGACTGCATCAGCAGCGGCGTGCTCTTCGCCCACGGCCGCGCGCAGCTCACCGAAAAATACTTCACCCCCGCCGCGTCCTTCACCTCCTCGTTAAACCGCGCGCAAGCCTCGGTCGTCACGTCCAGGATCCCCTGCACGTCAATCCCGAGAAAATTCATCACCTGCAACCCCCCCAGCCGCCGCCCCAGATTCCGCACCGCCCAGTCCGCGTACGCGCTGCCCCTGTGCGGCGTCGTCACCGTCAGCAGCGCCGCCACCCGATCCGCCATCGCCAATTTCGAGATCATGTACCGCGCGTCCAGCCCGCCCATCGAATGTGCCAGGACCAGCAGCTTTCTGCCGCCCAGCCCCAGGATCGCCGACTGCCGCAGAACCGTCTCCTTGAGCTGCATCGCCCGCCGCGCGATCGCGCCGGTCGGATGCACGCGCGACACGATCAGCGGATGCCCCCGCCGCGCGATCTCCCGATCGACCCCCGTGAAATAACTCATCCTGAAATTCCCCACCTGGAACTGCCCAAATCCGAACATCCCGTGGTGCAGCACGATCGGAATTTGCCCGTCCTTGCCCATTTCTTTCTCTGCGTCCTCCGCGCCTGCGCGGTGAATCTCACGGTTTTGAATTTCCCGCCCCCACTTGTACATTACCCCGAATTTTGTCCGACCCGAAACGCATACGATCACCCAATGCCAAGGCGTACCGACATCCACACCATCCTCATCATCGGCTCCGGCCCCATCGTCATCGGGCAGGGCTGCGAATTCGACTACTCCGGCGTCCAGGCCTGCCGCGCCCTCCGCGAAGAGGGCTACCGCATCGTCCTGATCAATTCGAACCCCGCGACGATCATGACCGACCCGGAGTTCGCCGACGCCACCTACATCGAGCCCATCACACCCGAGGCCGTCGAAAAAATCCTCGAACACGAAAAGCGCATCGGCACCCCCATCGACGCCCTGCTCCCCACCCTCGGCGGCCAGACCGGCCTCAACACGGGCATGGCCTGCCACGACCGCGGCATCCTCCAGAAGTACGGCGTCAAAATGATCGGCGCCGACCGCGACGCCATCCACCGCGGCGAAGACCGGCAGGTTTTCAAAGACCTCATGATCCAGATCGGCCTCAAGGTCCCGCGCTCCGGCGTCGTCCACAACATGGATGACGCGCGAAAAGTCCTGGCCGACCTCGGCCTGCCCCTCATCATCCGCCCCGCCTTCACCCTCGGCGGCACCGGCGGCGGCATCGCCTACAACGTCGAGGAATTCGAAACCATCGTCCAGCGCGGCCTCGACGCCTCCCCCGTCACCGAAGTCCTCATCGAGCAGTCGGTCATCGGCTGGAAGGAATACGAGTTGGAGGTGATGCGCGATCGCAACGACAACGTCGTCATCATCTGCTCCATCGAGAACATGGACCCCATGGGCGTCCACACCGGCGACTCCATCACCGTCGCCCCGGTCCAGACCCTCACCGACAAGGAATACCAGCGGATGCGGGATGCGGCCATCGCCGTCATCCGCGCCGTCGGCGTCGAAACCGGCGGCAGCAACATCCAATTCGCCATCAACCCCGACAACGGCGACATGGTCGTCGTCGAAATGAACCCGCGGGTCAGCCGCTCCTCCGCATTGGCGAGCAAGGCGACGGGATATCCGATCGCGCGGATCGCCGCGCTGCTGGCGGTGGGTTACACGCTCGACGAGCTGCCCAACTTCATCACGACGGATGAGAGTAAAGGCCTGCACACCTCCGCCTGCTTCGAGCCCACGATCGACTACTGCGTCATCAAAATCCCGCGGTGGACGTTCGAGAAATTCCCGGATGCCGACGAAACCCTCACCACTCAGATGAAGAGCGTCGGCGAAGCCATGGCCATCGGCCGCACCTTCAAGGAAGCCCTGCAAAAGGGCATCCGCAGCATGGAGGTCAAACGCTTCGGCTTCGGCCTGGATCGGTATGACAAGTGGCTGAACGCGCAAAGGACAAGTGGCACGGGCGGCCCGCCCGTGTCTTCGCCTTCTCTTTCAAATGAACACGGGCGGCCCGCCCGTGCCATAACAGAAGACCATTCCGACAAAACCACCCAGGGCGAATCGACCGACACCGAATGGCCCATTCCGCCAGACAAACTCCGCCGCAAACTCGCCGTCCCCTCCCAGGGCCGCCTCTACTACATCCGCTACGCGATGAAGATGGGGTGGACGATCGATCAGATTTACGAGCTGACGAAGATTGACCGATGGTTCCTGGCACAGATGAAGGAACTGGTGAGTTTCGAAGCGCGTCTCTGCGCGGCCCGCACGCAAATGCAGTCGCTTCGTGGTTTGGCCACCCCGCAGCCGGGAGCGGGCGCGTTCGATCCTCCCACCGAGGTTGAGCAACTGCTACATCAGGCAAAACAGTGGGGATACAGCGACATTCAACTTGCAAGCGGTTGGGAGCTGAAGCCACAGGAAGTTCGCGCAATCAGGAAAGCGTTCTGGATCACTCCGGCATATAAGCTCGTCGACACGTGCGCGGCAGAGTTTGAAGCAGCCACGCCCTACTACTACTCGACCTACGAGTCTCCCTTTGTCCAGTTGCACTCGCAATCGCGCGGCTTGGACGAGTTCCATGAGGATGAAATCCGCCGCACGGGAAAACCCAAGGTGATCATCATCGGCGGCGGCCCCAACCGCATCGGCCAAGGCATCGAGTTCGACTACTGCTGCGTCCAGGCCGCCTTCGCGATGAAAGAGATCGGCCTCGAATCGGTGATGATCAACTCCAACCCCGAAACCGTCTCCACCGACTACAACACCAGCGACCTGCTCTTCTTCGAACCCCTCACCCACGAAGACGTCCTCAACATCTGCGAACGTTTGAACGGAGGGCCCTTCCTCCCACCCAAGCGGGAGCCCAGCGGCTCCGCCGCGGGATTGGTCAAAGGGGCGATCGTCCAGTTTGGAGGTCAAACCCCGCTGAACCTCGCGAAAGGCCTCAAAGACGCAGGTGTCCCGATCTTAGGAACCGCCGTCGAGTCGATCGACGCAGCAGGAGACCGCGAACAATTCCGCGCCCTAGTGCAAAAGTTGGGTTTGAAACAACCCTCCAACGGCATCGCACGCACCCCCGCCGAGGCCCGCACCGTCGCCGCCGACATCGGCTACCCCGTCCTCGTCCGCCCCAGCTTCGTCCTCGGCGGCCGCGCCATGGAAATCGTCTCCGACGAGGACCAGCTCAACTACTACATGACCCACGCCGTCGAAGCCGCCGGCACCGGCGCCGAGACCAAGACCGAAAACCCCATCCTCATCGACAAGTTCCTCGACAACGCGACCGAGGTAGACGTCGATTGCATCGCCGACTACGACCCCGGTCCGCCAAGCGAGCCGGCCCGTCCCGATCCCGGCGACCGCGGCCGCGCGATCATCATCGGCGTCATGGAGCACATCGAAGAAGCGGGCATCCACTCGGGTGACAGCGCCTGCGCCCTCCCCCCCTACTCCCTCTCAAAACAACTCATCGAAGACCTCAAGCACCAAACCAAATCCCTCGCCCGCGCCCTAAGAGTCCGCGGCCTCATGAACGTCCAATACGCCATCAAGGACAACGAAATCTACCTCATCGAAGTCAACCCCCGCGCCTCCCGCACCGTCCCCTTCGTCGGCAAGGCGACCGGCATCCCCTGGGCCAACATCGCCGCCAAGGTGATGGCCGGCAAGTCGCTGGCCGAGCTCGGCCACACCGCCGAGCCGCCCGATCCCGCCCACACGTCCGTCAAGGAAGTCGTCTTCCCCTTCACCAAGTTCCCCGGCGTGGACGTCATCCTCGGCCCCGAGATGCGCTCCACCGGCGAGGTCATGGGGATCGACGCCAACTTCCCCCTGGCCTTCGCCAAGTCCCAGATCGCCGCCGGCGGGCCGCTGCCCACCAAGGGCAGCGTCTTCATTTCCGTGAACGAACGCGACAAACACGCCATCCTCCCGATCGCGCGCTGCCTGGTCGAATCCGGCTTCACCCTGCTCGCCACCTCCGGCACCCACGCCGACCTGGCCAGGCACGACATCCCCGCCACCCTGATCCCCAAGCTCACCGAAGGCCGCCCCAACATCCGCGATTACATTAAAAACAACCAGGTCCAACTCATCATCAACACCCCCACCAAAAAAGGCCCCGCCACCGACGAGGGCAAGATCCGCGCCATGGCCATCCTCAACAGGGTGCCCATCATCACCACCATCACCGGCGCCACCGCCGCCGCCCGCGCCATCAAGGCATTGCAAGAGGCCGACTGGACCGTCCGTCCCCTCCAGGACTACTTCGCAGATGCCGCACAAACGAAATCACCCCCCAATGAAAAACCAAAATCCGAATGACCAATGACGAAACAAAAGGCCCACAGCGCTCCTCGTTTCGTCATTCGGACTTCGTCATTCGTCATTGATTCGAATTT
>Ga0308175_100000336_pt1 | contig 33441 bp, 4 predicted proteins | sample PhyCR1_3_FD_203893 | JGI IMG/M metagenome (GOLD analysis project Ga0308175, IMG submission 203893) | Soil microbial communities from UC Gill Tract Community Farm, Albany, California, United States - DLSLS.C.R1 | ecosystem: Environmental > Terrestrial > Soil > Agricultural land | place: USA...
CGCTCAAGCGCGCCACCAACCCGGACGAGTTCCGGCTCAAGATCCAGGGCGTGCAGTTCACCGCCGACATCTCGCGCGACCAGATGGACGAGTCGATCCAGATCCCCGGCGAGAGCGACTTCCTGGGTGGTGGGGACCTGTCGTTCGAGATCGAGCAGAATTAGCGGCATTTCGCTGCGTGAAGAGCAGCATTTCGATGCGGAATGCTGTATAGTCTTCAATATGACGGACCGATACTCCGAAGAGACGCTCCGGCTGGCGGGGATGCTCAAGACCCTGGCCAAGTCGAAGCGTCGCTCGATCCGGTCGATCGAGCAGCAGATGGGCGTCTCGACCTCGATCTTCCACAAGGTCCTCAAAGGGGACGTCACCTTCCACATCCGGCACCTGTTGATGATCCTCGACGCCCTGGAGATCGACTGGGCGGAGTTCTTCCACATCGCCTACCCGCGGGCCGGCGCGACGCCCGCCGCCAGCGACGACTCCCTGCTGGGCGATCTCGACCGCGCCCTGGGCGAGCTGGAGCCGGCCGCGGAGGAGATCTCCGACGCCGAGTTTGCGGAGCGGGTCAGGCAGGTGCTGACCCACCTCGGGCTGCTGCCCGACGAAGAGGCGAAGCTCAGGGAGCGGAAGAAGACCGCCTGAGCGAGTCTGGTGCCCGCGCGCCAGAAAAAGTCACCCACCCTTCGGGTATGCACCCTTGAGCGAGCCGGTTCGCGAGGAGCTTTTCGATCTCCTCCTCTGGTAGGTACAGCCGGCTGATCCTCTCGTCCCGCCAGCTCTCCCACGCCACGCGCTGGTGATGTTCCCCCTGCTTCATTGAATTATGAGCAGCAAATGTGGCCTGGGTGCTTGCAATCCCGCCCGACGATGAATATAGTGCAGCGAACGTAGCCGACACAGCGGCGTGAAACGGAAAGCCGCGGCCGGTCATCTGGAGGTAGCGCAGCTTTTCGCGGCGGAGCCGTTGCGGGACACCGTGCCCGCTCCAGGTGAGCTTTGTCTTTGACCGCCGGGGAGCCGCCCTGGCGTGGAGAGCCGACGATGGGGAATCGAAGCGTTTGCCGTCTCCTGCTGCTGGGGGTTCTGCTGGCGTGGCCCGGGATGGCCGCGGCCGGGGATCTCGGGAGCGCCCAGTTGCTCATCGCCGGCAGCCGGCTGACGGTCTCTCCGGAGAGCCAGACCGTCCCCTTCGACACGCCCACGATCGTCGAGACCCATCTCGAAGGCTACGACACGAGCCGCGGCACGCTGCCCGCGGATCTGCGGGTGCTCGCCGACCTCACCGGCCCCGAGGTCGACGGCGTCCTGGTCCTGGAGACCACCCCCAACCAGCCGTTCCGCATCCCGCGGCTGCGGCTCCAGGGGGAGTACCGGCTGGACAACATCCGCTTGGTGCAGGGGAGCACGCTGCTGGCCTACGCGGCACCTCGTTCATCATCGGTCCTGGTCACCCAGGTTCTGATCACCAAGATCACCTCGCGCGCGCTCACCCTGGACGAGATCCGCAGCTACGGCATCGTCGTCGACGACAGCAGCTTCCAGGCGTTCAACTTCACCTTCGCCTTCGCGGTGGCCGGCGAGACCATCAACTACAACGTCCCGGTCATCTATCAGGGGCCGGCCAGAGACCCGGCGATTCTCTGGGAGGGGCCGAATTACGAGTCCTCTTCCTCCTGGCGGTCCTCCTCGGCCCGTTTCGAGCCGCCGCGGATGGCGCCGTTCCAGCTCCAGTTGGCGGGGAAAGCGGTGGATGACTCGAACGGCGGCTGCGAGGACCCGGAGGGGGACTGCGTCAAGCCGGACGTCATCCCGATCCCCGGAGTGATCCTCTTCCCCACGGACATCAGCCTGCTGCACCAGTTCTTCTCGGTGGTTCTGATGGCGCAGAACGGCGCGCCGGCCGGGGACCGTCTCACCATCCGCGATCTCACCGCCAAGGTCACCCTCCCTCCCGGGCTCCGCCAGGCGAAGACCGATCCCCCCACGGCCCTCGGCGTGCCGGTGCCGGTGCGCGTGCCGGGGCCGGACGGCAAGCTGGGCACGGCGGACGACATCACCTTCCTGGTGGCGCAGGCCACCGGGCAGGCGGAGGTGGAGGTCGAGGGCCTCAGCGAGGGGACGCACCTCGTGCAGTTCGACCTCGAGGGCATCCTGGAGGGGCTGCCCGGGGGGCAGATCAACCGGATCACCGGCCAGGCGCGCGGCGCCGTGATCGTGCGCGACCCCACGCTCAACGTCACCATCACCCATCCGGACACGGTGCGGACGGACGAGGAGTACACCATGCTCCTCACCGTCACCAACACGGGCAACGTGCCGGCCAACCAGCTCAAGGTCCGGCTGCCGGCCGAGAAGCTCTCCGGAGTACAGGTGGTGGGGGAGAGCGAGAAGACGGTGACGGTGCAGCCCGGGGACGCCGAGATCCTCGACTTCCGGTTGAAATCGCTCCGCACCGGCCGGGTCACCGCCACGGCCGCGCGCAGCGACTCCTCCGCGGTCTCGGCGACGTTCGACCTCACCGTGGGGGTGGGGGAGAACGGCATCCCGCTGTCGCCGAACGCGATCATCCTGCCGCGCTCCACCGATTCGTTGCCGCAGGACCTGGTGCGCAACGGGCTCAATCTGATCGGCCTCGGCTTCTCGCTGGCGACCGCTCCGCCGGCGCTCCTGAAAGCCGGCCAGCCGCGGCTCTCGCGGGCCCTGGTGGACGGGCGGATCTACGCCTTCGCCCAGGCCGGCAAGCAGGTCTCGCTCGGCGAGGACCTGTTCGACAGCGCGGCCGTGTTGGCGGCCGAGTGGACGGGCGTCCGCGACGCCGACTGGGACTGGGACCTGCTCCGGCGCACCACGCAGAAGGGGGCCCAGGTGGGCGCGTCGCTGGGCACGATCTTCGCTGCCGAAGCGGCGGCCCATTCGCCGCAGGAGGCCTTCGACCACTTCGCCAAGACCACCGGCTATCTGCCGGCGATGGAAGGGGCGCTCGCCACCGGCGCGGGGGTGACCCTGGAGATCACCAGCCGCACCAACGGCCTGCGGCTGGCGGGGGACGGCAACGACTCGGCGCGGCTCCGTGCCCTGCCGTTCGCCGATCTCTACAGCCTGGGCAGCGCTCAGATGGCGCTGCTGGCGGTGCCGGAGGAGGGGGGCTACCGGGCGCGCGTCCGGGCGTCCTCCAGTGTGTTTGCGGGCCTGCACCTGCTGGTGCCGGGGAGCGACGGGGCTCTGCGGATGGTGCGCTGGACGGCGGTGCAGCTCTCCGCCGGCGGCACCGCCACGGTCGACTTCCGCGCCGCCGATTCCTCTTTCACCCTCGCCGTCGACACCCAGGGGGACGGCACGGTGGACGACCAGATCGCGGGGAGTGTCGAGGTCCTCCAGCGGCGGCCGTTCCAGGCGATCGCCGCGGTGCAGAACGTCGAGGTCGACCCCACGGGGCACGTGGTGGACGTCCTGTTCTCGGCCGACGTCGATCCGCGGAGCCTGATCCCCAGCGACGCGCGGAAATTCACCATCCCGGGCAAGGTCTCGAACGGCGGCTCGGTGAAGGCCGAGCAGGACGTGACCGACGGCGCGGGGAACACGGTCCACAACCCGTTCGATGGATTGCGCAACACGCGCATCGTGCGGGTGGTGTTCAACAATCCGCTCTCTCCCTACACGCCGCAGAGCCTCACGGTAAGCGGCGTGAAGAGCCCGCTCGGCGAGCAGGTGACGTCGGCGACGGTGCAGGTGCAGACGGCGGGGGCGCAGCAGGGCACCCAGGTGGCTGGAACGGTCTACGGCTCGGACGGCCTGCCGGTCCCCTTCGCCCAGGTGGAGCTGCGGGAGAGCGACCCCTGCCTGTTCTGCGAGGAGGAGTGCCGCACGCACAAGACCGCGGTGGTGCAGGCGGACGCTGCCGGCCACTTCCTCTTCGATTACGTCCGCCAGACGGGGTGCAGCGACGTCTATCAGCTCAAGGCGATCGACGCCGCGTCCGGAGAGAGTGGCACGGCGACGGGACGGGTCCGCTTCGTGGCCCAGATGGTCCAGCTCAACGTGGTGATGCTCGGCCGCGGCACGGTCCGCGGCCGCGTCACCTATGACGACGGCACGGTGCCGCCCGGCGCGCGGGTGATCGCCGAGAGCCCGGTCTTCCGCCAGGGACGGTCGGCGAGCCTCGACGCCAACGGCAACTACTCGCTGTCCAACGTGGCGGTGGGCACGATCACCCTCTCGGCCACCGACGGCCAGGGGCGCTTCACCGTGACCACCCTCCAGATCCCGGACGCCGGCAGCGTGGTGACCCACGACCTGGTGATCCTGCGCCGGCCCGACCAGCCGGTCGCCACCGGCGATGTGCGCGGCGTGATCTACCGCCCGGACGGCACGACGCCGGTCTCCGGGGCCTACGTGGCCCTCTACGTCGACGGCAACCTGGTGGGCGTCAAGCACAGCGCCGCGGACGGCACCTTCGACTTCGGCCTGGTGCCCGCCGGCCGCGGCGAGGTCGAGACCTTCGAGGGGGCTACCGGCCAGTCGGGCGTGCAGGTCTTCTTCGATATCAAGCCCGATCAGGTAAACCAGGTCAACCTGGTGATGCAGGACCATCGCGGGGTGGTCCAGGGCAAGGTCTACCGGAAGAGCGGGTCGGCGGACCCCGTGCCGGTGTTCGGCGCCGTGGTCTGGGCCGAGGGGACCCCCTTCCAGACCGTCACCGGCCCGGACGGCTTCTACAAGCTGGAGGGGGTCTACACCGGCACCCGCAACATCTCGGCCGCCGATCCGCAAAAGAAGGTGAAGGTGACCGAGGCGGTGACGGTCGGCGCGGAAGGCCAGGTCGTGGACCGCGACCTCTATTTCCAGGATACCGCGGTCAGCGGCATCGCCGGCCAGGTCCTGGGCTTCGACGGCAGTCCGGTCGCCGGCGCCACCGTCCACCTGGCGAATGGCGATCAGTACTGGTTCCGCACGGCGACCACCGACAGCTCCGGCCACTTCCTGATCTCCGATCTCGGCGTCGGCTCCTACGGCGTCCATGCCTTCAAGGGGGCCGCGGGCGGGTCGCAGGGGGCGACGGTCCGCTTCGCCGGCGACACCCCGTTCGTCACCATCCAGTTCAAGAAGGGGGCGATCCACGGCGTCGTGCGGGTCAAAACCGGCGGCACCCCGGTCGGCACGCGCGCGGTGATCACCTACCGCACGACCACCGTCCGCCTGGAGCTGGTGGGGCTCGACCTCGAATCGCACACCCTGGAGACCAACGCCGACGGCACGTTCGATCTGCCCGACGTGCTGGCGGGGCCCTACGTGATCACCGCCACCAACGCCTTCTACGGCAGCAAGACGGTGCGCGGCACGGTGGCCGGCGACGGCACGGAGAGCGTGGAGGTCACCTTCGACGGCACGGCGACCGGCACGGTACGCGGCGTGGTGCTCGCCCCGGACGGCGTGACGCCGGTTTCCGGCGCCACGGTCAAGCTGCGCCATCCGAGCTTCAGCGTCTACGACCTGACGACCGGCGCCGACGGCAGCTTCGACTTCGAGCTGGTGCCGCCGGTGGTGGCGTCCTTCCCGGTCGAGGTGACCGCGAGCGACGGAGTGATCTTCCGCCAGGCCCAGGCCTGGGTGCAGCTCAACAAGCCGGGGCAGGAGCTCGATCTGGAGATCGTGCTGCCCAAGCAGGGCTCGATCTCCGGCCAGGTGCAGGACGCCAACGGCACGCCGGTGCCGGGCGCCGTGGTCACCCTCCAGGAGGGCTCGTACCCCCGCCGCAACCTGATCGTCAACGCCGACGCGGGGGGGAATTTCGCTTATCAGAACGTCTTCGCCGGCACGGTCACCCTGTCGGCCAAGGCGCCGGCGCTCGGCGGGCTGGGCGGCAAGACCACCACCGAGATCACGGCGGAAGGGCAGGAGGTCACCGGAGTGGTGATCTCCCTGGAGCCGACCGGCGGCATCGCCGGCCTGGTGACCAGCCCGGTGGACGGCTCGGCGGTCCCCTCGGCCGAGGTCCATCTGATGCGCGGTGGCCGGCTGTTCGACACGGTCACCGCCGGCCCCGACGGCCGCTTCGAATTCTCGCTGCTGCCGCTGGCCAGCTACGACATCACCGCGTTCGACCCCCGCACCGGCCGCTTCGGCCGGCGGCTGGGCATCGCCGTGATCGCCAACGTGACGGCGGCGGGCGATCTGCAACTGGAGGCCCGCGGGAGCGTGACCGGCCACCTCTACGAGGCGGGCACCACCGCCGGCGTGCCGGGGGGGACCATCCGGCTCCAGGCCAACTCGATCACCGGCTTCACCACCTACAGCAGCACCGACGCCGGCGGCGTCTATGAATTCCAGGGGATCCCGCAGGGGACCTTCAACCTCTTCGGCCGAGAGCCGGTCGGGCGGCGGCGCGCCACCGGCCGGGGGGAGATCGTGAGCGAGGGTCAGCAGGTGACGGTCGACCTCTATCTCGACCCCCAGGCCACCCTGTTCGGGAGCGTCCTCAATCCCATCGGCGCCGCGGACGGCGTGTTCCCGAACGCCAACACCGTGATCTACCAGGACGGCCAGATCATCGGCGCCACCCTGGACAGCAACTACTCGTTCCCGGGTGTCGTCGTCGGCCGTCCCTATGAGCTCTACACCCAGGAGGTCGGAGGTCCGCATCAGGGACAGGTGCTCGGCAGGCTCACCCAGGACGGCCAGGTGCGGGTGGACGTCCGCATGCACCCGCTCGGCTCGGTCGTGATCAACGTGGTGGACAGCTTCGGCCATCCGGTCCCCGGCGCCCACGTCGACCTGTGGGACCAGGGGTTCTACGGCGACTACTCCGGCTACACGCGCTTCCAGGGGGACACCGGGAGCGACAATTCGATCACCTTCCAGACCGTGGGTGAGGGGAAGCTCTCCGTCTACGTCACCGATCCGGTGACCGGTCTCAAGGGCTCGGCGGGGGGCTGGCTGACCCAGGAAGGGCAGATCGTCGAGCTCAACGTCGCGCTGCAGAATTCCGCCGCCATCACCGGCCACGTCGTGCTGGCGGACGGCACCACGCCCGCCGCCCAGGCGCTGGTCGCCGTCCAGGCGGGGGGGCTGACGCTGACCGTCTACACGGACGACGCGGGGGCGTTCACCCTCTCGTCGATCCCCCTGGGGAGCTTCCTGCTGGTCCTGGAGGAGCACCTGGGGCCGGGCACTCGCGAGGTGCGCGGCAACCTGACGTCCAACGGCCAGGTGCTCGACCTCGGCACGCTGGTGCTCGACGCCACCGATCCGCGGGTGGCGAGCGTCACGCCGGTCGCCGGAGCGGTGGACGTGCCGCGGAGCGCCACCGTCCTGGTGCGCTTCAGCGAGCCCATGGATACCGTCCGCGACTTCGCGAACAACATGGTGCGCCTCTTCGACGCGGCGGGCAACGGCGTTGCCACCGACAACGTCTGGCAGGACGGCGATACCGCGATACTGATGACACCGCGACAGCCGCTGGCGAACGCCTCGATCTTCCAGATCCGGGTCGACCGCTCACGGATCTTCGACAAGGCCGGCCGGCAGCTCACACAAGGCGTGCAGACCACCTTCACCACCGCGGACCAGGTGCCGCCGGCGGTGATCGCGGTCACCCCCGCCAACAACGCCCGGCAGGTGCCGCTCGCCTCGCCGGTGAAGGTGACCTTCAGCGAGGTGGTCAACCCGTCGACCCTCTCGGGCTCCGCCCTGCAATTGACGGACGTGACGGCCGGCGCCGGCGTCACCACCACCTTCCTGGCCGATCCGACGAATAGGACCGTGACGGTGACGCCGGCCACGGGCCTGGTGGACGGCCACCGGTATCAACTCACCGTCCAGGGGGTCGCCGACACGGTCGGCAACGCGATGACCGTGCCGTTCAGCACGGCCTTCCAGGCGCTGGACGCCACGGCTCCCGCGATCACGGTGACCTCGCCCGCCGAAGGGGCGCAGGCCACCTCCGGCGACCGGCTGACCGTGAGCGCGGACGTGACCGACCTCTCGGCGGTGACCGGCGTCACGCTGCGGGCGGGCACGTGGGTGCTGACGAAGACCGCCGCCCCCTACTCCTGGCAGATCCCGGCGCCCGCCGTCACCACCGCGGGCCCGGTCTCCCTGCAGGTCGAGGCGGTCGACGAATGGGGCAACCGCGCCACGGCCACGCGCACCCTCCAGGTCTCGCCGCGCGCCAACGCGAACGCTCCCCAGGTGGCGATCCTCTGCCTGCCGGGCGCGGTGCCGCCGGGCCTCGAGATGGCGGTACCCTTCCACGCCTCCGACGACGAGAGCGTGGCGAGCTATCGGCTGCTCGTGAACGGCCAGGAGACGGCGAGCGTGCCGCTGGCCGATCAGGCGTCCGTCGATTCGTCCTTCCTGTGGACGGTCCCGGGGTCGGCCCAGCCCGGGGACGTCTTCACTCTGCGGATCGAGGCCACCGATTTCGCCGGCAACGTGGGCACGGCGGAGGCGGCCGTCACGGTCGCGGCCGGGACCTTGCTGACGGCCAGCCGGACGCTCGACGGCTCGTTCGCGGGCCAGGCCCTGGTGCTCTCCCAGGGGACCTTCACCCTCACCGCCCCGCTGCGCCTCTCCGCGCTGACGCTGACCCGCGGAGCGCGGCTGACCGCGGCGGCGGGGAGCCGGCTGGACCTCACCATCGACGGCCGTCTCGACGTCGGCTGCGACGCGTCCATCGACGCCTCGAGCCTCGGCTTCGCGGGCGGCAACGGCCAGCACTCGGCGGGTTACGCGCCGGACGGCGTGACCGCCTCCCAGGGGGACTCCGGAGGCTCGCATGGCGGCGTGGGCGATCAGGGCGGAGCCACCGGAGCGCCGGGCGCCGTCTATGACGGCGTCTATCAGCCGGCCCTGGGCGGCGCCGGCGGCGCCTTCTACAACAACCAGCTCGGATCGAAGGCCGGAGCCGGAGGCGGCGTGATCTTCCTGAGCGCCGGCGAGCTGGTGCTCGAGGGCCGCGTCGTGGCCCAGGGCGAGACCCGTCCGGCCTCCAGCGAGCTCGGAGGCAGTGGAGCGGGCGGCTCGGTGTCGGTCCAAGCCACCACGCTGCGCGGCAGCGGCTCGATCGCGGCGCCGGGAGGTGATTCCAGCAACTGCGGGACGGGCGCCGGCGGTGGCGGCCGGGTCACGTTGCGCGTCGGCAGCCTGTCGGGCTTCGATCCCGGCACCCAGGTAAAGGCCTGGGGCGGTACCCACCCCGGTTGCAACGGGCAGGCGGCGAAGTACGCGGCTCCGGGCACGGTCTACGTCTTCGACTCGACCTCGACCTACGGCCGGCTGATCGTGGACGCCGGACAGTCCAGCGGCGTCGACCGCACCGGCCCGGCCACGGAGCTGCCGGCCCTCGGCACGGGCGCGGTCACCGCCTGGTCGGCCGCCGGGGCGGATGCCTGGGTGAGCGCCGCGGCGCCGTTCAAGCCGGAGTGGCTGGGCGCCTGGATGGTCCTCAAGGACGGTTCGGGCGCGGCGCTGGGCAACGGCTTCCAGGTCGTCGAGATCGACGCCCAGGGCCGCGCCCGGCTGGCTGGCGCCGCAACGGTCTCCGGGGCGGCGGCCTGGTCGGGCGAGTACCGCTTCGACAGCGTCGACCTGCGCCACGGCGCGGGCCTGCGCAGCACCACGCCGGTCTCCGGGCAGGAGGTCCTCCTCCAGGGCGACGTGGCGGTGACCGGCGACGTGACGGCCGTGAACGTCACGGTCAAGGCCGGCGCGCGGGTGCACCCGGTGACGGGCGGGACGATGCGCTTCCACGTGGGCGGCCGGATGACCGTGGAATCCGGCGCCGTGCTGGACGTCCGCAATCTCGGCTATGCCGGCGGCGAGAAGGTCCACCACCCGGCGGGCTACGGGCCTGCGGGCTTGGTCACCTCACAACCCTCGACCGGCGGCTCCCACGGCGGCGCGGGCGGAGCCGGAGTGAGCGATTCGGGCTCGGCCGGGGCTGTGTTCGACAGCGTCTATGAGCCGGGTCTCGGCGGGGGTGGTGGCGGAGTCCGTGCGAGCAGCTTCTACGGCAACTTCGGCGGCGCGGGCGGCGGGGTAATCGCGATCGATGCCGCCGAGCTCGATCTCGAAGGCCAGATCCTGGCTTCCGGCGAGACCCGGCCCAACCAGGAGTGGGGCGGCGGCGGCGCGGGCGGCACGGTCGCCGTCCAGGTCGGGACGCTGAGCGGCGCCGGCTCCATCGACGTCTCCGGTGGCGACGCGAGCGGGTGTGGCAACTCCGGCGGCGGCGGTGGCGGCGGCCGGGTGGCGCTCCAGGTCCAGACCTTCGCCGGGTTCGACCCGTCAGCGCAGGTGAAAGCCTGGGGCGGCGTGCGCAAGGACTGCGAGGGGACGATCAACCAGGCCTACTCCTTCGGCGCGGCCGGCACGATCTACGCCGCCGACTCCACCTCCACCTACGGCCGCCTGATCCTCGACGCCGGCCAGCAGAACGGGGCCGACCGCACCGGCGTGGCGACCGAGCTGCCGGAGCTGGCGGGCGGCACCGTCGCGGGCTTCCAGGCCGCCGGGGCGGACGCCTGGGTGACCGCGGCGGCTCCCTTCCAGCCCGAGTGGCTCGGCGCCTGGATGACGCTCCAGGACGCGGCCGGCGCGCCTCTCGGCAACGGCTTCCAGGTGGCGGAGATCGACGCGCAGGGCCGGGCGCGGCTGGCCGGCGCCGCCGGAGTGAGCGGCGCCGCAAGCTACCGGGGCGAGTACCGGTTCGACACCGTAGCCTTGAGCCACGGCGCCGGGCTGTGGAGCCGCTCCCTGGTCACGGCGCAGGACATGACCCTCGCCGGCACGGCGGCCGTGGGCGACGACGTCTCAGCGGGGAGCCTGACGGTCCTCGCGGGCGCCGTGGTGCGGCCGGCCTCCGGGCAGACGCTCCACCTCAAGGCCACCGGCACGCTGACCGTGCAGGCCGGCGGACGCCTCGACGTCACCGGTCTCGGGTATCCGGGCTCCGGGCACAGCAACGTGGACGGCGGCGTTCCCTCCGGCGTGCAGGGCGCCCAGGGGGGCGCGGGCGGCAGCCACGGCGGCACCGGCGCCACGGCGTCCGGGGCCTCCGCCAACGGCGAGGTCTACGACAGCCTGTTCACCCCCGCGCTGGGCGGCGGCGGCGGCTCCTATGCGGGCATCTACTACAGCCTGCCCGGGGTGGCGGGCGGCGGCGCCGTCCAGATCGAGGCCGGCACGCTCGACCTCGAAGGCGAGATCCGGGCCCGCGGCGTGGACGACGACGACACCGCCAACGCCGCCGGGGCCGGTGGCAGCGTCCTGGTCACGGCGGGAACGATCACGGGCGCCGGCAAGATCGACGCCTCCGGCGGCTTCGCCCGCTCCTGCTTCTACCAGCGGGACATCGGCAGCGGCGGCGGCGGCCGTGTGGCCCTGAGCGTCGGGGCCTTCACCGGCTTCGATCCCGCCACCCAGGTGCTGGCGCAGGGCGGTGGGCACTACAATTGCGACCGCTCCAGCGCCACCTACGCCGCCCCGGGGACGGTCTTCTCCAAGCTCCCCTCGCAGACCTACGGCGCCCTCCGCGTCGATCAGGGAGCGGGAGCCACGGGCTCGCCCACGGTGGCCTCGACGGCCCTGCCCGGGATCGGCCGCTGGACGGTCGGCGCCGTCACGGTCTCCGGCTCCGATCTCTGGATCAGGCCGCAGGGTGCCACGGCGAAATTCAGCCTCGGCGTCCCCGGGATGTGGGTCGTGGCCGGCGGCGCGGACTACCTGGTGATCGACGAGAGCCCGGACCGGCGGCAACTGCTGCTGGCCGGAGGGGCCGGCCACGTGGCGGTGGGAGACGCGTTCCATGGCGAGTACAAGCTCGACGCTCTGAGCGTCCTGGGCGGCCCGAAGCTGGCCTTCGGCAACGACGTGGTGACCGTCACCGGCGCCACCATCGTGGACCCGAGCTCGTCGATCCAGTACGCCGACTACAACGCTCCGGCGGTCACGATCACCCAGCCCTCGGCCACGACCTTCACGGCCGGCGACCCGATCACGGTGGCGGCCACCGCCTCGGATGACGTGGCGGTGAGTCAGGTGAAGCTCAGCCTGGGCACGGCCGACTTCACCGATTCCCAAGCCCCCTACCAGTGGTCGACGCTGGCGCCTCCGGTGACCACGGCCACCGACCTGGAGCTCCGTGCCGAGGCGACCGACTCCTCGGGCAACATCGGCGTGGCCACGCGGACCCTCCACATCCAGCCGCTGGCGCCCACGACCCCGCCGATGGTCTCCTTCCTCTATCCGGGAGCCGGCGCGCTGCTGCCGGTGGGGGTCGGTCTCGACCTCCAGCTCCAGGCCAGCGACGACCGGGGCGTCCAGAGGGTGGAGCTCTACGTCGACAACGGCTCGGCGCCGGTGACGGTGCTGACCGCGGCGCCCTACACCTACCACCTGAGCGCTCCGGCCGGCGCGGTGGACGGCCAGATCCTCAACCTGCGGGCGGTCGCCTACGACTACTCGCTGCAGACGGCCGAGGCGACGGTCGCCGTGCGGGTAGTCGAGGGGACGGTGATCTCCCAGAGCCGGACCCTGTCGGCGACGGACACCAGCCTCGACAACACGACGGTGATCCTCTCGGGGAGCACTATCCTGACCGTCACCGGCCCCCATACCTTCCGCGACCTGGTGGTGCTGAACGGCACGAAGGTCACCCACCCGGCGACCACCGCGGCCCAGGAGTACCACCTCGATTTGACGATCCAGCGCGACCTCTTCGTGGCTCAAGGGGGCACGATCGACGTCAGTGGCCGCGGCTACATGGGCGGCTCCGGCACCCAGCGGGCCTACGGCTACGGCAATGTCCAGACCGAGGGGGCCAACCCCGGCATCGGCGGCAGCCACGGCGGCCGGGGCGGCTCGTTTGACGGCTCCAGCCCGGTCTACGGTAGCTTCTACGATCCGTCCGACCCGGGCGCGGGGGGCGGCGCGAGCACCTCCTACGGCGGTGCGAGCGGCGGCGGCGTGGTACGCGTGACGGTCACCGGCAACGTGGTGATCGACGGCACGGTCCTGGCCAACGGCGCATCCGGCGCCCTCGGGGCCGGTGGCGCGGGTGGCTCCATCCGCCTCAACGGCGCGGCCATCCGCGGCGCCGGCGCCATCCAGGCCTCGGGAAGCAACAGCTCCGGCGGCACGTACGGCGGCGGCAGCGGCGGCCGGATCGCCCTCTACGCCGCCGCCATCGATCCGGGGCTGGTCGGCCGCACGGTGGCCGCGGGCGGCATCTCGTCGGTCAATCCGGCGACCTGGGGCGCGGCGGGGACGGTCTTCATCAAGCCGGACGACGCCGTCCAGGTCTTCGGCGACCTCATCCTCGACAACGCCGGCAACGCCTCGTCGCAGCTCACCGAGCTCCTGCCGGTAGGCAGCGGCGTCATCGACGCGGTCTCCACCGACGGCCTGACCTTCACCGACAACGAAGCCGATTTCCGGCACATCCTCGGGGCCGCCGACGCGGTCTTCAACGGCGACTTCGCGCATCCGTGCCCGATCGGCGGGAACGACCATCACGGCAAGAGCCTCATCCTGAAAACGCCGCTCGCGGCGACCTGCACGAGGTTGCCTCATGTCAACGACTTCTATCAGGGGCTCTATCGCTTCAACCGGGTGATCGTCCGCAAGGGCGCCAAGGGGATCGCCCGCGACACGGTGACGCTGACCTCCCCCAACACGCCGGAGGTCGACATACCCTCGGGCTCGAGCTGGACCTCCGGATACACGCCGACGATCCAGATCACCAGCCCGGCGGCGGGAGCGGCCTACACCTCCGGCGCCAGCATCCCGGCGGCGGTGAGCGTCACGGACGCGCTCGGCGTCGTGAGCGTGGCCTGGAGCTTCGCCAGCCAGAGCTCCACCGTCACAAGCTCGCCCTACTCGTGGACGGCCATCGCGCCGGAGGTCGCGCAGGGGACCGACTACCAGCTCACGGCGACCGCCACGGACCTCTCGGGCAACCGGCTCACCGCGAGCCAGACCGTGCACGTGAATCCGGCCGTCGATCCCACGGCCCCCGTGGTGACGCTGTCGAAGTGTCCGCTGAACGGCGTGCCGACCAATTTCGTGAATGCGGGCGATCTTGTGGCGCCGGGCGTGGCGATCGCCGTCCCGTTCGTCGCCACGGACGACCAGGCCGTGCAGAGCTACTCCCTGGTGGTCGACGGGACGACGGTGCAGACGGTCGGCAACCTCAACCAGGCCTCCGTCGCGGCGAGCCTGACCTGGACGCCGCCGGCCAACGCCGCGCCGGGGACGATGTACAACCTCCGCGTCGAGGCCCGCGACTTCTCGGGCAAGGTCGGCTCCACGGCGTTCACCCTGACGGTGCCGTCCCAGACCATCCGTACCGGCACCCAGAGCCTGACCTCGTCGTTGAACGACACGGACGTGATCCTCGGCTCCGGCACGTTCACCGTCTCGCAGCCGCTCAGCCTCAAGTCCCTGCGGCTGCTCGGCAATGCCAAGGTGGTGGGGGTGTCCGGCCAGACGCTCAGCATCGCGGTCACGGCGGGCGATCTGCGCGTCCAGTGCGGCGGCGTGATCGACGTCACCGCCCAGGGCTACAGCGGCGGCCAGTCGGCGAACGCGCCGGGGACCGCGCCGGCCGGAGTCACCGCCTCCTCCATCGACGCGGGAGGCAGCCACGGTGGCCTGGGCATCAACTACGACCTCGCCGGTCCGGCGGGCGACACCTACGACGGCGTCTACCAGCCGCAGCTCGGCGGCGGCGGTGGATCGGTCAAATTCACCGGCACCATCGGCGACAGCGGCGGCGGCGTGATCTCGCTGAGCGCGGACCACCAACTGGTGGTGATCGACGGCGAGGTCCGGGCCAAGGGGGAGATGAAACGCACCACCGGAGCCACCGATGCGAGCGGCGCGGGTGGCTCCGTGCTGATCAAGGCGGGGACGTTGAGCGGCTCCGGGCAGATCGACGCCTCCGGCGGCGACTATCAGTCGAGCAGCCAACATGCCGGCGCCGGCGGCGGCGGCCGGGTGGCCCTCTACCCCGACACCCTCTCGGGCTTCGATCCCGCGACCCAGGTGAAGGCCTGGGGCGGCACGGTGCTCAACGGCACGGCGGCCGTGCACTACGCGGGTCCCGGCACGGTCTTCGTCAAGACCTCCGGCCAGACCTACGGCCGGCTGATCGTCGACAGCGGCAAGGACGCGAGCGGGGTGGAGCGGCTAGATCCGCTGGCGCCGCCGATGACGCCGCTGCCTGTGCTGGGCACGGGAGCGGTGACGGCGTTCCAGGTCCAGGATGCCGACGGCCTGGTGAGTGCCGGCACCGCGTTCAAACCCTTGTGGGTCAACGCGTGGATGGCTCTGCGGGATTCGGCGGGCAATGAGCTCGGCTCGTTCCTGGTGCAGTCGATCGACCCCCAGGGACGGGCGGTGCTCAAGGGCGCGGCGGGCATCTCCGGCGCGGCGAGCTACCGGGGCCAGTACCGGTTCGACCAGCTGGACCTGAAGAGCGGCGCGGGCCTGTCGGCCACCGACGAGCTGAAGGTGGCGGGCAACGTCCTGGCGGAATCGCGGACCCGCCTGCCGGCCGCGCTCTCCGCCGGCACCATGACGGTCAAGGCGGGATCGTACCCGGTGAAGCTCGGCCAGGGCGGGACCCTGAGCCTGACGGTCTCCGGAGCGCTCACGATCGAGACCAACGCGACGCTGGACGTCACCGCCCTGGGCTATGCCGGCGGCTTCTCGACGAGTCAGAACGCGCCCGGAACCGCTCCCGCGGGAGTGACCGCCTCCATCACCGACGCGGGCGGCAGCCACGGCGGGCTGGGTGCCACGTACGATACGGCCGGTCCGGCGGGAGACGTCTACGACAGCGTCTACCTGCCGCAGCTCGGCGGCGGCGGCGGCTCCGTCAAGTTCTCCAATACGAGCGGTGACAGCGGCGGTGGCGTGATGTCGCTGAACGTCGGGCAACTGGTGCTCAACGGGCAGATCCGGGCCAAGGGGGAGATGAAGCGCACTACCGGCGCCACCGATGCGGCCGGCGCGGGAGGCACGGTGCTGGTCGTGGCGGGGACGCTCAGCGGCACGGGAATGATCGATGCCTCCGGCGGCGACTACCAGTCGAGCAGCCAGCACGCCGGCAGCGGCGGCGGCGGGCGCGTCGCGCTCTACGTGAGCACGTTCTCGGGCTTCGATCCCGCGGCCCAGGCGAAGGCCTGGGGCGGCACCGTGCTCAACGGCACGACGGTGGTGAGCTACGCGGGCCCCGGCACGGTCTTCGTCCAGACCCCGGGACAGACGTACGGCCGGCTGATCGTCGACAGCGGCAAGGACGCGAGCGGTGCCGAGCGGTTCGGCCCGCAGACGCCGCTGCCGGTCCTGGGAACGGGCACGGTGACGGCGTTCCAGGCCCAGGGCCCCGACGCATGGTTGACCGCGAGCGCCGCGTTCAAAACCCAGTGGCTCGGGGCCTGGATGGCCTTGCAGGATGCGACCGGCGCCGCGCTCGGCTCGTTCCAGGTGCAGTCGATCGACGCCCAGGGCCGCGCGCTGCTCAAGGGGGCGGCGCCGGCCTCGACCGCCACGAAGTACCGCGGCCAGTACCTGTTCGACCAGTTGGATCTGAAGAGCGGGGCGGGCCTGTCGGCCACGGACGAGCTCAAGGTGTCGGGCAACGTCCTGGCGGAGGCGAGGACCCGTCTCCCCATCACGTTCAGCGCCGGCAGCATGACGGTGAAGGCGGGGAGCTCGGCGGTGAAGCCGGTCCAGGGGGGGGCGCTCAACCTCACCGTCTCCGGCCAACTGACGGTGGAGTCGGGCGCTGTCCTGGACGTGAGCACTCTGGGCTACGCGGGGTCGGCGTCGGCGACCGTGGCGGGAGGTGCTCCCGCGTTGGTGGCAGGGTCGGTGGCGGATTCCGGCGGCAGCCATGGCGGGCCGGGCCAGGTGTTTGGCAGCCCCGGACCGGCCGGAGAGGTGTTCGACAGCGTCTATCAGTCGCAGCTCGGGGGCGGCGGAGGCTCGCTGCACAGCACCGGCTCCCCCCGGCACGGTGGCAGCGGCGGCGGCGCGGTGCTGATCAACGCGGGCCAGATCGTGCTCAACGGCGAGATCTGGGCGAAGGGGGACCAGCAGCCCAACACCGTCAACGGCGAGTCGTCGGGCGCGGGTGGCAGCGTGCAGATCACGGCCGGGACGCTCTCCGGCGCGGGCCACATCGACGTCACGGGCGCCGACCGCCAGTCGTTCTCCGGGTCTTCCACCCGCAATGGCGGCAGCGGCGGCGGCGGGCGTGTGGTGCTGTACGTGGATACGCTGTCGAGCTTCGATCCGACGATGCAGGTGAAGGCGTGGGGTGGCACGATCTGGAGCAACACGGCGCCGAGGTCGTACGCCGCCCCGGGCACGATCTTCGTCAAGCTGACGTCCCAGACCGCCGGCAATCTGTACGTCGACCAGGGTGGCATCGCCGCCGGCACGGCGATCCCCAACACCGTCCTGCCCACGATCGGCACCGGCACCGTCGGCACCGCCACGGCGGACACGCTCACCCCCACCGCGCTCTGGATCACCCCGTCCGACGCGGCGGCCAAATTCAGCCTCGGCGTGATCGGCATGTGGGTGAAGATCAACAACGTCGAATACCGGGTCGTCGACCAGAGCTCCGACCGGCGCCAGCTCCTGCTCGCCGGCGCCGTGGGCGCGGTCAATGTGGGAGACGCCTACCGCGGCGTCTACCACTTCAACCAGGTGCTCATCCGCGGCGGGGCCACGCTCCAGTTCCTCGACGACCGCGTGGTCGACAGCATCACCCTCGACCCCACCTCCCACGTGATTCCGAGCGTGCCATGACGAACCGTTCCTTCTCTTCAGGGGCCTTGACCATGAGCCGGCGCCGTCCTTTCCGTCCGCTGCTGCCCGCCCTTCTGGGGCTGCTCGCGATCCTCGCGAGCCTGGCCCTCTGGGCCCAGACGAACCCGGACACCGATCCGCCGCAGATCCGCATCCTGGAGAGCGGCGCGGACCTCACGGACGGGCGCCTGCTCAACCGGGCGGCCACGCCGGTGATCCAGGTGACGGACGCCTCGGCGGTCACCGTGACCGCGACGCTCGACGGCGCCGCGTTCACCTCCGGCACCCAGGTCTCGGCGGAAGGGACGCACCAGCTCGCGGTCACCGCCACCGACGCGGCGGGCAACACCGCCTCGCTCGCGGTGGGCTTCGAGATCGACACCACGCCGCCGGCCTTTGTCTCGGTGCTCCCGGCCAACGACGCGGTGGTTTCGTCAGCCCAGGTGACCTTACAGGGTCAGGTCACCGGCACGGCCTCGGTCACCGTGGACGGCCAAGCGGCCACCCTCTCCGGGCAGAGCTTCACGTCCGGCCCCTACACGCTCGCCGAGGGGGCGCGCACCTGGACGATCGTGGCTACCGACGCCGCCGGCAACACGGCCACCTGGACGCACCGGATCGTGCGGGATTCGCAGGCGCCCACGGTCGCGATCTCCCAGCCCGCGGCGGCGGCCGTGGTGAAGGACGGCGCGGTCGACGTGGTCGGCTCGGCCCAGGACCCGCATCTGGCCGGCGTGACGGTCAACGGCGTCGCCGCGACGGTCACCGGCTCCACCTGGCTGGCGCCGCGCGTGCCGCTGGCCGAGGGGAGCAATACGCTGGTGGCCCACGCCGAGGACCGGGCGGGCAACGCCGCCGAGGCCTCGCGCGCGGTCGTCCGCGACTCCCAGCCTCCCGTCCTGACCGTCACCGACCCGGCGACCGGCACCGTGGTGCCCGGCGGCACGATCACCCTGCGGGGCACGGCGAGCGATCCTCACCTCGACCGCGTCGAGGTCAACGGCAGCCGCGCCCAGCTCGCGGCGGGCGTCTGGTCGCTCGCGGTCGCGCTCCAGGAAGGGAACAACGATTTCGCCGTCCAGGCGTTCGACAGCCTCGGCAACGCCGCCACGGCGGCGGTCTCCGTCACCCGCGACAGCCAGGCGCCGGCGGTCGCGATCGACCAGCCGGCCCAGGGCGCCCACCTCAACGTCCAGAGCGTGACGGTGAGCGGCACGGTGGCGCAGAAGCCGGGGATCACCGTGACCGTCAACGGCACCGCCGCCACCGTGACCGGCGGCGCGTTCTCGCTGGCCGGCGTCCCGCTCGTCGAAGGGGACAACACGCTGATCGCCCGCGCCAAGGATTCCGTGGGCAACGAGGGGACCTACACCCGCAAGGTGGTGCGCGACACGGTGGCGCCGGCCCTGCTGTCGTCCGACCCCGCGGCGGGGGCCCTGGCCCTGCCGGTCGACGCGGCCCTGCGGCTGACCTTCTCGGAGGCGATGGCCACACCGGCGGCCGGAAGCTGGCGGCTGGAGACCGGCGCCGGACAGTCGATCGCCGCCACCGCGACCCTCGCCGGCGACGTCCTCACCGTGCAGGCCGCCGCGGCGCTCCCCTCCTCGACCCAGGTGCGCCTGGTGCTCACCTCGGCGCTGACGGATCTCGCCGGCAACCCGCTGGCCTCCCCGCCGACCCTGACCTTCTTCACCGCGGATGTCACCGCTCCCGGGGCTCCCGTCCTCTCCACCGCGCCGCCTCACGCCCTCTGCGCGCCGGCGGTGACGCTCACCGGCACCACGGAGGCCGGAGCGATCGTGCGTGTTCAGGGTGGGGCCGCCGCGGCCGAGGCGCGCGCCAACGAGACGGGCAGCTTCTCGGTGGACGTCCAGCTCGTCCCGGAGCAGATCAACTTCCTGCGCCTCAACGCGGTCGATCCGAGCGGCAACGTCTCCGACGCCTTGCAGGTCCAGGTGATCGCCGACTGCCAGCCGCCGCGCGTCCTCTCCGCCGACCGGCAGGGGAGCGCGTTCCGGATCGTCTTCAGCGAAGCGGTCACGGCCGTCTCGGTGGGACCGGCGGTCCAGCTCTCCTCCGCGCAAGGGGCGGTCGTGGGGAGCGTCAGCCTGGGGGCGGACGGCAAGACGGCGACCTTCACCCCCTCGGCCGCGCCGCCGGCGGGAGCGCTCCGGCTGGACGTCTCGGCGGACGTGCGCGACCTGGCGGGCAACGCCATGGGCTTCCCCTGGTCGCAGGTGTTCGGCGCCGAGGGCGGCAGCGGGTTCGTCTCCGGCACGGCGATCGACGACGCGACCGGCCGGCCGCTGGCGGGCGCGCGGGTGGTGGTGATCGCCACCGACGGCACCGCGCTGCCCGATCCCAAGCCGGAGCAGGTGACCGGCCTCGACGGCCGTTTCCGGATCCCGGTGCCGGCGGGCACGCACGACCTGACGATCGGCCGCCCCGGCTACACGCCGAGCTTCCGCGTCGTCACCACCACGGCGGGGCAGGGGATCGACATCTTCGATCCCCGGCTGACTCCGGCCCTGGCGCCGCAGACGATCGGGGCGGCGGGCGGGGCCGCGGGGACCGACCCCGCTCCGGTGCTCACCCTGCCGGCCGGCGCGCTGGCCGCCAATACGGCCGTGGCCGTCACGCCGCTGAGCGAGCAGGGCCTCCCCTCGCCGCTCCCCTACGGCTGGTCGCCGCGTGGCGCGGCCTGGCTCGACCTCGCGGGAGCCGCCCTGCTAGCGCCATCCACCCTGAGCCTGCCCGTCGAGTCGCCGGACGGCACCTCCCTGGCCGTCGTCCACCTCGACCTCGCGAGCTTGCAGTGGCGGGTGCTGGACGTCTTCCCGGCGTCCGGCGGGCGGGTCTCGATCGCGCTGCCCGCGGCGGCCGCCGGCCTCACGGACGGCGCCTGGGCGGCGGTGGAGGGGGACGATGGAGCCACGGCGCCGCCCTCGGCCGTGGCCGGCGCGGTCCTCGGCGGCTCGGCCCGTCCGTCCGGCTCCGACGTCACCGCCGCCAGCCTGAGCTTCGATCCCCAGGTGGTGCTCCCCTCGCAGACCAGCCTCGCGACCGCCGCCTATACCACGGCCCAGGAGGTGGCGAGCGGACTGCCGCTGACGCTGCTCGTCCAGGAGAATCTGACCCTCCTCGACGAATCGTCGCGCCGCCAGGCCCCCTATCAGGCCGACCTGATCCTCTACCACGCGCCGGGCGGCGCCGCCCGGTCCCGGTTCCGCCTGCGGCCGTCCGAGACGGCGCAGGCCCTGCCGCTCAAGATGGGCGCTGAGGACGTGACCCTGCGCACTTACGGCGACGCGGTCGCCGGGAATGTCATCGGCGCCGACGGCGGCACGGTCTCCGACGACGAAGGGGACCGCGTCGACCTGCCGGGGGGGGCGGTGGCCGATCCCACGGCGGTGACCCTCACGCGCAAGACGCCCCAGGACCTGCCGTTGGCCGTGCCGGCCGGCACCGGGCTCGCCGGGGTAGTGTCTCTCGACCTCGGCGGCCGGAGCCTGCTGGCCCCCGCCGCGCTCTCCCTGGCCCTCTCCCCGGCGCCGGCCGCCGGCGACAAGGGGCTGCTGCTCCAGGCGGTGGACCTCGAATCCGGCCCCGCGTGGCGCCCCGTCGCGGCCCTGCTCGCGACCGCCACCGGCTGGACCACCGCGCCGATCGATCCCTCCGATCTCCCCTGGCCGGGCGTCCGCGACGAGGGGATCTACGCCTGCGTCCGCTTGACGACCCCCCTCGGCTATCTCCGCGGCGCCGTCTTCGACGTCGGCGGCGCGGCGCTCGCCGGCGCCCGGGTGCGCGGCTCGGCCGCGAGCTGGCTGCAGATCGCCGGCGCGGACGGCCGCTACGTCCTCCCCGCGCCGGTGGGCACCCTCGGCGTCGCGGCCGAGAATCCGGCCACCGGCAACCAGGCCACGGCGAGCGCCAACATCCCCGCGGCTGACGCCCGGGTCGATCTCGATCTTCATCTGGCGGCCACCGGCCCGCATGTCCTGGAGATCTCGCCTGCCAACGGCGCGGTGGACGTCCCGCAAGGGATCCAGCCCACGGTGCGCTTCAGCAAGGCGATCGATTCCACCACGGCCGCCGCCGCCGTCCAGCTCCTCCAGGGGGGAGGACCGGTGGCCGTCGACCTCGACGTCCAGGGCGGCGTGCTCCTGCGGGTCACGCCGCGGGCGACCCTGCTCCCCGGCACCGTCTACGAGCTACGGGTGGGCACCGGCGTGCGCGACCTTCAGGGCAATCCCCTGGATGCCCCGGCCTCCGCCACCTTCACCACGCGGCGCATCATCCAGTCGAACGACCTCGACTTCTCGCGGGTCTTCCTGGTGGAGCCCGACGCCAACGGCGAGGCGCACGTGACCGGCCGCGCCGGCGCGGTGCCGGCGGGAACACTCGTCTTCGTGGAGAACCTCTCGGCGCTCGCCAACACCCCTTCGGTGACCGCCGGCGCCGACGGCTCCTTCAGCCTGTCGCTCCAGGCGGCGCTCACCCACCGGCTGGTCCTGCACGTGCTGATCACCGGCGGCAACGAGGTGGTCACCGAGCTCACCCCCTTCCGCACCGCCGACCTCAAGGGGGCCTACGTGGGCGCGCAGGCGGTGACGTTCACCACCGGGGACGGGGTGACGGTCGAGGTGCCCGAGGGAGCGTTCGCCGGTCCCACCCGGGTGAGGCTCGAGCCGCAGCCGCTCACGCCCCCGGCGTCGCCGATCCCCTCAGGGATGGCGGCCGTCTACAACTTCCAGCTCGACTTCGCGGGCGCGGAGGCGAAGAAGCCGCTCCAGATCAGCATTCCGAAGCCGGCCGGCGCCCCGGACGCGGTCGACGGGGTCTACCTGCTCAACCGCATGATCGTGATCCAGGGCAAGACCTACTGGATGCTGCACGACCTCATGCGGCTGGACGCCACCGGCCGCCTCACCACCGACCTCCCGCCGGCCGGCGCCGCCGCTTCCGGTGCCACGGCCAATCCCCAGGTCGCCTCGCTGGGCGATCCGTTCCGGCTCGCGGCGGCGCTGAGCCCGGGCGGCACGGAGGTCACTCCCAAGGCGATCGTGCGGACCTACAAGTACTACGTGACCGGCTCGGCCTTCCCGGGCCAGTACGAGGTCGCCGCGGCGCAGATTCCGCTCGGATTCACGATCTTCCCCAGCTTTGACATGAATTTCCTGGTGGGGATCTGGAACCTCGGGATGGAGGGGATGGCGACAGCCATCGACCGCTCGGTCGCGCAGCTCCTCGAAGGGGACGGCATCCTGATCCCGACGCGGCGCCATGAGGCCTACACCCTCGTCGTCCGCGACCTGTCGACCGGGTTCCGGCTCTCGCAGCAGACCTATCCGCCGGTCGAGACCGACGACTTCGTCGAGCTCCCCCCGGACGTCTATGGCGACAAGCAGCCGCCGTGGCCGGTGGACGGCAATCCGGTGCGGTTCATCCCGCTGAACCTCGCCGGGCCCTCCGAGCAGGATCTGGCGGAGGGGATCAAGGCCAAGCTGGCGAACGGCCAGATCACCGTTACGGGAGAGGACGACTCGACCCAGAAGAGCGTACAGATCCGCCTGATCGGGCTCGACGATTCCGCCGACGCCACGGCCACCAGCTCCGAAACCGGGAGCTTCGAGCTCAATGCCCAGGGCAAGGCGGGGAACCGGTACATCCTCGCGATCGGCGCCCGCATCCCGGCCGATCAGCCTCTGGAGATCACTTTCAGCGAGGCCCTTGCGCAAGGCTTCACCGGCATCGACGTCCTGGACGGCGGGGGGCACTCCCTGCACCCGGACAAGGACCCAGTGGGCACGCGGGCCACCGCGCGGATCCACCTCAAGACGAGCTGGCGCACGGGGCAGCACTACACGCTCCACCTCGGCCGCGAGCTCGCCGATGCCAGCGGCAACGCCTGGCAGCACGAGCTCAACGTAGAATTCGAGGTCGCCGCCAGCGACAACGTCGGCACCTTCGAGCTGCCCGCCGTGCGAGACCTGGCTCATTTGGGGAGCTGGCTGTTCGTGGCCGCGGATACCAAGGGGATGATGATCCTCAACGCGGCGGACCCCGCGCACGTGAGCAACGTGCTGCCGAACGACCTCGCCATCCCCTTCCCTTACAACGATCCGGTGCGCGGTGTGGCCGTCGATCCGCACGGGCGCGTGCTGGTGGCCGGCGGCGGCGTCAACAGTCCCGGCCAGCTCAAGATCTTCGATCCGCTGGCGCTCGATGTCGAGGCGATCACCGCCCATCCGGACGATCTGAATCTGCGCCTCGCCGCCTACAAGGGGAGCACGATCATCTCCGACAAGCTGGGGGGCACCGGGACGCAGCTCCCCTCGGGCCTCCCACGCCGCATCGCTCTGCTGTCGAACGACGACAGCGATGAATGGAAGCTGGGCGATCAGTGGCCGGACGGCATCACCGTCGTCGAGAGCCCGCCCCTGGAAGGGCCCGACGGCAATCCGCTCCCGGATTTCAGGGTGACGGTCTACGGCACGGGGACGCCCAATCTGCCCGTGAGCCTGCTGGACGTGGACCGCGGGCGCTGGACGCGGATTGACGCCGGCGCGGACGGTCACTTCGCGATCAACCTCGACGTCCGGGAGGGGGACCGCCTCCGCCTCCTGCGCAACCGCGCTTCCATCGCCTATGTGGCGACCAGCGGCGTCGGCCTCGAGGTGGTGGACGTCAACACCTTCTACAACGAGGATCACAACTTCGTTCAGAGCGACATCCGCGGCACCTACAGCGGCTACAAGGCCGACCTCACCCTCTGCGGCCAGCCGGTGGCGGATATCGGCACAGCCTTCACCGACCTCGACACCCTGTTCGACAAGGACAATCTGAACCCCTTGACGATCGTGGGGTTGGTCGCCAACCGCGGCTTCATCTTGCTGCGCAGCAATCCGGAGTCGGTCGGTGACATCTCGCTGATCAATTCGGAATGCGCCGAGGTGGAGGGGAGCACCGCCGTCTCCGCCCTCGCCGTGCTCCAGCACTATCCCTTCGACTTTGACGGCAACGGCAAGCTCGATGCGTCCGAAAACCGTGATTACGTCCTGATCGCCCATCAGAAGGCTGGAATTCTGATCTATGACGTCAGCGACCGGCAGAACATCAAGCTGGTGGGACGCATCCGCATGCCCGGCCAGGTCTCCGAGATCAGCGTGGACCGGGATGCCCGCCGGCTGTTCGTCGCCGGCGCCGGTGCCGGCTTCTACGTGGTGGATCTGGATGTCCTGCCGAGCCTGGACCTCATCGACGTCGATCAGGACGGCAAGGACGACCGCATCCTGGAGACGGTCACCCTGACGGGGAATACCAACGCCAACTTGCACCTGATCCCCGAGCTCGGCCTGGCGCTGGCCGGCGGCGTCAACCGCGGCTTGACCACGGTGGCCATCGGGCACCCGCAGGTGGAAGCCATCACGCGGGGCGAGGACGGCAAATATCGCAAGGTCTCGCGCCTGTCGCCCTTCGGCGTCCCCTCGGCGAAGGAGGAGGAGAGCGACCCGCAATCCCCTATGCTTCCGGGCTCCTTCCGGGTCCAGGCCTCGCTGCCGGGCCTGGTGGGCGATACCGTGACGCTCAAGGTCAGCGACATCACCACCGCCTGCCTGGTGGACGATCTGCCGGCGGAAAAAGAGGTGACCCTGCACCGGATGGCGACCAAAGCTTTTGAGCCAGGCTATCAGACGTACCTCTCGGACGAGATCTCCGTCCTCTCCGACCCCCGCGCTTCCCACAAATACGATCGCACGGAGGACGAGAAGCAGGATTGCATCCGCTGCGAGCAGGAGGAGGAAAACGTTTCGGATGATGCCGTGGAGGTGCTCTCGGGCGATTTCGTCAGCGTCCACTTCCCCGACGAGCTCCGCGAGCAGCTCAAGGACGTCTATTCGCACGACCGCCTCGACGCCTCGGAGCTCCACATTCCGAGCGTCCGCTGGGACACCGTGCCCGCCGTGCACCAGGAGCCCCGCCACGACCCCGGCTTCACCGACGAGGCTCCCGGTCTCCTCGGCGGCTCCGGCGAGATGTCCAGCGCCTCGACCGACCTTGCGATCCGCGGGCGCGGCATCGACTTCGTGGTGCACCGCACCTATCGCAGCCAGACGATCGGCGCCGGCCCCTTCGGCCCCGGCTGGGATTTCAATTACAACGAGCGGCTCCGCGCCCTGCCCAACGGCGACGTCGATTATTACGACGGCCGCGGCCGGCGCGAGACCTTCAAGAAGCAGCAGGACGGCACGCTCAAGGCGCCGACCGGGATGTTCGTAACCCTGGAGCGGAATGCCAGCGGCTGGGTGATGATCGACGCTCATCATATGACCACCCGCTTCGACGACCGCGGGCGCCTCACCTCGATCGCCGACGAGGTGAAGGATTCTAAGGACACCGGCAACGAGATCACCTTCTTCTACGACGCCAAGTCCCGGCTCGTCCGTGCGCACGAGACCACCGGCCGCGACGTCCTCTTCGAGCGGCGCGAGGAGGGGTGTGGCGAGATCTCCAAGATCACTGACTTCGACAGCCGCGAGTTCCTCTACGAATATGACGACAAGAACCGCCTGATCTCGGTGAAAACGCCGCCCGTCGAGACCGTGCGCTCGATCGGCGATCAGCTCACCACCCAGGTCGATCCGCTGGAGACCAAATACACCTACGACGCCGCCAGCGGCACGCTCGCCCAGACCCTCGGCCAGCGGGACAATCTCACCTCCGTCTCCGACCCCAAGGGGCAGAATTGGCTCCAGGTGACCTACGGCGACGCCCACGGCAACGGGCGCAAGAACGACGTGACGGGGCAGACCTGGGGGGGCGGCAACATCCAGGTCCAGTACGACTTCGGCGCCCACCAGTCGATGGTCACCGATCCGCGCGGCGGCACCTTCACCTACACCTTCAGTGACAAGGGGCAGGTGCAGGAGGTGAAGGACCCCGCCAACGCGGTCGTCCACTACACCCACGACGCGGAAGGCCTGATGACCTCGCGCACCGACGCCTACGGCCGGGTCACCTCCTATGAATATGACACCGCCTGCGGCGACGGCTCTCCGATCGGCGACCGCCGCAGCCGCGGCAATCTGACCCGCGTGACCGTGAGCCCTGATGGCCGAGGATCGAACGGCTCGTCCGGCGTCCTGGTGAGTTGCACGGCCTATGAGGGCTACAGCAACCAGCCGATCCTGATGATCGATCCGCGCGGGACGAAGACGGTCATCAGCCGCAACCAGGTGGGCCTGCCGCTCGCCGTCACCCAGGCCGCCGACACGCCGGACGCCTCGACCGTCCAGACGAGCTACAACGACTATGGCCAGCCGGTCCAGAGCGTCAATCCGAACGGCCACGTCACGCAGTACCAGTACGACCTCAACGGCTATCCCTCGGGCATGGTGGTCGATCCGGCCGGGCTCGGGCTGGTCACCCATTACAACAACGACCAGCGCGGCAACGTGATCTCGATGACCGATCCGCGGGGCGTCACCTTCACCCGCACCTACAACGCCCTGAACTGGGTGACCGCGACCCGCCGCGCCGTCACCGCTCCCATTGACAATCCGGGAGCGTCGGTCCTCAACTATCAGACCTTCTACTTCCACGATCCCAACGGCAACGTAGTGGAGGAGCATCTGCCTTATGGCGATGGCTCGACCTCCACTCGGCGGGCCTACATCTACGACCAACTCGACGAGCTCACCTTCACGCTCGAGCAGGCGATGCCGGACCAGCCGTTCTCCGAGTGGTCCTCGACCGCCCGCACCTACGACTTGAACCGGAATCTCATCCAACTCGTGGAGCCCGACGGCCAGACGACCGCCTTCACCTACGACCAGCGGAACTATCTGACCTCGACCGTCCGAGGCGTCAGCACGGAGCACCCCGAGCAGGAGGTCACCGAGCACTACGCCTTCAATCTGGAAGGGAAGCGGGTCTCCTATACCGATGGCCGCGGTGGTATCTGGACCACCGAGTACGACGGTTACGGCCGCGTCGCCAAGACCACAGACGCCTTGGGCAATACAGCCACGGTCTCCTATGACGATGTCGGCAATCCCACGATGACCGAGGTCTACCAGGCGCCCCAGCAGGCCGGCGGCGATGCGACCCTGCTGGCCCAGAAGACCGCCGACTACGACCGCCTGAACCGGCCGAAGGCGATCCATCAGAAGCTCTGGCAGGGAACGAACGCCGCCGGCGCGCGCGACGTCACCACGAGCTTCCAGTACGACGCCGCCTCGAACCTGGTAAAGGCGATCGATCCGCTCAACCGGGAGCTCACCTCGGAGCTCGATCACGCCGAGCGGCTGATCGCCTCCACCGATCCGATCGGCAACCGCACCGAGCTCGAGCTCGACAAAGCGGGCAATCCCAAGATCCACCGCTCGATCGAGGTGCAGCCGTCTGGTGGAGCGGTCACGGTGACCACCACCTCCACGTTCGATGGTATGGGTCGTATCGCCACGGTCCAGGACGACCTCGGTAACCTCCAAAAGCAGTTCTACGATGCGCGCAACAACCTGCAGTCGTCGGTCGATCCTGAGAATTTTGTCACCACGTGGACCTACGACGGCTTCGACCGGCTGATCCGCGAGGTGAAGCCGGAGGGAATCTCCGTCGACTACGGTTATGACAAGAGCTCACGCTTGGTCTCCTACAAGGACGCTCTCAACCAGGAGACCAAGTACACCTACGATGCGCTGAACCGCCGGACCGGCGTCGAGTATCCGGACCATACGACCGAGGCCTACGAGTACGACGCCAACAGCAATCCGAAGCAGATCACCGACGCCAACGGCAACCTGATCCTTCAGACCTTCGACGCCGGCAACCGGCTGACCGGCCGTTCCATCACTCGCGGCTCCGGCGTCGTCGGTCCCACGAGCGAGACCTACGCCTATGACGGCCTGGGCCGAATGACGCAGGCGAGCTCCGGTACCGTCACCACGCTGCTGACCTTCGATTCGCTGTCGCGGCTCGTCGCCGAGCAGAGCGCGGGGCGGAGCTTCGTCTATGACCTCGATGACGTGGGCAACCCGACGCGGGTCCAGCACCCCTCCGGCTTCGCCCTCCGGCAGGCCTTCGACGCCTTAGACCGGCCGAACGCCATCTATTGGGCGAACAGCAGCACCGGCACGCCGTTGGCCCATCCGGTGAGCTATGCCTATCGCGGCACCGGCCTGGTCATTTCCAAGACCCTGGGCAACGGCCTGACCGGTACCAACCAATACGATGCCGTGCGCCGCCTGCTCGACGAGATCCTACAGACGGCCGGCGGCCAGACCGTCTTCCGCGAGAGCCTCACCTGGACGCCACGCAGCCTTAAGGCATCCCAGACCCGCCGCGACCTCAACGGCAAGGGGATGCTCTTCGCCTACGACGGCGCCACCCGCCTGACCCAGGCGAGCCAGACCGTCAATCCCACCCTGCCCAACAACAGGGCGGCCGCGCCGGGCGACCTCACCGAGCTTACCGACGCCTTCGCCTACGTCTACGACCCGGCACAGAACCTCCTTTCGACGACGAAGAAGGAGAACGGCGTCCCCGAGGCGGTCGCCCTTCCGCTCGACGGCTCCAAGCGCAACCGCCCGGCCGCTGTCGGCGCCGAGGCTTTGACCTGGGATCCGAACGGCAACCTGCTGAGCAAGGGAGACCTGCGCTTCCAGTACGACTACCGCAACCGCCTCACCCGCGTGACCCGGGCCAACGGCGACGAGGTCGCCACCTACGAGTACGACGTTTTCAATCGGCGCACCAAGAAGACCTTGGGTACGGACACCTACGACACCGCCTGGCGCGGCTGGCAACCTGTCGAGGAGTACCACAACGGAACCCAACTCGATCAGCGCCGCGTCTACGGTCTGGGCATCGACGAGATCGTGCAGGTGCAGACCGACTTCAACAGTGCCAGCGAGCCTGGCCAGGTCTATGCGCCCGTCTACGACTCGACCGGCAACCTGGTCGTCATGACCGGCAACGGCGGCAAGCCGATCGAGCGCTACGAATACACCCCCTACGGCGAGCGCAAGATCTTCGTCGACAACACCCCGCCGGCGGTCGAGCAGGTGCGGGTGAAGGGCAACGCCGTATGGGTGGAGCTCTCCGAAGGGGTCTCTCCCGACGCGCTGACCAAAGCCGTGACCGAGACTCAGACGTTGAAGCTGACGGATCTGACGAATCAACACGATCTCAGCATCAACGTGGCACAGCCCGTCGCCACGGGCCGCGAGGCGAACCGGCGGCTGGTGATCACCTTCCCCGGCTCGGCCCCGGCGCCCCAGACCGAGGTGCGACTGACCCTGCCGGCTGCCGCGCTCGTGGACTCGTTCCTGAACCAGCCGGCGCAGGACTACCAACTCACCTTCACCTGGCCGGAATCCGACGCGGTCGTCCAGGACAACAAGGCGATCACGCTTCAGAGGGTCGCCGTCCACGACGGCTATCTCGAGATCGGGCTCTCCGAAGAGCCCGACCTCGCTACCACTTCGGCCATTCAGGTCAACGGCGCGCCGGTCACCTGGGCTCTCGGAGAGGATCGCTACACCCTCAAGAGCCAGACCCTTCTATCCAAGGGCACGTACACCCTGGCAATCGGAACGACCTTAGCCGACTTGAACGGAGGCACGCTCGCCCAGGCGTTCACGACTACCGTCTCGATTGAGGACAAGGACAACAAGTCGTTCTTCGAAGCGGTAGACCCGCGGCAGACCCAGGCTTCGACGATCGGGAACCGCTTCGGCTTCCAGGGTTTGCCGGTCGATCCAGAAACAGGGCTGATCTACTTCCGGAACCGGTACTACGACCCGGAGATGGGGCGGTTTGTCTCTGATGACCCCATGGGATACGCAGATGGTCCATCGATGTATGCATTCGAGCTGAATAATCCAGCTAATGGCGGCGATCCTTTGGGTCTTGCATGCACTACCGAACATGGTGGTCACAACCAGTTTTGTAATTATCTCAACGAAGTAGAGTTCAATTCAGAAACCTCTACCTGGGATGTTGCGAAGGCGGTCACTCTCGATACATTGGGAAATACTGTCACAGACGCGTTAGCGCTGAACCATATCGCTGACGCGACCGCAGTTTCTCTTGACTCAGACTACTCTGGTGGCCAGAGAGTCGGGGCTGCCACCAAGGGGCTATTCTGGATTGCGCTTGACTTAGGCGGAGGTGAGGCGGTTCTTGGGAAGTTGGCAAAGATAAAGCCTGTGCAGAGGTTAATTAAGATTGCTACCGAATCTAAAGTGGGTCAGAAGGTTGCTAGTGTTCTTATGCAGGATGTCAAAACTTTGCTCAAAAGGGAGGCGAGCCAAGGCAGCAAGGTATTACCAAAACTTCCAGGGGAGGCCCCTACGCGCAGTGCGGAGCCAGGGAAGTGTTTCGTCGCGGGTACTCCCGTCCTGACGGTTAATGGCCTTCGTCCAATTGAGAAGATTGCTATTGGCGACTTAGTCTGGTCGAGGGATGAGAACACCGGCGAAATGGGACTGCGGGAAGTAACCCACTTGTTCATCACCTCAGAGCAGGAGACCTTGGAAGTCGAGCTCAAGTCAGAAGAAGAAAGCTCCGAGACTATCGGCGCCACCTTGGGACATCCATTCTGGGTCATTGGTGAGGGCTGGGTTGAGGCCCGCCGGCTCCGCGTCGGTGATAGGGTTTCCACAGGAGGTAATGGCTGGCTGCAGGTACAGTCGGTCCGCGGGCACGCTCGTCGGGAGACGGTCTATAACTTCGAGGTGGCCGGGAGCCACAGCTACTTTGTTGGTAGAAGTCGAGCGTGGGTGCATAATGCATGCACTGCGGGTGGTCAGACCGGAACCCCCTCTATCAAAAATGAGCAGTATGTAGATCTGACGGATGCGAAGGGCCGGCAACATATATTGGACGGCGACGGTCCGGACAGCGGAGGGCATGGCCCAGGTAGAGGGATATCCGGCAAGAGTGAGTTTCCGGCAAGTTGGAGTGACGATCGCGTCCTTCACGAAATTTCGGATATAGCAACAGACCCCCATTTGAAGTGGTCAAAACCAGACGGCAAGGGTTATGTGACTACCCAGAAGACAGTCGACGGTGTTGACATCAAGGTCGTGTATGATACAAAAAAGGGTCGAATCGTCACAGGATATCCAACCAATTTGGGGAAAAATCCATGAATAAAGAACAAAGAGATGTCGTCGAGTCCAGATTGATAATGATTCTTAAGGAAATGGATGTGCAGGCCGAGGTCGCTGAGAGCTATTCGGATGACGTTTTGTCATTTTCTGATGAGATGGAGCAGGTTCGAGAATTCATAGAGGTGGCCGGTGAATACGGCCTCGCATTTGAACTTATGGTAGTTGCTCTTGAAGCCCACCCATTCATCTTATCGGGCCGTGCGGCTGTTGCGCTTCTGGAGTTGGGATTGATCTTTGGGTACAAAACTGACCGAATTGAAGACGAGCGATTTGATCTAAGGCATCGTGCGTCCTAGGGCCGTCTCATAAATAGGGAACAAGATAGGTTTTGCCGCGTAGTTACTCCACGGGGTGCGAGGTTTCAACTCTGGCTTGATCCCCCGAGAAGTCAGGGAAGGTTAGGGTACATGTGTGGGATTACAAAAAGCGAAGTGCGGACTACAAGGTGCGAATCCAGAATCTATCTGAATGCCTTGATGAGGCGCTTTACGTCGCCTATAAATGGGCTGGTGAAGGGTTGGTGCAAGATTGAATCCCTCTAGAGCGAGGATTCTAGCGGTTCGTGTCGCGTATTCGGTGATGACGACGGCCTGGAGGAGAGGACAGAGAGATGACGGGTGCCATCCAGGTAGTCATAGAAGAGTCTCGACAGCATCCTTTCTCCCCCTCCCCTGCTCTGAAAACTTACTTTGAGAGCCATTCCGGGCTCTCCCGGCGCCTCTAGCTCGGCCCCAAAATCCAGCCGAGATTGCCGACACCCGCTTCTGGTATCGTCCCCTGCAATCTATCAAAGGTATTTTCTGGCATGACCGCTCGGCTCTTATTGCCCAGGTTCTGCAGCGCATCGACCCGAAGATCATCCGGGAGCTGGCCACCGGCCGCTTCATCACGGATGCGGACAACGTGCTGCTGCTCGGGCCTCCTGGGGTCGGCAAGACCCACTTGGCCGTGGGCCTGGGGCTGAAGGCCTGCGCCCTGGGCTACAGGACGGCCTTTGCCACGGCCGCGGGCCTGGTCGCCTCGCTGACCCGGGCTCACCAGGAGAACCGGCTCGAAGAGAAGCTCAAGCAACTCGTGCAGCCCAAGCTGCTGATCCTCGACGAGATCGGCTATCTGCCCCTGGATCGCCTGGGGGCGAATCTGTTTTTCCGACTGGTGTCACGGCGCTACGAGCGCGGCTCGATCCTGCTGACCTCCAACCAGAGCCTGACCGGCTGGGGCCAGGTTTTCGGCGACCAGATCATTGCCACGGCGCTGCTCGACCGGCTGCTCCACCACTCCACGATCATCAACATCAAGGGCGAGAGCTACCGGCTCAAGGAGAGACGCAAGGCCGGTCTGCTGACCCGCAGCGAGCCCTTCACGGCCCAGGCTGAGGAGGCCGCTGTAGAGCCCTGAAACGGCACCTGGGGCGGCGGGACCTCCGGGCGGCCTCCGGCCA
>Ga0308175_100000338_pt1 | contig 33349 bp, 27 predicted proteins | sample PhyCR1_3_FD_203893 | JGI IMG/M metagenome (GOLD analysis project Ga0308175, IMG submission 203893) | Soil microbial communities from UC Gill Tract Community Farm, Albany, California, United States - DLSLS.C.R1 | ecosystem: Environmental > Terrestrial > Soil > Agricultural land | place: USA...
CAGCACCACCAGCGACTACGACCGCGAGAAGCTCCAGGAGCGCCTGGCGAAGCTGGCCGGCGGCGTCGCGCTGATCAAGGTGGGCGCGGCGACCGAGGTCGCTATGAAGGAGAAGAAGGCCCGCGTCGAGGACGCGCTGCACGCCTGCCGCGCGGCCGTCGAGGAGGGCGTGCTGCCGGGCGGCGGCGTGAGCGTCATCCGGGCGGCGGCGAAGGTGCTGAATGGCGCGGTGAAGAAGGCGGCGAACGACGACCAGCGGCTGGGGATCGAGATCGTCCGCCGGGCGGTGGAGGCCCCGATCAAGCAGATCTCCGACAACGCCGGCGTGGACGGGGCGGTGATCGCTCAAAAGGTGAAGGAGTCGCAGGACCAGAACTTCGGGTACAACGCCCTCACCCACGAGTACGGCGACCTGATGAAGCAGGGCGTTATCGTGCCGACGAAGGTGGAGCGGACCGCGCTACAGAACGCAGCGAGCATCGCGAGCCTTCTGCTGACCACGGACGCGGTGGTGAGCGAGATCAAGGAAGAGAAGCCCGTCGGCGCCGGTGCGGGTGGGGGAGATATGTACTAATTCCACGGAATCTCAAGAAACTGAATCGGAGCCCCGGAGCATTTCCGGGGCTTCTTTTTTCTCATAACTACTGTAGATGCTATATTTCTGAGATGCTCGAAGCCCTGCAGGGAATGCTGGACCGCGCCCCCTTCCTTCCCTTGCGCCTCACCCTGATGAGTGGAGAATCCTTTCGAAGTCCGTAACCCCCACCTCGTCGCCTTGGGCCAAGCCGTCGTACACGTCCTGTATCCCCGCTCCGACCGCTTCGCCATCCTCCGCCTGAACCGGATCGCTGCACTGGATACGCTCGAACCCGCCGCATGACGTAGCTGTTCCGCCGTTTGCGGTCCTGTTCAGCTTCAGGGCAATCTCGCCGTGTTTAAGCTATCAAATTCGAGTAAAATAAACGCAGTTGCCCCCCGTTGTTACCCTGCCCGAGTTGTTTACCGCCGCCCGCAGGCGAAAGGGGGCAAGGGAGGTCAAAATGCTCGGACGCGTCCTCGTGCTGGCATGCGTGATCTGCTTCAAATGCGGGGCCGAACCGTTACAGGATAAAGCCCGGCAGACCGACAATGGGCCCCGCAGCGGCAGTCACGCTCCGGCGGTGGCGGCCAATGCGCCAACGACTCGGAGCGTGAGCGGCCTCATCTGGATGGTCGGCAAGCACACTGCGGACATTGAAAAAGTCCTGGACGCTAATCCGCACGTCTCCGGCCTGGTATTAGGCCGCCAGTGGGGCGAGGTCGAGCCCCGGCGCGGCGTGTATGACTGGGAAGCACTGGACGATGCCGTCGCAGCGGCCCGGCGTAAGGGGCGGACCTACAAACTATTGTTCAAGCCCGGGACCGGCACCCCGGATTGGGTCTACGCCCAATCGCCGGATGGGTCCCCCGGCGCCGCCGTCTTTGAAACGGTCGGCCCCAACCCCCATCGCAAGGACACCTATCAGAAACCGATCCGCATCCCCCTCCCCTGGGACGCCGCCTATCTCCGCGAATTCGAGCGGTTCATTCGCGCGGCCGGCGAACGCTATGCCAGTGACCCACTGTGTCTTGCCGTAACGATCACAGGCGCCAACTTTCAAAGTGCCGAGGCGCATCTGCCCAAAGGGCCGAAAGACCTGGAAAAATGGAAAGCGCTGGAATATCGGGATAAATTGTCCAAGGCCTACGAACGCTACATCGACATCTTTGCTGCCGCCTTTCCGCGACAGCAGCTCTGCCTGCATCTTTCCGTCGCCGTTGACGCCAAGGATGGCGTGCTCGAGGAAGCCGTCGCTTACGGCGTGAAACGATATTCGGATCGTTTCACGCTGCAGAATTGCCAGTTGAGCGGAAAAGGCACAAATGCCGGGCTATACAGCTACGCCTTCATCCAGAAATACGTCGGCAAGCTACACGTGGGCTATCAGTCCCTGGCCCTTCTGAGCGAAGGGGAGAGGGGGGCGCGAATGGGCAGCCCCAAACAAGCCGTCGAAAACTTCGTCCGCGGCCACGGTGAATATTGGGAACTCTGGGACGGCAACGGCCGCGACCCGGTCCTATGCAAATGGCTGGTCGATGAAATTGGCCGGGCGAGGAGCGCTCCTTCGGAGGCGGTGAAATGAATAATGGAAGCACGATGAAGATGCGACCTGTTGCACATCATCTCTCCCGGCTGGTTGCCGTCGGCCTGTGCATTTCGTGGACCTGCCTTGCCGCAGGCCAGACGCCGACCGGCACGCCGGCCAAAGCCCCGCCCGGGCGTTCCAAGGCTGCGCGCGAAGGCGCCAAGGGAGCACGCCGGTCTGGGGTGGCGCCGACTCTCGTTAACGTTGCTTACGGGCCGGATGCGAGCAACAAGATCGACTTCTGGAAGGCCGACAGCGCGGCGCCGACTCCGCTGGTCGTCTTCATCCACGGCGGCGGCTTCAGGGGCGGCGACAAAGCTGCCTACGACGCGCCACTTCTGACGGCGTGCCTCGCTTCCGGCATTTCCTATGCGTCGATCAACTACCGGCTTTCGGGCACCGCGCCCTATCCGGCGCAGATGCACGACTGTGCCCGCGCCATCCAGTTCATCCGCTCCAAGGCCGCCGAGTGGAACATCGATCCGAAGCACATCGCTTGTACCGGCGGATCGGCCGGCGCGGGGATTTCGCTATGGCTGGCGTTCCACGACGACCTGGCCGACCCCAACAGCGCCGACCCGGTGGCGCGCCAGTCAACCCGCTTGTCCTCCGCGCTGCCGACCAACATGCAATGCACGTACGACCCCCGCGAGATCAGGAAAATCGTCCCCGGCAACGCCTACGACGTCGCGCCGCTCAAGCAGCTCCAGGGACTGCCCGCGACGTTCAACTGGGACAAGGACCCCATCGACGCGGATCTCGACGCACGCCTGCGCGACTGTTCGCCCATCACGCACCTGACGAAGGACGACCCGCCGGTCTTCGCCATGAACAACCAGGCGAACGAAAAGCCCGGCAACATCCACCACCCCAACTTCGGGCGTTACCTGAAGAAGCAAATGGACGCCGTCGGGGTCGAGTGCCAGTTCCACCTCGTCTCCGATTTCCAGGGACAGGAGGCGCGCACCGACGCGATGATGGCGTTCCTGAAAAAGAACTTCGGGATGAAGACCGCAGCGCAGTAACGTTCCATCGGCGGTGGAACAAGAAAATGGGATATCAGGCCGTACACCTCACCCCAGCAAGTGCCTCAGCACCTTCCCCGTCGCCGACCTCGGCAGCTCCTCCCTCACCTCAAACACCCGCGGCACCTTGTGCGGCGACAAGTGCGCCTTCGCATACCTCCTCAACTCCTCCCCGCTCGGCATCGCCCGCCCCGGCACCGGCGAGACGATCGCCTTCAGCCGCGAGACCGTGTGCGACAGCTTCACGCCCACCACGGCTGCCCCACCCACGTCCGGGTGCCGCATCAGCACCTCCTCCACCTCGATCGGGTTCACCTTCAACCCGCCCACGTCGATCAATAATTTCAGCCGCCCCGTGATGTGCAGGCACCCGCGCCTGTCCAGTTTCCCGAGATCCCCCGTCAAAAAGTATCCGTCCATCAGAGGTGGCGGAGGCTCCGCCGGGTCATCGCTCACGTACCCATCGAACATGCTCGGCGCCTTGATCGCCACGTGGCCCTCGACGTTCACCCCCAGCGGCTGCCCCACGTCCAAACGCAGCGGATCAATAATTACGACCGACACCTCCTCCATCGGCAGCCCCACGCTGTGCGGATCGAACGGCGAAAACTCCGGCGAATTGAACGTCACCGACCCCACCTCCGTCGCCCCGTAAAGCTGCGACACCCGCTCCCCGCGCGTGCGATGAAAGGCGTCGAACACCACCCCCGGCAGCGGCGACCCGGCCGAATACGCCCGCCGAAGGTTCGGAAACTTCTTCCTATCGTGCGCCAGCCGCGCCAGCGCCTCGTAAACAAACGGCACCCCCGGCAGCACCGTAATCGGCGCGTTCGCCAGCTCCGTCGTCACCAGGTTCAGGTCAAACCTGTTCATCAGGTGCACCGCCGACCCCGCCCACAGCGGCGCCAGCAGCCCGTGCTCCAATCCGTACGAATGACACAGCGGCAGCGCCGCCAGGACCTTATCATCGGACGTGAGCTCGATCGCGGTAGCCATGTTCGACGCCACCGCATCCAGCGTCGGCCCCGGCCGACGAGCAATCCGCGGATGCCCCGTCGTCCCCGAAGACTGAAGCAGCAGCGCCGACCGATTTGCGATCTGCGATAATCGATCCTCGTCAAATCCAGGCGCACCGCCGTCCGCTTGCGGCTTCGCGATTGCGACGCTCGTCGGATGCGTAATCTGCGCAAGGTCCGTCACCGGAATCCCGACCGTCACCGCCCTCCCCAGCACCTCAATCGACGACTCCGTCCCAATCACCGCCGTCGCGCCCGACTTCCTCGCCGCCGTCAACAGCTCCGTCGGTGCTAAATCCGGCGGCACCGGAAACACCGTCCGCCCCAGCGACAGCAGCGCCAAAAAGGTGATATGAAAATCCCCCGTGTTCGGCCGCGCCAACAGCACCGCGCCGTGCGCCGGCAATCGCGTCCGCAGATAACTCGTCACCGCCCGCGTCGCCACCACCAACTCCCCATACGTCAAAATCGCATGCGGCGTCGGCGTACCATCCACCTGCCGCACCGCCACCCCCCGCGGCCGCGCCGCCGCGTGCTCCGCCACACGCTCCAGTAGACGCAATCGCATCGCCGCGCAATCGTAGCGGATGACGGCCCGAACGTTGTAGGCGCGGCCCTCCGTGCCCGCCCCTGTAGTGCGCCCGTAGCCCTCGTCCGTTGCAACACACGCCCCCAAGCGTTTGCCTTCGGCCGCCGTCCGTGATAGTTTGATCCGCCGGGCGGGCATCGCACCTCGCCGGCGGGGTTGACGAGAAGTCATGGTTGGCGCGATACTTACATCAATCTAAGGGAGTCCAACACCCGTGGAATCTATGTTGAGCGCTACGCCGTCGCGCCGGACGATCGACCGCTCCGTTTCGGTCAACCTGTCAGCCCCCACGCCGCAGCCGCCAGAACCCGCCGCCGCCTCCACCATTGACCCCGCCATCGACCACGCCCTCTCCAAAGCCCGCGCCTGCCTCCTCTCAAAGCAAGACCTCAAAGGCTTCTGGGTCGGTGAGCTCCAAGGCGACAGCATCCTCGAATCCGAATACCTGCTCCTCAAATGGATCCTCAATCAGGAATCCGACCCCGACCTCACCCTCATCACCAACTACCTCCGTCACCTCCAAAACGCCGACGGCGGCTGGAGCCTCTATCCCGGCGGCCCCGCCGACCTCTCCGGCACCGTCAAGGCCTACTTCGCCCTCAAGCTCATGCGCGACGACCCCCACGCGCCGCACATGGCGCGCGCCAAGGACCTGATCCTGAAACTCGGCGGCGCGGAAAAGTGCAACAGCTTCACCAAGTTCTATTTCGCCGCCCTCGGCCAGGTCAGCTACGACGCCTGCCCCAGCATCCCGCCGGAGATCGTGTTCCTGCCAAAGTGGTTCTACTTCAATCTCTATCACGTCTCCGCCTGGACGCGCACGATGATCCTGCCCCTGGCGCTGGTCACCACGCTCCGCCCTGTGCGGCACGTCCCTCCCGAGCTCGGCATCCGCGACCTGTACATCGACTGGTCCGCCGCCAACAGCGTCGGCCAACCCCAGCCCGGCTTCCCGCGCGACTGGAAAAACCTCTTCCTCCGCATCGACCAGATCCTTAAGCGCTACGACGAAGCCCCGATCTCTGGCCTGCGCGAGCGGGCCATCCGCAGGGCCGAGCAGTGGCTCATGGAGCACCTCGACGGCTCCGAAGGCCTCGGCGCGATCTTCCCTCCAATGGTCTACATCCTCATCGTCATGCGGGCGATGGGCTACTCCGAAGACCACCCGCGCGTCGTCAAAGCCCACGCACACCTGAAAGATTTTTACATCCGCGAAGGCGATACGATCCGCCTCCAACCGTGCGTCTCGCCGGTGTGGGACACCGGCATCGCCCTGCACGCCTTGGCGGAGGCCGGCATTACGCCCGACGACGAGCCGGCCCGGCGCGCGACGAATTGGCTCCTGGCTAAGGAATGCCGCGTTGCCTCAGACTGGCAGAAGAACTGCCCCATGGTCGAGCCTTCCGGCTGGTTCTTCGAATTCGAAAACCCGCACTACCCCGACGTGGACGACACCGCGATGGTCGCCATGGCCCTGCGCCGCGCCGGCGGCGCGCCCGCGCAGCCCGCGGTACGGCGCGGCATCAACTGGCTCCTCGCCATGCAGAACGACGACGGCGGCTGGGCCGCCTTCGACCGCACCAGGGACCGGCCCGTCCTGGAGAAGATCCCCTTCGCGGACCACAACGCGATGCAGGACCCGTCCTGCCCCGACATCACCGGCCGCGTCCTCGAATGCCTCGGCCACTGCGGCTTCACCGCCGACCACCCCGTCCTCCGCCGCGCGATTGCTTTCATCCGCAGCAAGCAGGACCCGGCCGGCTGCTGGTGGGGACGCTGGGGCGTCAATTACGTTTACGGAACCTGGCAGGTCCTCACCGGCCTCCGCTCCGTCGGCGAAGACATGCAGTGCGATTATATTGGATGCGCCGCCACATGGCTCCGCAGCGTCCAGAAACCGGACGGGAGCTGGGGCGAATCGTGCGCGACCTACGAAGACCCTTCGCTCAAAGGCCAGGGCGAAAGCACCGCCTCGCAAACCGCCTGGGGCGCCATGGGCCTGATGGCCGTGGGCGGCGCCGATGATGCCGCGGTCGAAAGGGGGATTCGATGGCTCGCGGAGAATCAGTCCCCCGACGGGAATTGGGAGGAACAGTGGTATACGGGGACGGGATTCCCGAAGGTGTTTTACCTCAAGTACCACCTCTACCGGCTGTACTTCCCGGTCACCGCGCTGGCGCGGTACAAGCGACTGTACGGGGAATGAGAACGCGGCGACCCGGCGGACGCATCACGTCAGCGTCGGCTCCCATTGTCGGGCGCGAGCCGCCATTGCTTCCGCGTACCGCGGCCAATCGTGCAGAGTGGCGGGATCAAAGTCGGCGCCGTTTGGCCAGACGAGCGTGTGGACTTCCGGGTCGATGCAGACCTGATTGAAAAGATTCAAATCGCGGAGTGGCCGATAGAGCTGGCCCGCGAGGACGGGGAGGAAGTTGATTACCTGCTCCGCGTCGTCTTCGAATTTCACTCGCAAGGTGTACGGGCCTTCGATTCTGAATGAGGTTACACGATGGATCGGGTGTGACATCGGCTGTTCCTCAGGTCAGCGGGTCAATTGGCAGCGGCGACTGGCCTGACTGAAGACGTTGCCAATCGGCGACGAGCTCGGCGTGGTGCAGTTCGAGTGCTCAATCATGAACTCGGAAAGCTGCACTCCATCGATCAATACGATCTTCATTCCGATGGCTTCGGCGTACTCTCTGGCGTCTTTTGAGAATCGCGAGGTGGTTATGAAGACACCCTTGGTGGCGCGCTTGCCTGCCAAAGCACCTGCGAATTCCTGTATCCGTGGCCGCGAGACGGTGTCGGCCCACCGTTTCGCCTGGACGTAAACGATGTCCAGGCCAAGCTTGTCTTGCTTGATCGTACCGTCAATCCCTTCGTCTCCCGTTTTCCCGACGACTTGCGCCGCGTCGGAACGCGAGCCGCCGTAACCCATTGCTACGAGCAGGTCGATGACGAGTTGCTCGAAGAAAGCCGGCGAGCATTCTTTAACGCGAGACAGCAAATCTTCCGCCAAGTTCTTTTGCATAAAACGATAGGAGTCTTCCAACAGCTCGCGAGGTGTTCGTTGGGTCGCGTCCGCGGTTGGTTCCTCTTCCTCCCCGCGCTGGCTGTCCTTTTTGACGAAGGCAACGAACTCCGGGAACTGCTTGAGGAAGGCGTTGTTGATGGTCGCGGGGTTTTTTGCGAGCACGGAACGGCCGCGTTCGGTGATTCGATAGACGCCGCGTTTGACGGTTTCGAGCAAGCCGGCGCGCGTCAGGTAAATCCGGGCCCAGGAAACGCGGTTGACCACGCGAGTCTGCCCGCTCGGAAGCTTGTCCCGGACGTCGTCCGGCGAGAGGTTGCAGGCCTGTATTGCGGCGTTCAACACTTCGTCTGTCGTGTGTTCCGCACCGTCGGCATGGGTGCGCAAGACAGGCAGCATAAACTGTTGATAATCGGGGACGGCCATAGTGTGCGTATTGTGGGTCGGGCCGGGGGATTCGCAAGACGTGTTTTGTAGCACGCGCCCTGCCCGTGCTTTGAACTGAAATTACGCTCACCCTAACCGTGTCCCGGCGTACCGGGGCGAGGGGACAAGGAAAAGACACGGGCGGGCCGCCCGTGCCACGTGGGTTCAATCGAGCTTTTCGGGGTCGAGGCGGATGTTGGTTTCGCCTTTGGATTTGCGCTCGTTGTATTTTTTCACCCAGGTTTCCCAGGATTTGCCGGCGGCGGTGTCGCGGCCGGTGAATTCGAGGCGGGCGATTTGGGCGTAGGGGATTTTACGCTTGTCGTTGGAGTCTTTGGGATAGAGGCGGACGTAGGAGTCGGCCAGTGTGGCGGCGGTGTGGCGGTCGAAGACGTAGCCTTCGATTCTTGTGCCGTCTTTGAGGGTGATCGTGACGTCGCCGCGGTAGTCGAAGGCTTTTTCGAGGGCGTTGCGGAGGTCGTCGTCGGTGGCGAGGGGGGGGACGTGGCCTTCGAGGTTCTCGTGGGGCGTCGGCGGGGCGAGGTCGTCGCAATCGGGCGGGTGGGATTTGGTTTCCTGGGGCATCGGAATCAATGCAGAATGCAGAATGAAGAATGCAGAATGAAGGTCAGGCGCGAGCGGTTTCGTGGGAGCGGCGTTTGGAGCCGACGGTGAGTTGGACGAGGGTGGCGGGGGCGCTGCGTTCGTCGAGGGTTTCCAGGGCTTCGGGGTCGGTGTAGGTGCCGCCGAAGAGGGTTGCTTTGGCGGCGGCGAAGATGCCTTTGAGGCTGAAGGTGTGGTTGACGGCGCTGGCTTCGTAGCCGCTGTGGACCATGCAGTTGGCGCACTTGGGGTTGCCGGATTCGGTGCCGTAGCTGGACCAGCTGGTGGTGTCGATGAGTTCCTGGAAGGTGTCGGCGTAGCCGTCGGCCAAGAGGTAGCAGGGCTTCTGCCAGCCGAAGATGTTGTAGGTGGGCATGCCCCAGGGGGTGCAGGCGTAGTGGCGCCGGCCCATGAGGAATTCGAGGAAGAGGGGGGACTGGTTGAAGGCCCAGGATTTCTTGCGGTTGGAGAGGATGTTTCGGAAGAGCTTGCGTGTGCGGGAGCGGCCGAGGAAGTGCTGCTGGTCGGGGGCCTTGTCGTAGGAGTAGCCGGGGGAGAGCATCATTCCCTCGACGCCCAGGGCCATCATTTCGTCGAAGAAGGCTCGGACGGACTTGGCGTCGGCGCCGTCGAAGAGGGTGGTGTTGGTGGTGACGCGGAAGCCGCGCCCGACGGCTTCGCGGATGGCTTCGACGGCGATGTCGTAGCCGCCTTCGCGGCAGACGGCGAAGTCGTGGTGGTCGCGCTGGCCGTCCATGTGGACGGAGAAGGTGAGGTACTTGCTCGGTTTGAAGAGGTGGATTTTTTCCTTGAGGAGCAGGGCGTTGGTGCAGAGGTAGATGTATTTCTTGCGGGCGACGAGTCCTTCGACAATCTTGTCGATTTCGGGATGGAGGAGGGGCTCGCCGCCGGGGATGGAGACCATGGGGGCGCCGCACTCTTCGACGGCATTGAAGCACTGTTCGGGGGTGAGCTGCTTTTTGAGGATGTGGGCGGGGTACTGGATCTTGCCGCAGCCGGCGCAGGCGAGGTTGCAGCGGAAGAGAGGTTCGAGCATGAGGACCAGGGGGTACTGGCGGCGGCCGGCGAGCTTCTGCCGCAGGACGTAGGTGGCGACGGTCCACATTTGGGAGACGGGGATGGGCATTGCTGGTTTCGGGCTCCGAAGAAGGACTTCACCGCCGAGACGCAGAGGACGCGGAGAAAGGGCAGCATACCAGCGCGGGGGCGTTGGCCCAAGGAGGGCAGGGGGATTGTTCGTCGTGTGAATCAGTTACAATGCCGGGTGCGGCGATGGAGAAGCGCAAGATCATTATTCTCACGGCGTTAGAGTTTGAGGCACGGGCGGTGCGCTCGGCCGTCGAGCAGGTGGAGGTTTGTCGGGTGGGGTTGCGCGCGACGGAGTTGCCGGCGGACCTGAGACGAGCGGCATGGGTTGTGGTGGCGGGGTTGGCGGGGGCGCTCGATCCGAGCTTGCGCGTGGGGGATTTGGTGTTGGATTCGCCGGTGGCGATGGCGTGTGACGGCTTCGTGAAACCCGGACTGGTCTACACGACGGAGCGGCTGGTGACTACGGCGGCGGAAAAGGCCGAGCTCTTCCGTCAGACCGGGGCGTTGGCGGTGGACATGGAACAGGCGGTCGTTCGGCGGGCGCTGGAGGGGACGGGGGTGCCGGTCATCGGGCTGCGGGCGATCAGCGACCCGGCGGACGTGGCGTTGGACCCGGCGATCCTGGGGTTCGTGGACGAGCGGGGGAGGACGCGGCCGCTGGCGGTGGCGGCGGCGGTCTTGAAGCGGCCGTCGCTCGTCGGGCCATTGAAGAGATTGGGGGCGGCGTCGAGAATTGCGAGCAAGATGCTTGGCGAGGGGGTGAGGTGGTTGGTGGGAGAGTTGATGGAGGCGAAATCGTGAACGGCTCAACCGGCCCGCAACCGCCGCAATACACCGTGTACGTGACGCGAGCGGATGGCAAAGAGACGATCATCGACGCGCGGCAAATCAGAATTGAAACGGCGTCGGGCGAAGAGGTCCAGATCTTCTTGCAGAGGGCCAATGAAGGCGTCATCCATTTTCTCTCGCCCATGGAGCCGGCGTCAGAACAGCATCCATGTGGACGATTCACGCCGTTGGCGATCATTCCGTGTGCGGGAAACAGCTTTTACCTTCGTCTGGGGCGAGATCCTGAGTAACGACGGCAAGTGGTTCAAGGGGGCTGATGGATGGAGGATTCGATGATTCGGCCGATGGCGATCGGGTTCATTGTGGCGTGTGCGGCGGGATTCGTGTACGCGGCGGAGCCTTTGGTGCTGGACGTCTGGCCGGGGAAGGTGCCGGGGGAGACCGGCGACATCGGTCCCGAGAAGTGGCAGGAGCCGCGGCCGGGGCAGCGGGAGGTGAAGCGGCTGACGAATGTGACGAAGCCGACGATCACGGTGTATCGGCCGGCGAAGGAGAAGGACACGGGGGTGGCGGTGGTGATCGCGCCGGGCGGGGGGTACAGCATCCTGGCGATGGACCTGGAGGGGACGGAGGTGGCCGAGTCGCTGAATTCGATCGGCGTGACGGGGATCGTGTTGAAGTACCGGGTGCCGAAGCGGGCGAGCGATGCGAAGGATAAGGCGCCGCTCGGGCCGCTCCAGGATGCGCAGCGGGCGGTGAGCCTCGTGCGCAGCAAGGCCGGCGAATGGGGGATCGATCCCAAGCGGATCGGTTTCCTCGGATTCTCGGCCGGCGGGCACCTGACGGGGGCAGTGGCGACGAATTACGACCGGCGGGCGTACGACAAGATCGACGACGTGGACGAGGTTTCGTGCCGGCCGGACTTTGCGGTGCTGGGGTATCCGGCGTACCTGATCAAGGATGGCACGAGCGAGCTGCGGCCGGACATTCGCGTGAGCAAGGAGACGCCGCCGTGCTTTTTCTTTGTCGCGGCGGACGACAAGCTGCGGGACAACAGCATTAATATGTTCGTGGCGCTGCGCAAGGCGGGGGTGCCGGCGGAATTGCACGTGTACGAGGGCGGCGGGCACGGGTTCGGGCTGCGGCCGAGCGGGCACACGTCGTGCACGTGGCCGAAGGCGTGCGAGGCGTGGATGCGGGCGGAGGGGGTGCTGAAGAAGGAGGCGGTCCGCTGAAGCGGAGCCTACGAAGAAGAGTTTGGCTTTGAAAACAAAAACAGCCCCGGGCTCCCCGGCCCGGGGCTGCTTTGATACTACATTCTATAGACGCGCGGGCGTCCGTTTGGTTCACGCGATTCGCACGATTCAGTTCACGTACGCGATTTCGTTGGTGAACAGCAGGGCCTGGGCGTATTCCTCCCAGGGGGTGAGGGGCTTGCGATCGACCAGCTCGCCTTCATTCTGGATGGGGGCGCGGGCGTTGTTCTTGCCGCCCTTGGCCGGGGCCTTGCGGGCGGGGCGGTTGAGCTGCTGGGCGGCGCGGGCGCGGTTGGCCTGGGCTTTGGACGAGGCGAGCTGGGCGCCTTCGGCTTCCTTACCGTGGATGAAATCCATCGCCAGCTCGACCTCGGACGTGCGCGGGGTGCGCTGGTAGAGCACTTCGTAGAGCGCCTTGACCTTGGCGGCGTCGTCCTTCGCTTCGACGAACTCGGGGCGGGTCGTAACCTTGCGCACCACGTCCACCGCCATCGGGCTGTTCATGAAGAACAACGCCTGCTGCGGCACGATCGTGCTGGTGCGCTTGGAGTTGGCCATGTCGGGGTCGGCGAAGTCGAACTGCTGCATGAGCTCGGGGACCGAGCCGCGGTCGATGTAGCCGTACACGCTGCGGCGGTTGGAGTAGGGCTCGTCGGTGAGGTTGACGGGCTTGCCGCCGAGGCTCAGGTCGATCTTGCCGGTGAACTGGAGCATGGTGTCGCGGACGGCTTCGAAGTCGAGCCGGCGGAGGTTGGCCCGCCAGAGGAGGCGGTTCTCGGGGTCCTTCAGCGTGTAGGCGGGGACGTTCTCGCTGCTCTGCTGGTAGGTCGAGGAGAGCATGATCATCTTGTGCATCTGCTTCATCGACCAGCCGTCCTGCATGAAGCGGGAGGCGAGGTAGTCGAGGAGCTCGGGGTGGCTCGGCGGCTCGGACTGGACGCCGAGGTCGTCGGGGGTGCGGACGAAGGCCTGGCCGAAGTGGTGCAGCCAGATGCGGTTGATCGCCACGCGGGCGGTGAGGGGGTTGCGGTTGCTGGCGACGTCGTTGGCGAGTTCGATGCGGCCGGACCCCTTGGTGTAGGGCTTGCGGTCCTTACCGGCGATGATTTCGAGGAACTGGCGCGGGACGATGGGCCCGCGGTTGGTGGCCTCGCCGCGGATGAAAATCGGGGAGTTCTTCACCTTCGGCGCGTCCTCGACGAGCATGGCGCGGCCGGGTGCGCCGGGGTGCGTGAGCATCAGCTCGTTGATCTCGGCGAGGCGGAAGCGGTTGTAGGCGCCCTGGTTGACGACCGGGAGCTTGGGGGCGATGGCCTTTAGCTCGTCGGTGGTGACGAGCGGGGCTGGTTCGATGAGCGGCGGGATGTTGATGAGCTGGACCAGGGCCGGGTCGAAGCCGGTGACTTCCGGCGTCTTGGCGGTGCGGCAGGTCTGGATGTACTCGCGGGCCTGCGGCTCGATGCGGGCGAACAGCTCGCCGTAAACGTTCGCCACGTCCTTGAGGGACTTGAGTGAATCCGGCGGAATTTCCTTGAAGGCGGCGATCACCAGGGGGTTGGTGGGGAAGCGGCGCGAGCCGCCTTTGAGGATCTCGGCCAACGCCTCGGGCGCCTTCCGCGCGAACTGGTCCTTGGGGATCTCGGCGAAGCGCATGAAGGGGTTGAAGACGGGGTCGTTGCGCTGGATGTTGCGCAGCCCGGCCTGGTAGATGTTGCGGTCGAGGGAGTTCTCGGCGATGAGCTTGTTGCGCTCGACCAGTTCATCCCGCGCGCTCTTGCGGCCGTAGGCGGCGACCTGGACGTACGCCGCCGCTTTTGCGCGGAACTCGGCACCGCTTTTTGCCATGAGGTCGTAGTAGATGTCCCGGTCCTGGCCTTCAAGGCTGGCCAGCTTCTTCTGGAAGTCTTCGTAGGCCGGGCCGGTTGGGGCGGGGCCCACCAGCGGCTTCTCGGCCGGCTCGACCGTGGAAGAGAAGATGCCGTGCAGCGAGTAGTAGTCGGCCTGGGGGATGGGGTCGAACTTGTGGTCGTGGCAGCGGGCGCAGGAGACGGTCAGGGCCATGGTGCCCTTGGAGAGGGCGTCGATCCGCTCGTCGATGGTGTCATTGGGGTTGGCGAAGCGCTTGCCGACGGTAAGGAAGCCCAGGGCGGCGAGGCAGTTGGGGTCCTTCTTGGATTCGGGCATCTGGTCGGCGGCGATCTGCTCCTTCAGGAAGGTGTTGTACGGCAGGTCCTGGTTAAAGGCGTTGATCACCCAGTCGCGGTAGGTCCAGGCATAGGCGTAGCGGTAGTCCTCGCGGCGGTTGTTGGCTTTTTCGTCGCCGGTGGTGTCGGAGTAGCGGGCGGTGTCGAGCCAGTAGCGGCCCCAGCGCTCGCCATAGTGGGGCGAGGCGAGGAGGCGGTCGACCACCTTCTCGAAGGCGTTGGCCGAGTGGTCGTTGACGAAGTCGCGGACCTCTTCGGGCGTGGGCGGGAGGCCGATCAGGTCGTAGGTGGCGCGGCGGATAAGGGTTTCCTTAGCCGCCGGGGGGGACGGGCGCATGCCGTTTTCTTCGAGCTTGGCCAGGATGAAGTTGTCCACGGGGGTCTTGCACCAGCCGGGGACCTTCACCTGCGGGACCGGGGGGTCCTTGACGGGCTGGTAGGCCCAGTGGGCGCGGGCCTTGTCGTTGAGGCCGGTGAGCTTACCGGCGGCGGGATTGGCCGAGACGCGCGGGTCGGGCGCGCCCATTTTTACCCAGGTGGTGAGGTCGGCGATGGCCTCGGGGCTGAGTTTCTCGCCCTTGGGGGGCATCTGGAGGTCTTCGTCGGTGTAGCTGATGGCCTTGATGAGCTTGCTTTTTTCGGGGTCGCCGGGGACGAGTACCGCGCCGTTCTCGCCGCCTTTGAGGAGGGCTTCGCGCGTATCGAGGGTGAGGCCGCCCTTGGCCTTGTTTTCCTCGGCGCTGTGGCAGCGGTAACAGTTGGCGGCGAGGACCGGGCGGACCTTGGTTTCGAAGAACTGGGTCTGCTCGGCGGTGAGCGCGGGGGCCTTGGCGGCGGCGGGTGTCGCACCGGGTGTTGACACCGCCGCCCCGGCCAAGCCCGCGGCCGTAAGGACCAATGCACCGATGAGTGGGATGCGAGTGTTCATGGCTGATTACTTCGTTGCCAAGAGGAGCCAGGCTGGCGGCGAAACGCCGCCCCTAGGCGATGATATCCTTCACGACGTTCCCGAAGTTGTCGGTGAGGCGGAAGTCGCGGCCGTTGTAGCGGTACGTGAGCTTCTTGTGGTCGAAGCCGAGCAGCGCCAGGATCGTGGCGTGCAGGTCGTGGACGTGGACGCGGTTGTCCGCCGCGCGCGCCCCGAACTCGTCGGTGGCTCCGTACACGGTCCCGCCCTTGACGCCGCCGCCGGCCATCCAGCAGCAGAACCCGCGGCCGTTGTGATCGCGGCCGGGTGTGGCGAAGCCGTTGCGGTCGCGGGTGACGGTGCGGCCGAATTCGCCGCCCCAGATGATCAGGGTGTCGTCGAGCAGCCCGCGCTTCTTGAGGTCCTTGATCAGGGCGGCCACGGGCTGGTCGATCTCCTCGGCGCGCTTCTTAAGGCTGACGGCGATGTTCTGGTGGTGGTCCCAGCCGCCGTGGTAAACCTGGACGAAGCGGACGCCGCGTTCGACGAGGCGGCGCGTGACCAGCATTTTGGCGCCGAACTCGGTGTTGCCGTACAGGTCCATCATTTCCTTCGGCTCCTTGTGGACGTCGAAGGCGTCGGTGGCCTCGGTCTGCATGCGGAAGGCCATCTCGAAGGACTCGATGCGGGCCTCGAGCTGCTCGTCCTTCTTGAGGTTCTCGGAATACATCGTGTTGAGCTTGCGGGCCAGGTCGAGCTGGCGGCGCTGGTCGCCGCTGCCCTCGAAGGAGTTGTGGATGTTCAGCAGCACCTGGTTGAGGGGCATGCGCGAGGAGTAGTTGACGTTCACCCCCTGGTAGAGCGACGGGAGAAAGGAGGCCTGGCGGTACTCGGCCTTGCCGCCGAGCGAGATGAAGCCGGGCATGTTCTGATTTTCCGTGCCGAGGCCGTACACGACCCAGGAGCCCAGAGAGGGCTTGGGGATCTGGAGGGAGCCGGTGTTCATGAAGCGGGAGGCGACGTCGTGGGCCGGAATGTCGGTCCACATGGAGCGGATGATGGCCATGTCATCGACACAGTTGCCGAGGTGGGGGAAAACCTCGGAGACCTCGATGCCGCTCTTGCCCTTCTTCTCGAACTTGAACGGCGACGGCATCGCCAGGCCGCTGAGCCCGGGCAGGGTCTGCTCGGCGAACTTGGCGAGGACGGGCTTGGGGTCCCAGGTGTCCACGTGGGAGGGCCCGCCGCCGGCGAAGATGTGAATGACGTGCTTGGCCTTGACCGGGAACATCGGCTGCTTGGGCATCAGCGGGGAGTGCGACAGGGCGGCGGCCGCAGCCGAATTGCGCCCGAGCACGCCTTCGCCGAGGAGCACGGCCAAAGACAGCGCGCCCATGCCCATGCCGCTCCGCTGGAGCATTTGGCGGCGGGTAAGGAACATGTCTTCGGGCTTAATGGTGTGCTCGGCGGGGTTGTAGTTGGGAATGCGATTCATGGGAATGTCCCTCGTGCTGATGTGTCCTCGATATGTCCGTGACCGACCTCACCGGCGGCTCCGTGACTCACTCGCCGGCATTGAGTAATACAACCCCGTAATCCCCGCGTTGTTGAAAATTGGGGGGGAAGAAAAGGGGTGGGGGGGGTTGCGGTCGCCGCACCACCATGGGGACGTATTTGAGCGATTTTGCTTTGTGGCGATACGCCTTCGGGGAAGGCAGATGGCCCGTTAAAATCCGCCCTCGCACATGGCCTTGAGCGTGTCGGGGAAGGGGTATCTTGGGAACATCGCCGTGGGGGCGGATTCCCACATCCAGGGGGCGGGGTACACGTCGCCGCGGAAGCCGGCTTCGTACATGAGGTGAAGGACGGTCTCGAAGCAGGGTTCCTGGCCGTGGGCGTCGAGCAGGCGGTTGGCGCGGGCGCCGAGGAAGCAGACGGAGGCGGCGGGGTAGCGGTCCGGCCGGCCGTGGAGCATGGCCGCGATCGTGCGGAAGCCGGCGGAGAGGTCGTCGAGCGTCAGGTGCTGGCGCTCGGCGGGGCGCAGCAGTGCGAGCACCTCCGCGCCGTCCATGTCGAACTTCACGACCGTCACCGAGCGCGGGCGGACGAAGTGGCGGGCGTGCTCGGTGATCATAGCCTCGGTCCACTGGCTGGTGGGGAGGCGCTGGGCGAGGGTGTTGATGAAGCCGTGGCTGTTGTCCTCGGCGTTCACCGCGCACACCAGCGTGCGGTAGCGGCCGGCGACGAGGTCGTCGATGAGGCGCTGGCCCCACATGAGGCGGATGCGGCGGACGGGGTCCGGGTCTTTCTCGGTGGGCGTGGCGTCGGGGAGGAGGACGATGCGCGTGCCGCCTTCGGCCTGGCCCATGAGGTCGTCGCCGGGGCCTTCGTAGATGTGGGAGTGGTGGTTCAGGCGCGTCATGTGTCGGTCCCTTTTTACAGACCGGCCCTGGACGGTCCGGCTCGCGTTGGGGGCGAAGGGTCGTTTGCGGTCCTGTGCGTTACGCGTGGACGGGTTGCGCGGGGGCGGGCGCCGCGGACACCGGCGGCCTTTCGGGTTCGATGCCGGCGAGTTCCTGGAGCATCCGCCAGTTGCGGCGGCGGTCTTCGTTGCCCAGCAGAAGCGCCGGAGAGGCATTGCCGTCGGCGTCGAAGTGTTTTTCGAAGCGGCCTTCGCCGCGGGCGAAGGTGACGAAATCGACCTGCTGGGCGGTCTTGGGGTCCACGTACCAGTCCTTTTCCGGGGCAGGGTTGCCCTTGAGGCTGAGCCGGTCCTTGATCCGCTCGCCGGCCTCGGGGTCGTAGATCATCAGCGGGAAGGTGCGGGAATCGACGGCCAGACGGGCGCGTTCGCCGGCGAGGTGATCGCCGACGCCGTGCTCGGGCTGGCAGGTCGTGTAGCAGACGATGACCGCCGGACCTTTGTACTCGTTGGCGCGGATCACGGCCTTGTAAAAGTGGTTGACGTGGGCGGCGGTGGTCTGGGCGAGGAACACGCCGGGGTGGGCCATGACGATCTGGGCCAGCTCCTTGCGCTGCTCGGTCTTGCCGGCGATCTCCTTGCCGTGGACCGACATCTTGGTGTTCTGGCCCATGAACGTGGCCGTGGACGCCTGCCCGCCGGTGTTGGAATAGACCTGCGTGTCGAGGACGATGACCTTGATGTCCATGCCGCTCATGAGCATGCGGGAGAGGGCCTGGAAGCCGATGTCGAGCATCGCGCCGTCCCCGCCGATGACCCAGAGGCGCTTGTTCCCCCAGCCCTGCTGGTTCCACTTCGCGCGGACACCCATGGCGAAGGTGGGGGCGTTCTCGAAGAGGGAATTGGACCACGGGAGGTTGTACGGGTTGTACGGGTACGTCGAGGTGTAAACGGTGTTGCACCCCGTCGCCGCGATCAGCCCGACATTGTCCGGCCCGTACTTGAAGCACGTGGCGGCGATGAACATGCGCAGGACCGTCGCCTCCCCGCAGCCGGCACAGGACCCTGCGCCGCCGACGTACTGGAGGGACGCATCGTTGAGCATCATGTCCGCCAGCACCTTGTCGTTGATGTAGCTCGCCGGCGTCGGGCCCATCGAGCGGAAGTGGCTGAACTTGTCGCGGATGACCGGCATGTTGGTGTCGGTCTTCTTGATCATGCGCAGGGCGTGATCGTCGCAGACCTGCACGCACTCGGCGCACCCCTTGCACTTGGTGGGGTCGATGAAGATGCCGAAGTAGCCGGGCTCCTTACCCTGCTTTTCATAGGCCTGGTAGTACTTGCGCGTCTTGGCCCAATCGGCCTCGACACTGGCCCGCTGCTCCGGCGGCATCTGCGCGAGGGCCGCCTCCATCTGCGCTTTGGGAATGACCTTGCCGAGGATCGCGGTGTCCGGGCACTCGGTGACGCAGTCCATGCACCCGACGCAGTTGGAGCTGATGAACTCCGGGATCTCCGGCGCAATGAACGAGAAATCCCGCGGCCCGCCGGTGGCGGCGGGGATGACCGAGCGCGCGGTGTCCAGGTCGGCCTCGAGCTCGATGTCGCCGACGCCCTTTTCGTAGAGGGGAAGGACGTGGTGGAAGAAGTTTTTGGCGTCAACGACCTCGTCGGCGGTGTGCGGGAGCTTGGCTGGCGTAATCGGCATCGGATTACCTCTTTGCGTGATTGGGCTGATAGAATCGCGACACGACGCGTACGGACGTGTTTCTCAAGGAGTCGGTGAATGGCAGCGCAAACAGTGAAGTTGTTGGGACGAGAGTTCGTGCTGATTCCCAAGCGCGAGTTCGAACGAATGCGGAGCCAACTTGAACAGCAGGCGCGCCAGGACCGCGGCGACGTGGCCGAAGCGCAGCGCCGCGCAAAGGAACCTTCGATTCCTTTGAGCGAGGTTCGCAAGCGACTGGGCGTCTAAGATGGCATACGCCGTTACCTTTAAGGCCAGCGCGCTCAAGCAGGTCGAGAAACTGCCGAGGGCGACGGCACGCCGGGTGATGGATCGCACGACGGCGCTTTCCGGGAACCCACGTCCGGCGGGCTCGGTGAAGCTTGCCGGGGGCGGTGACTTGTGGCGATTGCGCGTGGGAGATTACCGCATCGTCTATCTGATCGATGACGCCGGCCAGAAGGTGGATGTGCGTATCGTGGCGCATCGGCGGGATGTGTACCGCGGTCTGTAGAGAGTGAGCCAAGTTTCAGGACATCGCCGGGACGCCCACGGCAGACGGCTCGTCGAGCGCCGCGTCGTTGATCAGCTCGCGCGGCACCTCGAACACCTCCTGGTACCCGCGCCGGATGCAGGTGAGGTTGTCCTGGACGACCTGCTCGCCGCGCTTGCCCCAGTAGCTGCGGACGGCCTTTTCGACGCCGGCCATGAGCTGCTCGAAGGTCATATTGTGCCGCTGGGCGAAGGGAGTGGCCTTGAGGAACACACCGAGGAGGACGACGCCCATCATGCGGATGCGTAATTCGGGGTTCGTCGCAACTTCGTCGGCGATCTTGAACGTGTCGAGCGCCATGATGTGGGCGTTCTTTTCCCGCAACCGGCGGCGGGCCCACATCGGCACCCCTTTCCACACCTCCTCCGCCGTGGTCTTGGAGGAGTTGAGGAAGATGGTGCCGCCGTCGGCCAGGCCTCGGAGCGTGTCGCCGAGGTTGAGGGCGTTGACGTCGTTCAGCGGGATGAACTCCACGTGTTCGAGCTCGCAGTGGGTGTGGATCTTGGAGGGGGCGACGGTGAGGTAGTAGGTCGTGGGCAGGCCCTTCTTCGACGAGCCGTACTTGGGGTACGCCTGCACGCACAGGCCGAAGAGATCGCCCATGAGGGAGGCGATGACCTTGTTGGTGGTGACCGAGCCGTACCCGCCGACCGAGTGGCCGCGCATCGAGTAGGCGCCTTCGGGCCGCACGTCGGGGTCGATGGGCATTTCGATGGCCGTCTCGTGCTTGATGCCGACCGTGCAGTATTCCTTGTGCCCGTTGCTTTCAACGGCCTGCCGCATGTTCTGCACGAGACCGATGAAATGCCCGGGGCGGATGTCGCGGCTGCCCAGGCCGGCGGAGCATTGGAGCATCATCGGGAACTGCTCGATGGTGACGCCGGCCGTGCGGAACTCTTCCAGACCGAGCTTGGCGTCGAGGAAGGAGTTCTTGATGTCGCGCATCAGCGGGTTGGCCGGGGCGAGCGGATCGTCCATGCGCTCCATGACGGTGAACGCCTTGACGTTCTTTAGCGCCTGCACGATCTCGGGGCCGGCCCACGGGCGGTATGAGCAGACATTGACGGCGCCGACGCGGAGGTTCAGTTCCGTCCGCATGTAATCGACCGTGGGCTTGGCGGTCTCCATGAGGCAGCCCATGCCGACCAGGGCGTACTCGGCGTCGTCCATGCGGTAGGACTCGATGAGGTCGTACGGCCGGCCGGTGGCTTCGGTGAGGAGGCGCATGGCTTCGAGGACGGCCGGCTTCATGTGAACGTAGTAGTGGCGCTGGGCAATCTTGCCCTTCATGTACGAGTCCTGATCCTGCACGACGCCGCTCATCATGGGGTGGGCGACGTCGAATAGGTTGATGATCCGGTCCTGCGGCCGGCCGACGTAGTCCTTCATGAAGTCCTTCTCGGGGAGAAGGACGTTCTCGATCGTGTGCGTGATGAGGAAGCCGTCCTGGACGTTCATGAACGGCGACTGACAGGCCTCGGCGGCGCGGCGGCAGATCATCGCCAGGTCCGACGCCTCCTGCGGGTTGCGGCCGAAGAGGATGCCCCAGCCGGTGTCGGCCACCGACATCACGTCGTCGTGGCCGGCGTGGACGTTGAGGCTGTGGCTGGTGAGCGCGCGGGCCCCGATGTGGAACACGATCGGCAGGCGCTTGCCGGAGATTGTGTAGAGGACTTCTTTCATCAGCACGAGCCCTTGCCCGCTAGTGAAATTCGTCACACGCCCGCCGGCCAACGCGAAGCCTTCGCACGTTGATGCGGCCGAGTGCTCGCTCTCGGGCTCGATGAACAGGATCTTTTCGCCCCAGAGGTTCTTGAACCCGTTGGCGACGGCGGCGGAGTAGCCGCCGCCCATGGTGGTGGAGGAGGTGATGGGGTAGGCGCAGGAGGCCTGTGTGATGTTGGTTTCGACCCACACGACGGCGCCGGAGCCGTCGGTAATGGTGGGGATGCCGGGGAAGCGGGGCTTGGCGCCGTGGCCATTTCCGTTCCCGTTTTGGCCGGGAGTGGGAGCTGTGTTGTGACCGTTACCGTTACCGCCCGAGGAACTGCTCATTGCGCGACTCTCCGCCAGAAGGTGAGTCGTCGGCGCGCGGCCCGTTTTCGACCGATCGGTCAGGTGGTCCCGGTCAGCGGTCTTTGCGCCGATGATCGGGCTTGTTACACATGCCACCCGCCCGGGGGAAGTGAACGCGAAGGACGCAAACGGGCAGTGAGCACGACGGCCAGGGATCGGAAAGAACGATGGCGCGAGTATACGGAACGGCGGGGGGAGCAAACAACAAAAATGCTGTGGGGGGAAGAAATTATGCGCGGGAGCCTGTGAAAATTTTCCCGGAGTGCGGTGATCGGGCTCACCCGGTCCGTTCCGCCCCCCACGCCCAGACGCGGCTGAGGGTGTATTCGCGCACCGTCGGGTCGTCGGGGGGGAGGCGGCGAATGTCCTGGGGATTGATCGGGGCCCCGAGGTGTTTGAGGAGGGTGATTAGGTTTTCGTCGCCGTAGGTGAGGCCTTCGATGGTGAAGGGGTCGCCGTTGAGGTCGAGGATGACCGTGCGGCCGGGTTCCAGGCGCACGCGGTTGGCGGTGTTGAAGCCGCGGCGCTGGGCGGTGAGGAGTTTGCGGACGACGTCGGGCTCGGCCGGGTCGTAGCGCCAAGTGTGGCGGGCGCGGTCGCCGGCCTCGGCGGCGTTGGCGGGCTGGTCGTCGGGCTTGATGCCCCAGCCGGTGTCGGCGAAGACTCGGTCGCGGTCGGAAGGTTGCGGGTCGTTGTCCTGGGACATGGGTGAGTGATTGGGGGTTTAGACTTCGTTGGCCGCGGCGCCGGCTTCGAACGTGTCCAGCGCGGAGACCAATGCGGTGACGTGCTCCAGTTCCGCCTGGCTCTGGGCGAGGCGGTCGAGGTCGATCTTGCCCTGGCCGCGGTAATGGTGGTGCTGGGCGACGTCGGGGGACCAGTAGGTGTGTCCGCTTCGGGCGTAGCTGGCGGTGCCTTGGGTGGCGCGCATGAGGGCTTCGGCGGCGGCGCGGATGGAGGCGGGGTCGAGGGTGGGTTGGGAGGCGATGAACGAGGCGGCGGTTTCGAGCAGGCCGCGTGTGACCGGCGCGCGGGCGGTCAGGTGGTTGAGGAAGTGGGCGAGCCAGGCCTGGTGGGCGGGGGTCATGCCGCGCTCGCACATCAACGCGATGCCCAGCGGCCAGAGGTCGGCCGGGAGCGCGTCGCGCAAGGCGGCGGCAGTGGCGGCGTCGGGGCCGGCGTCGAGGCGAAGTAGGCGAATGAAGCGATCGTTCATCACTTCGTGGAGCGTGAGTTTGGCCCGCGTGCCGTCGGGCATGAGGACCAGTGCATGGGGGAGCTGGGCGCAGAGGTCGGAAACGAGTTGAGTCAGTTGGTCGGGCGTGGGACGCCAGTGGAAGAGCAGGTCGGCGACCTCGGCGCGTTCGTCGATCGTGGGGGTGAACAGAGGGCCGAAGAGGATGTCGAGCTCGTAGTCCTCCAGCACCTCGGCGGCGCAGAGGAGGAAGGCGGGGAGGTCGGTGGAATGCTCGGTGAGGTACTGGGCCAGTTGCCGCTCGGTCTGCGGCTTCATGGGGCGGGGCCGGCTCAGTAGTGATGCGAGGCGCGACTTGAGCTGGTCGTACATGGGACCACCTCGGTGGGTTTCCACATTTCGGGTGTTGCGAAAGGCTGCGGTACTATACCACAAGCGGAGGATTGGACATGAAATTCGCCTGCGCATTGTGCTTGGTGACGTTGTCAGTCGCGGGGGAAGCGCCGGATCTACGTCCGGGGCTCGGAGTTGCGTGGAAGGACGATTACCTGACGATCAGCGGGCCGAATCTTCCCGGGAAGGAGATGAGGATTCATTACCTGGAGGCGTATTGCCGCGCGGGGTCCACGAGACGGGCGTGGGGGCAGACGGTGATCGGGCACAAGACGCGGCTGGTTTCGGCCGACGCGGACGGGCGGAAGGTCGTGCTCGAATGCACGCTCGAGGACGGCGTGCTCGTGCGGCACGAGATCACGGCGCTTGAGGACGAGGTCAGTTTCCACATCACGGCAACCAATCCGACGGAGAAGGGGTCGGAAGCGCAGTGGGCGCAGCCGTGCATCCGGGTGGACCGCTTCATCGGGCGCGACAAGAACACGTACCTGGACAAGTGTTTCATCTTCCTCGGCGGGAAATTGACGCGGATGCCGACGCCGCACTGGGCGACCGAGGCGGTATACACGCCGGGGCAGGTGTGGTGCCCGCGGAATTTGGACCGAAATGACGTGAATCCCCGGCCGTTGAGCCCCGACGTGCCGGATAATGGGCTGATCGGGTGCTATTCATCTGATGAGAAGATGATCATGGCGGTGGCGTTTGAGCCCTATCAGGAGTTATTCCAGGGCGTCATTGCCTGCATTCACTCGGACTTTCGCATCGGCGGATTGAAGCCGCACGAGAGCAAGACGATCCGGGGGAAGATGTATTTCGTGCCGGCGGACGTGGAGTCGCTACTGCGAAGGTACCAGGCGGATTTTCCGGAGCACTTCGGACGGGACGCCGGCGGCGGGAAGAAATGATGTCGCCGGCCGCACAAAAACATAGTTAAGGCAATTCGATGGGAGAAATAATGATCGATCGATACGTGTGTGTTCGCGTTGCGGGGGTTGTGTTGATGGTGTCGTTGGCGGCGGCGGCATTTGCGGGCACGCCGGAGGAGAACTGGGGGCAGTGGCGGGGGCCGCTGGGGACCGGCGTGGCGCCGATCGGCGATCCCCCGACGACCTGGGGCGAGGGGAAGAACGTGAAGTGGAAGGTGCAGATCCCCGGAAGCGGGACTGCGACGCCGATCGTGTGGGACAAGTTCGTGTTCATCGAGACGGCGGTGCCGACGGGCAAGAAGCTGGACGCCGCTGCGGCGGCCGCGCTGCCGCCGGAGCCGCCGCCGCTGCCGGGCCGCGGGGGCAAGGGCAACGGGCCCAAGTCGCGCAAGGGCGGCGGCGCGTTCGGCAGGGGGCAGAGGCCGACGGAGGTCTATCAGTTCGTGATCCTCTGCCTGGATCGGCAAACCGGAAAGGTTTTGTGGCAGCAGGCGCCGCGGGAAGAGGTGCCGCACCAGGGGCACCATCCGAGCGAGGGAAACTTTTCCCCGTGCTCGCCGGTGACCGACGGCCAACACGTGTACGCCTACTTCGGCTCGCGCGGCCTGCACTGCTACGACATGGCCGGCAATCTGAAATGGCAGAAGGACTTCGGGCGGATGCAGACGAAAATGAGCTTCGGCGAGGGCAGCTCGCCGGCCCTGCACGGCGACACGATCGTGGTGAACTGGGACCAGGAGGGCGGCAGCTTCATCGTCGCGCTGGACAAGAACAGTGGCAAGGAGCTGTGGCGGCAGCCGCGCGACGAGGAGACGACCTGGGCCACGCCGCTGGTCGTCGAATACAACGGTCAGGCGCAGGTCGTGACCAGCGGCACCAACAAGATCCGAAGCTACGACCTGAATACCGGACGGCAGGTATGGGAAAGCGACGGCCTGACGATGAACGTGATCCCCAGCCCGGTCGCGGCGGGCGACATCGTTTACGCGATGAGCGGTTTTAACGGGCACAAGGTCGTGGCGATCCGGCTTGGGCGGACTGGAAACCTGGAGGGGACGGACGCGATCGTATGGAGCCTGGGCAAGGCCACGCCGTACGTGCCGTCGCCGCTGCTTTACAACGACCGACTGTATTTCCTGGCGGACAACAACGCCGTGCTGTCGTGCGTGGACGCCAGGACGGGCAAGGTGCTGATCGACGCCAAACGGATCGAGGGGATGCGCGGCGTGTTCGCGTCGCCGGTGGGGGCGGGCGGGAGGATTTACGTCGTCGGCAAGGACGGGACGGCCGTCGTGCTGAAGCAGTCAGATACGCTTGAGGTGCTGGCGACGAACCGGCTGGAAGACAAGTTCGATGCGTCGCCGGCGGTTGTTGGGAAGGAGCTATTTTTGAGGGGGCATGAGTATTTGTACTGCTTGGCGGGGGAATAGCGGTCGAGCTTTTTACTTGTGGCGGGACCTTCGCCGAGCTTAGCATCAAAATCATGCGGAATGGCTGCCGCCGGGTAGTCTTCCCGCCCGGCAGATAAACCGGGGGTGAGCGAGGTCCCCATGTCCATCACGCCCCGCGCAGCGGCCATCGCCGTGATCCTCGCCGCCGCCATTGCCGGCGCGCCGACAACCCGCGCCAAAGACCTGGACGGCCCGACGCTTCTGGTCAAGCATCGGTTCAGCTTGAACGTTATTAGCGGCTCGATGCAGGTGTACAACGATTACCTGCTGCTGCTCCCCGACGGCACCGCCTACGAGAACATTCCGAACGAAGGGCTCCGGGACGTGAGCCCCGTACGGCTCGTGGCCGAAACGGCCGAGCGCCCGCGCGACCTCGGCAAATGGAGGCGCGTCGCCGGCGGCGTCAACGGCGATGGGATTGAGACCACCTTCACCCGCTCCATGTACGATTCGCAGGCTCAGGCGGCGCGTGACAAGTTGGAAGTGGAGGTTTACCAGAAGACCCCCAACGGCGGGTGGAGCAAGGACGGAAAGCACGACCGCTGGAACAACTACGCCCCGGTCATTGCGCTGGATGCGAAGCGGCTGCTCGGGCCGTGGGAGCTCGATGAGAAAATCATCACCGCCGGAAAGATCGGCGGCCCGCTGCCGGCGATCACCGTACTGCGGTCGCGCAATTACACCTTCTACGGCGACGGAAAGTTCACCGCCTCCGCCAGCCAGGTCGTGTCGTCGAACACCACCCTCAAGGGGGCCGATCAATCGCGGTTTACCGTCGTGACCTACGACCGCAGCCCCGAACAGGCGGAAACCGGGACGTATCAGCTCGATCCGGGCAACCTCGCCCTGGCGTTGACCGAAGCGGACGGTAAGCGGCGAACGGTGACCGCGTTCATCCTGCCCAACTGGGGCGACCCCGACAAGAAGTCTTCCATCGTCATCGACCACCAGCGCCTGCACGCCTTTGAAGGCGGCGATGGCGCCAAGCCGGCCGATGCGCAACAACCTGCCCCCGCCGCGCCGGCGTTGGCCGTTCCTGCTGGCGAGAAGTTCGGGCACCTTCGATTCATCTTGCCCAAGGGCTGGAGTCAATCCGAAGTCGATGGCTGCCTCATGCTCCGCCCGCCGGGAGGCGCCGAGAAGGGCGTCGGCATCCTTCTGTTTCCAGCCGCCCTCCACAAGGGCGATCAGCCGGTGGTCAATTTTGAGAATTGGTTCGAAGCAACGCGCGCCTGGCTCGACGAGGGTCGCACGGTCCTCAACGCGAGCTCGGCCGGGGAGAAGAAGGACGTGCGGTATCCGATGCGCGTGCAGATCGAAGTCGTCAAGAAACCTGACGACACTACGCAAGCCCGCGTCTACGTCGGAATAAAACGCGGCGGCAACGCCGAGCTCGTCGTCATGTTCGCGCCGGATGCCACGGCGCTGGGGGAAATGATGGACGCCTTTAATATCTTCCTCGGCTCCATCACTCTTGAAAGCGATTGACCGGCACCAGCCGCGCTCCGGCTCGCTTCATCGATCGTTTGGGCACGCCCGCGCCGCAGCGGCACAAGCGCCGCGTTCGTCCCAATTGGCGAGGACCTCCGCCGCCTCCGAGGCGTTGGAGACGGAGCACATCTGCAGTGCGATGTAGCCGTTTTGGTCGCGCATCGAGGGGTCGGCGCCGACGTCGAGCAGTATCCGAAGGCCCCGAACCCTGTTCGAATTCGCCGCCAGCATGAGCGGCGTTTGGCCCCAGCAATTCGCGGCATTGACCTCCGCCCCGCGGTGCAGAAGACGCCGGCCGGCTCGATGATAAGTTCGACGCCTCGCCAGCCGTCGCCGGAAAGGAACTGTTTTTGAGGGGGCATGAGTATCTCGACTGCGCTGCGGCGGAGTAGAGAGCGGGGGCAGCCTAATAGGGGGGTTGTGCTTACGCTCACGCGGCGCGACGCAGTATTCCGATAGAAGGAAAGCCGCCGGCGCTAAGGACGGCCCGCTCCGCGCAATGCGGAATGTCCACGAAGAGGAAGTATGCGACTTTCCGACGACCAATTCTCCCAACTCATGAAATTGAGCAGCCGCTCGCGCGCGGCCGGCGGTGTCGTGGACGCCCTTTACCGGCAGCGCACGGGCGGCCCGGAGGACCGGCGGGCCGCGCCGCGGGAGCCCCTAGGGGCGCCGGCGGTGCTACAGTTGGCGGGTCCGGACGGATCGGTCGGCCCGCCGCTGCCGGCACGGCTGCGAGACGCCAGCCTCACGGGCGTGGGATTTTCCAGCCCGCTGTCCCTGAGGGAGGGCACCCGGATGGTCATGCACGTGCAACGCGGGCGCCACGGGCGATTGTCGTTGTGGTGCGTGGCGCGCAACTGTCGCCCGGCTGATGCGCAGCACTTTCGGGTGGGGGCGGAGTTCGACGAGCCACCCGCGGGCGCCCAGGGGCGGGGGCGCGCCGTTTCGCGAGTGGCATTCACGCTCGCCAGCGCCCTGTTTGCCGCGGCGGTTATCGCGGCGGTAATGTGGGTGCGGAGCCACTGAGCGGGCGTCCCTCAAACAATCCGGAACTGGTCGTCACGTCCGCCGCGGCGGGGTTGGTTTATCGCGCGGGCACGATCGCGTTGCGAGTGCCGCCCGCGGTTGCGGGGCGCGCGTTACGAATACAAGCCGGGCGATCACCCCAGCTGCACAGGACTTCCGCGGCGTCGGTGGCATTGCACTCGTAGCACAGATCAAGGACCGGGTGGCCGCTCTGGTCGTGCAGGGACGGGTCGGCGCCAGATTCGATAAGCAGCCGTACGATGTGAGCCTTATTCGAGCTCGCGGCGAGGGTGAGCGGCGTCTGGCCCCAGCAGTTGCGGGCGTTGGCGTCGGCGCCGCGATTCACGAGCCGGCGCGCCATCGAGATGTTGCCGCAGACGGCGGCGTGCATCAAAGCCGTGGCGCCGATCGCGTCCCTGTAGCGGGCGGACGCGCCATCGCGCAGGGCGGCGGCGAACTGCTCCTCGTCGTCGGCGGAGGCGGCGACGATGAGCCGGTCGTTGGCGGGGGCCGAAAAGATCGTGGGAAGCAGCCGGAAAGCCACCGAGATCAAGATCATAGTCAAAAGCACGTACGACCCGCGGATGCTCCACGGCTGCCGTTGCGGGTGGGTGGCCGCGGCGTTCGATCCATTCCCGCGGGGCAGCTTCGGGACGAGCGCGTTGCGCGAGACTATTGCCGGTCGGCGAGCCGACCAGGTCCTGTCGGTGTGCATGGGCGCTCCTGCTGCGATGCCGGCGTCGCTCGCGCGCGGCTCCTGGTTTGTGAATCAGACTTGCGGCCGACCGCTTAGCCCGTGCGGTTCGGTCCGCTCCTCGAAGAGCCAATGCGCCGTCGGTGCGGATTTTCGATCAGGATTTCAGGAATTTCGTATCCGCGGCGGGCGTGGAACCCGTTGGATGATCGGGCGTTAGCGGCCGGCAGCGGAGGTCGGGGGAGCCGCCAGAAGGTTTTGCGCTTCGCGGAAGGCGGTGTGGCAGATCAGCCAGTTGTCCACACCGCTTTCGCCGAGGTCGCCGTCGCCGGGCTGCGGCATGTCGGTTGCCATGGCGGCGGCGGCGCGGTCGAACCCGGCACGGGCTTCTTCGTCACGGCCGAGGTGGTGCAACGCGATCGCGGTGTAGAAGTCGATGCCAAGGCGGCCGGCGGCGTTGTTCATCCCGTTACGGGCCTTGGTGAGGTGGTCGATGGCGGCGGCGGGGTCGTCCGTCCGGCAGGCGGCGATTCCGCGGGCCATGTGGTCCCATGCGAGGTTGGTCGCCTGGGCGTCGGCGGCGAGGGCGAGGTCGGCGGCGCGGGCCGGCTCGGAGGGGTCAATCCCGCTGCCGGGCAGGAGCAAGCACGCCTTGGCCACACGGACCGCGGGGCGGCCGGTTTCTTGACCGAAGCGATCCCACATCGCGCGGCAGTGGCCCGCGTAGCCCACGGAATCCCCGAGGTACGCCAGCAGGCAAGCGCGGTTGTACCAAACCCAGTGGTCGCGGCAGCCGACGGCGATGGCGCGCCCGAGGTCCGCGGCGGCGTCCTCAAAACGGCCAGCGCGGAGGTAGGCGTGGGCGCGGGACGCGAGCGCGTCGGGGTTCTCGGGACGGAGCCGCACGTCGGCGGCGGACTGGGCGACGTCCCGCTCCACGTCGCGGTGCTCGGCCGATCGGAGCCGTAGCTGCCACTCCGCGACCCGGGCGTGTTCGCCGGCGGCGCGGAAAAACGCCACGATGTGCTGGCAGAGGTTCGCCTCGTCGGCGGGGGAGTGATCGGGCAGCGCGATGACGCGGCGATACTGGTCGGTCAGCAGGTCGGTGGCCTCGGCGCGGCGCCCCCGGGCCGCGACGGTGTCGGCCAAAGCCAGCGCCAGCCGGGTGGCCGGCTCGCCGTCGTCTCCGAGGGCCTTGCGGTAAATGGCCAGCGCCTCACGCTGGGCGGATTCGGCCTCGTCGGGGCGGTGTTGGGCGAGCCGGGCGGCCGCGAGGTTGCGCAGCGTCATCGCGACGCTGGGGTGCTCGTCGCCGAGCAGCCTGCGGAACATGGCCAGTGCCTCGGAGTACAGTTCGGCCGCCGGTTCGGGCCCGCCGGCGCCCAGGCGCACCGCCTCGGCCAGGTTGTTCAGGGTGGCCGCTACGTCGGGGTGGTCGTGGAGCAGTTCGCGCTGCACTGCCAACGCCTCGCGGTAGCGGGCCGCGGCGCCCGCGTAATCGCCCTTGGCCGAGAGCGCCTCGGCCACGACGTTGAGGGCCTCGGCGACGTCGCGGTCCGGGCCGGCTGGCGAAATGCGGCGCGTGATGGCCAGCGCGTCGTTCGCCAGGACTTCGGCGGAATCGGTCCGGCGGTTGCGCATGGCAACCCGGGCCAGGTCGCGCATCGCGCGGGCGGTGTCGGGGTGGTCTTGCCCCGCGTGCAGCCGCCTTTGGAGATTCAGGGCGGATTGGAGCTGCGCCTCGGCCGGCTCGTACAGGTGGAGCGCGGCGTAGGTTCGGCCGAGCGTGCTGCGGACGGCGGCCTCGGCCTGGGGCAGGTCCTTGAACGCGCCGCGATCGACCTTGGCGGCGGCGGAGTCCAGCAGGCGGCGGACCGGGACTGCCGGACCGGTCGCCGCGTCGGGGTTGAGCGACGCCAGCATCTCCTGAAGGAATGCGCTGACGGCCTGGGCGCGGTCCGCCTGCTTTCGCGCCTCGGTCTCGCTGGCGCGGGCCAGGTCGCGCTGTCGAATCGATTCCACCTTGGCTTGGCGGGCCCGCACCGCCTGGAACGTGCTGACCGCCGTGCCGAGCACGAGCACGAGGAGGATGGCGGCGGCGGTGGCGATGGCGGTCTTGTGCCGGCGCGCGAGCTTGCGGAGGCGATAAACGGCCGAGGGGCGGCGGGCCTCAACCGGCTCGTCGGCGAGGTATCGCTCGACGTCCCGTGCGAAGTCGTTGGCGGTCTCGTAGCGCCGGGCGCGGTCCTTGTCCAGCGCCTTCATCACGATCCAATCCAGGTCCCCGTGCAGCAGCCGCGCGAGCTTCTTCGGGTCGGTCTGGCGGCAGGCGGAAACGGACGTGAGCGTCTGGCCGAGCGTCGAGAGGCGCGTGCTGGGGCGCGGCGGGTCCTCCTCACGAAGGATGCGGCGGACTTCGTCCTGGGCGGCCTTGGCGAAGCGGCGCTTGTCGAACGGTGTGGCCCCGGCCAGGAGCTCGTACAGCAGCACGCCCAGTGAATAAACGTCCGACCGCGTGTCCACGTCGCTGGCGGCGGGCTCGGCCTGCTCGGGGGCCATGTACAGCGGCGTGCCGATGAACTGGCGGAATTCGGTGAACAGCGTCCGCTCCGTCAGCGGATGCCCGGAGGTCGCCTTGGCGATGCCGAAATCGATGACCTTGGGGATCGGGCGGCCGTCGTCGCCGAGGGTGATCAGGACGTTGGAGGGCTTAAGGTCACGGTGGATCACGCCCTTTTGATGGGCGTGCTGGACCGCGTGGCAGACGGGGATGAACAGCCGCAGGCGCTCGCGGGGGCTGAGCTGGTGCTCGTCGCAGTATTCCGTGACGGGCACGCCGCGGACGAGCTCCATCACGAAAAACGGGCGGCCGGCGTCGGTGGCGCCGGCCTCGAGGACCTTGGCGATGTTCGGGTGGTCCATCATTGCCAACGCCTGCCGCTCGGCCTCGAAGCGGGCGATGACCCGGGTGGAGTCGAGTCCGGGCTTGATCAGCTTCACCGCGACGCGGCGGCGCACCGGTTGGAGCTGCTCGGCCATGTAAACCGAACCCATGCCGCCTTCGCCGATGCGCTCCAGGAGCTTGTACGGGCCGACCATCGTCCCGGCCGGCTCGGGGGACCTCGGGGCGGGATCGACGTCGGGGCGCGTCGTGGAGAGGCCGAGCGGGGGGGATTCGAGGAAGGAACCGGCGCGGTGGTGTGCGGCCAGGAGCGCTTCGACGTCCGCCCGCAAGGCGGGGTTGGCGGCGCAGGCGTCGTCCAGGAAGGCCGCGCGATCCCCGTCGCGCGGGATGGCCAGTGCTTCGGCGAAGATGTCCTTTTCGTCAGTCATGGCGGGTTTCGGATTCGGTCATTCGGCGATAAAGCCAGGCGCGCGCGTAGGCCCAGTCGCGGCCGGCGGTCGCCGGGGAGATTTCCAGGGCCTGCGCCGCCTCGTCGCGGGTGAGGCCGGCGAAGTAGCGAAGTTGCACGAGGCGGGCCTCGGCCGGGTGCTCGCGGGCGAACTCGTCCAGCGCCTCGTCGAGGGCAAGCAGGTCTTCCGGGGGCTGGTCGATGGTCAGGTCCAAGTCGTCCAGGTTCACCCTGCGAGCGGCGCCACCGCGCTTCAGGCGCCCGCGTCGGCGGGCGCTCTCGACGAGAATGCGGCGCATGGCTTCGGCGGCGGCGGCGAAGAAGTGCCAGCGGCCCTGCCACTGTGGCGTTTCCGCCCCGGGGCCGCGATCGACCAGCCGCAGGTAGGCCTCGTGGACCAGGGCGGTCGCCTGGAGCGTGTGGTCCGAGCGCTCCTGGCGCATCCGGTGCCGGGCCATGTCGCGGAGGCGGTCGTACACCAAAGGCAGCAGTGCGGCGGCGGCCTCCGGCTCGCCGCCGTGCGCGCAATTCAGCAGGCGGGTGACCTCGGCGGCATAGTCCGCGTCCAAGGCGTCGTCACTCTGGGCCATGGTGTCCACCCGACGAAGCGGCAAAGCGATAATCGAGCCGTGGCGAGTGCACAAACCCTAAATCGCGCACGGGCCGATCGCAAGTTCATCCATTCCCAATGCGCCGTCCGGCGAGGAAATAGCTCACAAATGAGGTAGGGGGGCCGTGTGGGGCGTCGCCGTAATCCCATTCCTGCCGTTCAGCAGCGGACCGGCGGCCCAAATGTCCGAGTTCATCAGGCGGCCGCGGCGAACGGGATTGCGCGAGAGGGGCTGGCTGGTCCCGCGAAGCCGCAGCCGGCAAGACCTTGCGGGGTGGTGCGCTTCATTCAGGCGTCGGGAGCTGGGTG
>Ga0308175_100000341_pt1 | contig 33046 bp, 27 predicted proteins | sample PhyCR1_3_FD_203893 | JGI IMG/M metagenome (GOLD analysis project Ga0308175, IMG submission 203893) | Soil microbial communities from UC Gill Tract Community Farm, Albany, California, United States - DLSLS.C.R1 | ecosystem: Environmental > Terrestrial > Soil > Agricultural land | place: USA...
ACCCCCTCCAGACGCAGCTCGCCTATGGCTCATGCTGAGTGTCTGGAGGGGGTACCCCACCCACCCTCTTCGACAGATTTGCGGCTAGGCGCGGAGGCGGTAGCCCTTTGAGAAGAGGCGGAGGTTGACTAGGAAGAGGGCGGCGGTTGCTCCGGTCAGGGCCAGGAGTGAGAGCCAGATGTTTACTTCGGTAAAGCCGACGAAGCCGTAGCGGACCAGGTTGATCATGTAGAAGATCGGGTCGAAGCGGGTCAGCGTCTCCCAGGGCTGGGGGAGGAGCGAGGCGGAGTAGAAGACGCCGCCGAGAAATATCAGCGGCTGCAGGACGAAGGTCTGGGCGAAGGCGACGTCGTCGAACTGCTCGGCGCGGACGCCGATCAGCACCCCTAGCTGGCTGAAGAAGAAGCCGACGAGGAAGAGCGAGGGGACGAGGACGAGGGCGTGGTCGACCGGAAGGCCGACGAGGACGACCGAGACGAGGAAGGTCAGCGTCGCGACGATCAGGCCGCGCATGAAGCCGCCGAGCGAGAAGGCGAGGAGGAGCTCCGCGGGCGAGGCGGGCGAGGAGAGCTGGTCCTGGATCGCGCCCTGGAACTTCTGCTGGAGGATCGAGGAGGAGTTGTTGGAGAAAGCGTTGGTCGCCCAGGCCATCATGATCAGGCCGGGGATGACGAAGAGGACGTAGTCGATCCCGTGCAGGTGCTTGATCCGCGAGCCCAACGCCGCGCCGAAGATCGTGATGTAGAGGAAGGTTTCCAGCAGCGGCGCCCCGAGCGTCTGCTTCTTGATCTTCATGAAGCGGCTGACCTCGCGCCGCCAGAGGGTCGCGAAGCGGATCTGCGCGGCGTTCACGGGGCGACCTCGGGGTCGAGCTCGATGTGCGAGCGGGAGAGCTCCTTGCGCCCGACCAGCGCCAGGTAGGCGTCCTCGAGGTTCGGCACTTCGAAGCGCTCGGCCAGCTCCTCGCTCGAGCCCTCGGCGACGATCTGCCCCTCGGCGATGAAGGCGATCCGGTCGCAGAGCTGCTCTGCCTCCTCGAGGTAGTGCGTGGTCAGCAGGATCGTCGTCCCTTCCTGGTTGATTTTCTGGACGTAGTGCCAGAGCTCGAGCCGCAGCTCGACGTCGACGCCGGCGGTCGGCTCGTCGAGGATCAGCAGCTCCGGCCGGTGCATCACCGCCCGGGCGAGGATCAGCCGCCGTTTCATCCCGCCGGAGAGGGTGCGGGTGCGTTCGTCGCGCTTCTCGGTCAGGGAGAAGGTCTCGAGCAGCTCCTTCGTCCGCTCACGCCGTTCGCGGCGCGGCATCCCGAAGTAGCCGGCGTGGTAGTCGAGCGTCTCCTCGACGGTCAGGAACCAGTCGATGTTCGCCTCCTGCGGGGCGAGGCCGACCGCTTGGCGCGCCTCGGCGTAGTTGTCGATCGCGTCGTGGCCGAAGATCGCGATCGAGCCGCCGGTCGGTTGCGCGAGCCCGGTCGTGCAGTGGATCAGGGTCGACTTGCCGGCGCCGTTGGGGCCGAGCAGGCCGAACAGCTCTCCCGGCTGGATCTCGAGCGAGACGCCGCGCAGCGCCTCCACCCCGGTCGGGTAGCGCTTCTCCAGGTCCCTGATGTCGAGTGCCTTCATGCAGCGGACGACTCTAGCCAGCGAGCGGCGCGAGCTACTCAGCGACGCCAGAAGCGCCAGGTGAAGCGGCGGCCGTCGACGAACCAGACGACCTTGTGCCAGCCGACGGCCGACGAGGTGATCTTGTTGACGAACAGGGTTTCCGCTTCGGCTTCCTGGTTACGGACGCAGAAGCGCCGCTTCGTCGGGAAAGTGATGCAGACCGTGTAGGTAACGGTTCGGCTACTGCGGATGAAGGCGCCGACCTTGCTGCGGTGGGCACATTCGTGGGCGGGGCGCGCGGAGCGGCTCAAGCCGCAGGCGACGTAGGTGCGAATCTGCGGCCGGGTTTCTTCCGGCGGATCCGGCGGGGGTGGCGGAGGCGGGGGTGGAGCTTCATTCGAGCACGGGCAGGGAAGGTCCTCGCAGGCGACACCGTCGCCGTCGCCGTCGAGGTTGTAGGGGTCGCCAGGAAGGAGATATTCCTGAGCTTCCGCCTGGTTGGCGAAGTCGGCGCAGTCGTAATCGACCGCCAGCGCTTCCGCCGGCGAACCGAATGAGACCAGCGCAGCGGCGAACCCGATGACGGCGAACCCGATGAGGAGGAGCAGACGCTTGATCGAAGGATCTTAAGCAAACCTCAGGCGGCCGCTTCAACCGGGTGTCTGAGCCGACGGGGCTATATCCCCCCGTGAGCTCAGACACGTCTGCAAGAGTGCGGACATGCCCGCGCCGCTGCTTGCCGTCGATGCGCCCTCGATGCTGTTCCGCGCCTTCTACGCGCTGCCGGCGAAGATCACCGGGCCGGACGGGCGGCCGGTCAATGCCCTGCTGGGGACGGCGAACCTGGTCCTGCGGGAGGTCGAACTGCACCGGCCGCGCGCCGTCGTCCTCTGCTTCGGCCCCGACGCGGCCGCCTACCGGACCGAGCTCTACCCGGCCTACCACGCCGAGCGCGAGGCGGCGATGCCGGACGAGCTGCCGCACCAGTTCGCCGACGCCCGCGACTTCTTCGAGGCCTTCGGCTGGACCGTCGCGGTCGGCGAGGACCTCGAGGCCGACGACCTACTCGGGACCTACGCGCGGCTCGAGGCCGAGGCCGGCGGCAAGGCGCTGCTGATGACCGGGGACCGCGACATGTACCAGTGCGCGACCGAGGACGTGACCGTCCTCTACGTCCGCACCGGCGGCAAAGCCGGTGGCGCCGAAGAAGTGGGACCGGCGGAGGTGCGCGAGCGCTACGGGATCGACCCCAAGCTGGTGCCGGACTTCATCGCCCTGCGCGGGGACCCTTCTGATGGTCTCCCGGGCGCCAAGGGCGTCGGCCCGAAGACCGCGGCGGAACTGCTGAAGGAGCACGGGTCGCTGGAGGCGATCCTCGACAATGCAATCCGCGAGCGGCGCCCGGCCCTGCGCGGCGCCCTGATCGAGGGCCGTGAGGACCTGCTCAAGTTCAAAGACATCGCGACCCTGCGCGACGCGGGCGTCAAGCGGCCGAAGGACCGGCCGACCGACTGGCACGGCGCCGCCGAGGCGGCACGGGCGCGCGGGATGAAAAAACTCGCCGAGCGCCTGGAAGCGAACGCAGGCTGAGCCTGTCGACTTTGTTCGGCCCTCCCGAACAAAGTCGACATTCACGGAGAGCGAAGGGCGGTGGAGAGGCCCCAGGCGCTGACGATCGCCCAGACGCCCTCGAGGAGGACGAAGCCCCACTGCGCGGCGGCGACCGCGAGGACGGCGAGGATCGCCGAGCCGGCGAGGTTGAGCGCCAGGTAGAGGCGCGAGTCCGGCCGCATGCGCTCGAACTGGACGGCGGCGAAGGCCGCGAGGATCAGCAGCGCGCCGACGACTTGGATCAGCTGGTCCACCCGCCGAGCCTATTGAGCGGGTACCGTCGCGCGGTGGACCCCGTCTCCCTCCCGCTCTTCGAGCAGCGACAGCTGCGCAAGCGCTGGCGCTACATTGGCCTCTTCGCCGAGGAGCTGATGCTTTGCGCGGCGCGGGCCGAGGTCGGCCCGCTGACGCAGTCGTTCTGGGTCCTGCTCGACCGCCGGACCGGGAAACAGTGGAACCACACCGCGCTCCTCCCCGGCAGCAGGGAGGTGACGATGACGGGGCCGCGGTTGGAGATCGACGGGCCGGGTCTGCGGGCTTCCCTGCGGCTCGGCGAGGTCCAGCCGATCGAGGTCACCTGCCCCAGCGGCCGCGCCACGGCCTGGACCCGGAAGCGGGTGGGGATGGCGATCGAGGGGACGGTCGAGGTGCCGGGGCGGCGCTGGGAGGTTGCCGGCCGCGGGGTCGACGACGAGTCCGCCGGCCACCACCAGCGCCAGACCAGCTGGAACTGGTCGGCCGGGGTCGGCACCGTCGCCGACGGCCGCGCCGTCGCCTGGAACCTCGTCAGCGGGATCAACGATCCGGCAAGCGGCAGCGAGCGGGCGATCTGGATCGACGGCGAGCCGGCCGAGCCACCGCCCGTCTCCTTCGACGCCCCCGACGAGATCGAGCTCTCCGGCGGCGAGATCCTTCGCTTCACGGGAGAGTCCGAACACACCCACGACGACAACTACCTGCTGATCCGCTCCCGCTATCGCCACCGCTTCGGCAGCTTCAGCGGCGCCCTCGGCGGTGTCGAGCTCAGCGAAGGGCTGGGCGTGATGGAGGAGCACGACGCGCTCTGGTAGGCGCATCCGATTTCCGACACACCCCGCTGTGTCGTAAATCGGATGCGGCGCTCACCAGGTGTCGACGAAACGGTGGGTGCCCGGCGGGCGGGAGTCGCCGGCGGCAGTGAGGGTGGAGGCGATCAGGCTGCGGGTGTCGGCCGGGTCGATGACGTCGTCGAGCTCGAAGAGGGCCGCCGCGTTCAGCGCCTTCGCGTTGTCTTCGGCCTGGGCGGTGAGGTCGCGGACGCGCTGCTCGCGCTCGGCCTCGTCGGCGATCGCCTCCAGCTCCTTGCGGAGCGCCAGCCGCACCGCTCCCTCGAGTCCCATCGGGCCGAGGTGGGCGCTCGGCCAGGCGACCGTCAGCAGCGGCTCGTGGAGGCTGCCGCCGACCATCGCCTGGGCGCCGAGGCCGTAGCCGCGCCGCAGGACGACGGCGACGAGCGGCACCCGCAGCGCCGCCCCGGCGACGAGCAGGCGCGAGGCGTGGCGGACGAGACCCGTCGCCTCGGCCTCGGTCCCGACCATGTAGCCGGGGGTGTCGACGAGGGAGACGACCGGTAGCCCGAAGGCGTCGCAGAGCTGCAGCAGCCGCGCCGCCTTGTCGCTCGCCTCGCTGGTCACGGCCCCGGCCGTGTGGCGGGTGTCGTTGGCGATGATTCCCAGCGGCCGGCCCTCGATCCGCGCCAGCGCCGTCACCATCTCCGGCGCGAAGCGCTCGCGCAGGAAGGTGACGCTGTCCTCGTCGCAGAGGGTCTCGACGATCGGGCGTGGGTCGTAGGCGCGGCGCTTGCGCTCGGGGACGAGCTCGCGCAGCCGCTCCTGGTCGGGTTCGGGACCGGGCGCCGTGCGTCCCTGGAAGTAGGCGAGCAGCTGCTTCGTCACCGCGGTCGCCTCGGCCTCGTCGGCGACGGCGACGTCGACGACGCCGTTCGCGGCCTGGGTTTTCATCGGGCCGACCTCGTCGGGGTGGACGTCGCCGAGACCGCCGCCGGCGATCATCGCCGGCCCGCCCATCCCCAGGCTGCTCTGCTCGGTGGCGACGATCAGGTCGGCGCAGCCGGCCAGCACGGCGTTGCCGGCGAAGCAGCGGCCGTGGACGATCGCGATCCGCGGCACCAGCCCCGAGAGCTTCGCCCAGAGCGCGAAGGCGCGGGTGTCGAGGGCGGAGACGACGGGGTAATCGGTGTCGCCGGGCCGCCCTCCCCCGCCCTCGGCGTAGAAGACGACCGGCAGCCGCATCCGCTCGACCAGCTCGAAGAGGCGGTCCTTCTTGCGGTGGCCGAGCGCCCCCTGGGTGCCAGCGAGGACGGTGTAGTCGTAGGAAAGGACCGCGCAGGCGGCGCGCTCGGGGTCGAAGAGGTCGCCGTTGACGCGGGCGGTGCCGCCGATCAGCCCGTCGGCGGGGGTGCGGGCCATCAGGTCCTCGACCTCGCGGCGGCCGCGCTGGGCGGCGATCGCGTAGCGCCCGTACTCGACAAAGGAGCCGGCGTCCACCAAATCCGCGAGGTTCTCGCGGGCGGTGCGACCGCCGGCGCCGTGCCGCTTCTCGACCGCCTCCGGACGCGCCGCGTCCTCGGTCAGCGCCCGCCGCGCCAGCAGCTCGCGCAGGTCGTCTCGCTGCCCCTCGGCCACGGGGAGAACCTTATGGGCTCAGCCGCGGATCGCCTTGCCGACGAGGTGCTTGAAGCGGGTTCGGTCGCGCTGGGTGAGGTTGCCCGGCAGCCCCTTCGACTTCTTGATCAGGTTCCAGAACTCGGTCTGTTCGCGCGAGGTCAGGTTCCTCTCGATCCGGTCCTGGCCCTTCTTCAGGAGCCAGAGGCTGACCACCCAGACTTTCGCCCACGGCACCCGCTTCCAGAGGTGGGGCGCTGCTTTGCGGGCGATCCAGAAGGGCATCGGTGGCGCGGCAGGCTATTCGACCACTTCGACGGTGCCGTGCATCGTCGGGTGGATTTCGCAGAAGTAGGTGAAGGTGCCGGGTTCCTTGAAGGTGGCCGAGCCGATCTTGCCGTTCTCGATCGTGCCGGTGTCAAAGCTGCCGTCGTCGGCGGTCGCGGTGTGCGGCGCGGTGTCCTCGTTCTGCCAGGTCACCTTGCCGCCGACCTGGACGACGACCGGGTCCGGCTGGTAGGTGAATTCGACGATTTCGACTTTTTCGGCCTTGCGGGCCTCGCCGCTGGGCGCCGGTTCACTGCCGGTTTCTTCTTCGCCGGCTTCAGCTTCCGTTTCGGCTTCGGATTCTTCACCGGCGGGAGCCGTTTCGGCTCCAGAGGTGGAATTAGAGCCGCTGCCCCCGCAAGCGGCAAGGCCGAGGGAGAGGGCGACCAGGGCAGCGAGGAACAGCGGCTTCAATTGCATGTGATGGCTGTCTACCCGACCGGCGCCTTTCGAATCAGTCATTTGGCATGGACCCTGTCCTAATACGCTGCGGCGGTGGTCACCGGATCACGAGGACGATGGCTGACGCTCGCGATCTGGCTCCTGATCGGCGCCGCGGGACTGGTCGCCCACGCCCACATCGACGACGTCACCGCCGCCGGGCAGAGCAGCTTCCTCCCCGCCGACTCGGAATCGACGCGGGCGCTCGCCGCGCTGCAGGCCGGCTCGGGGAGCGAAGAGGTGCCGGTAGTCATCGTCTTCGAACGTCCTGGCGGGCTGACCGGGGCCGACCTGAAGGCGATCGGCCACGACGGCGACCGCCTCGGCGAACTCGGGCTGACGGGAGCGACGCCGATCGTTGACCCCTTCTCCGGCGAACATCGCAACGAACTGGCGAAGGTGGCGCGGCTCGCCAAGGGAATCGGGCCGGTCTCCCGCGACGGCGAAGCGGCGCTACTGGTGCTGGCGATCGACGCCGAGGACCGCGGCGCGGTCGTTACCGGGGTCGAGCGGATCCGCCGCTACCTGCGCGAACACGAACGGCCGGGGCTGCGCGCCTTCGTCACCGGGCCGGGCGGGATCGCCGCCGACCTCGAGGCGGTCGCCGAAGACGCCGGCCGCACCCTCCTGATCGCCACCCTCGGCCTCGTCCTCCTCCTCCTGCTGGCCGTCTACCGAGCCCCGATCCTCGCCCTCCTCCCCCTGCTCACGGTCGGCCTCGCCTACCTCGTCGCGATCGGGATCGCCTACCTGCTGATCGAGGCCGGCTGGATAACGGTCAATGCCGAGGGAACGATGTTGCTGCTGGTCCTGATCTTCGGTGCGGGGACGGATTACTCGCTGCTTTTGGTTCACCGGTATCGGGAAAAGCTGGGTGGTGTGGGCGATCGAGGGGACCCCCTCCGTCACAAAGATGGGGAGGTTCCTCCGGGGGTCCCCTCGATCCCCCTTGAAGCCGCGGTGAGGGAGAGCCGACCTGCGATCTTGGCGAGTGGCGGGACCGTGATGGCCGCGATGCTGGTCTTGCTGGTTGCGAATTTGGAGTCCACCCGCTGGCTGGGTCCGGTCCTCGCAATCGGGATCGCGGTGATGCTGCTGGCCTCCTTCACCCTGCTGCCGGCGCTCCTCTCCATCCTCGGAGACCGAGCTTTCTGGCCTACTCACACCCGCCCGCGTCGCGGGGCAGGGGGGTCCCCGGAGGAACCTCCCCAAATTCGTGACGGAGGGGACCCCCCTGCCCCGCGCCCCAGCGTTTGGGAACGAGCCGCAGATCTTGTGCGCCGGCGGTCGGGGCGGATCATCGTCGGCGTTCTAGCTTTGCTCGTGGTCCTCTCACTCGGCAACCTCACCAACCACGAATCGCTCGGGTTCGGCCAGGGCGTGACCAAGCCGACCAACTCCAGCCGCGGCACCGAAGCGCTGGAACGGCACTTCCCCGCGGGGCTCGGAGCGCCGATGACGGCGGTGGTCAAGGCCGAGGAGGCGCCGGCGGCCGCAGCGGCGTTGAAGCGTCTGCACAGCGTCCAGGCGGCGCTGCCGACGCCGATTCCCGGCGACGCGGCGAAGGCGCTCGTCGTCCTCGTCCTCCGCGAGGATCCCTACGGCGACGCGGCCGAAGGGGCGGTGGAAGAGATCCGCGAAGAGCTCCACGCCGTCGCCCCCGGGGGACTGCTCGGCGGCGTCCCGGTCGAGAACCTCGACGTCGAGGAAACCAACGCCCGCGACACCAAGCTGATCGTGCCGCTGGTCCTGCTCGTGATCGGCCTGATCCTGATCGCGGTGCTGCGGGCCCTCGTCGCGCCTGCCTACCTGATCGCCACCGTCCTCGCCTCCTTCGCCGCCACCCTCGGGCTCGCCACCTTCGCCTTCACGGAGCTCCTAGGGATGGACGGTCTTGCCTTCAACCTCGAGCTGATGGCGTTCATCTTCCTCGTCGCCCTCGGGGTCGACTACAACATCTTCCTGATGACGCGGGCGCGGGAGGAGGCCGCCGCGCTCGGCACCCGCGAGGGCATCCTCGCCGCCCTCACCAGCACCGGCGGCGTCATCACCGGCGCCGGCCTGATCCTCGCCGGCACCTTCGCCACCCTCACCCTGCTGCCGCTCGAGGAGCTGGTCCAGGTCGGCGCCACCGTCGCCGTCGGCGTCCTCCTCGACACCTTCGTCGTCCGCGCCCTGCTGATCCCCGCGATCACCTACCGGCTCGGCGACCGCGCCTGGTGGCCCGGCGGGCGAAGCCAGCGCTCTTAGAAGCCGGGGCTGCGCTTCATCTTCTTGCGCTCGTGCGGGTGGGCGCCGCCCTTCTTCTCCAGCGTCTCGCAGGCTTCGTGGATGTCGTCGGCGAGGCGGTCGACCTGGGCGCGGCTCAGCGTCTCCTTGACCAGCGCCCGCATGATCTTCACGTCTTCGGCTTCGGGCGGCATCGTGTAGGCGGGGAGCATCCAACCGCGCTCGGCCGAGAGCTGCCAGGAGACGTCGAACTCGTCGTAGTCGTGCTCGCCCTTGAGCTTGAAGGCGACCAGCGGCAACTGCTCTTTGTCGGCGCCGATCAGCTCGAAGTTGCCGTTCGCCTCCAGCTTCTCGGCCAGCGCTTTCGCGTTCTGGTTCATCGCCCCCATCACGTGGGCGTAGCCCTCGTGCCCGAGGCGGACGAAGTTGTAGTACTGGGCGAGGACCATCGAGGCGCCGGTGGAGAAGTTGAGGGTGAAGGTGGCGTCGGTTTTCCCCAGGTAGTTCTCGTAGAAGACGAGGTCCTCGGCCAAGTCGGCTTTCTCGCGGAAGACGAGCCAGCCGATTCCCGGGTAGACGAGCCCGAACTTGTGCCCGGAGACGTTGATCGAGCGCACCTGCTCAAGCCGGAAGTCCCACTCGGAATGGGGGTAGAGGAAGGGCCAGACGAAGCCGCCCGAGGCGGCGTCGACGTGCAGCGGCACGTCGAGCCCCTGGCTCTCCTTGATCCGCAGCAGCAGGTCGTTGATCCCGGAGATGTCGTCGGCGTGGCCGGTGAAGGTGGTGCCGAGGACGGCGGCGACGCCGATCGTGTTCTCGTCGACGTGGGGCTCGACGTCCTCCGGCCCGATCACGTATTTGTCCTCGCGGAGGCGGACGATCCGCGGTTCGACGTCGAAGTAGCGGCAGAACTTTTCCCAGACGACGTGGACGTCGCCGCCGAAGACCAGGTTCGGCTTCTCGACCCCCTTGCCGGCCGCTTCGCGCCGCTCCCTCCATTTCCACTTCAGCGACAGCGCCCCGAGCATGATCGCCTCCGAGGAGCCCTGGGTGCGGCAGCCGGTCGTCTCCCCCGGAGCGTTGTAGAGGTCGGCGAGCATGCGGATGCAGCGCTGCTCGATCTCGGCCGTGATCGGGTACTCGGCGTGGTCGATGAAGTTGCGGTGGAGGTTCTCGCTGACGATCCGCTGCGCCTCCGGCTCCATCCAGGTGGTGACGAAGGTGGCGAGGTTGCGCCACGGGTCCCCCTCCAGCACCAGTTCCTCGTCGACCAGCCGCATCGCGTCGAGCGCCGACATCCCGGTGGCGGGGAAGTCCTTGGCGGGAGCGTCTTCGGTGAGGAAGCGGTTGCCGTAGAGCTTGGCGGCGTCCTCGGGGTTCTGCGACTGGCTCATCTTCGCTGCGCTCCTTTGGCTCGGGGTCGGCCCGAGCCTAACCGCTTGGCGCCCTCTCGCCGTGGCGGTATGTTGCTCAGACCAAAATTTCTTTTCTAACCCGAGAGGATCAGTCGATGGACGACAGCATCGAGATGGGCCCGATCGATTACCTCCTGGTCGAGTGGCCGGGGCGGCAACCGAACGGAGAGGCGGCGCCGTACCTGGTCGACCTCGTCGAGCGGGGCCTGATCCGGATCCTCGACCTCACCTTCATCGCCAAGGCCGAGGACGGCTCGGTCGCCGGCCTCGAGCTCTCCGACCTCGGCGACGGCGCCGCGGAGCTCGCGGTCTTCGAGGGCGCCTCCTCGGGCCTGATCTCCGACGACGACGTCAACGAGGCGGCCGCGGCGCTCGAGCCCGGCACCTCCGCCGCGCTGCTCGTCTACGAGAACAGCTGGGCGGGACCGTTCGCGGCCGCCGTCCGCCGCTCCGGCGGCCAGCTCGTCGCCAGTGGCCGCATCCCCGCCGAAGACGTCCTCGCCGCGCTCGACGCGGCCGAGGCTTAGAGAGGAGCACCCATGCCAGGACTACTTCGAGGCGTCGCCCGCACCGCGGTGATCGCCGGAACCGCCACCACGGTCAGCAACCGCGTCTCCAAACGCCAGGGCGAGCGCTGGGCGGCGCAGGAACAGCAGCAGTACGCCCAGCAGGCTCAGCAGGCTCAGCAGGCCCCGCCGCCCCAGCCCGCCGTGCCGGCCGCCGGCGGCAGCTCGACGATCGAGCAGCTGAAGGAACTCGGCGAGCTGAAAGCCCAGGGCATCCTCACCGAGGAGGAGTTCGCCGCCCAGAAGGCGAAGCTGCTCGGCTCCTGAAACCCGGCCGGCGCCGGGTCGCCTCAGTAGGAGAGCGAATAGAAGAGGTGGGCGACGCCGGGGGCGTCGACCACCCGCGTCTGCTCGACCTTGACGCTCGGCGGGATGCCGTCGAAGAGGCGGACGCCGTCGCCGAGGAACACCGGCACCTGGTTGACGATGATCTCGTCGAGGAGGCCGGCGCGGATCGTCTCCTGGATCGTCTCGCCGCCGCCGCCGATCGAGACGTGGCCGTTGCCGGCGGCCTCGCGGGCTTGGGCGACGGCGCTCTCGATTCCGTCGGTGACGAAGTGGAAGGTTGTCTTGCCGAGGGTCAGCGGCTCGCGCTCGTAGTGGGTGAGGACGAAGACCGGGACGCCGAACGGCGGTTCGTCCCCCCACCAGCCGTTCCATAGCGGCTCGGTCCAGGGCCCGCGGACGGGGCCGAACATGTTGCGGCCCATGACGACGGCGTTGCTGTTGGCCGAGGCCTCGCGGACGAGGTCGTCGCTGACCCCGCCTTCGCCACCCTCGCGGCCGTGAATTTCCTGGAAGAACCTGGTTTTGAAGGCCCACTCGTGCAGAGCGTCGCCGCCTTCGCCGAGGCCGTGCTCCTCGCTCTGGTTCGGCCCGGCGAGATAGCCGTCGGCGGAGATCGAGATCTGGCACTTGACCTTGCCCATGGCTCCACCGTATAGGCGAGGCGAGTTGGTCGCCTCCTCGTCCACCAACTCGCCTACTTGACGCGGAAACAATCGGCGCTATCCTTGTTGAGGACTAACTACAGAAAGTGGACCTGGTTATGACTTATCGGCTGATCCCCCTCGATGAGGCAATCGTCTTCCCGACTGTGACCGCGACCCTGCCGATCGACGTCGGCGACGACGAGCGCGTCTTCCTGATGCCGCGCCGCGACGGCGAGTTCGGCCGTGTCGGCGTCGTCGCCGAGGTGATCGAGACCGGGCTTTCGCGCCGCGGCCGCCCCGTCGCCACCGTCGTCGGCCTGCACCGCGGGCTGATCGCCGGCGGCGCCGAGCCCTCCGAGGGCGAGACCCTGCGGGTCGAGGTCCAGGAGATCCGCGACGGTCATCCGGACGACGAGCACACCCACGAGCTGCAGACCGAATACCGCGCCGTCGTCGAGGAGATCCTCGAGCACCGGGGCGACGACGGCCGCATCGCCGCCTTCCTGCGCTCGATCGACGAGCCGGGCGCGCTGGCCGACACCTCCGGCCTCTCCCCCGACATCCCCAACGAGGGCAAGCTGCGGCTGCTGGAGACGATCGACGTCACCGCCCGCCTCGAGCTGGCGGTCGAGCTGCAGCGCGAGCGGCTGACCGAGCTGCAGGTGCGGAGCAAGATCCGCGACGACGTCGAGTCCGGCGCCCAGAAGCAGCAGCGCGAGTACTTCCTGCGCAAACAGATGGACTCGATCCGCAAGGAGCTGGGCGAGGATGAGGCCGACCTGATCGCCGAGTACGAGCGCGAGATCGCCGAGGCCGGGATGCCCGAGGCGGTCGCCGAGCAGGCCGAGAAGGAGCTGCGGCGGCTCGAGCGCCAAGGCGAGCAGTCGCCCGAGAGCAGCATGATCCGCAGCTACCTCGACTGGCTGATCGCGGTGCCGTGGAGCAAGCGCTCCGAGGAGCGGCTCGACCCGGCCCACACCCGCGAGGTGCTGGACGCCGACCACGCCGGCCTCGAGGACGTGAAGAAGCGGATCACCGAGTTCATCGCCGTGCGCAAGCTGCGCGAGCAGCGCGGCATCCAGGAGGACGACAGCCGCGCCAACGGCGCCATCCTCACCCTGGTCGGCCCTCCGGGCACCGGCAAGACCTCGATCGGCGAGTCGATCGCCCGCGCCCTCGGGCGCGAGTTCGTCCGCATCAGCCTCGGCGGGATCCGCGACGAGGCCGAGATCCGCGGCCACCGCCGCACCTACATCGGCGCGATGCCGGGGCGGATCATCCGCGCCCTGCGCGACGCCAAGACGATGAACCCGGTGATCCTGCTGGACGAGGTCGACAAGGTCGGCGCCGACTGGCGCGGCGACCCCTCCGCGGCCCTGCTCGAGGTACTCGACCCGGCGCAGAACGACACCTTCCGCGATCACTACCTCGACGTCGAGGTGGACCTCTCGGAGGTCGTCTTCATCGCCACCGCCAACCTCGTCGACACGATCCCGGCGCCGCTGCTCGACCGGATGGAGATCATCGGCTTCGACGGCTACACGACCGAGGAGAAGCTGGCGATCGCCCGCGACTACCTGCTGCCGCGGCAGCTGAAGCGCAACGGGCTGCGGCCGGAGGAGATCGAGGTCTCCGACGAGATCCTGCGGGCGGTCGTCTCCGAGTACACCCGCGAGGCGGGCGTGCGCCGGCTCGAGCGCGAGATCGGCAAGCTCGTCCGCTCGGCGGCGACGAAGATCGCGGCGGGTGAGGCCGAGGGCACCGTCGCGCTCGACGTCGACGCCCTGCGCGAGGCGCTCGGGAGGCAGAAGTTCTTCCAGGAGTCGGTCGAGCGGACCGCGATCCCCGGAGTTTCCACCGGCCTGGCCGTGACCGGCACCGGCGGCGACATCCTCTTCATCGAGGCGACCGCGATGGACGGCGACAAAGGGCTGGTGCTGACCGGCCAGCTCGGCGACGTGATGAAGGAGTCGGCGCGGATCGCGCTCAGCTACGTGCGGGCGCACCGCCAGGAACTCGACATCGAGGCCGACAAGTTCCAGCGCGAGTTCCACCTCCATGTCCCCGCCGGGGCGATCCCCAAGGACGGCCCCAGCGCCGGCACGGCAATGACCACGGCATTGGTGTCACTGCTGAGTGGGCGCCCGGTCAAGCACACGGTCGGGATGACCGGCGAGGTCACCCTGCAGGGCCGGGTGCTGCCGATCGGCGGCCTCAAGCAGAAGGTGCTGGCGGCCCACGCGGCCGGGCTGACCGAGGTGATCCTGCCCGAGCGCAACCGCGGCGACCTCGACGAGGTCCCCGAGGAGGTGCGCGAGCAGATGACCTTCCACCCGGTGATGAGCATCGACGAGGTGCTGGCGCTGGCGCTGGAGCCGGCAGAGGGTCCGTCCCGGGACCCGCGTGTGCGACTGGCGAGCGCCGGGCCAAGCGGGGGTAGGACGCAGGGAGGCCTAATGGCAGAGCCATTTGGCCGACCGAGGACGCCGCCCCGCGAAGTGTGCCCGGAGCCGCCAGGCGTGCGCGGGGGTCCCGGGACGGACCCTGGGAAGGGCCACGAGGCGATGGCGGCGCACGGGAAGCGATGACCCCCCGCTGCCGCAACTGCTCCCCGGTGCCGCCCGAGATGAGGGCGGCCGCCGGGCTGCTCGAGCGCCGCTGGACGATGGCGACGATTTACGCTTGCTCCAGCGGCGCCGCCCGCTTCAACGAGTTCCGCCAATCCCTCCCCGGCGTCTCCCCCACGACCCTCTCCGACCGCCTCGAACAGCTGGAGGCGGCGGGAATCGTCGAGCGCCACATGGTCGCCGGCCGGCCGCCCCACACCGAGTACACGCTGACCCCGCGGGGGCAGCAGCTAGCGCGGGCCGTCGCCGGGCTGCTGCAGCACTGAGCCCGCGCGCTTGATCTCCAGGAGGCGAAAGTAGAGGACCGAGGCGACGAGCGCCTCGACCGGCGCGGTGATCGTCGAGGCGAGGGTGGTGGCGGCGATTTCGAGGACGGCGTTGTCGGCCAGCTGACGAGCAAGAAGGACGAAAAGCAGAGTGATCAGGAGGGTGATCAAGCCGACAATCACCGCGACCACGACGAACACCCGCCAGCCGTTGCCGCTGACGAGCTGTCGGGAACGGCCGAAGGCCTCCATGACGTCGCGGTCCTCGACCACGATCACGGGCGCGACCACCGCCCATATCGTCGCCAGATACAAGCCCGGGACGACCAAGAAGACGGTGCCGAAGCCGATGCCGAGCCCGGCGAGGATTCCGGCGCCGACCAGCGGCCCGAACATCGGCAGGACCGACCGCATCAGCTCGGGAACCGAAGAGTCGCGACGGCCCTCGTGCAGATCTCGCACAAGGCTGACCACCATCCCCTGGTAGAGCGTGCCGATGAGGATGCTGAAGACGAGCGGGAGGATGAAAATGCCGAAGGTGTCCGGGGTGAGGACGTTCGCCGTGCCCACCGCGAGGAAGAGCAGCAGCGCGACCGGCAGCAGCACGCCCGCCTGTTCGCGGTAGATCGCGAACGTCTTCCGGAGCGTCTCCCCGACTCCCACCTTGCCCTCCATCGCGTCGCATTCTTACCGCTGTACCGGTCCCCGTCCCCAAATGCGCTGGATTGGTGGGAGTATTCGTCTCACCATGGAGAGCTCCGAGCAGTCGACTCGCCAGGTCGACGAAGAGCGGTTCCGTCGCCTGATCGACGTCGGCAGCAATCTGCTTTCCGAGCTCGACCTCGAGGCGGTGCTGAAATCGGTGGCGGAGGCGGCGCGTGAGCTGACCGGGGCGCGCTATGCGGCGCTCGGCGTCCTCGATCGCGAGCGGCGCGAACTCGAACGCTTCATCAACGTCGGCATCGACGAGGAGACGCGGCGGGACATCGGCAACCTGCCGCGGGGACGCGGCGTCCTCGGCGAGCTGATCCGGGAGCCGGCGCCGCTGCGGCTGCACGACGTCAACGAGCACCCGCACGCCTACGGCTTCCCCCCCGGCCATCCGCCGATGCACACCTTCCTCGGGGTGCCGATCGCGGTCCGCGGCGAGACCTACGGCAACCTCTACATGACCGAGAAACAGGGTGGCGGCGACTTCGACGAGGCCGACGAAGAAGCGGCGCTGACCCTCGCCAGCTGGGCCGGGATCGCGATCGAGAACGCCCGCCTCTACACCAGTCTCTCCGAACGCGAGGCCGAGATCGAGCAGGCGCTGCGACGGGCCGAGACCTCGATCGACATCGCCCGCACGGTCGGCGGCGAGACCGACGTCGAGCGCGTACTCGACCTGATCGTCAAGCGGGCGCGGGCGCTGGTCGACGCGCGGGCGCTACTCGTCCTCCTGCGCGGCAACGACCACCTCTACGTCGCCGCCCGGGCCGGCCAGGTATCCGACGAGGTCCGCGACCTCACCATCCCCCTCGACGACAGCGTCTTCGGGGCGGCGATGGAGGAACGGGTCTCGCAGCGGCTCGACCGCGGCTCGCCGCCCTCGAAAGCGCGCCTGCGCGAGAACCTCGGGGCCGAAGCGGCGCTGGTGGTGCCGCTGCTCTTCCGCGGCCGCGCCGTCGGCACCCTCGTCGCACTTGACCGCGAAGCCGGCGGGGTCGAGTTCGACCAGGAGGACCTGCGGCTGCTGCAGTCCTTCGCCGCCAGCGCCGCGACCGCCGTGGCGACGGCGCAGACGGTCGAGTCCGATCGCCTGCGCCAGCAGGTCGAGTCGGCCGAGAAGGAGCGCGAGCGCTGGGCCCGCGAGCTCCACGACGAGGCCCTGCAGGGGCTGGCGGCGATCCGGATCAACCTGGCGACGGCGTTGCAGAGCGAAGCCGAAGACCGGGCGGCGCGGATCGAAGGGGCGGCGGAAACGGCGCTGGCGAGCCTCGAGGACCAGATCACGGAGCTCAACCGCCTGATCAACGACCTGCGCCCGGCGGCACTCGAGCGCCTCGGGCTGGCCGGGGCGCTGCAGGCGCTGGCCGAAGAATGCTCGGCCCGGGCCGGGGTCGAGGTCGAGGCGAAGATCGAAATCGCCGCCGAGCAGAGCGGCGAGGAGCCGAGCGGCGACGAGGAGCGGATCGTCTACCGGCTGGTCCAGGAGGCCCTCACCAACATCGTCAAGCACGCCAACGCGTCCCGCGTCGAGGTCAGCGCCGAGGAGCTGGGCGACGAGGTGAGGATCCTCGTCCGCGACGACGGCGACGGCTTCGACCTCGCCGCCAAGGCCGGAGGCCGCGGCCTCACCGGGATGCGAGAGCGGATAGAGCTCTTCGGAGGCGAGATCGAGGTCACCTCCGACCCGGGAAAGGGAACCGAGATCTCAGCCCGAGTCCCCTTGGGCCAGCGCTGATTGCGGGGAGGGTGCCGGTGGGGGGTCCCTGGGAGCACCTCCGCCGAGTCGAAATGGGGACGGCTACCGCGTCAAACCGCAACGCTCGGTCTCCGTGCCAAGTACCCAGGAACCACGGAACTTCCTACCCAAAGCTGAGTGCGTGTCGATGAGGGGGCGGGGTACCCCCTTCTGGACACTTAGCACGAGGCGGACCAACCACGACCGGGCGGTAGCAACAGAACGCTCACCCGCCGAGCTGCGTCCAGAAGGGGGTACCCCGCCCCCTCCTAACCAACAACGCCCCGCTACGCCCCGTCCCGCTTGGCGTCGATCACCCCGTTGGCGATCGCGAAGCGGACCAGCTCCGGTCGCGTCTGCAGCTCCAGCTTCTCCAGCAGCTTCGCCCGGTTGACCTCGACCGCGCGGACGCTGAGGTAGAGCTTTTCGCCGATCTCGCGGTTGGTGTGGCCGAGGGCGAGGAGGCGGAGCAGTTCGCGCTCGCGCTCGCTCAGCGCCTCGACCGGGTCGGTGCCCAGCTGCGCCACCTTGCCGCCCAGTTCGGGGTCGATGTAAGAGCCGCCTTCGGCGGCCGCCCGGATCGCCGCCGTCAGCTGCCGCTCGGCGGCCTGCTTGAGGACGTAGCCGGAGGCGCCGGCGCGCAGCAGCTCGCGGGCCCGCCGCGGGTCGCTCTGCATGGTGAGGACGACGATCGCCGTCTCCGGCACCGCCTCCCGCAGCCCGTGGACGTCGGCCGCCGGTTCGGCGCCCGGCATGTTGAGGTCGAGGACGAGGACGTCGGGGCGGCGGTCGCGGGCCAGCTTCTGCGCCGTGGCGGCATCGGCCGCCTCGCCGATCACCCTGATCCCCTGCTCGGCTTCGAGCATCGCCCGCAGGCCGCTTCGAATCACGTTGTGGTCGTCGGCGAGGACGACGCTGATCTCGCTCTCCGCCTGCTCGGCCACGGTCCGCTGAGTCTCTCACGCCGCCCCCGGGCGCGAAACCCCGCACCCCCCCGTGTGGACTTGGGCCGATGGGAGAGCGCCGCCGCGGCGCGATCCTGAAGGTATGAGAATCCTCCTCGCCCTGGGAGGGAACGCCCTCCTCCGCCGCGGCGAACCGGCCTCGGCCCCGAACCAGGAACGCAACGTCAGGGCGGCCGCCTCCTCCCTCGCCGAGCTCGCCGACGAGCACGAGCTGATCGTCACCCACGGCAACGGCCCCCAGGTCGGCCTGCTGGCGCTGCAGAACGAGGCCTTCCCCGACGTCCCCTCCTACCCGCTCGACGTCCTCGGCGCCGAGAGCGAGGGGATGGTCGGGCACATGCTGGAGCTCTCGCTGCGCAACGAGCTGCCCGACCGCGACGTCGTCAGCGTCCTCACCGAGGTCGTCGTCGCCGCCGACGACCCCGCCTTCCGCCGGCCGTCGAAGCCGATCGGCCCTGTCTACGGCGCCGAGGAGGCACAGCGGCTGCGGCGCGACCGCGGCTGGACGATCGGCCGCGACGGCGACGGCTTCCGCCGCCTCGTCCCCTCGCCCCAACCGCACGCGATAGCCGAGATCCGCAGCCTCCGGGTCCTGGTCGACTCCGGCGCCCTGGTGATCTGCGCGGGCGGCGGCGGCATCCCGATCGCCCTCGACGGGCTGGGGACGATGCACGGAGTCGAGGCGGTCGTCGACAAGGACCTGACGGCGGCGCTCCTGGCGCGGCGCCTCGACGCCGACCTGCTGGTGATGCTGACCGACGTCGACGCCGTCCTCTCTGACTGGAACGGCCCGAGGGAGCGGCCGATCCTCAACGCCCACCCGCGCGAGCTGCGGGAGATGAACTTCGCCACCGGCTCGATGGGGCCGAAGGTCGACGCCGCCTGCCGCTTCGCCGAGACGACCGGCCGCCGCGCCGCGATCGGCGCCCTCACCGACGTGGCCCGGGTAGTGCGGGGCGAGGCGGGGACGCAGGTGACGGACGGCGTCGCCGAGCCAGCCATCGCCGCATCTCGTCAGCGCCCCAGACGATGAACGGGAACGGCAGCACGACGAGCAGGTAGTTCCAGGGGAGCGCCGCCGTCCCCAGCAGATCCTGGAAGACGGGCACGTAGATGAGGACAGCCGCCAGCGCCAGCTCGAAGGCGATCCCCCGGAGCAGCAGCCGGTTGCTGAAGACGCCGATCGAGCGCAGCGAGGCGCGTTCGGTGCGGGCGGCGAAGGCGGTGCCGACCTGGCAGGCGACCATGCTGAGGAAGGTCATCGTCGTCGCCTGCTGGTAGCCGTGGTGGAGCGGGGTGCCCGCACCGGTGGCGTCGCCGGGGCTCCAGCCGGCGCGCAACAGCACGTAGAAGAAGGCGCTCATCTCCAGCGCCGCGGCGATCAGGCCGAGGAAGAGCCAGGCGCGGAACAGCATCGCGCGGTTGATCAGGCCTTCGCTGCGGCGGCGCGGCGGACGCTCCATGATCCCCGGCTCCGCCGCCTCCTGGCCCAGCGCCAGCGCCGGCAGGGTCTCGGTGCCGACGTCGACCGAGAGCAGCTGCAGGACGGTCAGCGGCAGCGGGATCGCGCCGCCGCCGAGGGCGAAGACCAGGTAGGGCACGATCTCCGGCGTCGCGTGGGCGAAGATGTAGACGATGAACTTGCGGATGTTGTCGTAGATCCGCCGCCCCGCCGCAACCGCGGCGGCGATCGTCGCGAAGTTGTCGTCGGTGAGGACCATCGTCGAGGCCTCGCGGGCGACGTCGGTGCCCGAGCGCCCCATCGCGACGCCGATGTCGGCCCGGCGCAGGGCGGGGGCGTCGTTGGCGCCGTCGCCGGTCATCGCGACGACGTGGCCGGCGGCGCGCAGGGCGTCGGCGATCCGCAGCTTCGCCTCCGGCGTCGAGCGGGCGAAGACGAGCTCGCCGCCGCCGGCGAGGGCGGCGTCGAGCTGGGCCTCGCTCATGCTCTCCAGCTGGTCCTCGGAGATCGCCCGCGCCCGGCTGCCGGCGATCCCGATCCGGTTGGCGATCGCGACCGCGGTCCGGGGGTGGTCGCCGGTGATGACGATGATCCGGATCCCGGCCCGGTGGCAGCGGGCGACGGCGTCGGCTACCTCCGGCCGCGGCGGGTCGATCATCGCCACAAGCCCCAGCAGGGTGAGGTCGCGCTCGGCTTCAGAGCGGCTCTGCGGGACGGGGCCGTCGAGCCGGCGCCGGGCCACCGCCAGCACCCGCAGGCCTTCGTCGGCGAAGCCGCCGGTGACCGCGTGGACCTGGGAGCGGGTGGCGTCGTCGAGCAGCCGCGGTCCGTCGGCGCCGGCGATCGCCGTGCAGCGCGGCAGGATCGCCTCGGGCGCGCCCTTGGCGTCGACCCAGAGCGCGCCGTCCTCTTCGTCGACCGTCGACATCAGCTTCAGGCCGGCGTCGAAGTGGAAGAGGGCGCGGCGGTGGGCGGCGCGTGCCTCGGCGTCGACGTCGACCCCCTGCTCGGCGGCGGCGAGGACCATCGCCGCCTCGGTCGGATCGCCGATCGCGCTTCCGTCCTCCCCCAGCCGAGCGTTATTGCAGGCAAACATCGCCGCCGCCAGCGCTCCCTCCTCGCCGGCAGCCCAGAGCTGCGTCACCCGCATCCGGTTCTCGGTCAGGGTGCCGGTCTTGTCGGTGCAGACGACGTCGGTCGAGCCGAGCGTCTCGACCGCGCTCAGCCGCTTTACCACTGCGCCCTGGCGGACCATCCCGCGCACCCCGACCGCGAGCGCCAGGGTGATCACCGGCAGCAGGCCCTCTGGCACGTTGCCGACGATCAGCCCGATCGTCAGCACCACCGCGTCGTCGAGCGGCAGGCCGGCGAGGAGGGCGGCGATCGGGACGAAGGCGATCCCCATCGCGATCGCGATCTTGGCGATCAGCCAGGCGACCCGCCGCACCTCCCCTTCGAGCGGGCTCTCCTCGACCTCGACCCGCTGGGTCAGCGAGGCGATGCGGCCGATCTCGGTCGCCATCCCGGTCGCCGCGACCAGGGCCCGCGCTTCGCCGCCGGTGCAGGCGGTGCCGCTGAAGACGAGGTCGCGCCGCTGCAGCCGCGGGGTGTGCGGATGGGCCTCGCCGGGGGCGAGCGAGACCGGGACCGACTCCCCCGTCAGGGTCGAGAGGTCGGCCTCGATCGCCCCCTCGAGCAGCTGCCCGTCGGCGGAGATGCGGTCGCCTTCGCCGATCAGCAGGAGGTCGCCGGGGACCAGCTCGTCGGCGTCGATCTCGACCTCGGCGCCGTCGCGGAGCACCCGCGCCCGCTGCGGGATGTAGCCCTGCAGCGCCTCCACCGCGCGCTCGGCCTGGCGCTCCTGGGCGAAGGCGAAGGCGGCGTTGAGGACGATGACGATGACGACGGCGATCGCCACCGGGGTGATCCCGGCGATCGCCGCCAGCGCCGCCGCGCCCCAGAGGAGCAGGGCCAGCGGGTGGGTGAACTGGCGCCCGAGCTGCTGCGGCCAGCGGCGGCCGTGGCGGCGCTCGAGCCGGTTCGGCCCGTGCCTCAGCAGCCGCCGCTCGGCCTCACGGCTGGATAGCCCGGCGAGGAGGTCCTGCTGCACCCACCTCTCCTACCCGGCGGGCGCCACGGGGTCCCGCTCCAGCGGGCAGGACATGCAGCGGGGCCCGCCGCGGCCGCGGCCGAGCTCGGCGCCGGCGATCGTGATCACCTCGATCCCGCCGGCGCGGAGGCGGGTATTGGTGTCGACGTTGCGCTCGTAGGCGATCACCACCCCCGGGGCGACGGCGAGGACGTTGTTGCCGTCGTCCCACTGCTCACGCTGGGCCTCGAAGCCGTCGCCGCCGGTCTCGAAGAGGCGCAGTTTGTCGACGTCGAGCGCCGCCGAGATCGCCGCGAAGAGCTCCCCCTCGCGCTCGACCCGGACGCCTTCGGGGCCAGGGCGCAGGGTGTAGCCGGTCATCGCCGAGCGCAGCTCCGGGTAGACGGTGAAGGCGTCGCGGTCGACCATCGTCATCACCGTGTCGAGGTGCATGCTCGAGCGCTGGGCGGGAAGCTGGACGGCGATCACGCGGCTCGCGGCGCCTGCGGCGAAGAGGCGCCGGGCCAGCAGCTCGACCCCGGCCGGCTTCGTCCGCTCCCCCATCCCGACGAGGACGCAGCCGTTGCCGATCACGAGGACGTCGCCGCCCTCGAGGTGGGCGGGGCCGCCGAGGCCGTCGTTCCAGCTCTCGTGCGCGACGTCGGCGAAGAGCGGGTGATGGCGGTAGATCGCGTCCATGTGAACCGCCTCGCGGCGCCGGGCCGGCTTCGCCATCGCGTGCACGGTGACGCCGTCGTAGACCCAGGCGGAGGTGTCGCGGGTGAAGAGGTGGTTCGGCAGCGGCGCCAGGACGAAGCCGTCGTCGCGGGCCACCTGGGCGACCAGCGAGAGGCTGGTGAAGGGGAGGTCCTCGTAGGTGATGCCGCCGATCAGCCGCTCGGCCAGCTGGCCGCCCGACAGCTCTCCCAGCCACTCGGCGACCGCAGCGCCCAGCGCCGGGCCGAGGTCGGCCTCGGCGAGGGTGCCGACGAGCACCTCGTCGCGGGCCTGCGGGATCGCCAACGTCTGCGCCAGCAGCTGGTGCAGGTAGAGCACCTCGACCCCCTCTTCGCGCAGGGTGTCGGCGAAGGCGTCGTGCTCCTGGCGGGCCCGCTTGACCCAGAGGACGTCATCGAAGAGCAGCTCGTCCTTGTTCGCGGGAGTGAGCCGGCGCAGCTCGAGGTCGGGCCGGTGCAGCAGCACCCGGTGGAGGACGCCGACCTCGGAGTGAACTCCGAGGCGGGGTGCGGCAAGAGGCGCCCCCGCGCCGTCAGGGGCCGGCGCGGGGGCTTGCGCGGGAGCGGAGGCGTGCTCCATCAGGAGTGCTCCCGCGTCATCGCGACGACCGCGCCCTCACGGACGGGAGAGCCAACCGGGGCCGTCGTTGCGACGAGTTCAGAGGCGTGCTGCTCGGCCTGTTTGGCCTGCCACCACTTCATCAGCACGTAGACCGGGATGCCGGCGAGGAGGAGGATGAACCCCTTGGCGATGATGTCCTTGCCGGAGCCGGTGATCGCCCAGACCGAGTAGGCGAAGGCGAGGGCGGCGATGATCGTGTCGCGGGCGAAGCGGCCGCGCTCGAAGATCTCCCGTTCGGTGAAGTAGAGGTGGGCCTGGGCCGCCGCCGAGTAGGCGTAGGGGACCAGGGTGGTCAGGGTGGCGAGGAGGATGATGAAGGTGAAGGCATCGACCAGGCCCTTGGTGTAGTTCATCAGCATCAGGCCGGTGACCAGGATCGAGGAGACGACGAGGCCGAAGACCGGCGTCCGCCGCTCGCCGTGGACCTGGGCGAACTGCTCGGGGAAGAGGCCGTCTTCGGCGGCCGCCAGCGGCACCCGGCCCTGCAGCAGGATCCAGCCGTTGAGGGCGCCGAAGGTCGAGGCCATCGCGACCAGGGCGATGATCTTGTTCCAGCTGCCGCCGAACATCACCCCGGCGGCGTCGGCGAAGGGGCTGGTCGAGCTGGCGAGGGTTTCGGTCGGGATCACGCCCATCACCGCGATCGTGCCGATGATGTAGACGACGGTCGCGGCGAGCGTCCCGTAGATCGTCGCCCGCGGGATGTTCTTCTCCGGGTCCTTGACCTCGCCGGCGGCGACGGTCGCCGACTCGAGGCCGATGAAGGCCCAGAGGGTGAGCGGGGCGGCGGCGGAGATCGCGCTCCAGCTGCCGTGCGGGGAGAACGGGGTGAGGTTGTCGCTTTCGACGAAGAAGAGGCCGATCACGCCGATCACCGCGAGCGGCACGAACTTGAGGATCGTGGTGACGACCTGGACGGCGCCGCTCTCTCGGGTACCGAGGATGTTGACGAAGGTGAGCAGCCAGATGACGCCGATCCCGACCAGGGCGGCGAGCAGGTTGTTGGTCCCGAGGTCCCCCCAGAAGACGGCCAGGTAGCCGACGAAGGCGACCGCGATCGCAGCGTTGCCGGCCCAGGCGGCGATCCAGTAGCCCCAGGCGGTCTGGAAGCCGATGAAGTCGCCGAAGGCCCGCCGCGCGTAGGCGTAGGGCCCGCCGGTGCGGGGCATCGCCCGGCCGAGGCGGGAGAAGACGAGCGCCAGCAGCATCGCGCCGATGCCGGTGAAGACCCAGCCGAAGATCGAGATCGGCCCGGCGACGGCGGCGAGCGAGGCCGGCAGGAGGAAGATCCCCGACCCGACCATGTTCCCGATCACGAGCGCGGTGGCCATCCAGACCCCCATGCTCCGCTTCAGCTTCGGTGCTTCTTCCATCGTTCTCTCCTCTTGGACTGGTTTGCGGGGGAAACGCTCGTGAGATCGTCTCCTCCGCCGGGGGGCACGACATCCGGGTTGGCCACCATCCACAGGTGCGGGCGGGCCGCAACGCGTTACGCTCGCTGCGTGAGCAGCGGGCAGGAGGAGGCGAAGATCACCGTCGCCCTCGTCGACGATCACGCGGTCGTGCGCGGGGCGCTGAAGGCGCTGCTCGAAGGGCAGGAAGACCTCGAGGTGGCGGGCGAGGCCGGTGACCTCGCTTCGGGGCGGGAGATGGTGGCGGAGACGCGTCCGCGGGTGCTGGTCCTCGACGTCAACCTCCCGGACGGGCTCGCGGTCGACTTCCTCGGCGAGCTGCGCGAGGCCTCGCCGGAGACCGAGGTGGTGCTGCTGACGATGGAGCGCGACCTCACCCTCGCCCGGCGGGCGCTGGACGCGGGCGCCAAGGGCTACCTGCTGAAGGACTCCGCCCACCTCGAGCTGATCGAGGCCGTGCGCGCCGCCGCCGCCGGCGAGCAGCGCCTCGGCCCCGCCGTCGCGGCCGGGCTGAAGAACGACGAGAACGAGGAGCGGCCGGCGCTCTCGCCGCGGGAGACCGACGTCCTGCGGCTGATGGCCCTAGGTCACACCAACCGGGAGATCGGCGAACAGCTATCGCTCAGCGTGCGGACGGTGGAGACCCACCGGGCTCACATTCAGCAGAAGCTGGGGCTGAGCAGCCGGCCGGAGCTGACCCGGTACGCGCTTTCGCATGGGTTGATCGATACGTAGTTGTGTGGGGTTGTGTGTGGGAGGGGGCGGGGGTATCCCTTCTGGACGCAGCTCGGCGGGTGGGGCGTTCTGTTGCTGGCGCCCGGTCGTGGTTGGCCCGCCTCGTGCTGAGTGTCCAGAAGGGACACCCCCCCTCTTCGACACGCTTTGAAGTTCCGTGGTTCCTTTGTCCGGATGCGCAGGACTAAGGAACCACGGAACTCAGGCCCAGGTGCTTGGCCAGGACTTCGGAGGAGGTGGTGGGGCTATTCGGATTCTGGCGTCGGCGGCTATTGCTGCGGTTGGGGTGGCCAGGACCGGGTTCAGGTCTAGCTCGACTATCTCGTGGTGGGTGTCGGCCAGGGCTCCTACTCGGAGGATCAGGTCTTCTAGGGACTCGAGGTCGGCGGGGTTGCTGCCTCGGAAGCCGGTTAGGAGCGGGAAGGTGGCCAGGGAGCGGATCATTTCTGCCGCGTCGTTGGTGGTCAGGGGGCAGACTCGGAGGGCTACGTCGCCCAGCAGCTCTACCGCGGTGCCGCCGGCTCCGCAGGCGACCACCGGGCCGAAGACGGGGTCGGTGCCTACTCCCACCAGGAGCTCGGTTCCGTCATGGATCATCTGTTGGACGAGGAAGGATTCGGCTCGCAGGTCATGGTCGGCGAGCTTGGCTTCCATCTCCCTGGCCGCCCGCTCGACCTCCTCGCCGCCGCTGAGACCTATCGCCACCGCCCCCAGCTCCGACTTGTGGAGGATGCCGGCGCCGTGGGCCTTCAGCGCCACTCGGCCGCCGAGGTCCTCGGCGGCCGCGGCGGCTGCTGCCGAGCCTTCCACCAGGCGTGCCTCCGGGGTCGCGATGCCGTAGCAGCGCAGAACCCGTTCGCACTCTGCCGCCGAGAGCCATTCGCGCCCGTCGGCCAGCGCTTCGGCGATCACCGCCGCCACCTCATCCCCCTTCGTCTCCCCCGGTTCGGCGGGTTCCGCCGCCGGCTGCCGCCGCCACTCTGCGTAGGCGACGGCCTTGCCGAGCGCCCGCGCCGCCCCCTCGGGCGCCAGGTGGGTCGGGACCCCGGCCGCTGCGGCGAGCGGCGCCCGCTCGCCGGTGGTGATGAAGACCGCCTGCACCGGGATCGGCCGCGGCAGCTCCTCCACCGCGGCGGCGATCGACGCGGCGACGTCCTCGGCCGTCGTCGCCAGGGGCCGGATGAAGATCACGATCAGGGCGTCGATCCCCTCCCACCGCGCCATCTCGACGATCGCCCGCCGGTATTCCTCGGCCCCGGCGGCGGCGATCAGGTCGACCGGATTGCCGAGCCCGGCCTCGGCGGCGGCGAACTCCGCCAACCGTTCGCGTACCTCCGGCGGCGTCTCCGGGACCTCGAGCCCGGCGGCGTCGCAGGCGTCCGCGCACATGATCCCCGGGCCTCCCGCGTTGGTCACGATCCCGACCCGGCCGCCGGCCGGCAGCGGCTGCTCGGAGAGCAGCGAGGCGACGTCGAGGAGCTCGTCGAGCGTCTCCGTCCGCACCACCCCTGCCTGCGAGAAGAGCGCGTCAACGGTGCTGTCGGAGGCGGCGAGGAGGGCGCCGGTGTGGGAGCCGGCGGCGCGGGCGCCGGCGGCCGAGCGGCCGCTCTTGACGGCGACGATCGGCAGCCGCTTGCCAGCCCGCCGCGCCACCCGGGCGAAGCGCCGCGGGTCGCTGAAGGACTCGATGTAGAAGAGGGCGACCGCGGTCCGCCCGTCCTCCTCCCAGTACTCGAGGAAGTCGTTGCCGGTGACGTCGGCGCGGTTGCCGACCGAGGCGAAGGAGGAGACGCCGAGCCGCCGCTCCTCGGCGAACTCGGCGAGGGCGAGCCCGAGGGCGCCGCTCTGGCTGACGAAGGCGACGTTCCCCGGTGGCGGCTGGGCCGGGATGAAGGTGGCGTCGAGGCGGGCGGACGGCGCCGTGTTGAGGACGCCGAGGCAGTTGGGCCCGACCAGCCGCATCCCCTGCTCGCGGCAGACGGCGAGCAGCTCGCGTTCGCGCCGCGCTCCCTCCTCCCCCGTCTCCGAGAAGCCGGCGGAGAGGACGACGAGCGCCCGCGCCCCCTTCGCCGCCGCTTCCCGCGCCGCCGCGACGACCGCGGCCGCCGGGACCGCGATTACCGCCAGCTCGACCTCTCCCGGCACCTCCGCGAGGCGCGGGTAGGCCGGCAGGCCCAGCAGCGTCTCCGCCTTCGGGTTGACGGGATAGAGCGGCCCCTCGAAGCCTGCCTCGACGAGGTTGCGGAGGACTTCGGCGCCGACGCTGCCGGGCCGGCGCGAGGCGCCGACCAGCGCCACCGAGCTGGGCTCCAGGACCGAGCCGACCGCCGCTCGGGCAGCGAGGCGGTCCCGGTCCTCGAAGCGCTCGCGGGCGGCGGCCGAGAAGGCGGTCGGCATCTCCACCCGGAGGACACCGGGTTCGGAGCTGGTCTCGACCGGGAGTCCGCTCTGGCGGAACATCTCGATCATCCGGTGGTTCTGCGGCAGCACGTTGGCGACGAAGCCGGCGTAGCCGTTCTCGCCGGCGACCTCGGCGAGGTGGGCGAGGAGGATCGTCCCCAGGCCCTTTCCCTGCATCGCCTCGGCAACCGCGAAGGCGACCTCGGCCCGCGCTTCGGGCCCGCCGACGTAGAGCCCGTGCCCGACCGCCTCCCCGCCGCGGGTCGCCAGCAGCCCGTAGCGCTCGGCGTAATCGACGTCGGCGAAGGCCGCGGCCGCGCTCTCGAGGTCGATCGCGCCGGAGAAGAAGCGGAAGGCGCGGGACTCGACGCTCAGCGCTTCGTAGAACGCCCGCAGCGCCCCGCCGTCCTCACTCCGCACCGGCCGCAGGCGGACGGTCGAGCCGTCGTGCAGGACCACGTCGGACTCGCGATGGGCGGGATAGCCGCTGCTCACAGCCCGATCCTAGATCGGCGTTCGTCCTTAGTACCCCTGTAGGCATACAAAGGACGAACGCCGCCCGGTTACAGTGGCGCCGATGCTCTTCTTCAGCCATCCGGCCTGCCTGGAGCACGACCCGCGGGAGGGCCTCCCCGGCCACCCGGAGCAGCCGGGGCGACTGCGGGCGATCGAGGCGGCGCTGGCGGCGCGCGACTGGCTCGGCTGGGAGCGGCGGGAGGCGCCCGCTGCCTCCGAGGACGAGCTGCAGCTAGTCCACCCCGCCGCGCACGTCGAGCAGATCCGCGAGCTCTGCCGCTCCGGCGGCGGCTCGATCGACGCCGACACCTACGCCGGCCCGGCCTCCTGGGAGGCGGCGCTGCGCTCGGCCGGGGCAGCTTGTGCGATGACCCGGGCGCTGCTCGCTGGCGAGGCGCAGGCCGGGTTCGCCGCCGGCCGGCCGCCCGGCCACCACGCCGAGCCGGAGCGGGCGATGGGCTTCTGCCTCTTCGACAACATCGCCGTCGCGGCGGCGCTGGCGATCGCCGAGCTGGGGGTCGAGCGGGTCTTCATCCTCGACTGGGACGTCCACCACGGCAACGGCACCGCCGAGATCTTCCGCCGCCGCAGCGACGTCCTCTTCGCCAGCATCCACCAGGGCGGGATCTTTCCCGGCACCGGCCCGCTCGGCGACGCCGGCTCCGGCCCGGGCGAGGGCTTCACGATCAACCTCCCGGTCCCGGCCGGCAGCGACGAGGAGGTCTGGCTCTCGCTGCTCGAGCACGTCGCCCTGCCCGCCGCCGCAGAGTTCGAGCCGCAGCTGGTCCTCGTCTCGGCCGGGTTCGACGCCCACCGCGCCGACCCCCTCGCCGAGTGCCGGCTCGAGACCTCCTCCTTCGCCCAGATGGCCTGCCAGGTCCGCGACGCGGCGGCGGGGTGGGGTGCGCCGGTCGGCGCCGTACTCGAGGGCGGCTACGACCTCGAGGCGCTGGCCGACTCGGTCGTGGCGACGGTGGCCGCGCTCGGCGGCGAGGGCCAGTCGGTCTCGGCGGCGCCGGAGCCGCTCGTCACCTCGCGCGCCGCCTCCCATGTCTCCCACTACTGGAGCCTCGCCTAGATGGCCAACCCGAAATTCGTCCCGATCCCCGTCCACGAGCTCGAGCGCTTCAAGCCGCTGCTGGGCGATCGCTACGCGGAGATCGACGCGGTCGCCGCCTGGGCTCGCGAGGGGTTCGCCGGACGGGCGATCTGGCACGTCAGCTCGACCGCCCGCGGCGGCGGCGTCGCCGAGCTGCTCAGCACCCTCCTCCCCTACGCCCGCGACGCCGGCGTCGACGTCCGCTGGGTCGTCCTCCGCGAGGGCCCGGACTTCTTCCGCGTCACCAAGCGGCTCCACAACCACCTCCACGGCGACCCCGGCGACGGCGGCGCCCTCGACGAGGGGGCGCGCCGCGTCTTCGAGGAGGTCTCGGCGGCGAACGTCGAGGCGCTGGCGCCGCTGATGGACGCAGGCGACATCGTCTACCTCCACGACCCGCAGCCGGCGGGGATGGTGAAGCCGCTCTGCGAACGCGGCCTGCGGGTCGTCTGGCGCTGCCACATCGGCGTCGACCACCCGGACGACCTCGTCCGCGGCGCCTGGGACTTCCTCCGCCCCTACGTCGAGTCCGCCGAGGCCTACGTCTTCTCCCGCCGCGAGTACGTCTGGGACGGGCTCGACCGCGACAGGGTCTGGACGATGCCGCCGGTGATCGACCCCTTCTCGCCGAAGAACCAGGAGCTCGGGCCGGAGGACACGGTGGCGATCCTGAAGGAGATCGGGCTGGCGCACGACGGCCTGCGGGGCTCGCCGGTCTTCGAACGCGCCGACGGCACCCCCGGCCGGGTCGACCGGCAGGCGACGATCCTCCAGGACGAACCGCTCCCCGACGACGCCGCCGCCGTTGCCCAGGTCTCGCGCTGGGACCGGCTCAAGGACCCGCTCGGGCTGCTGCAGACGCTGGAGCGCCACCTCGCCGGCGCCGACCTGCACCTGGTCCTCGCCGGGCCCGACACCGGCGGCGTCTCCGACGACCCCGAGGGCGCCGCCGTCTACGAAGAGGTCGCCGATGCCTGGCGCCGGCTGCCGGCGGAGGTCCGCCGCCGCGCCCACCTGGTCAGCCTGCCGATGAACGACGTCGAGGAAAACGGGGCGATGGTCAACGCGATCCAGCGCCGCGCCGACGTCGTCGTCCAGAAGAGCATCGCCGAGGGCTTCGGGCTGACCGTCGCCGAGGCGATGTGGAAGGCGCGGCCGGTGGTCGGCAGCTGCGTCGGCGGCATCCAGGACCAGGTCGTCGACGGCGAGACGGGGCTGCTGATCGCCGACCCGCATGACCTGGCCGCCTGCGCAGAGGCGATCGAAGGGTTGCTAGCCGACCCCGAGCGGGGGCGGGCGATGGGCGAGGCGGGGCGCCAACGGGTGATCGACAACTACCTGGCAGTCGATCGCCTGCAGGAATACGTCCGCCACCTCGCCTCGCTGATCAGCTAGCGCGGATGGCTACCGCCGGTGCTTCCCTCCACCCGGCCTCTTTTTGCAGCTCGTCCCCAGCACCTGTTTCGCGTCGTAGCGCCTGCCGTTGTGCCCGGCGAGCCCGAGGTCCACGTAGCGCTTCTTCACGCAGAGATCGGCGCTGTTCTGCAGGAGCCCCTGCTTGCCGCCCTTGAGGTTGAGGACGATCTTCGAGACGGGGGCGTCGGGGACGTTGACGAAACGGGTGCGGGTGCGTCCCTTCACCGAGTCGACCCAACCGACCGCGACCACGTGGAAGAGGCCGTGGAGGTCGGCGACGACGTCGGGCAGTTCCCGTTCGCCGCCGTTTGAGCGGAAGTAGACGGGGCCTTCCAGGGGCTGGTCGAGGATCGGCGTGAAGGCGCGGGCGTGGCCGAGAACCGAGCCTTTCGGGCAGGCATTCGCGTTGAACTGCACCCGCGTGCAGGGGTTGGAGATGTGGGCGTTGTCGATGAAGAGGGTCGGCGGCAGGGTGACCGAGACCTTGCCGATGTTCGCGTCTCCGGGACGGGTCCTCACCACCGAGCGCAGTTCTGGGTGTTCGGTGCGCTTCGTCCCTCCCTTCAGGGAGATCTTCAGCTTCGGCTTGAACTTCAATGCTGCGCAGCCGGAGGCCTGGTAGCGGGAGGTGCGGGTGACCGAGGTGTCGAGGCCAGAGATCCCGGCCCTCGACTGCTCTGGTTCGCAGGAGGTCGGGTTGATCGTGAAGTCGGGGCGGTCGGTGTTGATCCGCAGGTCGCGCAGCCGCAGGGGGATCCCGTCGAGGATCTGCGGGATCGGGTCTGAAGCCGAGTCGTCGATCAGGACTTCGGCGCTTTCGGGATCGACGGTGAGCCCCTCCCGCACCACCACCGTGCCGGCATCGAAGGGGCCCGCCACGGCGGGGGTGATCGCGACCACCGAGAGCGGGTCGCCGGCGAAGGGGCCGGCGAGGTAGAGGGAACCTGGCACCCAGGTGAGATCTGAGCCGACCCCGGCGCCGCCGAGGGTGCCGCCGATCCTCGAGTCGGCCGGGCAGCTCGGCAGTGCCAGCTCCATCGCGCCGGTGTTCTGCTTTGCGGCCGCGATCGCGGCGTCCGAGCAGCGGCCGAGACCGGCGATCTTGCCGGTGACGCCGGGTGGGAGGACGGCCGAGAAGTGGGTCAATGCCTGATCGGCGTCGCTGCGGGTCAGGCGCATGTAGAAGGGGGAGTGGGCGCCTGCGGTGTTGTCGATCGAGCCGGCGAGGAAGCCCGGGTCAAACGGGGAGGCAGACGGGCAGGGGCCGCCGCCGGGGCCGGAGGTGATCTCCAGGTCAGAGGTCTTGGTGATCGGCGCGGACGGATTGGCCCAGGGGGTGAAGGTGGCTTTGACCTGGTATTTGCCGCAGGCAGGCGGGGTGACGAGGGGGGCCCGCTTGCCCTTGTTGAAGCTGAAGCGCAGGTGGGAGAAGGGGAACTGGGGGATCTCGGTGCCCGGTTCGCCGAAGGTCGTCTTCACCTGGCCGGTTTTCGGGTCGAGCTCGACGCGGCCGGGCTGCTTGACGATCACGCCCAGCTTGCGGTCGCGGATCACCATGTAGAGGGCAACCATCGAGCCGAAGGGGTTCTCGTCCTGGGTCGCGACGAAGACTTCTCCGTGCAGGATCGTGTCTTCGAGCAGCGGCGTTTCGACTTCCACTTCTCCCACCTTGGAGGCCTGCGGGCAGCCTTCGCCCGGTTCGGAGAAGGCCGTCTCTCTCGCCAGTTGCGCTTCTGAGCAGCTCTGCAGCCCGTCGGCAGCCGATGGGTTCAAGCTGAAGCCCTCGGGCAGGAGCACTTCGGCCTTCTTGATGTCCGAGCCGGCGGTCCCTTCTGCTTCGGTCAGCCCCGGGTCCTCGACGTCGAGGTCGAAGCGAAGGCCCGAGGCCGAGGTCGCAGAGGCGGTGGTCGGTTCGGCCTCGATTTCGGGTTTGAAACCAAGCCCCTCGCAACCGGAGAGCCCCGAGGAGGTCTGCACCGGGTATTCGAGCCAGGCCCCCGGCTGCTGCCAGGAGTCGGCCCTGAAGGGCGCCGGCATCGGCCCCGAGCAGCTGCGCGGGGCGGTGAGGAAGGGGTTTTCGGGGATCTCGACCGAGCAGGAGTCGGGTTCGGGCGTGAGGAGACACTGGCCTCTTTCTTCGTCGTGCAGCGGCGAGCCCGGGTTGCCCCAGACCGAGACCTTGACCCCGTAGAAGCGGATCGCCTGGGAGACGTTGGTCCCGGTCGAGATCAGGTTGTGGGGGGGGTCGGGGTTGACGCCGACGTCGACCGTCACCGGCACGCCGAGAATGGTGAAGCCGACTTTGCCGGCGACCCCGGGGGGCGGTTCGAGGTTGTAGAGGGGGACTTTGTAGAACTCTTCTTCTTCGAAGCCGACGACCAGGTCGACCCTGCCGATGATCGTCTCTTCGGGGCAGGTGTTGGTGCCCCCCACCATGGTCGTGAACTCGTCGTTGGAGCAGCGTTC
>Ga0308175_100000343_pt1 | contig 32934 bp, 35 predicted proteins | sample PhyCR1_3_FD_203893 | JGI IMG/M metagenome (GOLD analysis project Ga0308175, IMG submission 203893) | Soil microbial communities from UC Gill Tract Community Farm, Albany, California, United States - DLSLS.C.R1 | ecosystem: Environmental > Terrestrial > Soil > Agricultural land | place: USA...
GGACGTGCCGGCGCAGGGAGCGTGCGAACGCGCCGCGTTGGGCCGCGCGCTCGAAGCACGCGAGGTCACGGCACGTGTAGGTGCCGCGGCCCGGCTCGCGGCGGCCGGCCACGAGGGCGCCCTCGCGGGCGGCAAACCGGAGCAGCTCGCGCTGCGGCGCGCGCCGGCCGCAGCCGGCACACGTCCGCGTCGGGACGCGCGCCGTTACTCGGTCTCCTCGGCTTCGATCGGGATCCCGCCCGTCTCGTCGTCGCCGGCCGCCCGCTGCGGATGCCGCACGACGGTGTCGAGGTCGACCTCGCCCTCGGCCGCCGCCACGGCGACCGCGTCCGGCCCGTGCGTAGCGGCGACGTCGGCCGGGGCTGCGGAGTCGACCTCGGTCACCTGGAGCTCGGGCAGAGACGGCCCGACGCTCTCCGCGTCCGGCTCCATCGTGTCGGCGAGCGCCTCCAGCTCCGGCTCGGCCTCCGTGACGACCGGCTCCTCGTCATCCGAGTCGTGGAGCGCGAGCTCCTGGTGAGCCGGCACCCCGCAGTACTTCGAGCCGGGGAGCGTGGCGTTCGGGCAGCGCTTGCCGTTGGCGAGGATCGCGGCGCAGCGGCCGGAGAAGTCCTCCGCGCCTTCAGCGCCGCCGCCGTAGGCGGCGTCCGCCTCGGCCTGCGCGAACTCGGTGTCGCTCTGGATGTCGATCTTCCAGCCGGTGAGGCGTGCGGCGAGGCGGGCGTTCATGCCCTCCTTGCCGATGGCGAGCGCCAACTGGTCGTCCGGGGTGACGACGGTCGCCTCGCGCGCCTCGTCGTCGAGGTAGACCTCGCGCACGCGCGCCGGCGAGAGCGCCTTCGCGACGAAACGGGCCGGCTCGGGGTTCCACGGGATGATGTCGATCTTCTCGCCGCGCAGCTCCGACACGACCATGCGGACGCGCGAACCGCGGGGGCCGACGCACGCGCCGACCGGATCGACGCCCTGCGCGTGCGACTCGACCGCGATCTTCGAGCGATAGCCCGGCTCGCGGGCGACACCGCGGATCTCGACGAGACCGTCCGCGATCTCCGGCACTTCGAGCTCGAACAGCGTCTTGATCAGCTCCGGATCGCGCCGCGAGAGGATGACCTGCGGGCCTTTCGTCCCGGACCGCACCTCGGTGATGACCGCCTTGATCCGCGACCCCTGCTCGTAGCGCTCGCCGTCGACCTGCTCGGAGCGCGGCAGCAGCGCCTCGACCTTGCCGAGGTCGACGAGGACGTTGTTGCGGTCACCGGCCTGTTGAACGATGCCGGTCACGACCTCGGTCACGCGGTCGATGTACTCGTCGTACATCATCCGTCGCTCCTCTTCGCGAATCCGCTGCAAAATGACCTGTTTCGCGGTCTGCGCGGCGATGCGGCCGAAGCCCTCCGGCGTCACGTCCTCGCGCTTCACGTCCTCGTCCGGGACGTCGGACCAGTCGATGTCGAGATCGTCGTCGGAGATGAGCGTGTGCTGGCGCTCGCCGGTCTCCTCCTCGAGTTTCTCGAGCTCCTCGAGCTTACGTTCGCGGGCCTCGTCGAGCAGGCGCTCCTCGATGTCGGCCGGCAGCTCGACCGAGAAGACGCGGAAGTCGCCGGTGTCGTCGTCCATCTCGACGGTCGCATGACGCGACGCGCCCGGCGTCTTCTTGTAGGCAGCGAGGAGCGCGTCCTCGAGCGCGGAGACGAGCGCGCCCTCGTCGATTCCCTTGTCGCGCTCGATCTCGCGGACGGCCTCGATGATTTCCTGGCTCATGTCACGCTCCCTCGTCAATCAGATTTGCTCGCACTATCTCCTGGTACGGAATCTCGATCTCGGCGCCGTCGGAGGCGGCGACCTTCACGCTCTGATCGCCGGCGGAAACCACTTCCCCGCGCAGCTTTCGACCGGCCGTGCGGAACCGGACCCGGCGGCCCAGTGCTGCCTCGAAGTGCTCTTGTCGGCGCAAAGGACGGTCCAGACCCGGTGAGGACACCTCGATGCTGTACTCGCGTAGGTAGTCGCGCAGAACGCCGGTGACTCGCTCGCACAGGGCGTGGTCGACGCCGTCGGCCTGGTCGACGTAGACGCGGAAGCGCGACGGCGTCAGAAGCTCCACCGCGAGGACGTCCACGCCCGGGAGGTCCTGCTTGACCTGCGATGCGATCTCGTTCTGCAGCTGGCGTTCCTTCTCGAGTGTCGTCGGCATGAGCGTCGTCCCTGTCATAAAAAATGGGCCCGCAGGCCCATTTCTCCGATCCGGTGAAATGTGGTGCGGCGAGTGTAGCAGCGAGACTTCCTCAGGCGTCCGCCGCAAGGTGGCCGTCGACCCGAACCAGCCGCCCGGCTTCGGCGAGCTCGTCGACCAGGACGTCGTCCCAGTACCAGCGCCAGGAGAACCACCGCGCGGGCTCGCCCTGGGGCACGACGACGGCGGCGCGGACGCCCGCGCAGAAGAGGTCGCCGAGCGCCTGCCGCAGGTCGCTCGTTCCGCTCGGCCCGAGGTAGGCCTGGTCCCAGCGGGCAAGGAGGCTCGTGTGGCGGTGCGGCTCCTCGTAGACGACGGAGCGCGCGACGACCGCGCCGCGGCACTCGAGCGGCGAGCGCAGGCTTTTGAGCTCCTTCGGTGTGAGGGTCAGCTCCGTCTGGAGGTCCTCGAGCTCGGACGGGCCGGCGTCGGCGAGGTGGCGCAGCAGCCGCGCCCAACCCTCCTCCGCCGCCTCCATCCGCTCGAGTTCGGCGCGGCAGATCGGGTCGAGAAGGGCCGCGGTCTTCTCCGTCACAAGGAGGCTCTTGCCGCGGTGGATCGGAAGCGTGAGGTGGCCGCGCACGCCGAGCTGCCCGAACCACGGGAACTTCGTCGCCGGCCACTGCCCGAAGCCGGGGCTCTCGCGCGCGTACGGCTCCTCGTGACACGCCTCGAACAGGCTCGGCAGCGCGCAGTCGCCGGTGCGCGTGAGAAGGCCGCGGTCATTGAGGAACTCCTCCGCCGCGTCGAGCGTCTCGAGCGCGCGGTCCGGCGTGAGCCGGCACTCGTATGCGCGCCGCTCCTCGAGCTCCGCGAGCGCCGTCATCCGTCGAGCACGATGGTCACCGGCCCGTCGTTGACGAGCTCGACCTCCATCTTCGCGCCGAAGACGCCCGTTTCCACCGGAACGCCGAACGTGCGCAGCTCGGAGCAGAACCGCTCGTAGGGCCTCTCCGCCTGCTCGGGCGGCGCAGCCTCGGCGAAGCTCGGCCGGTTGCCCTTCGCGGTGTCCGCGATCAGCGTGAACTGCGAGACGACGAGCACGGAACCGGCGACGTCCTCGACCGAGCGGTCAAATCGTCCCTCGTCGTCCGGGAAGATCCGCAGCCGCGCGACCTTGCCCGCGAGCCGCCCCGCCTGCCCCTCCCCGTCCCCACGGGCGACCCCGAGGAGGACGCAGAGGCCGCGGCCGATCTCGCCGCCCGGTGTGACCCGGGCGCGCGCGACGCGCTGCACCACGGCTCGCATGCGGAGGAAGCTAGTCGAGCTCGCGGATGCGCGCGCGGTACTGGTCCGATTCCGGCCGCAGCGAGCTCGCGAGCTTGTAGTGCGCGTTCGCCTCGAGGTCGCGTCCTTGCTTCTCGAGGCTGCGCCCAAGCGCGTAGTGCGCGTAGTCGTTGTCCGGCGAGAGCTCCAGCACCTTGCGGAACTCTTCTTCGGCCTCGTTCCAGCGCCGGATCCGGAAGTACGCGATCCCGAGCGCTTCGCGGATCGAAGCTTTCTCCGGCTCGCGCCGCTTCGCCTTCTCGAGCGAGACGGTCGCCTGCGCGGCCATACCCGCCCGCAGATGGCGGCGGCCGCGCTGGAAGAGGCTGTACGTCGATTCGCTCATCGCTACCCGATCCCGCTACCCGCTGACCCGGTCGCCCCAACCGCCGCGGGACGCGTGAGGGAGCGGAGCGAGACGAGGCCGCGGGCGCGCTCCCGCCAGCTGAGACTCCGGCGCGCGATCTCGAGGAGGGCTTGCAGCTCGCGCTTCGCCGTGCGGGCGGCGGCCGCCGCTTCCTCGGGCGGCCCGAAGCGGGCAGCCGTCGCAGCGGCCACAAACGCGCCGGGCTGGACGGCGAACTCGCGCCGGAAGAGGTCGCCGAGCTCGCCGAGCGTGGCACTGCGCGGCGTCTCGACCCGCTGGTCGACGAGGAACGAGGTGAGCTCCTGCCGACAGGCGGCGGCGACACTGCGCGGATCACGCCGCGCGTTCCGGCTCACGCGAAAGCCGACCTTGGTCAGCGCGATCCCTCCGACCGCCGCCGCAAGGGCGGCGAGAAGAAGCAGAAGTGGCCGGCTGCGGTCATTGCCGCCGCTTCCAACACCAACGTCTGGCACCTGCGACGAGCTATGCGGGTGCCGACCATCACCGAACCCGTTGACACCTTTCAGTTTCAGCTCAGCCGGCGATGTATTGTCGGCGGCCGCTGTCCCCCCTGCCGCAGACGGGGTCGATCCGCCGGCTCCTCTCCTGCCCGGCGCAGGCACGCCGGCCTGCGTCTGGCGCGGCGCGGCCCCGGGAGCGGCCGGAGTCGGGTCGAACGGCAGCCAGCCGTAACCCTTGAACCAGACCTCGACCCATGCATGGGCCTCGCGGTCGCTGACGTTCCAGATGCGCTGCTTCGAATCGTAGGTTCCCCCGGCGAATCCGACCGCGACCCGCGCGGGAATGCCGAGATAGCGGAGCATCAGCGCCATCGCACCGGCGAAGTACTGGCAGTAGCCGGCGTGCGTCCGGGTGACGAACCCGACGAGCGGCGGCCCGACCACGGGCGGGTGGTTCGAGTAGCGGAACGTCCCAGAGGAGACGAACCACTGCTCGAGCTGCTCGACCGCGTCGTACGGAGTGCGAGCGCCGCCGGCCTTCTGCTCCGCCAGGCGCGCCAGCGGGAGGTACTCGTCGAGGTCGCGCTCCTGAGCCACGAACGCGAGGACCTGGGCGGCCCGGTTCGGCGCCCCGAAGGGAGGCGCCGCCACACCGTCGCCGATGTCCAGCAAGCCTTCGTTCGTGAGCTCGGAGGGGTACTCCGGCGGCGACCGGCGCAACGCGACCGCCGTGGGCCTCCGCGTGTAGCTCCAGGCCGTGTAGCGGAAGCCCTGCGGGAGGTTCTGGTTCAGGGCGGCAAAGCCGGGCCCGAATCGCACGAGGGGGGCCCCGCCGGAGGCCTCGAATCGCATCGGGATACTGCCGCCCACAAGATGCGCGTCGGCGAGAGCGAGCACGGTCACGACCTCGGGTGTCTGGTTCTTCCGACGCCTGGCGGCCGGAGGCTCCAGCGAGTCGCCCGGGCGAGGCGTGCCGATCGCCCACGCATTGCCCTTGAAGTCGTCGAGCACCGTCGCGCGCAGGTACGTGGGCGGTTTGGCCGACTGCACTTCGAGGACATTCGTGGGATGCCCGCTGAACTTGAGGCCACCGTACTGCGCGTTCCACACGAAGCCCACGTCCGTCGGCCCACTTGCCACGTGCGCCAGGTTCCACGTCTGCCAGTGCACAAGCCCGTGGCGCGCCGCCGTCGCCGAGCCGACCACGACGGCAGCCACCGCAACGACCAAGGCGGCCGGAAGTGCCAGAGCCGGCACGCGCCGGGAGCCGAGGCCGGCGAACAGGACGAGTGCGGCGCCGAGGATCGCGGCGCCCATCGCAACGCCGCGTGACGGTCCGAGGAGCGTCGCCGGCCACCCGGCTCCGAGGAGGAGCACGAGCGCGGCCGGCACCGGTCTCCGGGCCGCCACGAGCAGCGTCACGCCGAGCGCGAAGACGAAGATGCCCGCCAGCACGAGCTCGTTCATCGCCGCGTGCACACGGGCGTCGAACGGGAGGTGAGTGCCGTAGAAGTCGCTGAAGCCGTTTCCGAACCGCGTCCCGAGGGCCGAGAGCGCACTCGAGAGACCGAAGGCAGAGCCGGGCCGATCGAGCCGCCACGGAACGAGGTCGACTCCCACCGCGACCCGTGCCGCGGCGACCGTCGCGACGACGGCAGCGGCGCAGCGCCACCAGCGGCGACGAGGGACGGCGGCGGCGAGAGCGAGCAGGAGGAGCGCGAGGACGCGCCATAGCGATCCGACCGGCTGCTCGAGGCGCAGCCACGCCACCGCGACCACAACTAGCGCCGGGGCGCTGACGGCGACCGTCCGCCCCACGCTACGCACGCGCCGCCTCCGGCTCGCTCGCACCGCCCAGCACGGCGGCGAGATCGTCTCCGTGACGCACGACGACGATCGGCACGCCCGCCGCCTGGAGCCGCAGGAGCTCGGGGACCGGCCTGTGCGGGCGTTCGACGAAGCTCTCTGCCTCGACGTGGACGAGTGCGACGGGCCGGCGCGTGAGGGCGCGCTCGAGCAGCCGGTCGACAAGCGCCCGCTCGACCCGGGAGGTGACGACCACGAGCTCGAGCGAGCGCGAGGCAGGGGCGTCCGCCGACCGGAGCAGCGTTGCCACCGGACTCCTCGCGTCGGGCTCCGCCGCGGCGAGGAGCTCCAGCGCCCGCTGCCACTCCGGCCCGTCCGAGGAGACGGCCTGCATCTCCCCCTGCGCGGTGTTCAGGGCGAGCATGCAGCGGCGGCCGCGCCGGACCTGAGCGAGGAGAATCGAGCCGGCGACCCGCACCGCGGCGTCGAACGACGAGTCCGGCGGCGAGCCGGTCACCGACGCAGGGTCTCCGTCCAGCAGAACAGCGACCTCGTCGCGCGGCGAGTCCTCAAGCTCTTTCACCATCAGCGACCCGCGCCGGGCGGTCGACGGCCAGTGGACGCGGCGCAGCGACTCTCCCTGTTGGTAGTCGCGGACGCTGTGGAGGTCGAAGCCGATCGGCCGCCGGAGCAGGAGCTGCCGGCCGTGCTCGGGGCCGGCGCCGCCGTCGAAGAAAATGCGGTCGAGGTCCACGAGGCGCGGATAGACGACGAGCGCCTGCTGCTCCTCGAGCGCCTGGTCGGCGGCGGCGAGCCCGAACGGGTCGGTGATCGACAGGCGGACTGCCTCGAAGCGGTGGCGTCCTCGCGGCACGCCGGTGAGGCGGTAGGACCCCCAGTGGCGACCCCGGCCGTCCGGTCGCAGCTCGACCTCCCGCTCGCCGAGGCGCCCGACGCGCTCATGCGCGACGACGCTCGGAAGCGGCACTCCGGGCTCCCGTTCGAGGATGAGCTCGATCCTCACGTCGTCCCGCTCGACCAGGTCTTCGTTCCGCCAAAGTGCGCTGTCCTGCCGCCAACGCCGGGTCACGTGCGGCTGGCGCAGCGTGATTCGGACCCAGGCGACCGCCAGCGGCACGGCGATGACGAGCCCCGCCGCGACCGGGTAGAGCGCGGGCGAGCCGAAGACGATGGCGACGATCCAGCAGAGGACGCCGAGTGCGAGTACCCCTCGACCCCGGGCGGTCATCAGACCGGAACCGGAGTGTGTGCGAGTGCGTCGACGACGAGCTCCGCCGGGCCGAGGCCGGCCGAGCGGGCTTCCGGCGCGAGGATCAGCCGATGCGCCAGCACCGGCACCGCGACCGCCTTCACGTCGTCGGGGGTGACGAAGTCGCGATCCTCGGAGAGCGCGCGCGCCTTGGCCACGCGCAGCAGCGCGATGCCGGCGCGCGGGCTCGCGCCGAGGTAGAGACGCTGGTCGCCGCGGGTCTGCCGGAGGAGCGTCACGACGTAGCGTCCAAGGCTCTCCTCGACGAAGACGCCCCGAGCGGCTCCGACGAGCCGGAGCACGTCCAACGCGTCGGCGACTGCGGGAAGCGAGGCGAGCGGAGGCCCACCGGCGCCCACGGCGCCGGGGTCTATCTGCCGGGTGGCGCCGCCTTTGCCGGCGACGCTTCCAGCACCCCAGCTGGTCTGCTCGTCGAGCATCCGCGCCTCCTCGGCGAGCGGCGGGTAACCGAGCGACACCCTCATCGTGAAGCGGTCGAGCTGCGCTTCCGGCAGCGGATACGTCCCTTCGTACTCGATCGGGTTCTGCGTCGCCATGACCATGAATGGCGGCTCGAGCGGGTACGTGACCCCGTCGACCGACACCTGCCGCTCCTCCATGCACTCGAGCAATGCCGCCTGGGTCTTCGGCGAGGCGCGATTCACCTCGTCCACGAGAAGGAGGTTCGCGAACACGGGTCCGGGCCGGAACTCGAACTCGTTCTGCTGCTGGTTGAAGACGTTGACGCCGGTCACGTCCGACGGCAGGAGGTCGGGCGTGAACTGCAGGCGGGAGAAGTGGCAGTCGAGCGAGCGGGCGAGCGCCTTGGCGAGCATCGTCTTGCCGACGCCCGGGAAGTCCTCGATGATCGCGTGCCCCTCCGCGACGAGGCAGAGGACGATGAGGCGCAACGTCTCGTCGGGCGCATGCACGACCCGGCCGAGGTTGTCGGCAATCGTCTTGATCAGCCCGTTCGGGACCGGTTCGACGGCGCGCTCAGCCATTTCGGATCAGGGTCTCCACCTCGTCGAGGATCGCTGTTGCGATCTCCTCCTTGGGTGCTTTCGCAACCGTCCGCTCTCCGGATCCCCCGATGAGAGTCACCTCGTTGCCGGACGCGTCGAAGCCGATGTCCGGGCGCGAGACGTCGTTGAAGACGAAGAGGTCTGCGCCCTTGCGTGCCAGCTTCTGCCGCGCGCGCTCGAGACCCGCCTCTCCGGTCTCGGCGGCGAAGCCGACGAGGAGCTGGCCCTCGCGTCGGCGCTCGCCCAGCGCCGAGAGCACATCGATCGTCGGCTCGAGCTCGAGCGTCCAGGTCGCGGTGTCCTTCGGGCGCTTGGCCGCGAGCGCTTCGGCCGGCCGATAGTCGGCCACCGCTGCGGCCATGACGACGATGTCGGCCTCCGCCGCGTGGGCAAGCGCTTCTCGCTCGAGGTCGGCGGCGGTCGGCGTCTCGACGAGCGTCACTCCGACGGGAGCCGGCACCGCGAGGTTCGCGGCGAGCAGCGTCACCTCGGCGCCACGACGGCGCGCCTCCGCCGCGAGCGCGACGCCCATCCGCCCCGACGAGCGGTTGCCGACGAAGCGGACCGCGTCGAGCGGCTCGCGCGTGCCGCCGGCCGAAACGAGCACTGTCTTTCCTTGTAACAGACTGTTACTTGCGAAGAGGAGCGAGGTCGCCGCGCGGACGATCTCGTCCGGCTCGGCCATCCGCCCCACGCCGAGCTCTCCCTCCGCCGTCTCGCCCTCGTCAGGCCCGACGAGGACGACGCCCCGCGCGCGCAGCGTCTCGGCGTTCGCCCGGGTCGCGGGATGCGACCACATCCGCGGGTTCATCGCCGGGGCGACGAGCACCGGCCCGCGGTGCGCGAGCGCCCCCTCGGTGAGGACGTTGTCGGCGAGGCCCTGCGCGAGCTTGGCCAGCGTGTTCGCCGTGCACGGCGCCACGACGAGCAGGTCGGCGCGCGTGAGGTGGAGATAGACATCGTCTCCGGGCGGGCGCCGCGTGAGTGCGCGAAAGGTCTCGGCGGTGACGAAGCGCTCGGCGCCGGGCGTCACGAGAGGAACGACGTCGTGGCCCTCCTTGACCAGCAGCCGGCACAGCTCGCACGCCTTGTAGGCGGCGATGCCGCCGGTCACCCCAAGGAGGACGCGGGACATGCCCGCATGATGCCTACTCAGAGGCTCTTACTTGGCGTAATCGTACTTCAGCATGCCCTCGCAAACTTCCTCGAGGGCCATGGTGAGGTAGTTCTTCGACCGGCTTTCGACGAGCGGAGGCAGGTTGTCGCCAAAGGTGCCCTCGCCGAGCTGGTGGTGGTAGTTGTTGATCTGCCGGGCGCGCTTCGCCGCCACGATCACGAGCGCGTAGCGCGAGTCCACGTTCTCCAGCAGGTCGTCGACGCGGGGTTCGATCATCGCCGCGGCATGGTAGCCGTCGCGCCGAGGAGGCCGCGGACCAAGGTCGTCAGCTCACTGACGGCCCGCTCGAGGTCGTCGTTCTCGATCACGTGATCGAACGCCCCGGCCTGCTCGAGCTGCTTGCGGGCGAGCTCGATCCGCTCGTGGATCTCGCCCGAGCTCTCTGTTGCCCGTTCGCGCAGGCGGCGCTCCAGCTCGTCCACCCGGGCGGAGATAAAAATCGTCACCGCGCCCGGGACTCCGTGCTTGACGCGGAGCGCACCCTCGGTCTCGAGCTCCAGCAGCGGCACGTGGCCATTCGCCGCGATCCGGTCGAGCTCGGAGCGCAGCGTGCCGTAGCGGTGGCCGGAGACGAACTCAACGTGCTCGAGGAACTCGCCGCGCGCAACGCGCGCGACGAAGTCGTCGTCCGAGAGGAACCGGTACTCGCGGCCGTCCTCCTCCCCGCGCCGCTGGTCGCGCGTCGTGGCCGAGACGGTCACCTCGATCCCGGGCACGCGCTCGACGAGCTCGCGGATCAGCGTTCCCTTGCCGGCGCCCGACGGGCCCGTGACCACGAGCACCGCAGGCATCCGACCCACCTCCACTACCGGCTGTTGAAGAGGCCGATCAGCTCGGCGCGCTGCCGGTCGGACAGCCCGCCCACGGTCTTCGACTGGCTGATCCGGCACGTGTTGAGGAAGCGCGCGGCCTTCACGCGCCCGAACTTCGGCACCGCCATCAGGATGTCGACGACCTTCGCCGTCGAGACGTACTCCGGCGGGTTACCGAGGATCTGCTCGATCCGGACCTTGCCGTCCTTGAGGTCCTTCTTGAGCTTCGCACGCTTGACGCGGACGTCGTTTGCTCTCTTGAGGGCGTCCATCCGCTGGTCGAGGGAGCGAAGCGGCGCGTGCGCCTGGGTCTTGGTCGGGGACACGGAGCGCCGATCTTACCAATGTGCCCGCGCGCTTCAAGCGGGGACTTTTCGCCCGGTTTCCGGGCTTTTTGCCAGGGTCCTCGCGTCTTCCGGTGTGGCAACACCGGCGTCGGCGCAGGCGGCGGCGAGCTCGGCGCGCACACGTGCGGGGGCGCCGGGATCCCCGAAGAGAACCGTTCCGAGCGCAACGTCGTCTGCGCCGCAGGCCGCGAACTCGAGGGCATCGCGGCCGGATTCGATCCCGCCCATCCCGACGATCGGCAGGCCGGTGGCCGCGCGGCAGACGCTCACGGCGTGCAGGGCGACCGGCTTGAGCGCCGGGCCCGAGAGGCCGCCGCTGCCGCGCGCAAGCGCCGGGCGCAGGTGCTTGTCGAGGGCTGTAGCGCGGAGCGTGTTGATGAGCGAGAGCCCGTCCGCGCCCGCCGTGGCGACCGCCCGCGCGACCTCCGCGACGTCGGGGTGCGCGGCGGAGAGCTTCGCGTAGAGCGGCAGGCCCGTCGAAGCGCGGCAGGCGGCGACGATCTCCGCCGCCGAGTCGGCCGCCTCGTCGACATTCGGGCAGGAGAGGTTGAGCTCGATCGCCTCGACGTCGCTCAGCCGCGAGCACGTCTCGGCGAAGTCGTCGGCGCAGAAGCCACCGACGCTGACCCAGAGCGGGAATCCGAGCTCGTGCAGCCTCGGCAGATGGTCGGCGAGGAAGCGCTCGCGGCCCGGGTTCGCGAGGCCGATCGCATTGAGCATCCCGTGTGCCGTCTCCGCGATCCGCGGCGGCGCGCTTCCTTCGCGCGGCAGCGGCGTGACCGTCTTGGTGACGAACGCGTCGAGCTGCCGCGCCACCTCGGGCGCCGCGAGAGCGTCGAGGCAGCCGCTCGCGTTGAGGATCCTCACGCGACCGCCTCCACGTGCGTGTGGACGCGCGCGGCGTCGAGCACCGGCCCCTCCAGGCAGAGCCGCTGGAGGGCTCCGTCGATCTCGACAACGCAGCCGTAGCAGGCGCCGTAGCCGCAGGCCATCGGCGCCTCCCACGCCAGCTGCGCCGTGGGGCACAGACCGGCGACCGCGTGGAGCATCGGCTCCGGGCCGCAGGCGAAGACGTCGCAGTCCGGTTCGATGAGCTCCGTGACGAGGACGGGGTCTATCACGACCTCGGCGCTCGGCAGAAGAGCGGCGGCCTCCGCGTATTCGGCGCTGCGGAAGCCGAGGACCACGGGCGGGTCGCCGCCGAGCTGCTCGGCGAGGTACGGCAGCGGCGCGCTCCCGATCCCGCCGCCGACGAGGAGCGGCCGCTCGACGTCGAGCCGGTAGCCGCGCCCCAGCGGTCCGAGGACGCCGATCTCGTCGCCGGCCCGGAGCCGGCAGAGCGCCTCCGTCCCGGGCCCGACCGGGTCGACGAGAAAGACCAGCTCGCCGGGCGGCGCGAGGCAGAGCGAGAACGGCCGCGGCAGCAGACGCCCGGGAGCTTCGAGCATGAAGAACTGCCCCGGCACGCCGGGCTCGAGGGCGCCGCGCTCGAGCCGCAGTAGCGTGTACGGCCCGACTCGCTCGGAGCCGGTGACGCTATGCCTGCTGGGCGAGTCCGAGCTCTGCATCGATCCGTTCCTGGAGCGAGACGGCCGGCTCCGCGCGCGCGGTCGCGATCGCGTGGACGGCGGCGGCCGCGCCCGACAGCGTCGTGATGCACGGCACGCGCCGCGCGAGCGCCGCCTCGCGGATCGCGTAGCCGTCCGAGCGCGCGTTGCGCCCCTCAGGCGTATTGATCACGAGATCGCAGCGGCCGCGGCGGATCAGGTCGACGACCGTCGGCTCGCCGTCCGTCGCCTCGCTCAGCTTCCGCACCGACTCGACCTCGATTCCCGCGGCCGCGAGCGTGGCGGCCGTCCCCTCGGTCGCGTAGAGCTCGAAGCCGAGGCCGACGAGCGTCGCGGCGATCGGCACCGCCTGCTGGTGGTCGGGCTCGCGGATGGAGATGAAGACGGAACCCGTCCGCGGCAGCCTGCGGCCCGCCGCGCGCTCGGCCTTGTCGAGCGCGGTCGAGAGATCGGCGGCGCTCGCCATCACCTCTCCGGTGGAGCGCATCTCCGGGCCGAGAACCGGATCGCTGCCGGGGAAGCGCGCGAACGGCAGCACCGCGGCCTTGACGCTCCACTGCCGCGGCGGCCGCTCGGGCGGCAACCCGAGCTCCGAGATCGTCGCCCCGAGCGCCAGGCGGCAAGCGGCCTTGACCAGCTCCACCCCGGTCGCCTTGCTGACGAACGGCACCGTCCGCGAGGCACGCGGGTTCGCCTCGATGACGTAGACCTCGCCGTCACCCGTGACCGCGAGCTGGACGTTGAGCAGCCCGACGGCGCCGAGTGCCCGCCCGAGGATCCGCACGATGCGCGCGATCTCCTGTGTCTGCGCGAACGAGAGGCTCGGCGCGGGAAGGACGCACGCCGAGTCACCCGAATGGACGCCTGCCTCCTCGACGTGCTGCATGACCGCCGCGATGTACGTGTCCACGCCGTCACACAGCGCGTCGACGTCCACCTCGACGGCGTGCTCGACGAAGCGGTCGACCAGGATCCGCTCGAACGGCGGCATCTCTCGCACTTCGGCTGCCGTGTAACAGACGCGCATCGCGCGGCCGCCGAGGACGTACGAAGGCCGGACGAGCACGGGGTAGCCGATCCCCTCGGCGATCTCGACGGCCTCGTCGGGCGACGCGGCGATGCCCCACTCCGGCGAGCGGAGCCCGTGGGCCTCGAGGAGCCCGGCGAAGCGCTCGCGGTCCTCGGCGAGGTCGACGGCGTCGAACGGCGTGCCGAGAATCCGGTAGCCGGCATCCTCGATCGCGCGCGCGAGCTTGAGCGGCGTCTGGCCGCCGAACTGGATCACGACGCCGTCGGGGCTCTCCCGCTCGCAGATCGCGAGGACCGACTCGGTGTCGAGCGGCTCGAAGTAGAGCCGGTCGGACGTGTCGTAGTCGGTCGAGACGGTCTCGGGATTGCAGTTGACCATCACCGCTTCGTAGCCGAGCTCGCGGTATGTGGTGACGGCGTGGACGCAGCAGTAGTCGAACTCGATCCCCTGACCGATCCGGTTCGGGCCCGAGCCGAGGATGACCACACGCGGTCGGTCGCCGGTGGGCGCCGCCTCGTCCGTCTCGCCCCAGGTCGAGTAGTAGTAGTTCGAGGCCGCCTCGACCTCGCCCGCGCACGAGTCGACGCGCCGGTACGCGGGACGGATGCCGGCGTCGTGCCGCTTCTGCCGCACCGAGGTCTCGCTCGTGCCGGCGGCTGCGGCGATCTCGGCGTCGGAGAGGCCGAGCCGCTTCAACCGGAGCCAGTCGCTCGCGACGAGCGACTCGACGTCGCCGAGGTCCTCGAGCGCCCGGCGAATCAGCGCGAACTCGCGCTGGAAGAACGGATGCACGTCTTCCGGCACGTCCGCGAGCAGCTGCCACGGGGTCGCGGCGCCCGCGTCGAGCTCGCGGGAGCGGTACGCCTTGAGGAATGCCTCGGCGAAGGTGCGTCCGATGCCCATCGTCTCGCCGACCGACTTCATCTGCGTGCCGAGCGTCCGATCGGCACCCGGGAACTTCTCGAAGGCGAAGCGCGGGAACTTGACAACGACGTAGTCCAGCGTCGGCTCGAAGCTGGCGGGCGTCGTCCCAGTTAGGTCGTTCGGGATCTCGTCGAGCGTGTAGCCAACCGCGAGGCGCGCCGCGACCTTCGCGATCGGATAGCCGGTCGCCTTCGAGGCGAGCGCGGAGGAGCGCGAGACGCGTGGGTTCATCTCGATCACGCGCACGTCGCCGGTCTCGCGGCTGCGGGCGAACTGGATGTTCGAGCCGCCGGTGTCAACGCCCACCGAGCGGATCACCGCCGCGGCGGCGTCGCGCAGCTCCTGATAGGCCTCGTCAGGCAGCGTCATCTGCGGCGCGACCGTGACCGAGTCGCCGGTGTGGACGCCCATCGGGTCGAGGTTCTCGATCGAGCAGACGATGACGACGTTGTCGAGCCGGTCGCGCACGACCTCGAGTTCGAACTCGTCCCAGCCGCGCACCGACTCTTCGACCAGCACCTGGCCGATCGGGGACTCGGAGAGGCCGCGCTCGACCTGGCGGTACAGCTCCTCCTCCGTGTAGGCGAACCCGCCGCCGTGGCCGCCGAGCGTGAAGGCGGGCCGCACGACGGCCGGCACCATCAGCCCGTCGAGGTCGTCGAGCGAGGTGACGATCGCCGAGGCCGGCACCTTGAGCCCGCACGACTCGACAGCCTCCTTGAACTTGAGCCTGTCCTCGGCCCGCTCGATCGCCTCGAGGCGCGCGCCGATCAGCTCGATCCCGAGCTCGTCGAGCACGCCGTGGTGCGCGAGCTCCCGCGCGAGGTTGAGCGCCGTCTGCCCGCCCATCGTCGGCAGGAGTGCGTCCGGGCGCTCGAGCCGCAACACGTCGGCCACCGACTCCACGTCGAGCGGCTCGAGGTAGGTGCGGTCGGCAAAGCCGGGGTCGGTCATGATCGTCGCCGGGTTCGAGTTGACGACGATCGTGCGGAACCCGTCCTCCCGCAGCACCTTGAGCGCCTGGCAGCCCGCGTAGTCGAACTCGGCCGCCTGGCCGATCACGATCGGGCCGGAGCCGATGATGCAGATCGACTCGAGGTCGTTACGCCGTGGCACCGGACACCTCCTCGACCCAGGCCTCGAGCAGCGGCCACGCGTCGTGCGGCCCCGGACCCGCCTCGGGATGGAACTGGAGCGAGCGGGCGCGCAGGTCGGTCAGGTCGAGCCCCTCGACCGTGCCGTCGTAGAGCGAGACGTGCGACACCTCCGCCGCCTCACTCGCCGCGACGGCGAAGCCGTGGTTCTGGCTCGTCACCAGCACCCGGCCCGAGAGCCGCTCGTGCACCGGATGGTTGGCGCCGCGGTGGCCGAACGAGAGCTTGTACGTCTCGTGGCCGGTCGCGCGCGCAATCAGCTGGTGGCCGAGGCAGATGCCGAGCACGTGGGTGCGCCCGAGCAGCTGTCGCACGATCTCGGTCTCCGCGGCGAGCGGCTGGGGGTCGCCGGGCCCGGGTGAGAGGAGGACGCCGTCGTAGCCCGCGAGCTCGTCGGCGTCGGTGTCGTGCGGGTGGACGGTCACCGCCGCGCCCGCCTTGGCGAGCCGTCGCAGCACCGAGTTCTTGACGCCGTAGTCCACGACGCCGATCCGAACCCGGCCCTCCTCGGCGTACACGTACGGCTCGTCCGTCGAGACGTCCTCGACGAGCGCGCGCCCGAGCATCGACGGCTGCCGCGCCGCAAGCTCGATCGCTTCCTCGACCGGCAGATCCGACGCCACGGCGATGCCGGGCGCGGCTCCGGCCTCGCGGAGATGGAGCACGAGGCTTCGGGTGTCGATCCCCGTGAGCGCCACGATGCCGTGCTCGCGCAGCCAGTCAAGCCACTCCGGTCCGCGCGCCTCGCGCATGAGCACGGCCCGCGCATGCGTCCGGGCCGATTCACTCCGCTCCTCGGCGACCCCGTAGTTGCCGATCATCGGCGCGGTGAAGCAGATGAGCTGGTCCTCGAAGCTCGGATCAGTGACCGCCTCCTGATAGCCGGACATGCCGGTCGTGAAGACGGCCTCGCCGAGCGCACTGCCCTCGGCGCCGACCGACTCGCCGTGCCACACCGTCCCATCCGCCAAGGCGAGGTAGCTCATTCGAACGCCACCGCCCCTCCGGTGAGCGTCATTCGCACGGCTCCCTTCAGCCTCGACCCGAGGAGCCACGAGTTTCCAGACCGCGAGCGGAAGGGCTGCTCGCCGACCGTCCACTCGCGCCCGAGGTCGAGCAGGACGAGGTTCGCGCGCGCGCCGGCCGCGACCCGGGGCCTGTCGAGGCCGAAGATCCGCGCCGGCCCGGCAGACATCCGTTCGAGCAGCGTCTCGAGCGGCAGCAGGCCCGGCTCGACGAGGTGGCTATAGAGAGCCGCGAACGCCGTCTCGAGCCCGGTGACGCCGAATGGAGCCGCCTCGAACGGCACCTCCTTCTCGTGCGCGGCGTGCGGTGCGTGGTCGGTCGCGATCGCCTCGATCGTGCCGTCCCGCACGGCCTCGAGCAGCGCGACCCGGTCCTGCTCGGCGCGCAGCGGGGGGTTCATCTTCACGTTCGGGTCGAGCGAGCGCACCGCGTCGTCCGTCAGGACGAGGTGGTGCGGCGTCGCCTCGCCGCTCGCCGCGACGCCCGCGCCCCGTGCGCGGCGGAGCGCGTCGACCGACTCGGCCGCGGAGAGGTGGAGGACGTGAACGCGCCCGCGCTCGTAGCCGGCGAGCGCGAGGTCGCGTTCGACGGCTACGGACTCGGCGACCGATGGGTAGCCGACGAAGCCGAGCTCGGCCGCGACGCGGCCCTCGTGGACGTGGCCGCCGTGTGAGAGCGTCGGCTCCTCGCAGTGAAGCGCGAGTGGCCGGTCGGTGCTGGAGGCGTACTGCAGCGCGCGGCGCATCAGGCCGGCGGAGGCGACCGGCATGCCGTCGTCGGAGAAGGCGACCGCTCCGGTGTCGGCGAGCTCGCCCATCTCGGTCAGCTCCTCCCCACGCTGCCCGCGCGTGATCGCGGCGAGGAAGCCGACAGGCACCTCGGCCTCGCGGCGCGCCGCCTCGACGAGCGCGCCGAGCGTCGCCGCGGAGTCGACGACCGGATCGGTGTTCGGCATCGCGAGGATCGCGCAGTAGCCGCCGGCCGCCGCGGCGGCCGTGCCGCTCGCGACCGTCTCCTCGTCCTCACGGCCGGGCGTGCGCAGGTGGACGTGCGGGTCGACGAAGGCCGGCGCAAGCACGAGCCCGTCCGCCTCGACGACCCGATGCTCGTTTGCGTCGACCTGCTCCGCGACCTCGGCGATCGTGCCGCAGTCGATCCGCACCTCGAGCCGCGCGTCGATCCCTTCGGCGGGATCGAGCACGCGGGCGCCGCGGATGACGAGATCGGCGTCCGGAAGCTCCTTCTGCCAGAGCATCACCTAAGCCACCTCCGCGGCTGCGAGTGCCTGCACGCCGACCGGGCCGCCGGTGAGCACGTCGTAGAGGACGGCCATCCGCACGACAAGGCCCGAGCGGACCTGCCTCACGATCAGCGAGTCGGGCGAGTCGGCGACGCTCGAATCGATCTCGACGCCGCGGTTCATCGGCCCGGGGTGCATGACCTTCTGCCCCGGCCGCAGTCGCTCGGGCGTGATGCCCCAACGGGCCGTGTACTCGCGGAGGCTCGGGACGAAGTTCGCGCCCGGCTCCATCCGCTCGTTCTGCATCCGGAGGACGTAGACGGCGTCCGCGTCGCGGATCGCCTCGATGTCGGTGGTCACCTCGGCCGGCAGCTCGCGCGGCAGCAGCGCGGGCGGGCCGACGAGCGTTGCCCGGACGCCCACCAGCGCGAGTGCCTGCAGCAGCGAGCGCGCCACGCGCGAGTGGAGCACGTCGCCGACGATCGCGACGTGGAGCCCGTCGAGCCGGCCGAACTCCTCCCGCAGCGTGTAGAGGTCGAGCAGGGCCTGCGTCGGATGCTGGTGCTTGCCGTCGCCGGCGTTGACGACGTGAGCATCCGTGACGCGCGCGACGAGCTGCGGCGCCCCGATCTGCGGATGACGGATCACGATCACGTCGGGGTCGTAGGCGCCGAGCGTGAGAGCCGTGTCCTTCAGCGACTCGCCCTTGTCCACCGAGGATCCCACCGACTTGACCGTGAGCGTGTCGGCCGAGAGCCGCTTTGCAGCGAGCTCGAAGGAGGACGAGGTGCGGGTCGAGGACTCGTAGAAGAGATTGACGATCAGGTGCCCCTTGAGCGTCGGCAGCTTCTTCACGTGCCGCTCGAGCGAGGTCTCGAAGGTGCGCGCGGTGCCGAGCAGGCGCTCGACGTCGTGGCGCGTGAGGTCGCCGACCGAGAGGAGGTGCCGCTTCGGCGGGTCCCCCGGCGGGCGGAGGTCATCGGTCACGAGGCGGATCATCTGCCTTCCTCCTCCGAGCTTGCGACGAGCAGGACGGCGTCGAGCTCGTCCACCTCGACGAGCTGCACCTGGATCCGCTCGCCGCGCGCCGTCGGCAGGTTCTTGCCGACGTAGTCGGGGCGGATCGGCAGCTCGCGGTGGCCCCGGTCGACGAGCACGGCGAGCTGGACTCGCGCGGGCCGGCCGTAGTCGAACAGCGCCTCGATCGCCGCGCGGATCGTGCGGCCGGTGTAGAGGACGTCGTCGACCAGGACGACCGTCCGCCCGTCGAGTGGGAAGTCGAGCTGCGTCGCGCGGACGAGTGGCTGCGCCGCGAGCGGCGCCTCGCCGCCGCGGACGGTGACGTCGTCGCGGTAGAAGGTGATGTCGACGGCGCCGAGCGCGGGTTCGACTCCTGCGCGCTCCTCGATCAGCCGGGCGAGCCGCCGCGCGAGTGGGACGCCGCGGGTCTGGATCCCCACGAGCGAGAGGTCATCCAACCCCGGGTTACCCTCGATGATCTCGTGGGCGATTCTCGAAAGGGTCTTCACGAGCCCGTCGGCGTCGAGAAGCGTTCTGCCCTGAACGGGGGCGTGCGTGTTCATCCGACTCCTTTCCGGCCTCGCTGGACCGGGTTAAAGGGGTTCGTGCTTGCCGGACAGTAGCTGCCCCGCCGGATGCCCGACGGGGCAGCCAAGGTGGACCCTTAGGCCGGTACCTCGCCCATCACGCCGGATGTCTTTCCCGACGTCACTTGCGGCGGGATCGACGCGAGCTCCGGCAGGTTCTCGCGAACCCAAGCGGCGGCTGCGTTGGTCGACTCGACGGCGGCTTCCTCCGTCTCGAAAACGGTGATGGTCGCGAGCACTCCGTCCCCGGCATCGACCGCCCAATAACCCTGGAATCCGGGCCGCTCGCTGAGCATCGGCCCGAACTGCTCGACCGCGCGCCGAACCACCTCGGTGCTGTCCTCGGCACCCTCGTACCTTCGAATGACCGTGTACATCGCATCCTCCTCAGGAAGCGGTGGGGGAAGAGACGACTCTCCTCCTCCCCGGGCCGCGCGTCAAGCGCGCCTCCCTATGCCCGCGGTCCACGCGAGAGCAACTCGAGCGCTCTCTGCTGCGCCGGATACCGCTCGTCGGCCGCGAGGACGATCGCGACGGCTTCGCCGCGGGGCAAAGCGAAGACGGCCGTCGCATAGCCGGGACCGCCGCCACCGTGGCCCACGACGACTCCGAGCGGGTGCTCTGGGTCGGCCATCACTCCGAGGCCGTAACAGGGTCGGACGAAACCAGGCGCCTCGAACCCGACCGGGACGAACGTCCGCGGATCGAGCATCTCCGCCGGCAGATCACGCCAGAAGCCGAGGAGGTCCTCAGCCCGCGCAAGGAGCGTCCGGTGCCCGACCCAGCGCGGGTCGTAGACGCCGCGGACGTCGTCGACTCCGTCGAGGAGCAGCGCGCTCGGCGCCGGGACGGCAACCGCGAGGTCATCCAGCCGGTCGGCCACCTTCGCGTCCGCGAGGCCGAGCCGCGGCAGGAAAGCGGCGAGCCCACCGTGCTGGTCGAGCAGGCGCCGCAGCAACAAGTAGCCCGTGTTCGAGTACGCCCAGCCCTGCCCGGGCTCGAATTGCGGCCCCGCCTCCGCCGTGCGGGCGAGGAATTCGTCGTCGTCCCACGCGCGTCCCGGCTGCCTCCGCACCGCGTCGTGGTACTCGGAGAGCGAGCCGTAGTCGCCTATGCCGCTCGTGTGGTCAAGAAGTCTCTGCACAGGGTCGAGCTCGACCACGCCCTCGCGCACGAGGAGGAGCACGGCTGCCGCGACCGCCGTCTTTGTGACGCTGTAGATCGGGTAGCGGGCATCCAGGTCGCCGGTGATCTCGACGTCGTCGCCGACGGCGACGAGCGTGGTGACGTTCTCCACTTCCCGCGACGCTATACCGTCTCGTTCCGTGAACGAGGAGCTGCTCGATCGCTACGCCGAGCTGATCGTCGGGTTCGGCGCGAACGTCCAGCCCGACCAGGTCGTGGCGGTCGAGGCGCCGCCTGAAGCCGCGCCGCTCGTCCACCGGATCGCTCGCCTCGCGTACGAGCGCAGCGCGCGCTACGTGGACGTCGTCTACTTCGACCCGCTCGTGAAGCGGACTCGAGTCGAGTTGGCCGCCGAGGACTCGCTCTCCTGGGTGCCGCCGTGGCTCGGCCGTCGCATACTCGATCTCGGCGAGCTCGATGCGGCGCGGATCCGTCTCACCCCGCTCGTCCCGCCGGGGCTGCTGACCGGGCTGGACTCGACGCGGGCGAGCCGCGACCGGCTCCCGAACCTGCGAGAGGTCCTCCAGACGATCGACGACCGCTCGATCGCCTGGACGATCTCGCCTTTCCCGACCGAGGCGTGGGCGCAGGTCGTCTTTCCCGAGCTCGCGCCGGCGGCTGCGGTCGAGGCGCTCTGGCGCGACCTCGAGCACGTCTGCCGTCTCGACGAGCCCGACCCGGCCGCCGCCTGGGAGCGGCGGATCACGGAGATCTGGCAGGCCGCGTCTCGCCTCGACGAGCTCGGCCTCAACGCTCTGCGGTTTGTCGGGCCCGGCACCGACCTGACCGTCGGTCTCCTGCCCAGCTCGCGCTTCGCGAGGGACGGCGGCCGCGCGACGACGCGGACCGGCGTCCAGCACATGCCCAACCTGCCGACGGAGGAGCTGTTCACGACCCCCGACCCCGAACGGACGGAGGGCGTCGTGGCCGCGACGAAGCCGCTCGACCTCGGCGGCTCGCTCGTGACCGGGCTGCGGATCCGCTTCGAGGGTGGCCGCGCCGTCGAGATCGACGCGGACTCGGAGGCGGAGGCCCTACGCGCGCGTTGCGCCACGGATGAGGGCGCCTCACGACTCGGTGAGGTGGCTCTCGTCGACGGCGACAGCCGCATCGGGCGGCTCGGCCGCACCTTCTTCAGCACGCTGCTCGACGAGAACGCGGCCAGTCACGTCGCACTCGGCGACGCCTACGCGATCCCGGTCGGAGATCCCGCAGATCTGGCCCGGATCAACGAGAGCGAGATCCACGTCGACTTCATGATCGGGTCGGACGACGTCACGGTCAGCGGCGTGACCCGCGCCGGCGACGAGCTCCCGCTGCTCGTGGGCGGGGCGTGGCAGATCTGACCGCCTTGTAGAGCTCCGGCCACTGGCGCACGTCGAGATCGCGCGCCGCGGCGTGCGGGTCGAAGCCGAGCTCATGCGCGACCCGGTGGACGAGGCCGCGCGGGAGGACACGGTCGAGAGGCGCCTTCGACTCGAAGGCGCGTCTCAGCACCGCTTCGTAGGCGCGCGCTTCTTCGCGGGGGACGAGCGGCTCGGGCCGCCGCCTCGCCCGCAGCAGCGCGGCGTCGACGCTCGGCGGCGGCGCGAAGCACGCCCGCGGCACGCGACGGACGATGCTCAGCTCGTACCACGCTCCCCAGCTGCAGCCGAGCAGCGTCGACGGCCAGACGGCGGTCCGCTTGACGGCGAGCCCCCACTCCACGATCGCGTCCAGCTGCGTCAGCGGCACGCGCGGGTCCCCGAGCAGCCGGCGCAGGATCGCGGTGCCCGCGGCGAACGGCAGGTTCGCGACGACCGCGAACGGCTCGTCGGGCAGCGGCAGCACCGTCGCGTCGCCTTCGACCACGTCGACGCGCGGATCGCCGTCGAAGCGCGTCTCGAGCTGCCGCAGTGCAGCCTGGTCGAGCTCGACCGCGCGCACGCGGGTTCCCGCGTCGGCGAGCGCGCGCGTCAGTGCGCCGTTGCCGGCACCGAGGTCGAGCACGAACGTGCCGGGCGGGAGCCCCGCGTCGCGGACCAGCTCGTCTGCGAAAGCGCGACTACGAAGAGCGTGGCGACCGCGCGGCCGCGTCTGCGATGAGACGCGCCCTGCCACGGAGGAAGGCCATCATCGTGGGCATCGGCAGCAGTCTACGGCTCCGAGATGAGGTCGTCAGGCTCGGTGAGCGCCTCGATCGCTTCCTGCGCCGTCTCGCGCTCGGCCTCGGGAACGAGGACGTTGACTGCGTCCTCTTCCCCCGACTGCTCGATCGACGAGTCGATGCCGGCATCGCGGAGGATCTCCTGCATCTCCTCCGCCTCGGCGACATCGCCAACCGTTGCGAGCTGAACCATCCCGCTCACTGCTGCTCGATCATAGGGACTGCGGCCTCCGTCCGGGGTGGTCGAGCACCGTTCTTCGTCAGTCGCGGCGCGCCGCGCTCGGGGAACGGGACCTCGATCAGGTCGAAGTCGCGAGGCACGACCGTGTCGGGAAAGACGGCGCGGGCCTCGTCGGCGAGCTCGGGGCCGAAATAGCGCGGCGAGACGTGGGTGAGCGCAAGCAGGCGTACCTGCGCGAGGCGCGCGACCTCGGCCGCCTGCGCGGCCGTCGAGTGCATCGTCTCGCGCGCACGTTCGGCCTCGTCGGCGAGGAAGCTGGCCTCGTGCACGAGAAGGTCGGCGCCGTGCGCGGCGTGGACGACGAGCGGCGACGGCGCCGTGTCGCCCGTCAGCACGAGCCTCCGCCCGGGCCGCGGCTCGCCGAGGACGTCCGCCGGGATCACGGTGCGGCCCGAGTCCACCGCCACCTCCTCCCCGGCCTGCAGCCGTCCGCGAGCCGGGCCGTCCGGGACGCCCAGCGCATCCGCCGTCGCAACGTCGAACCGCCCGGGCCGTGCGGGCTCGGCGATCAGGTACCCGAGCGCCTCGGCGCCATGCTCGACCGCGAACCCCTCGATCGTGTAGTCGCCCCGCTCGAGCGTCTCCCCCGCCTCGAGCTCGACGAGCGTGAGCGGATACGGGAGCCGCCCGAGAAACGGCTGCAGACGCTTGAACAGCTCGCGCAGGCCGCGCGGTCCGTAGACGGTGAGCGGCGTCTCGTCCCGTCCGCGCAGGGCAAATGTCTTCAGCATCCCCGGCAGGCCGAGGAAGTGGTCGGCGTGGAAGTGCGTGAGGAAGATCTCCTGCAGGTCGGGCAGCCCGATCGCCGACCGCTGCAGCTGCCGTTGGGTGCCCTCGCCGCAGTCGAAGAGGAGCCGCTCGCTGCCACGCCGGACGATCAGCGCCGCCGGCCCGCGTTGCGCGGTCGGCATCGAAGCGGCCGTGCCGAGGAAGACGACGTCGAGATCCACTCGGCGATTGTAGGATCGAGCAGTGGCCGACCCGACTGTGCTCGAGGTTTACCGCCGCGAGGTCACGCCCGAGCTGTATCGGGACATCCGGGAGCTGTACAAGGCGCACTCGATCGCCGAAGACGCCCGCGACCTCGAGGGCCTGATCTCGACTCTCACGGCCGACTGTGTCTACGAGCTCGTCCAGACCGGCCACCGCTGGGAGGGCCACGACGGTGCGCGGCGCTTCTACACCGAGTTGCTCACGTCGTTCCCGGACATCCAGTTCAACCTGACCGACATCGTGATCGGGCCGCAAGGCGTGTGCGAGGAGGCGAACGTCTCCGCGACCCAGCAGGCGCCCTGGCTCGGCGTGCCACCGGTCGAGGGCCGGCTCGAGTGGAAGGTCCTGATCTGGTTCCCGTGGGATCCCGAACAGCGGCGCTTCCGGGGCGAGAAGGTCTACACCTTCGGGTTCGAGCTACCCCAGGCGAGCTAGGGCACGAGGAGCTTCTCGCCCGGGACGATCGTCGCCGATGCGAGGTGGTTCCGCTGCTGGATCTCCCAGACGCCCTGCCGCGGGTCGCCCGAGTACGTGCGCTGTGCGACCGACCAGAGCGTGTCCCCCGGGCGCACGAGGTAGGTGCGCTTCGGCCCGGCGCCGCTCGAGCCGCGCGCCGCAAGCCCGACCATGAGTGCCAGAGCGCAAACGAGAATGAGGAGCTTCCCGAACATCTGTTCGCATGGTAGGCGAACAGATGTTCGGTGTCAAGAGACCTGGATCAGTTCCGGACTGATCGCGTCTTCCTCGACCTCGAGGACGAGCATCGTGTGCGACGGCGAGCGTCGCCGCTCGGTCGGCGAGCCCGGGTTGAGGATCCAGGTCTCCCCCACGCGCGCGACCTGCGGCTCGTGCGTGTGTCCGTAGACGACGGCGGAGCAGCCCGGGAACCGCGCTACGAGGCGCTCCTCGCGGCCGGCGCGCGGGCCCGCGTCGTGCGTCATCGCGATTCGCTGCCCGCCGAGCTCGACGACGAGCTTTGCGGGCAGCCGGTCTCGCACCGCCGCTTCGTCCATGTTCCCGTGCACGCCGTGCACCGTCGGCCCGAGCGCCTCGAGCTCGGCGAGCACGGACGCGGCGGTGACGTCGCCGGCGTGGAGGATCAAGTCCGCGGCGCGAAGCCGGTCGACGCAGGCCCCCGGGAGGCGCCGCCGGCCGCGCGGCATGTGGGTGTCGGCGATGACCGCGACGTTCATGCCGCGGCGAGGACCACGTCCAGGAGCTTCGCGGGCCCGAACCGGACCGGATCGTCGGCCGGCAGGCCAGTCTCCGCTTCCGCCGCCGCGATTGCCGCGCGCGCCTCCTCCTCGCCGAGCGCGCGCGTGTTGAGTGCGATCGCGGCGACGCGCGCCGGACGCGCCGGCAGCGCGAGCCGCTCGTGCAGCTCGACGAGCCCGCGCAGCGGCGGGATCGGGTGCGGGCCGCCGCCGGCGCCCTCGATCTGCGTGCGGCCGACCTCGTGGCAGAGCACGAGCTGATGCGGGACGCTCCCGTGGTAGAGGCCGAGCGCGACGCCGGAGTACACGGGATGCAGGAGCGAGCCCTGGCCCTCGACCCAGAGCAGCTCGCCGCCGCGCTCTCGCCCCTCGACGACGAGGCGCTCCGCGGCGCCCGCGACGAAGTCGGCCACGACCGCGTCGACCGCGATGCCCCAGCCGGCGATCACCATCCCCGTCTGTCCCGTCGGGACGAAGACCGACCGAACGCCACGCCGCCGCGCCTCGAGGTCGAGCTCGAGCGAAACGGTCATCTTCCCGATCGCGCAGTCGGAGCCGACAGTGAGGACGATCCTCGCGTCGACCGAGAGGTTCTCGCCGGTCGCGGTCGCGAGCCCGGCCGGCGGCCGGCGGAGGTCGCGCAGCTCGACGCCTCGCTCCTCGGCGAGCGCGCGGAGCTCCGGGTCGTCGGCCAGGAAGACATGGAGGCCGTTCTCGACGTCGAGACCGTGCTCGACGCAGGACCGGAGGAGCTCCATCCACGCGGGCGGGAAGTGTCCGCCTTGCGTGACGACTCCGACGAGCGCCGTCGTCGGCCCGAGCGGGAGCGCCTCCTCGACGCTGCCGAGCACGGGCACACCGTCCTCGGCATCCCCGGCGCGAGTCGAGTCGACGATGGCGACGACGTCCTCCCGCCGATACCGCAGCACCCCACGCATCGTCTTCCCGTAGAGCGGGTCGCCGGAAAAGCCCTCAGCGAGCAGCAGATACCGCGTGGACACCGAGTCCCGGTTCCTCCGGTGGGAGCTGAACGCCGTCGACGAACGGGACGCCCGGCCACGGGTCGTGAGTGAGCAGGAGGTTGCCGTCGAGGTCGACGTGGTCGAACAGAGACGCGATCTGCGCTCCGGCCGAGATGCCGAGCCCCGACTCGATCATGCAACCGAGCATGCAGCCGAGCCCGAGCCCGCGGGCGGCGTGCACCATCCGCACCGCCTCGCGGATCCCACCCGACTTCGCGAGCTTCACGTTGATCCCGTGCGCGCGCTCTGCACATCCCGCGACGTCTCCGAGCAGATGGCAGTCCTCGTCGACGTAGATCGGAAGCGGCGTGCGCTCCCTCAGCTCGGGACCGCCGCGATCGCCTGCGGGCAGCGGCTGCTCGCAGTACGCGACGCCGAGCCCGGCCAGTTCAGGCACCGACTCGAGAGCTTCCTCGAGACTCCACGCCTCGTTGACGTCGACCTGCAGTGGCAGATCTCCGGCCACGCCGCGCACGGCGCGGACGCGCTCGACGTCGAGCCCGTCGCGGCCGCCGAGCTTCAGCTTGAGACGTCCAAACCGGTCCAGGGCCTTCTCGGCGCGCCGAGCCATGTCGTCGGGATCGCCGAGCCAGATCGTCCAGCTCGTCGGCGGCCCGGCGCGACGGAGCCCGAGCAGCCTCCACACGGGCTGGCCGAGAAGCTTGCCCTGCAGGTCGTGCAGTGCGGCGTCGATCGCCGCGCGGGCGGCGAACTCGCGCGACGGCAGGCGCTCCAGCACCTCCTCGAGCGCGAACGGGTCGTCGCCGAGCAGCTCGGCGTGCTCCTCGACGTACGACTGGGCCGAATCTGCCGACTCCTCGTAGCGGTCGATCGGCTGCGCCTCGCCGAAGCCCGAGACGCCCGAGTGCCGCACTTCGACCACGACGACGTCCTCGCTGTCGCGCGCGCTGCGTGAGATGACGAAGGTCTCTGCCAGCTCGAGCGTGACGATCCGCGCGGTGACGTCCACGGCCGGAACGTACCAACGTCCGACCGCCGGTAGACTGGCCCTCCCCGGCGCCAGTAGCTCAGGGGATAGAGCGCGCGCCTCCGGAGCGCGAGGTCGCAGGTTCGATTCCTGCCTGGCGCATTCTCTGCTAGACGGCTACGGGGCTTCCGCTCAACGTGCGACCGGACGTGTCAGCGGTGAGCGGAAGTGCTCACCCCTTGCCTACCCCGGTGCCTACCTCAGAAATTGCCAGCCGGGGCAACCGTCACCCCCAGCCGAGCAGCCGGCCGATCTCCTCGAGCTCCTCGCGCGAGTAAGCTACGACCGAACGAGGTAGCGAGCTAAACGAAAGACCCTCGAGGGTCGAAAAGGTTTAGTCGTGAATTTCGATCAGCTCGCACGGGTTGAGCCGCCGCCGGAGCTCGTCTGCCGCAGGCAGGCATGGAAGGACGCCTACCCCTGGCTCGACCGAGCCTTCAACGAGGTCGGGCCGGCCCGCGCTCGGGCTGCTTCAGATAACTGGCGGGTGCGGATCGAGGACGAACTGAAGACGACGCTCGACTTCAAGGTCAGGCCCGACGGCACAACCGTCGTCTGGTGCGGCATGAGCAGCTACGACTTCCACCATTACCCGACCCCGAAGGAGCTGTTCGAGGGCCTCGCCGAGGCCTATCGGCGGGAGGTCAAGCGCAAAGCACGGCGGCGGCAGCAATCGGTGGACGATGAGCGCCGGCGCACGCGCCTGCCTATTCGGGCTTTGCCGCAGCACGTGCGGGACTCGCTAACCCGAGCATTGGGGGCGCTACTCCTGCTCCGCGCGGAACAGGTCATGCTGATCTTCCTCGCGATGACGGCACTTACCTTCGTCTTGTCTATGGTTGCAATCGCAGTTCGCTGAACCGCGTTCGTGCTCGCACGGTGCCTACCCTCGTGCCTACCTCGAGCCGGAGAAAACGCTATTTGCAGGGCTGTTCGATTCCTGCCTGGCGCATCGAGACCTGGCTTTGCGCTTCCGCGTCCTATAGGTTCGCCGTGGGCGAGACGAGGGACGGTGCTTGATGGCTCTCGAGTGGGAGCTCCGCGAGCAAGGGCCAGCCGATGCGGCACACACGGCGTTGCTGCTACCGGGGGGCATGTGCAGCGCAGGCTCGTTCGCCGAGCTGATGGCGGAACCTTCCCTCGCCGAGATGCGATTCGTTGCGGCGACGCTGCCCGGACAGGCGGGTGCGCCGCCGCCGGACGACTACAGCGTCGAGAACTACGCTCGGCTCTCAGCGGAACTGGCAAGGCGGCTCGGGGCGGACATCGTGGTCGGGTTCAGCATGGGGGCGGTCGTTGCCGTCGAGATGGTGGTTTCAGGCGCCTTCAGCGGTCCGGTCGTCCTGCTCGGAGTCAGCCTGTCGACGAAGGACGAGCCGGCGTTCTTCCGGGCGCTCATCCGTCTCGGAAGCGTGCTGGGCAGCTTGCCTGCCGCTCTACTGGCCAAGGGCGCAGCCTCGATGGTCAAGCGCATCCCCGCATCGCCCGAGCGACAGGCCGAGTTACGCGAAGACTTCCGCAGGAACGTCCCGCGCGACGCGCAGCAGGCGCTGCGCCAGTACCTCGAGTGGCTGGGGCGGGGCGACGGCCGCGCCGACCGGCTTTGCAAGGCCGGCGTTCCGGCGTGGATCGTCCACGCCGACAAGGGCGACGGCGGGTTGACGGAGGACGAGCGCCGGACGCTCGAGGCGTGCCCGCACGCCCACCTCGTGACGATCCCCGGGCACGTCTTCTTCCTGCCGAACGAAGTCCCCGAGCCGATCGCCGCAGTCGTCCTCGAGGCCGCCAGCACCACGGCACGGGGTTCGGTCGGCCCGTAGCCCCTGCGCCGCTACCCGGCTAGCGCGGTCTCGCCGGACGAAGCGCCTCGGCGAGGCCGTCGCCGAGGAGATTGACGCAGACGAGGATCAGGACGAGCGTCCCCGCCGGGGCGACCAGGTTCCACCAGCCGAGACCGACCAAGACGCTGCCCGTCTGGGCGTCGCCGATCAGGTTCCCGAGCGTCGGTTGTTCGGCCGAGGGAACACCGACGCCCAGGAACTCGAGCGTTGCCTCGAGCACGATCACCTCGCCGAGCAGGGAGGTTGCGGCGACGATGATCGTACTGCTCCCGTTCGGCAGGAGGTGGCGGAAGAAGATCCGGCGATTGGAGGCGCCGAGGGCGAGCGCGGACTGGACGAACTCGCGCGCGCTGAGCGACGCGATCTCGGCTCGTACGACCCGCGCCACCGGGATCCAGAGATAAAGAGCGATGATGAGGGTCAACTTCTCGACCGTGACCGGGATGAAGTACGTGCCGGCGATGAGCAGGAGCATGATCGCTGGGACTACGCCGAACATGTCTGCAAGGCGCATGATCAGCGCATCGGCCCAGCCGCCGTGATAGCCCGCGATGCCGCCGAGCGCGATCCCCACCACCGTGGCGAACAGCGTCGCCTCGAGCGCCGACCACTCGCTCGTGTGCAAGCCGTAGAGCGTCCTCACGAGCAGGTCACGACCGAGAGCGTCGGTGCCGAGAAGGTGCCACCCGCTCAGCAGCGGGGCGTGGTCGCGCCACCGGTCAGAGAGGTCGATCGTCTGCGGGGAAGGCGCAACTCGCGGGGCGATCGCGCCGATCACGAACACAATGGCGAGGACGATGCCGGCGCTCACGGCAACCGGTTGCTGCATCAATCGGCGCCAGGTCCGCCCTCGCACGGCCCGGCGCGGCTCGCGACGCGTGGTCGCCGTTCCAGCCTCGAGCACGCCCGACACCTCAGTCGGACCTCATGCGCGGGTCGAGCAGCGCGACGACGACCTCGCTGAGCACGGACGCCGTGAACATGAAGGCCGCGCCGATCAGCAGGAGGAGCATCAGGGCGTAGGTGTCGACCTGAACGATCCCGTCGACGTTGTACGGCAGCAAGGTGAGGAAAAGCATCCCGACTCCTCCGAGCCTGAAGATGTAGTCGACAACGAGCGTGGCCCCGAAGATCAATCCGAGGCCCGACACGAGCGAGGGCACGAACGTCACGAATGCGTTCCTCAGGGCGTGGTGCACTAGCACCGCCCGCTCGGTGAGGCCCTTGCCGCGCGCGACCGTGATATACGGAGCGTCGAGGGTGTCGATGAGAGCGTTGCGCAGGTAGCGCGCGTTCACAGCGACGAACCCGAGCGCGAGCGCGATGGCGGGGAGTGCCAGGTGGTAGATCACCTGGCCGACGTGGGTCAGCCCGTGACCGGCCGCCGGGCACCGCGCGGTGTGGATGTCGATCCCCTGTCCGCCCGGACAGCTGCCCGCCCAGCCGGCTTCAGGGAACCAGCCGAGCCCCCAGCCGAGTGGGACCCGGCCGAACCCCTGCTGCAACACGATCGCCACCACGAACACCGGCACCGCCCAGGCGGCGTAGGTGCCGATCCGCAGCCCGGCGTCGAGAGCAGAGCCGCGTGTCGCAGCGGAGATGCAGCCCACCGGAACGGCGATGACGACCACGAGGACGAGAGTCAGAGCGAGCAGCAGCATCGTCCGGCCGAATGCGGCCCCCACCAGAGGCAGCAGGTGGGGATGGATCAGGCCGTGCGAAAAGCTCCGGCCGGTCGGCAGGCCGCGTAGCCACATCCAGTACGCGTGGGAGGTCGACGTCCCGCGCAGCGGGAAGAACTTCGAGGCGAAGTAGTAGAAGCTCAGCGACAACGTCGCGAACATGGCGACGAGGCCGAAGGCCAGCCGCCGCAGAAGAAAACCGGTCATCGACCACATGATGTTCATTGCGACCGTGGAAGGCAAAATCGCCGCAACGAGCACGGCGGCGGGAGAAACGGGGCGGCGCCCTGGCCCCTCCGACCCCGTCGCCGCGCCGGGTAAATCTGCCGTCCAGCCTCCACGGCCCGCTTGACGCGCTTGGGTCAAATGGCCGACGGCCGAGAGAGCCCGCCTGACGGCGCATTTCGCCTCGGACCCGGGCTAGGTTCACGGCCTGGCCCGACTCCCCGCCTATCTCCGCTCGCTCGACCCGCGCCTACCGCGGCCGGTCTACGTGCTGGAACTCGGAGCGCTCGTCAACGCCTTCGGGAACGGTGTCGTCCTCCCGTTCCTGCTCATCTACCTCCACAACGTGCGCGGCATCCCGTTCGGGCTCGCCGGCACGGCAGCCGCGGTCCAGTCGGCAGCGGCGCTCGCGAGCGGCTTCCTCGGCGGGACGCTCTCCGACCGGCTCGGTCCCAAGCGGGTGCTGCTCGCCTCGCTCGCGGTGATGACGGTCGCCTTCGCGCTGATGCCTCTGATCCAGACAGCGTGGCAGGCGTTCGCGATTTACACGCTCTGGGGCATCGGCAGCGGCTCGTTCTGGCCGTCGCAGTCGGCCCTCCTCGCGGGGCTCACCCCGGCCACGCGCCGGGCCCCCGCCTACGCCCTGCAGCGGCTCGCGATGAACGTCGGCGTCGCCCTCGGCGGCGTCGTCGCAGGCCTGATCGCGTCGGTCGCAGATCCCGGGAGCTTCACGATCCTGTTCGCGATCAACTGCGTCACGTTCGTCGGCTACATGGTCGTGCTCACCCGCGTCCGCGCCCCCGCTCTGCACGACGCACGGCTCGGCGGCAGCTGGCGCGCCGTCGCGCACGACCGGGTCTTCACCCTCTACACGCTGCTCAACGCCGCCTTCATGACGGCGGCCATCTCGCTCGTGGTCGAGCTGCTGCCGGCGTTCGGGAAGAACGTCACGGGGATCAGCGAGACGGAGGTCGGCATCGTGTTCGCGCTCGATGCGCTCGGAGTCGCCCTCTTCCAGCTCCCGGTCGTGAAGCTCTCGGAGGGACGAAGCCGGATGCGCGGCCTCGCGCTGATGGGGACGCTGTGGGCCGGGACGTGCCTCGCCGTCTGGGCAGCCGGATCCTGGACACGCGCCACCGAGGCGTTCGGAATCCTCGCCGCCGCGGTGCTCGTGTTCGCCGTCGGCGAGTGCCTGCACGGCGCGATCCACGCCCCGCTCAGCGTCGACCTCGCGCCGCCTCAGCTCGTCGGCCGCTACGTCGCCGCCTCGAGCATCTCGTGGCAGATCGGCTGGATCATCGGCCCGGCCGCCGGCGGCTTCCTCCTACAGCACCGGCCGCTCCTGCTCTGGCCGCTCGCCGCAGCCGTCAACCTCGCCTGCGCGGCGGGCGCACTGGCGCTCGAGCCGCGGCTGCCCGCGCAGGTGCGCCTGACGCCGCGCGGAGAACCCGCTTCGGGAGTGCCTATCGCAGCGAGCGGGTAGCATTCCCGAGCCATGCCAGCGACCGTCGACCCTCTCAGTACCAATGCCCAGCCTGCCGCGCATCCGCTCGCGCCGCGCTGTCCCGGGCACTCCGGTCGTCGAGACGCGGCCGGAACCGGCTGAGCTCCGCGCCGGCGGAGTCACCTGGGTCCACCTCCTCGCGCCGACGGCGGGCGAGGCGCAGCTCCTTGCGAGCCGCTTCGGATGGCACCCCCTCGACGTCGAGGACGTCCTTTCGCGGCGCCAGCGCCCGAAGGTCGACGCCTACGACGGCGACGACGACGGTCGCGGCAGTTATGTCTTCACCGTCCTCCACTTCCCGGTCTACGACGCTGCGGTAGGCCGCCTCAACGCCGGCGAGCTCGATGCCTTCGTCGGGCCGGACTACCTCGTCACGCTGCCCGCGGTCGAGCTGCGCCCGGTGAGCCTCCTGTTCCGGCGCGCGGAAGAGAGCGACGAGTTCCGCGAGCAGCTCCTCTCACGCGGCTCGGGCCGTCTGTTCTACGAGGTGCTCGACGACCTCTACGACTACTGCTTCCCGATCCTCGACAAGATCGGCTTCAAGCTCGAGCAGATCGACGAGTCGATCGGCGAGGAC
>Ga0308175_100000344_pt1 | contig 32852 bp, 30 predicted proteins | sample PhyCR1_3_FD_203893 | JGI IMG/M metagenome (GOLD analysis project Ga0308175, IMG submission 203893) | Soil microbial communities from UC Gill Tract Community Farm, Albany, California, United States - DLSLS.C.R1 | ecosystem: Environmental > Terrestrial > Soil > Agricultural land | place: USA...
CCGTGGTGTTCATAAGCGCCAGGGCCTTTCGCTCAGTGTGCGCTCGGGGATTCGCACGTCGGCGAAATCGACATGCCACCTACGGTGCCGTTGTAAACCCCTCTGAGGGTTTTGCGTGCCTTTACGTAACTCTTCCGGCCGAGAACTTTGGTGAGACCTGCGACCATTCCAGTGACTGATTCACTACGGTAGGGTTTGTCTGTATGAATACGGGGAGTGACCAGCCGGGCGACGTTGCCGTGGCCATCGACGAGGCGGACGAGATGAAGGCAGGCGAGGAGCGGGCCGAGCGGGGACTCGGCTCCCGGGCTCCGCAGTTCGTCAAGTCACGCCGGGCTCTGCATCTGAGCTGGCAGGTCGGCGTCTTCGTGATCGGCCTCGCGGTCGTCGCGGCCGGTGTCGTCATGCTGCCGCTGCCCGGCCCCGGCTGGGTGGTGATCTTCGGCGGCATGGCGATCTGGGCGACCGAGTTCGTCTGGGCCCAGCTCGTGCTGCGCTGGACCAAACGCAAGGTCACCGAGGCGGCCCAGCGGGCCCTCGATCCACGGGTGCGCCGGCGGAACATCACGCTGACGGCGATCGGCCTGGTGATAGTCGGCGTGCTGGCGGGGATCTACCTGTGGAAGTTCGGCTTCGTCATGCCCTGGAAGATCAAGGACCAGTGACCAGGGCCGCCGCCGGTGCGCCGGGTGCCGGCGGCCGCGCGTCCGGCCTCTGGTCGGAGGCACCCCCTGACATGGGGTAATGTTCTTCCTGCGTCCGGGCGATTAGCTCAGTGGGAGAGCGCTTCGTTCACACCGAAGAGGTCACTGGTTCGAACCCAGTATCGCCCACCCGGAAGACGGCCCACCTGCGAACGGCAGGTGGGCCGTCGTCGTTGCGCGTGTCGGGCGCCGCCGGATCCCTGCGGTCACCGTGCCGGGGGCCGACGCGCCGCCACCACGCGCGGCGGGGCCGATTCCGGGCGTCCCGGCGACCGTCTCCCGTGTTCGGCCCCTCGGCCGCACCTCCCCCCACCTGCCAGGTCCTCCCCGCGCTCGCGCGGCCGCCGCGCCTCCGCCGCCCGGTGGTCGAAGAAAATCCTGTCCGAATCATTGACGCACCCCGGGCCCCTCCGTAGCTTGTGCCAGCAAGCGCTTACTTGAAACGATTCATGAGCGGCGACGACGCTGCGGGGAGGGCCCGACTGTGGAAACCAGCAGGAACCTTGAAAGGCGTACGATCCTGAAGGCGGCCGGAGTGTCGGCCGCCGCTCTGGGGCTCGCGGGGACGACCGGGTGCGGCGGCGGCAGTGGTTCCGGGGACGGCACGGTGACGATCCGTTACTCCTGGTGGGGTGCCGAGGAGCGGGCCAAGAAGATCAACCGGACCATCGCGCTCTTCGAGAAGAAGTACCCCAAGATCAAGGTCAAGACCGACTTCCAGACGTATCAATCGTTCTGGGAGAAGTTCCAGACGCAGGCCGCCGGCGGAAATCCCCCGGATGTTTTCCAAAACGCCGTCACGTTCCTTCGGAAGTACGACAAGCGCGGAATTCTCCTCGACCTCAAGTCCCAGGTGCGGGCAGGGAATCTGAGCCTGGATCACTTCCGGGCGGGCGTCACGAAGGTCGGCGAGGTCGACGGCAAGCAGCTCGGAATTCCCGTCGGCTCCAACACCATGGCACTGGTCGTCGACAAGAAGCTCTTCCAGCAGGCGGGTGTCGAGCCGGAGCAGGGCTGGACCTGGGACGAGTACTTCAAGGCCCTGAAGACCATCCACGACAAGACGAAGATCGCCGGTGACACCGGCTACTTCACCATCATGTACCTGTACGACCTCTACCTCCGGCAGAACGGCACGGCGTTCTTCACCAAGGACGGGCTCGGTTTCGACAGGGCCGATCTGACGGAGTGGTGGACCGACGGCTACAACCGGGTCAAGGCCGGCATCGTCACCGACCCGAAGACCGTCTCCCAGGACCTGCCGAAGTCCTCCCTCTCCGCTCGCCACGGGGCCTCGGAGTTCACCTGGGACAACTTCACCGTCCGCTACACGGCCGAGGGTGACAGCACCTACGGCCTCGCCCCGATACCCACCACCGACGGCAAGGGCACCGGCCAGTACCTGGCCTCCCTGATGCTCAGCGCCTCCGCCCGCACCGCGCACCCCAAGGAGGTCGCCCAGTTCATCGACTTCATGGTGCACGACCCCGAGGTCGGCAAGATCATGGGCTACGACCGCGGCATCCTCGCGAGCACCGAGCAGTACGCGGCCTACAAGCCGACCGACACGGTGAACAAGGAGATCGCGCAGTACGAGACGGACACCGCCGAGTCCGGCGTGCTGGGCACGATCACCCCGCACCCGTCCGGGGCCGACACCATCGAGGCCGCCTTCCTGCGCATCGGAGGCGACCTCGGACAGGGCAAGACCAAGGTCGCGGACGCGGTGAAGCAGTTCCTCACCGAGTCCGAGGCCGCCTTCCAGGCCTGATGGGACATGCCGTGACGCTCGTCAAGGACTCCGCGCCCGCCGCCCGCAAGGCCCGTCCGGCCGCCCCCGCCACCGCGGGGCGGCCGGGCCGCCGGCGGGAGAACCTCGCCGGCTACCTCTTCATGTCGCCGTGGATCGCCGGCTTCCTGCTGCTGACCGCGGGCCCGATGGTGGCCTCGCTGTACTTCGCGTTCACCGACTACAACCTGTTCAACACCCCGAAGTGGGTCGGGTTCGACAACTTCACCAAGATGTTCGACGACCCGCGCTGGCAGAAGTCGGTGGAGGTGACCGCCAAGTACGTGATCATCGGCACCCCGCTGAAGCTGCTGCTCGCGCTCGGCGTCGCCCTCCTGCTCGCCCAGAGCCGTCGCGGCCAGGCCTTCTACCGGGCCGCCTTCTACGCCCCCTCCCTGATCGGCGCCAGCGTCTCGGTGGGCTTCGTCTGGCGCTCGCTCTTCTCCGACGGCGCGATCGTCGACCGTACCCAGACCTTCCTCGGCTTCCATGTCGGCGGCTGGGTCGGCAACGCCGACTGGGCGCTGTACTGCCTGGTCGCGCTCACCGTCTGGCAGTTCGGCGCGCCCATGGTCATCTTCCTGGCCGGGCTCAAACAGGTGCCGAAGGAGCTGTACGAGGCCGCCGAGATGGACGGCGCCGGCCCCTTCCGGAGGTTCTGGAACATCACCCTGCCGATGATCTCCCCGGTGCTGTTCTTCAACGTGCTTCTGGAGACCATCCACTCCTTCCAGATCTTCGGCTCGGCCTACGTCGTCTCCAACACGTACTGCGGACCGGCCGACGCCACGCTCGTCTACACCTGCTACCTGTACCAGCAGGGCTTCAGGAACTCCCAGATGGGCTTCGCCTCCGCCATGGCCTGGATGCTGCTGCTCGCCGTGGCCCTGGTGACGGCCGTCCTCTTCTGGTCGCAGAAGAAGTGGGTGCACTACGAGGAGGACACCCGATGAGCTCCCCCGCTCTCCCGGCTCCGCCCGAGCCGGGAGTACCCCCGTCCACCACCAGGCACCTCGCGCCGAACCGCGGGCGCACCGGCTCGCTCGCCTGGCACCTCGGCGCCCTGCTGATCCTCGCCGTCATCCTCTATCCGGTCGCCTGGGTCGTCGGCGCCTCGTTCAAGCCCAGCAAGGACATCATCAACAGCCTCACGCTGTTCCCGTCCGAGCCGATCCTGTCCAACTTCAAGGGCCTCGCCGACGGCATAGCGGACGTCGAGATCTGGACGTTCTTCCAGAACTCCCTCTTCTACGCCCTCGGTGCCGTCGCCGGCGTGCTGATCTCCTGCTCGCTGACCGCGTACGCCTTCGCGCGCATCCGGTTCGCCGGGCGGAACCTGCTGTTCTCCCTGATGATCGGCACGCTCCTGCTGCCGTACCACGTGCTGCTCATCCCGCAGTACGTGATGTTCCAGAAGCTGGGCTGGATCAACAGCTACGCCCCGCTGCTGATCGGCAAGTACCTGGCCACCGAGGCCTTCTTCGTCTTCCTCATGGTGCAGTTCATGCGCAACCTGCCCCGCGAACTGGACGAGGCCGCCCGCCTCGACGGCTGCGGACACCTGCGGATCTACTGGTCGATCGTGCTGCCGCTGTGCCGGCCCGCGCTCATCACCAGCGCCATCTTCACCTTCATCAACGCCTGGAACGACTTCATGGGCCCGCTGATCTACCTCAACGAGCCCGGCAAGTACACCGTCTCCCTCGGCCTGATGATGTTCCGCGACTCCGACGGCGTCGCCGCCAACTACGGCGGCATGATCGCGATGTCCCTGGTCGCGCTGCTGCCGGTGCTGCTGTTCTTCCTCGCCTTCCAGCGGTATCTCATCGACGGAATGGCGACCTCGGGACTGAAGGGCTGAGGGGGCGGACACGATGGCCGACGCGCGTGTGAAGCCGCACAGGCGGTCCGGGTTCGGCGAGCGGTTCGCGGTCTTCGCCGAGTGCCTGCTGACCGGGGTGTGGATCACGGTGGCCTCACTCGGAGTGGTCACCGTACCGGCCGCCTTCGCCGCCGGTGCCCGGCATCTGCGCCGCCGTACCACCCATCAGGGCGGTGGCCTGCGGGAGTTCGTCACCGACTTCCGGGCCGCCCTGCGCGGGAGCCGGCTGGTCGGCCTCGCCGGCTGGGGCCTGGTGGCGCTGGCCCGGGTGGACGTCCTGGCCGTGCGCGCCGGGCTGCCCGGCGGGCCGCTCGTCGGAGCCGTGGGCCTGTTCGCGCTGCTCGGCCTGGCCGTGGCCGGCCTGCGTGCGGCGGCCCTCTGGACACCCGGTGCGAGCTGGCGCGCCCTGCTGGCCGACGCCGGCCGCCGTACCGTCCGCGACCCGGCCGGCTCCTTCCTGCTCGTCGGCGGCGCGGTCCTCACCTGCGGCTCCGCCCTGCTCATCGCCCCGCTGGCGGTGTTCGTGCTCGGCGCCGTGGCGGCGGCGGCCGTCGCCGTGGAGGAGCGTTACCGCCGCCGCTGAGCCGGCGGCGCCCCAGGCCAGGACCGGTGCCCTCCGGGGTGCCGCACCTCTATCTGTCATGCCCCTGACTAATCAGCGCACGGAAGGACAGGTCATGTCCCCCATCCCACGCAGGTCCCTCCCCAAGGCCGCCGCCGTCGCCGGAGCCGCCGCCCAGCTCAGCTGGGCCCTGGGCACGAAGGACGCCGGCGCCGCGCCCGCGGCCGCCGCGGACGGCGCCGATCCGGTGACCCTGGACTGGCTGGAGGACGGCGGTCTCGGCGCCGCCCCCGGCTCCACCGTCGGTGTGCCCTGGCCGATGGGCGTCCACCAGGAGGACCAGACCTTCACGCTCACGGACGCCGCCGGCAAGGAGGTCCCCGTACAGTCCTGGCCGCTCGCCCACTGGCCCGACGGCTCCCTCAGGTGGACGGCGCACGCGGTCGGTCCGGGCTCCGGCAAGCTGACCCTCACCACCGGCGCGCCCAAGGCCCCCGACAGGAAGGTCACCGTCGACTCAAGCGGCGGCACCGTCGACGTCTCCACCGGTGTCATCACCGCGCGGATCGGCAAGAGCGGCTCGACCCTGGTCAAGTCGGTCACCCGGGGATCGACCGAGATCGCCAGGAACGGCCGGCTCGTGCTCATCCGGCAGCCCGAGATCGAGGACGGTGACCAGGGGACGGCCAGGACGGAGCGCTTCGACGGCGCGGTCGACTCCGTCACCGTCGAGCAGGACGGCCCGGTGCGCGCCGTGGTCCGCGTCGACGGCAAGCACCGCAAGGGCAGCCGCGGCTGGCTGCCGTTCTCGATCCGGCGCTACTTCTACGCCGGCTCCGACTCGTTCCGCATGGTGCACACCATCACCTACGACGGCACCCTGGAGCCCGGCAAGGCGAGCGGCGACTTCATCCGCGGCCTCGGCGTCCGCTTCACCGTGCCGATGCGCGACGCCGCCCACGACCGGCACATCCGCATCGGCGGCGAGGGCACCGGCCTGCTCCGCGAGGCCGTCCAGGGCATCACCGGGCTCCGCCGCGACCCGGGTGCCGCCGTCCAGGCCGCCCAGTACGAGGGGAAGAAGCTGCCCGACCCGGCCACGTGGGACCAGCGGGTCACCACCCGCCTGCGGTACATCCCGCACTGGGGCGACTACACCCTCTCCCAGCTCTCCGCCGACGGCTTCACCCTGCGCAAGCGCACCACGAAGGGCCACGGCTGGATCGGCGCCGGCGGCGGTCGGCGGGCCTCCGGCTTCGGTTACGTGGGCGGCGCGAGCGGCGGACTCTCCTTCGGGCTCAGGGACTTCTGGGAGAAGTACCCCGCCCAGCTCCCGGGTTCGGCACCCCCTACGGCATCGCCCGTACCTCCGAACTCCTCTTCTGGGTCAACGAGTCGACCCCGGCGGCCGAGACCCTCGCCGAGCAGGTGAAGGCCGTACGGACGCTGCCCCAGCTCGCCGCCCCGCCCCGGCAGCTGATCAAGGCCAAGGTCTTCGGCCCGGGCCTCTACGCCGAGCCGGACCGCTCCACCGCCGCCAAGGCGAAGATCGAGGACCACCTCGACTTCCTCTTCGGCTACTACCGGGACCAGGTGGAGATGCGCCGCTGGTACGGCTTCTGGGACTACGGCGACATCATGCACACCTACGACTCCGCCCGGCACGCGTGGCGGTACGACATCGGCGGCTACGCCTGGGACAACTCCGAGCTCTCGCCCGACCTGTGGCTCTGGTACGCCTACCTGCGCAGCGGCCGCTCCGACATCTTCCGCTTCGCCGAGGCCATGACCCGGCACACCGGCGAGGTCGACGTCTACCACCTCGGCAAGTGGGCGGGCCTCGGCACCCGGCACGGCGTGCAGCACTTCGACGACAGCGCCAAGCAGCAGCGCATCGCCAACACCACCTACCGGCGCTTCTACTACTTCCTCACCGCCGACGAACGCGTAGGCGACCTCATGCACGCCAACGTCGACTCCGACGAGACGTTCCTCGTCCTCGACCCCAACCGCAAGGTCCGCACCGACCCCTACACACCCGACCGGCACCCCCTGTCGATCGGCTTCGGCACGGACTGGAGCGGGCTGGTGTCGGCCTGGCTGACCGAGTGGGAACGCCGGGGACCCAAGTGGGAGAAGGCCAAGGCCCGCGTGCTGTCCACGATGGAGGGCATCGCCGCCCAGCCCAACGGCTTCGTGCAGGGCAGCGGGCTCTACGACCTGGACACCGGGAGGTTCGCCGTCGCCGCCGAGCCCGTGGTGGCCGTCTCCCACCTCTCCGCGGTCTTCGGCCTCAACGAGCTGTGCGCCGAGCTGATCCACCTGGTCGACATGCCGAAGTTCAAGGAGGCGTACCTGGACTACTGCCGGTACTTCAACGCGAGCAAGGCCGAGCAGGCGGCCCGTTACGGCTCCAACTTCGGCAGTCTGATCCTCTTCCAGGGCCACTCGCGCCTCGACGCCTACGCCGCCGTCCAGACCGGGGACGAGGCGCTCGCCAAGCGTGCCTGGACCAAGTTCTACGGCTCGGACGGCTACACCGAGAGCTCACCCTGGAAGACCGAGAAGCTGACCGGACCGGCGACCCTGGTCGAGGGCGGTGAGGCGAGCTGGGTGTCCAGCAACGACACCGCGCTGTACGGCCTCGCGGCCATCGAGAACCTGGCCCTGCTCGGCGACAGGATGCCCGGTTAGAGGGAGGCGATGGGGGAGCGCCGTCGCACGGGCGGCGGCGCTCGTCCCCCGAGTGTGGTGTGCGTCACTCGGGGGCGCATGAGTACGCGTACTCAGATCCACGCGCCGTCGCGGGCAGACTCGGGTCATGGACTGGAACCGCTACCGCTTCCGCACCCTGTGGCCCCTGCCCGCCCCGCCGGCCGACGTGTTCGCCGTGCTGGAGCGGCCCGAGGACTATCCGCGCTGGTGGCCCCAGGTGCGCTCGGTCACCCGCCTCGACGCGGCCACCGGCGTCCTCACCATCCGCTCCCTGCTGCCGTACGACATGACGCTCACCGCCCGCGAGACGCGCCGCGACCCGGCCGCCGGTGTCCTGGAGGTCACCGTGTCCGGCGACATCGAGGGCTGGGCCCGCTGGACCGTCACCCCCGCGGGCCCGGGCACACTCGCCCGCTACGACCAGGTGGTCGAGGTGACCAAGCCCCTGCTCAGGCGGCTTGCCGTACCGGGCCGGCCCCTCTTCCGGGCCAACCACGGGCTGATGATGGCCGCCGGCCGCCGCGGACTGCTGCGCCACCTCCAAGCGGTTTGAAGTAACCCCGCGGAGCCCTGTATTGTTCAGGGCGTTCCCGGGCGATTAGCTCAGTGGGAGAGCGCTTCGTTCACACCGAAGAGGTCACTGGTTCGAACCCAGTATCGCCCACCATGTCCGGTACGCCAGGGTCCTTCCTCCGACGACGAAGGGCCCTGTGTCGTTCGACGCGGCTCCCCGCTCGCGGCTGCCGGCTCCGCGGCTGCTCGCCGCCTTTCGCTCGCCATTCTGTTCGGCCATACTGCTGGCAGCGTACGTTCGCTGCCGATCACCGCGCAGCTCGGTATTCCCCCATCATGGTGCAGGAAGGGAATTCATGGAGTCGCGAACCAAGGAACACAAGGTGAGGGAAGCCTCCGGAAGCGCAACGGAATCCGAGGCTCCGGGACTCATCATTCAGGTTGACGAGGTGCCTGTGGCGCGTGAGCGCTGTGCGGCTGTGGGGAAGAACGGCAACAACCGGGCCGAGCTTTCCATGTCATGATTCCCGGTGCTGGAGAGCCGTTGTGTGACGGAGGAACTCCGCTGCCAGCGGCTCTCTTTCATGACCCTTGGCGACCATGCGATCAGCCAGATCCAGAACGAGTCTGCCCACCTGGCGGGACTGCATCCTGGTTGCCTGATCCGCTGCCCGGATGCCGAGGCGGCAAGCCTCTTCCAGATGACCGTCGTCCAGTCGCGCCCACGCCATGTATGTGGTGTTGGAGACGATTTGACGTCCGGTGCTGTGGGCGAGGCTGCTTTCCGCGAAGTCGAACATGCGCTGCGTCTGTCCGGTCTCCCGGCAGCAATAGGCGAACTGGTTCGTCATGTAGTGCTCGTCGAGGAAGCCCATCCACTCGGGATCGTCGCCCTGAGCCGCCCTCGCGGCTTCCGTCCGGGCCATGACGGCTGCGGTTTTCCTGTCACCCAGGGTGGCGTATGCCCTCGCCTCCATGGCCAGGGCGCGGGTCAGGCTCGCCGGGCTGCCGCTTCGCACTGCTGAATGGACAGCCACCTGGGCAATGTTCACCGCCTCCGACGCGTTGCCGGTGAAGGTGGCGACATGGCTGAGGGCCGACAGGAGATTGCTGCCGATCGCGAACCCCGGGGTTCCGGCCTCGGCGGCCAGGGAAAGCCCCTGAGTGAGGTACCGCTGTGCCAGCCCCCAGGCTCCGATGTCGTAGGTCATCCAGCCCAGCGTCATGCACAGTTCGGCCGAGGCGATGAAGAGTTCCCGGCGGACGGTGTCCGTCGACTGGGTGCGGATCAGCGGAACGACGTCGTGGTGCAGGTAACTCGCCAGTGCCGTCCGCGCGTGACTGCCGCCGTACGTGTTGTCCGCCTCGATGAAGACCTTCATCATCAGGCGCATGTTCTCGACCTGCTCCATGCGCACCGTATTGCCGACTCCGTCCTCTCCGCGTAGCAGGTGCAGGAGCCAGTCACGTTGGGGACCGAGGGCGGCGCTGGCGGAGAACGGCAGAAGGTAGAGGAACTCACGTCGCTCCATGTCGGCTTTTCCCAGCTTCTCGGTGATGTCCAGGGTCGCGGCCAGGTCGGATTGCTGTTTGAGGGAGCTCGATACCAGATCGAGCTCCCATTCGTCTCCGAACCCTATCTCCGCCGGGGTGACCACCCTGTCCAGTTTTTGACTCAACGCTTCGGCCACTATGAGTGGCACCATGCCGCGCGGAGTCTTTCCTTTCACCCAGTAGCTCACGGACGACTTGTCGTACGTCAGTGAAAGCCCGTACGAAATTCCGATGGTGTTGACGCGGCGAGCCAGACCTTCGTAGGAGCATCCAGCTTCTGTCATGACTTTCCGGAGCTGACTGTTCTGGGTCGCCATCGTCTGCCTCTCCGCCTGCACGGCAGTACCAAGCCGAGAATACGGCGATCGCGTGATCGATAGTAGCCGAAGTGCCGCCGTTCAACTCCGCGTTCAACCGAAACTTCGAGCGGACACCCGGACCCCCGCTGTTCCTTGATGCAACTCGCACCACCTTTCGCTGGATCAACGCCGAACCCATTCTGGGGATACCGCCCGGGAGTGGAAGCACTCCTGGGCCTCTTGACCCACGCGGTATTCGAACGAGGTGACGCGAGCGATGCACGAGGATCAGCAGCCGAATGGAACCAAACGTCCGACTTCGCAGGAGGTGACCCTGCTCCTCGTGATAGTGATGGTGATCGCGTCGACACGGGACGCCGGCCTCCAGGCCCTTCTCCTCGAGTGGCTTCTCAGGGGGCTGAAGTTCTCACGCTGAGCAGCCCGGCGACCTGGAGCTCCAGCACGAACGCGCGAATCTGTTCCTTGTCGACCTGCGCGCTCAGATCGGAACACAGACGCGCGAAGCTCAGCTTCCGGCGCGACATGAGCTCCCGTAGGACCACGGAAGCCGGCTCCGCGAAGGTCCAGACGCGTCCCAGGGCGCCCAGGGTCGTCCGCCCCTCGGCGGTGCGCGGCACCGCCCGGGGTGCGAGCCACTCCAGCAGCGACTCGTCTCCGATGTTCTGCGGATCGGGACGCACCGCGTCGAGGTTGATCAGAGCACGACTCGCCGCGGTCGCGTCGCTGACGTAGAGAAAACGCTCCAGGCTGTCCTCGGTCAGGCGCGCCAGCACCTCATCCCGCAACCGGGCGAAGTACCTGCCGCGCTCCTGCGCGTCGGCGTGCCGGGGAATGTCCTGACGCAGCACGGCACTGCTGATCAGGTCCTCGGCCAGCCATGCCAGGAAGTCGTACCCGGTGCGGCGGGTCACACCTATCGTCAGATGCAGTGAGGGCGTCTTGGTGGCATGGACGCGGTGCCACTCGCCCCGGGGCACGTACAGCACATCGCCGGCATCGACCAGGAGCGTGTCCTTCGGGTCCGACGGCGGTTCGGTGTTGGCCTCGACGTCCTTGCGCATGGGCCAGTCACGGGTGCTGCCGTAGAAGCTCCACGCCTTCTGGCCGTACACCTGCAACACGATGACGTCGTGGTCGTCCCAGTGGAGATCGAAACCCTCGATCTCGGACCACCCCGCGTAGGCGTTGATGATCACTCGCTCGCGAAAGGCGGACTCGAGCGCGACGGCCAGCTCACGTATCTCGGGAACCATGTCGTCGACCGAGTCCAGGACCAGCATCGCCCCATCCTGCAACTGCCGGTACAGCTCGGTCGGTTCGGGTACTTCCGCGGTGTCCGGCAGGCCCGCCCGCCGCATGTAGCTCTCCCTCGGGATGATGTTCCCCTCACGGGACAGCCGGAAGCGCGGGTGGGCGTGACGGTGTTCGGAGAGCAGGGAACTGAGCATTCGCCAGTCGAGGAGCTCCACGAACCGGTCCGGCGGGCCGGGGAAGACAGCCGTTCGTCGCCCCCAGACATCGCCGAGGAATTCCTCGGTGCTCGTCGGAGTCACCAGCGCTGCCAGATCCATGTCCGCCCCCGTGCTCATCTGCTTCGAGTGAGCTTTCACAGGGCAGGATGGCACGCACGCTCCGGTGGGTAAACGGAGCGATTGCGCCAGGTCCGGTGTCGCCTTCGCCTCCAGCGGCCCGGCCTCCGAAGGCTCCGGCGGCGGTCGGCTCCGCGGAGACGGCGGCATGGCGTGTCCGGCGGCCGTCGGCGGCCGGGGCTCACGCGGCCGCGGGCAGTTCCGGTCGCAGGGGCCAGTCCGTGCTGACTATCTCCTCCGAGCCGCTGCGGGCGAACCAGGCCTGCAGGCCGCGTGCCTGGGCCGCGTGCCAGTTGGCCTGGAGGGTGTGCAGCTCGGTGGGGGAGAGGCGCTCCAGGCGGGTCGCGAAGCGGCGGCCCACGGCCCGTACGACCTCCAGCGCGGCCAGCGCGTCCGCCGCCGCGTCGTGCGCGCCCTCCAGACCGACGTCGTAGTGCGCGCACAGGTCGGTCAGCGTGCGGCGGCCCTTGCGGTAGCGGTCCAGGTGCTTGTCCAGCACCCGCGGGTCCAGCACCCGCAGCGGGGCCGCCTGGAACCAGTGGTCCAGCGAGGAGGCCCGGTGCCGGCGCAACTCCCGGTCCAGCAGGGTGAGATCGAACGGCGCGTTCATCACCACCAGCGGCCGCCCCATCGCCGCGTGCTCGGCCAGCTGATCGGCTATCTCGTACATCACCGGCGCCGGCCAGCGGCCGTTGTGCTGCAGGTGTTCCTCCGTCAGCCCGTGCACCGCGGTCGCCGCCTCGGGCACCGGCACACCGGGGTTCACCAGCCAGCGGACGATCCGCGGCCGGGTGCCCGGCGCGTCCTGGACCACGACGGCGGCCGACACGATCCGGTCGGCCTCGACGTCCACACCCGTAGTCTCCGTGTCGAAGGCGGCCAGCGGCCCCTCGTACCAGCTCGTCATCGCAATTCAACTCCTCGTTCACCCAGGGCAGGTGACATCCCGTCTTCTGCCTGTTTGGTGATACCCGGGCCGTTTGCGCCGTACGCCGGAAGGACACAACAGGAGTACGGGTCCTTGCAGTTCAGCGGCCCGCAACGGGGAAACCCATGGCTCGGAAGGCTGTTGGTCATGGCCATTGCGCAGCCCGAGCGGGGCGGGCTGCTGCCCGAACGCACGGGTCACCTCCGCGGCACGCTCGCCACCACCGCCTGCATGGAGACACTGCAGGTCGGCTACCTGCACGCGGTCGCCGCCGCGGCCGGCTGCTCGCTGTCCCAGCCCTTCCCGGACAACGGCATCGACTGGCACGTCAGCCACGGCGCACCCGGGCACACCGTCGACGACGAGGTGACCATCAAGGTGCAGCTCAAGTGCACCTACCAGATCGCGCCGAACCCCCCGGGCCGCTTCTTCTCCTTCACGCTCGACAACGAGCACCTGCGCAAACTCGCCCGCACACCCGTCTCGGTGCACAAGATCCTGGTCGTCATGCTGGTCCCGCGGTCCCAGGACGACTGGCTGCGCGCCGGCCACGACCGGCTCGACCTAAGGCACTGCTGCTACTGGGTCAACCTCGCCGGCCATCCGATCACCGGCCGGCACCGGACCACCGTGCGGATACCGACCTCACGCATCTTCGACGACCGGGCGCTGTGCGAGATCATGACGCGGGTCGGAACGGGAGGCAGGCCATGAGGAGCCGTCCCCAGGAGGAACTTCCGCGCCAGGCCCGGCCGCACCCCGACGACCCCGCGTGGAACCGGCCCCCCGACCCCGCCGCGGTCGACCCCGCCGTGCTCGGCGCCCTGCTGCACCGGCACGGCTGGCAGCGGCGCGGGGGAGCGGCCGGGCGCTACGGCCGCTGGACCCCGCCGGGTCCCGGCGGCGCCGGCACCAGCCTGCTGGTCCCCGAGAGCCGCGCCTTCCCCGACAGCGAGGACCTGCTCGGCGAAGCCCTCGACGCGCTCGCCCGCAGCGACACCCCGTCCGCGCGCGAGGTGCTGATCTCCCTCACCGTGCCCAGCGACGAGATCCGATGGTGGCGGGACGTCCCCGGCGGACCGTCCGGCGCCGCGCCCTGGACGGCCGACGAGCGGCTGCGCGCCGCCGCCCGCCAGCTGCTCCTCGCCGCCGCGCTCGCCACGCGCGCGCGTGCCGGCTACCACGGCGCCCGGCACCGGTCGGCCGCCGCGACCCTCCTGGAGAACGTGCTCGTCGGCCACGGCGCGGAGGGGCGCCGGCTCACCGCCTTCGTGCCCGTGCCCACCGGCCGCCCGCTCGCCGTCCGACTCCACCAGGCGCTGTACGCGGTCCGGGAGGCCATCGACTACCAGCGCGCCACCGGCGGCATGGACGCCTTCGACGGCGCCGTCGAGGCCGGCGCCAGCCGCGAACTGACCGACGCGCTCACCACTCTTGTGCGCGGCACCGAGGGCGCCCGCGTCGCCGTCGCCTGGGCGCCCGGGGCCGGTGTCCCCGAGGGCTGCGCCGCCCCGGCGGAACCCGTCGAGTTCTCACCCGGTGACCTGCCCGCCCTGCGCGCCGCCGGCGCCCGCTACCTGCGCGACGAACCCTCCGTACCGGTCCGGATCACCGGCGCCGTCGTCCGGCTGCGCCGCTCCGGACCGTTCGGCGAGGGCGCCGTACGGCTGCGGGTGCTCGCGGGCGCCGACGTCCCGCACGTCCGCGTCACCCTGAGCGAGGAGGACTACCGCATCGCCGGTCACGCCCACCTCGTCGGGCTCCCGGTCCGGGTGCACGGCCGGCTGGAGCGCCGGGGTGGCTTCCGCAGGCTCACCGGCGCCGGCGGAGTCGTACCCGTCCAGGTGGACGACGCCGAGCGGGACCGGCTGATGAAGTCACTGCACGAGAATCTCGACTTCTTCGAGGAGGCGTGCGGGGAGGCGTACCGGGACGGGGACTGAGGCGTTCCGGGACGGGGGATCGAGGCGAACCGGGACACGGGTCCGAGGCGTACCGGGAGAGAGACTGAAAGTAACCGTTTCGCGGTCGGCGGTCCCGGGTCGGTACGATCCGTTGTGCGCGCGCTCCGGGTATGGCGCCGCACCCACCTTCAGTCAGGAGAGACCGGTGTCAGACGTCCGTGTGATCATCCAACGCGATTCCGAGCGGGAAGAACGCGTGGTGACGACGGGGACTACGGCCGCCGACCTCTTCGCGGGCGAGCGCTCGATCATCGCCGCGCGCGTGGCCGGTGAGCTCAAGGACCTCAGCCACGAGCTGTCCGACGGTGACGAGGTCGAGGCCGTCGAGATCTCCTCCGAAGACGGCCTGAACATCCTGCGCCACTCCACCGCGCACGTCATGGCGCAGGCCGTGCAGGAGCTCTTCCCTGAGGCCAAGCTGGGCATCGGCCCGCCGGTCAAGGACGGCTTCTACTACGACTTCGACGTCGAGAAGCCGTTCACGCCCGAGGATCTCAAGGCCGTCGAGAAGAAGATGCAGGAGATCCAGAAGCGCGGGCAGCGCTTCTCCCGCCGCGTGGTCACCGACGAGTCCGCCCGCGAGGAACTGGCCAACGAGCCGTACAAGCTGGAGCTGATCGGCCTCAAGGGCTCGGCGTCGCACGACGACGGCGCGGACGTCGAGGTCGGCGCCGGTGAGCTGACGATCTACGACAACCTGGACGCCAAGACCGGCGAGCTGTGCTGGAAGGACCTCTGCCGCGGTCCCCACCTGCCCTCCACCCGCCTGATCCCGGCGTTCAAGCTGATGCGCAACGCGGCCGCCTACTGGCGCGGCAGCGAGAAGAACCCGATGCTCCAGCGCATCTACGGCACCGCCTGGCCGTCCAAGGACGAGCTGAAGGCGTACCTCGACTTCCTCGCCGAGGCCGAGAAGCGCGACCACCGCAAGCTCGGCAACGAGCTGGACCTGTTCTCCATCCCGGAGCAGATCGGCTCCGGCCTCGCCGTCTTCCACCCCAAGGGTGGCATCGTCCGCCGGGTGATGGAGGACTACTCGCGCCGCCGGCACGAGGAGGAGGGCTACGAGTTCGTCTACACCCCGCACGCGACGAAGGGGAAGCTCTTCGAGACGTCCGGGCACCTGGACTGGTACGCGGACGGCATGTACCCGCCCATGCAGCTCGACGAGGGCGTGGACTACTACCTCAAGCCCATGAACTGCCCGATGCACAACCTGATCTTCGACGCGCGCGGCCGCTCCTACCGCGAACTGCCGCTGCGCCTGTTCGAGTTCGGGACCGTGTACCGGTACGAGAAGTCGGGCGTCGTGCACGGCCTCACCCGTGCCCGCGGTTTCACCCAGGACGACGCGCACATCTACTGCACCCGTGAGCAGATGTCCGAGGAACTGGACAAGACGCTCACCTTTGTCCTCGGCCTGCTGCGCGACTACGGCCTGACCGACTTCTACCTGGAGCTGTCCACCAAGGACCCGGAGAAGTTCGTCGGCTCGGACGAGGTCTGGGAGGAGGCGACCGAGACACTGCGCCAGGTCGCCGAGAAGCAGGGCCTGCCCCTCGTGCCGGACCCGGGCGGCGCCGCCTTCTACGGCCCGAAGATCTCCGTGCAGACCAAGGACGCCATCGGCCGGACCTGGCAGATGTCGACCATCCAGCTCGACTTCAACCTGCCTGAGCGCTTCGACCTCGAGTACACCGGCCCCGACGGTGCCAAGCAGCGCCCGGTGATGATCCACCGCGCCCTGTTCGGCTCCATCGAGCGGTTCTTCGCGGTGCTCCTCGAGCACTACGCGGGCGCCTTCCCGGCCTGGCTCGCCCCCGTCCAGGCGATCGGCATCCCGATCGGGGACGCGCACGTGGAGTACCTGGAGAAGTTCGCGGCCGCGGCCAGGAAGCAGGGCCTGCGCGTCGAGGTGGACTCCTCCTCGGACCGCATGCAGAAGAAGATCCGCAACGCCCAGAAGCAGAAGGTGCCCTTCATGGTCATCGCGGGCGACGAGGACATGTCGGGCGGTTCGGTGTCCTTCCGCTACCGCGACGGCTCGCAGGAGAACGGCATCCCGTTCGACGAGGCCATCGCCAAGATCGCGAAGGTCGTTGCGGAGCGGGCCCAGGTCTGATCCGCACCACCCGAAGGGCCCCTGGGGGATCACTTCCCCGGGGGCCCTTCGTCGCCCTCGCGGGCGAAGGTCTGCATCAGCCACGACGAGAACGAGCCCGTCACCGCGCCGAGCAGGCCGAGACCGCCGGCCATCATCCCGGTCGCGATCACCCGGCCGAGCCGGGTCACCGGGGTGATGTCGCCGTAGCCGACCGTGCTCAGGGTCGAGGCGGCCCACCACACGGCGTCGCCGAACGTCCGCATGGTGGCGCCGGGTGCCCCGCGCTCCTGCTGGTAGACCGCGAGAGCGCCGGAGAAGCCGAGCAGCAGGGTGGACAGGCTCGCATACGCGATCACGCGCGCGTACAGCGAGAGCCGGGGCTCCCCCTGCCGGCGCTGGATCACGTCGTAGAGCGGAACGATCCGCAGCGGGCGCAGCAGCGGCAGGACCACCACGACGGTGTGCAGGAAGTGCGTGCTGACGAAGCGCAGGAACCGCTGACCGCCGAGTCGCCAGCGCACCAGGTAGTCCGCCGCGAACAGCACCCAGAGCGTGAGCATCGCGGCCAGGCACAGGTTCCGCCAGAAGGACGGGATGCTCACGGCCAGGACGCGGGTGGCGTAGGCGGCGATGAAGAGCAGTGACCCAACGAAGAGCGGGATCTCGGTGCGCTGCTCCCAGCGGGCCGCGGGGTTGTCGTCGTCCACCGGCCCAGCTTGTCCGGTGACGGCGTTCCGGCCGCCCCGGCGACACGCCGCGAACGGGCGAAGCCATATGCTGCCTTGCATGACGAGTGAGCCGGAACAGCAGATCGGAGTGGGGACGCAGGACGCGTTCCAGCGCCTGTGGACGCCCCACCGGATGGCCTACATCCAGGGCGAGAACAAGCCGACCGGTCCGGGGGCCGACGACGGCTGCCCCTTCTGCTCGATCCCGGCCAAGTCCGACGACGACGGCCTGATCGTCCGCCGCGGCGAGCACGTGTACGCGGTCCTCAACCTCTACCCGTACAACGGCGGCCATCTGATGACCGTGCCGTACCGGCACGTGGCCGACTACACGGACCTGACCTTGCCGGAGACGGCCGAGCTGGCCGAGCTGACCAAGCAGGCGATGACCGCGCTGCGCACCGCGTCCGGCGCGCACGGCTTCAACATCGGCATGAACCAGGGCACGGTGGCCGGCGCCGGCATCGCCGCCCACCTGCACCAGCACATCGTCCCGCGCTGGGGCGGCGACACGAACTTCATGCCGGTGGTCGGCCAGACGAAGGTGCTGCCGCAGCTGCTGGCGGACACCAGGAAGATGCTGGCGGAGGCCTGGCCGGCGCCGGCGTAGACCCAGTAGACCCACCGGTGCCCTCGGTCCCGAGGGCACCGCTCACGCGTCGTACAGGTCGGCCTTCTTCGGCGTCGGGTCCTGCACCAGGCCGCTGAGGACGGACGAGCGGTTGCCGAACTTCTCGGTGTCCACGCCGTTCTCCCGCAGCACCCGGATCGCGGCCGAGTGCACCACCCGCAGCACCGGGGTGGCCGCGCGCAGCGCGTCGTCGGCCATGAAGCGGTGCCGCCACGGCTGGTCCGCCCAGGCGTGCCGCAGCCCGAACGGCTCCGGCAGGACGAGCGAGCCGCCGAGCCACTTGAGCATCGGCGGGTACCAGGTCAGCGGGGCGCGCGCGGTGAGCCGTACCACCTCGTCGGTGGGCACCAGGGGCAGATTGACCGTGCGGTTCTCCCAGGGCTTGAGCGACTTGGCGACCTCCTTGATGGGCGCCGTCGGCTTCGTGGTGAACAGCGGGTTCACCGGTCCCAGGGCGTGCCCGGTCACCTCGATGCGCAGCGTCTCGTGGAGCACCGTCACCGTGATCATCATGGTGATGACGAGCTGCCCGTCCCACAGGGTCCACTGCACGCCCAGGTAGTGCCGGTCACCGCTGCCGAACTGCTGCTTGTTGCATATGTCCTGTATGGCGTGCTGCTTGATCTGGAACGCCTCCACGTCCGTGCCCTCGGGCCGGGACACCTCCTTGGCGTTCTCCCCGATCGGCGTGACGATCCAGTGCCGTATCGACGGCCGGGGGAAACCGCCGGTGTTCAGCGGACCCCGCTCCAGCATGCGCAGCTTGTCGTGGATGGAGCGTATGACGTCCCAGCTGCGGAAGGGATGGATCTCCCGGGAGGGGTCGGCGGGCTCGAGGTCCTCGGCGAGCTGCCAGGAGCCCCAGCGGGTGCCCATGCCGAGTATGCCCTTGGGCCCGGCGTAGAAGACGGAGTTGGACCGCTGCTCGGCACCGAGCCGGGCCAGTGACTGGCGCAGCTGCTCGGCAGCGGTCTCGCCCGGGGCGCGCGGCACGGCCTCGGGCACCTTGGCGCCGACGCTGCTGCCGGAGAGCAGGCCTTCCCAGCGCGCCCGCAGATCCCGGGCGCTGCGCTCGCAGATCCGCTTGGCCCAGAACCAGCCGAGCACCGGGATCACGACGCAGCCCCGCGCGTACCATCCCCAGAATCCGCCGAAGGGCATCTTCAGCAGGAAGAGCGCGGCGAGCACACCCACCCCGGTGAGCAGGACGGTGGCGAGCGTCCCGGCGCGCTTGTCGTCGCGCCTGGCGACGAGCGTGCGCACCTGGAAGACGAGCAGCCAGCCGATGAACCCCGGCAGGAAGATCAGGCCGCACAGCACCACGACGACGGACAACCGGTTGTCGCGTTCGCGGCGGATGTTGTTCGCCGCGAGCGCGTGCTCCACCACGACCTGGGGCTCGGTGCCGAAGGACTGGATGAGCGGCTTGCGGCCCGGGGCGAGCATGCGGTCGACCACGGCCCGCGAGAAGGCCTCGCCGAGATTGGGCTTGAGCAGGGATATCCGGCCGGCCTTGACGGTCGACTGGTGCCATTCGTTGTCGGTCTTCTTGATGTCCTCGATCACGTTGTCCCGGTAGGCCGCCGAGGCCAGCGCGTACGTCGCCGCCTGTCCCTCGTCGCCGGAGACGGGCACCTGCGGTCCGTCCCACTCCATGCCAACCGACATTCCCGCCCCCTCGCCGCCGGTGTCGCTCCTGCGGCCTTCCCGACTTCACTGCCCCGCACACCTGTTGAACAGGCCAACCTGCCGAATCGGCAGGACAACCGCACGAGTTCGGCACGACGTGATCAGGAGATCAGCGTATCCGCAGCCACCGACAGCGCGCCGGTGGACGGCTGAAGCCACCCACCGGCGCACGGAGTCGACCGGTGTGGGTTACGGCGTCTCGCCCGCCTGTTCGCGGATCCGCTCGGCGATCTGCGGCGGCATCGGCTCGTGCCGGGCGTAGGCACGGTCGAAGCGGGCCGTGCCGTGGGACAGGGAACGCAGGTCGATCGCGTAGCGGCCGATCTCGAACTCGGGCACCTCGGCCCGGATCAGGGTCCGTCCCGAGCCCACCTGCTCGGTGCCGAGCACCCGGCCGCGCCGGCTCGACAGGTCGCTCATCACCGCGCCCACGTAGTCGTCCGGGACCAGCACGCCCACCTCGGACACCGGCTCCAGCAGATGGATCCGCGCGTCGGCCGCGGCCTCGCGCAGCGCCAGCGCGCCCGCCGTCTGGAAGGCGGCGTCGGAGGAGTCCACCGAGTGCGCCTTGCCGTCCAGCAGCGTGATCCGGACGTCGATGAGCGGATAGCCCGCCGCGACGCCCTTGGCCGCCTGCGCCCGTACGCCCTTCTCGACGGACGGGATGAACTGGCGCGGTACGGCGCCGCCGACCACCTTGTCCACGAACTCGATGCCCGAGCCGCCGGGCAGCGGCTCCACCTCGATCTCGCAGATGGCGTACTGCCCGTGCCCGCCGGACTGCTTGACGTGCCGGCCGCGCCCGGCGGCCTTCACCGCGAACGTCTCGCGCAGGGAGACCTTGTGCGGTACGGCGTCGACCTGGACGCCGTAGCGGCTGCGCAGCCGCTCCAGGGCGACGTCCGCGTGCGCCTCGCCCAGGCACCACAGCACCACCTGGTGGGTGTCCTGGTTCTGCTCCAGGCGCATCGTCGGGTCCTCGGCGACCAGGCGGGCCAGGCCCTGCGAGAGCTTGTCCTCGTCGGCCTTGCTGTGCGCCTGGATGGCGAGCGGCAGCAGCGGGTCGGGCATCCGCCAGGGCTCCATCAGGAGCGGGTCGTCCTTGGCCGAGAGGGTGTCCCCGGTCTCCGCGCGGCCGAGCTTGGCCACGGACACCAGGTCGCCGGCGACGGCGTGCGTCACCGGGCGCTGGTGCTTGCCGAACGGGGTGGACAGGGCGCCGATCTTCTCGTCGACGTCGTGGTCCTCGTGCCCGCGGTCCGCCAGCCCGTGCCCGGAGACGTGCACCGTCTCGTCGGGGTGCAGGGTGCCGGAGAAGACGCGGACCAGGGAGATGCGGCCGACATAGGGGTCGGAGGAGGTCTTCACGACCTCGGCGACCAGCGGGCCGTCCGTGTCGCAGACCGTCAGCTCACGCGCCCTGCCGTCGATCGTGGTGACCCGGGGCATGGGGTGCTCGAACGGCGTCGGGAACCCACCCGTGATGAGCTCCAGCAGCTCCACCGTGCCGAGGCCCTGCCGGGCGCCCTCGGCGGCGGGGGCGGCGGCCAGGACCGGGAAGAACGTGCCGCGTGCCACCGCCCGCTCCAGGTCCTGGATCAGCGTCTTGACGTCGACCCGCTCGCCGCCCAGATAGCGGTCCATGAGGGTCTCGTCCTCGCTCTCGGCGATGATCCCCTCGATCAGCCGGTCGCGGGCCTCCTCGATGTCCGGGAGCTGGTCCTCGCCGGGCTCGGACTCCTTGCGCTCGCCGGTCGAGTAGTCGAACAGCTTCTGCGACAGCAGGCCGACGAGGCCCGTCACCGGAGCGTGCCCGTCCGGGCCCTCGGGGCCGCGCAGCGGCTGGTACAGCGGCAGCACGGCGTCGGGGTCGTCGGCGCCGAACGCCTCCGCGCACACCCGGGTCATCTCCTCGAAGTTCGCGCGCGCGCTCTCCAGGTGCGTCACCACGATCGCCCGGGGCATGCCGACGGCCTGGCACTCCTCCCAGACCATCCGGGTCGAGCCGTCCACCCCGTCCGAGGCCGAGACGACGAAGAGGGCCGCGTCCGCCGCGCGCAGACCGGCCCTCAGCTCCCCGACGAAGTCGGCGTACCCGGGGGTGTCGAGAATGTTGATCTTGATGCCGTCCCATTCGACCGGGACCAGCGAGAGCTGCACCGAGCGCTGCTGCCGGTGCTCGATGTCGTCGTGGTCGGAGACGGTGCCGCCGTCCTCCACGCGGCCCGCCCGGTTCACCGCCCCCGCGGTCAGCGCGAGGGCCTCCACCAAAGTGGTCTTGCCCGATCCGGAGTGGCCGACCAGCACCACATTCCTTATGGACGCGGGGTGGTCGGCCGCCCTTGCCCTGCCGGCGGCTCCGGGATGTGTCTGTGCCTTGTCGCCCATGATCCTGCCTCCCGTGCACGGTGAGGTCACTGTGGGCGCGGACACGCGGGACCCGCGTGCTCTGGCGGCTCCGGCGACGCCCGCGGTCCTTCGAGCTTTCCACTCCCGTAACGCCGCGTCCATACGAACGGCCGCGAAGCGGCCACGGCGGCCCGGGCGCGCCGGGCGTGCCCCGGCCGGGTGTGCGCGGGGCGGCGGTGCGGGCTCGTGGGTGCCCGCCCGTCACGCACGCGCACGCGTGACTACGATGGGCCAGCCGGAGGCCACCAGGGCCGCGGCGACAACGACCGTCGGGAAGGCCATGCTGAACAAGTACGCGCGTGCATTCTTCACGCGTGTCCTCACGCCGTTCGCCGCGTTTCTGATCCGCCGGGGCGTCAGTCCCGACGCGGTCACGCTCATCGGCACCGCCGGTGTGATGGCGGGCGCGCTGGTCTTCTATCCCCGAGGCGAGTTCTTCTGGGGCACGGTCGTGATCACGCTCTTCGTCTTCTCCGATCTGGTCGACGGCAACATGGCCCGCCAGCTCGGCCGCTCCAGCCGCTGGGGCGCGTTCCTGGACTCCACGCTGGACCGGGTCGCCGACGGCGCGATCTTCGGCGGGCTCGCGCTGTGGTACGCGGGCAACGGGAACGACAACGTCCTGTGCGCCGTCACGATCTTCTGCCTGGCCAGCGGCCAGGTGGTCTCGTACACCAAGGCGCGCGGCGAGTCGATCGGGCTGCCGGTCGCTGTCAACGGGCTCGTCGAACGCGCCGAGCGGCTGGTGATCTCGCTGGTCGCGGCCGGTTTCGCGGGACTGCACAAGTTCGGTGTACCAGGCATCCAGTGGCTGCTGCCGATCGCCCTGTGGATCGTCGCCGTGGGCAGCCTCGTGACGCTGATCCAGCGGGTCGTCACCGTCCGCCGCGAGTCCGCCGAGGCCGAGGCGGCGGCCGGGGAGAACGCCCCCCAGGGGAGGGAGACGGCGAAGTGAGCACCGCGGACCGGCTCACCGACGCGCTCTACCGGCTCGGCTGGAGCACCGTCAAGAACCTCCCCGAACCCGTCGCGGTCCGCCTCGGCCGGACCGTCGCCGACCTCGCCTGGAAGCGGCGCGGCAAGGGCGTACAGCGTCTGGAGGCCAACTACGCGCGCGTGGTGCCCGACGCCGGCCCGGAGCGGCTGGCCGAACTCTCGCGCGCGGGCATGCGTTCCTACCTGCGCTACTGGATGGAGTCCTTCCGGCTCCCGGCCTGGAGCCCCGAACGCGTCAGGGCCGGCTTCGAGGCCAAGGACCTCCACCACCTGACCGACGGGCTCGCCTCCGGCCGCGGCGTGATCCTGGCCCTGCCGCACCTGGCCAACTGGGACCTGGCCGGCGCCTGGGTCACCACCGAACTGCGGACCCCGTTCACCACGGTCGCCGAGCGGCTCAAGCCCGAGACCCTCTACGACCGCTTCGTCGCCTACCGCGAGGGCCTCGGCATGGAGGTGCTCCCGCACAGCGGCGGCTCGGCCTTCGGCACCCTGGCCCGGCGGCTGCGCGACGGCGGCCTGGTCTGTCTGGTCGCCGACCGCGACCTGTCCGCGTCCGGCACCGAGGTGGACTTCTTCGGCGCCCGGGCCCGGATGCCCGCCGGACCGGCCCTGCTGGCCCAGCAGACCGGCGCGCTGCTGCTGCCCGTCACCCTCCGGTACGACGACTCCCCGGTCATGAAGGGCCGCGTGCATCCCCCGATCGAGGTACCGGAGGCGGGTACCCGGGCCGAGAAGACGTCCGCCATGACACAGTCGCTCGCCGACGCCTTCGCCACCGGGATCGCCGAGCACCCGGAGGACTGGCACATGCTCCAGCGGCTGTGGCTCGCCGACCTCGACCCCACGAAGGGACCCTCGTGAGAATCGGGATCGTCTGCCCGTACTCCTGGGACGTGCCCGGCGGCGTCCAGTTCCACATCCGTGACCTGGCCGAGTACTTCATCCGGCTCGGCCACGAGGTCTCCGTCCTCGCGCCCGCCGACGACGACACCCCGCTGCCGCCGTACGTCGTCTCGGCCGGCCGCGCGGTCCCGGTGCCGTACAACGGCTCGGTGGCCCGGCTGAACTTCGGTTTCCTGTCGGCCGCGCGCGTGCGCCGCTGGCTGCACGAGGGCGCGTTCGACGTGGTCCACATCCACGAGCCGACGTCCCCCTCGCTCGGCCTGCTGACCTGCTGGGCCGCGCAGGGCCCCATCGTGGCCACCTTCCACACCTCCAACCCCCGCTCGCGCGCGATGATCGCCGCGTACGCGATCCTGCAGGCCGCGCTGGAGAAGATCAGCGCGCGGATCGCGGTGAGCGAGTACGCCCGCCGCACCCTGGTCGAGCATCTGGGCGGGGACGCCGTGGTCATCCCCAACGGCGTCGACGTCGACTTCTTCGCCGAGGCCGAGCCCAGGCCGGAGTGGCAGGGCGACACGATCGGCTTCATCGGCCGCATCGACGAGCCCCGCAAGGGCCTGCCGGTGCTGATGGGGGCGCTGCCGAAGATCCTGGCCGCCCGTCCGCAGACCCGGCTGCTGGTCGCGGGGCGCGGCGACGAGCAGGCGGCCGTCGAGGACCTGCCCGCCGAACTGCGCTCGCGCGTGGAGTTCCTCGGCATGATCAGCGACCAGGACAAGGCCCGCTTCCTGCGCAGCGTCGACCTGTACGTCGCGCCCAACACCGGCGGCGAGAGCTTCGGCATCATCCTGGTCGAGGCGATGTCGGGGGGCGCCCCCGTCCTCGCCTCGGACCTGGACGCCTTCGTCCAGGTCCTCGACCAGGGCAAGGCCGGTGAGGTATTCGCCAACGAGGACGCCGACGCACTGGCACAGGCCGCCGTGGACCTGCTGGCGGACCCGGAGCGACGGGCCGAACTGCGGGAGCGGGGCAGCGCGCACGTCCGCCGCTTCGACTGGTCGACGGTCGGCGCCGACATCCTGTCGGTCTACGAGACCGTCACGACCGGAACGGCGGCGGTGGCCACGGACGAGCGCCCGGGCCGGCGTTCACGGTTCGGGCTGGCCCGGGACTGAACCCACGGGGGCGACGGCACGGCCGCGGGGTCCCGATAGCCTTCGCCCGTGACCGCAACCCTCATCTGGATCCTCCTCGCCCTCGTCGCCGTCGGCGTGTACCTGAGCTGGACGGCCGGGCGGCTGGACCGGCTGCACGTGCGCATGGACGCCGCGCGGGCCGCGCTGGACGCCCAGCTGCTGCGGCGGGCCTCCGTGACCCAGGAACTGGCCACCTCGGGCGTCCTGGATCCCGCCGCCTCGATCGTGCTCTACGAGGCCGCGCACGCCGCCCGGCAGGCGGAGGAGGACCAGCGGGAGGTCGCGGAGAGCGAGCTGAGCCAGGCCCTGCGCGCGGTGTTCGAGGACCCGCGGCAGGTCGAGGTCGTCCGGGACGCGCCGGGCGGCGACGAGGCGGCCCACGAGCTGGCCGAGGCGGTACGCCGGGTCCCCATGGCCCGCCGCTTCCACAACGACGCCGTGGGGGCCGCCCGCAGGCTCCGCGAGCACCGCAAGGTGCGCTGGTTCCGGCTGGCCGGCCACGCCCCCTTCCCGCTGGCCTTCGAGATGGACGACGAGCCGCCCGCGGCCCTGGTGGAACGGGCCGCCTGAACCGGGCGCCGTGACCCGTCGCCGGACAAAAGGATCCACCGGGTCCCCATTGGCCCTTGCTGTGGACTGGTCCTCTCGCGTTTCCTCGTCGGTGCAGTCACCCTTTCCACTTCAGTGAGGTCACCCGTGTCCACCACCGAGAACCAGGCTCCCGAGACCGGCACCGCCCGTGTGAAGCGCGGCATGGCCGAGCAGCTCAAGGGCGGCGTGATCATGGACGTCGTCACCCCGGAGCAGGCGAAGATCGCTGAGGACGCGGGCGCCGTCGCCGTCATGGCCCTTGAGCGGGTCCCGGCCGACATCCGCAAGGACGGCGGCGTGGCCCGCATGTCCGACCCGGACATGATCGAGGGCATCATCGAGGCCGTCTCCATCCCGGTCATGGCCAAGTCCCGCATCGGCCACTTCGTCGAGGCCCAGGTCCTGCAGTCCCTCGGCGTCGACTACATCGACGAGTCCGAGGTGCTCACCCCGGCCGACGAGGTCAACCACTCCGACAAGTGGGCGTTCACCACTCCCTTCGTCTGCGGCGCCACCAATCTGGGCGAGGCCCTGCGCCGCATCGCCGAGGGCGCCGCGATGATCCGCTCCAAGGGCGAGGCCGGCACCGGCAACGTCGTCGAGGCCGTCCGCCACCTGCGCCAGATCAAGAACGAGATCGCCCGCCTGCGCGGCTTCGACAACCACGAGCTGTACGCCGCCGCCAAGGAGCTGCGCGCCCCCTACGAGCTGGTCAGGGAGGTCGCCGAGCTGGGCAAGCTCCCGGTGGTCCTCTTCTCCGCCGGTGGCGTGGCCACCCCGGCCGACGCCGCGCTGATGCGCCAGCTCGGCGCCGAGGGCGTCTTCGTCGGCTCCGGCATCTTCAAGTCCGGCGACCCGGCCAAGCGCGCCGCCGCCATCGTGAAGGCCACCACCTTCTACGACGACCCGAAGATCATCGCGGACGCCTCCCGCGACCTCGGCGAGGCCATGGTCGGCATCAACTGCGACACCCTGCCCGAGACCGAGCGCTACGCCAACCGCGGCTGGTAGGGCGACGGAACACATGAACACCCCCGTCATAGGCGTCCTGGCACTCCAGGGCGACGTACGGGAGCACCTCATCGCCCTGGCCGCGGCCGACGCCGTGGCCAGGCCGGTGCGGCGCCCCGAGGAACTCGCCGAGGTCGACGCCCTCGTGCTGCCCGGCGGCGAGTCCACCACCATCTCCAAGCTGGCCGTCCTCTTCGGAGTGATGGACCCCCTCCGCGCGCGCGTGCGCGACGGCATGCCCGTCTACGGCACCTGCGCCGGCATGATCATGCTCGCCGACAAGATCCTCGACCCGCGCTCGGGCCAGGAGACCATCGGCGGCATCGACATGATCGTGCGCCGCAACGCCTTCGGACGGCAGAACGAGTCCTTCGAGGCCGCGGTCGACGTACGGGGCATCGCGGGCGATCCTGTGGAGGGCGTCTTCATCCGCGCTCCCTGGGTGGAGTCCGTGGGCGCCGGGACCGAGGTGCTCGCCGAGCACGAGGGACACATCGTCGCGGTCCGCCAGGGCAACGTGCTCGCCACGTCGTTCCATCCGGAACTGACCGGCGACCACCGCGTGCACGCGCTTTTCGTCGACATGGTGCGCGCCGACCGGACACCGGAGTCCTTGTAGGATCTCTGGAGTTCGTTGCAGAGATGGGTTACGCGAAGGAGACAGGCAGATGTCCGGCCACTCTAAATGGGCTACGACGAAGCACAAGAAGGCCGTGATCGATGCCAAGCGCGGCAAGCTCTTCGCGAAGCTGATCAAGAACATCGAGGTCGCGGCGCGCATGGGCGGCATCGACCTCGAGGGTAACCCGACACTCTACGACGCCGTCCAGAAGGCCAAGAAGCAGTCGGTCCCGAACAAGAACATCGACTCCGCGATCAAGCGTGGCGGCGGCCTCGAGGCCGGTGGCGCCGACTACGAGACGATCATGTACGAGGGTTACGGCCCGAACGGTGTCGCGGTGCTCATCGAGTGCCTCACCGACAACCGCAACCGCGCCGCCTCCGACGTGCGCGTCGCCATGACCCGCAACGGCGGCAACATGGCCGACCCGGGCTCGGTGTCGTACATGTTCAGCCGCAAGGGCGTCGTCATCGTCCCCAAGGGCGAGCTGGCCGAGGACGACGTCCTCGGCGCCGTCCTGGACGCGGGCGCCGAGGAGGTCAACGACCTCGGCGAGACCTACGAGGTCATCAGCGAGGCCACCGACCTGGTCGCGGTCCGCACCGCCCTCCAGGAGGCCGGGATCGACTACGACTCCGCCGACTCCAGCTTCGTGCCGTCCGTCCAGGTCGAACTGGACGAGGAGGGCGCCAAGAAGATCTTCAAGCTGATCGACGCGCTCGAGGACAGCGACGACGTACAGAACGTCTTCGCCAACTTCGACGTCAGCGACGAGATCATGGAGAAGGTCGACGCGTAGCGCTGCCGTGAGCTGAGCGGTTCGGCGGGTCGGTGGAACACGTCCACCGGCCCGCCGCCGTTGTCAGAGGCAGCGGCTAGCCTGGCGGCATCCGTGGATCACCAGGGCATCCGCGGATCACCACAGAGGGAGGGCGCGGTGCGTGTACTGGGGGTGGACCCCGGCCTGACCCGGTGCGGTGTCGGTGTCGTGGAGGGAGTCGCGGGGCGCCCGCTCACCATGATCGGCGTCGGCGTCGTACGGACGCCCGCGGACGCCGAGCTGGGGCACCGCCTCGTCGCCGTCGAGCAGGGCATAGAGGCCTGGCTGGACGAGCACAGGCCCGAATTCGTCGCCGTGGAGCGGGTGTTCAGCCAGCACAACGTCCGTACGGTGATGGGCACCGCCCAGGCCAGCGCGGTCGCCATGCTGTGCGCCGCCCGCCGGGGCATCCCGGTCGCCCTGCACACCCCCAGTGAGGTCAAGGCCGCCGTCACCGGCAGCGGACGCGCCGACAAGGCGCAGGTCGGTGCCATGGTCACCCGGCTGCTCCGGCTCTCCGCGCCACCCAGGCCGGCCGACGCCGCCGACGCTCTCGCGCTCGCCATCTGCCACATTTGGCGCGCCCCCGCGCAGAACCGACTCCAGCAGGCCGTGGCTCTGCACTCGGCCCACGCAACGAAAGGCCGTACGGCATGATCGCCTTCCTCAGCGGCACGGTCGCCGCACTCGCCCCCGACGCGGCGGTGATCGAGGTGGGCGGCGTCGGCATGGCCGTCCAGTGCACGCCGAACACGCTCGCCACGCTCCGCCAGGGCCGGCCCGCCAAGCTGCACACCTCGCTGGTCGTCCGTGAGGACTCCCTGACGCTGTACGGCTTCGCCGACGACGACGAACGCCAGGTCTTCGAGCTGCTCCAGACCGCCAGCGGGGTCGGTCCGAGGCTCGCCCAGGCCATGCTCGCGGTGCACACGCCGGACGCGCTGCGCCGGGCCGTCGCCACCGCCGACGAGAAGGCCCTCACCGCTGTGCCCGGCATCGGCAAGAAGGGCGCCCAGAAGCTCCTGCTGGAACTGAGGGACCGCCTCGGCGAGCCGATCGGCGCCCCCGCGGTGGGCGCGCCCGTCACCCAGGGCTGGCGCGACCAGCTGCACGCGGCCCTCATCGGCCTCGGGTACGCCACCCGCGAGGCCGACGAGGCCGTCGCCGCCGTGACTCCCCAGGCCGAGGCCGCGGGCGGCACCCCGCAGGTGGGTCAGCTGCTGAAGGCAGCGCTGCAGACCCTGAACCGCGCCCGCTGACCGACCACACCACCCCGAGGCACACCACATGAACTGGGACGACACGACCGACTCCGCCGCCCCCGAGCGGCTGGTGGGCTCCGCGGCCGACGGGGAGGACCAGGCCGTCGAGGCGGCCCTGCGTCCCAAGGACCTCGAGGAGTTCATCGGCCAGGAGAAGGTCCGCGAACAGCTCGACCTCGTCCTGCGCGCCGCACGCGCGCGCGGCGCCACCGCCGACCACGTGCTGCTCTCCGGCGCCCCCGGCCTCGGCAAGACCACCCTGTCGATGATCATCGCGGCCGAGATGGGCGCCCCCATCCGCATCACCTCCGGACCCGCCATCCAGCACGCCGGCGATCTCGCCGCGATCCTCTCCTCGCTCCAGGAGGGCGAGGTCCTCTTCCTCGACGAGATCCACCGCATGTCCCGGCCCGCCGAGGAGATGCTGTACATGGCCATGGAGGACTTCCGCGTCGACGTCATCGTCGGCAAGGGCCCCGGCGCCACCGCCATCCCCCTGGAGCTGCCCCCCTTCACCCTGGTCGGCGCCACCACGCGCGCGGGCCTGCTGCCGCCCCCGCTGCGCGACCGCTTCGGTTTCACCGCGCACATGGAGTTCTACGAGCCGCACGAGCTGGAGCGCGTGGTGCACCGCTCGGCGAGCCTGCTCGACGTCGGTATCGAGGTGGACGGCGCCGCCGAGATCGCCGGCCGCTCCCGCGGCACGCCCCGCATCGCCAACCGCCTGCTGCGCCGCGTCCGGGACTATGCGCAGGTCAAGGCGGACGGCGTGATCACCCGCGAGATCGCCGAGGCCGCCCTCGCCGTCTACGAAGTGGACGCGCGCGGCCTCGACCGCCTCGACCGGGCCGTGCTGGAGGCACTGCTGAAGCTGTTCGGCGGCGGCCCGGTCGGCCTGTCCACGCTCGCCGTCGCGGTGGGGGAGGAACGCGAGACGGTCGAGGAGGTCGCCGAGCCCTTCCTGGTGCGGGAGGGCCTGCTGGCCCGCACCCCGCGTGGCCGTGTCGGCACCCCGGCCGCCTGGGCGCACCTCGGTCTCACCCCGCCCCGCACGGCCACCGGGGGAAACGGACAACAGGACCTGTTCGGGGCGTGACGGCGAGGGCATTGGCGGGGGCAGGAACCCAGGTGCCATGCTGAGCGTTGTTCCATGCGCGCGGACTCGCTTAGACTCCGCCGATGCCGCCCTTGCGGGCGGCGCCGACCCACCCCCATCCAACAGGCCGCTCTCACCGCGCGGTCGCGCGAAGGAAACCCCGTCCCGTGAATACCTTGACCCTCCTCCCGTTCATCGTGCTCATCGCGGCCATGTTCCTGATGACCCGCTCGGCCAAGAAGAAGCAGCAGCAGGCCGCGAGCATGCGCAATGAGGTGCAGCCCGGCTCCGGCGTCCGCACGATCGGGGGCATGTACGCGACGGTCAAGGAGGTCAGCGAGGACACGGTCCTCCTCGACGCCGGACCGGGCGTCGACCTCCTCTTCGCCAAGAACGCGATCGGCGCCGTCCTCACCGACGACGAGTACAACCGGATCGTCCACGGCATCGAGCACGACCTCAAGGCCGACGCCCACGTCGTCCCGGACGACGCCTCCTCCCTCACCGAGACCGACGAGCCCGCCGCTGCCGCCGCCTCCGGCGACAAGGCCGTCGACCTCGGTAAGAAGGACGTCGCCGAGGACGGGACCGCCGCCGCCGAGGTTGCCGAGGCCAAGACGGACGAAGAGCCGAAGAAGACCGACGGCGACTCCGAGGCGAAGTAGTCACGTCCCGGGGTGTGCGGCGCGGCCCGGCCGCGCCCCGCGCACCCCGGGCGCTTCTGTTCGCCGCACGGAGCCCGACACCATGTCATGGCTGACCGCGCCGACCTGGCGCGGGGCGGCCCGAGAGGGAGTACGAGAAGGTGGCAGCACCTAAGAGGGGCCGGAGCGCGAGCGCCCAGAGCAAGCCAGGGCGCTCGCTGGCCCTCATTTTGATCGCCATCGTGGCGCTCACCGGAGGGATGTTCGTCTCCGGGCACACGACACCGCGCCTCGGCATCGACCTCGCCGGTGGTACGAGCATCACGCTCAAGGCGAAGGCCGACCAGGGGTCCGCGATCAACAAGGCCAACATGGACACCGCGGTCGACATCATGAACCGTCGTGTCAATGGCCTGGGCGTCTCCGAGGCGGAGGTGCAGACCCAGGGGGCCGATCACATCATCGTGAACATCCCCAAGGGCACCAACTCCAAGGAGGCCCAGCAGCAGGTCGGCACCACCGCCAAGCTGTACTTCCGCCCGGTGCTCACCAGCGAGCCCAGCGGCGCCACCCCGGCGAGCCCCTCGCCGAGCGCGTCCTCCAGCGGCGGCGCCTCGCCGAGCCCGTCGGGCTCCAGCAAGGAGAAGGCGTCCTCGTCCTCCTCCGCCTCCCCGACGGCCTCCGCCACCTCGCAGGGCCGCGCGGTCACCGACGCGCTCAAGGCCGACGCCACGCCGTCGGGCTCGTCCTCGCCGAGCGCCTCGTCCGGCGCCAAGACCTCCGCCAGCCCGTCCGCCTCGGCCACCGGCAGCGTGGACACCGCCAAGCTTCAGGCCCAGTACACGGCTCTGAACTGCGCCAAGCCCGCCGAGCGCGCCAAGGCCGGCACCAACGCCAAGCCCGGCGAGCCCACCGTGGCCTGCGGCCAGCGGGACAAGGTCTGGTACAAGTACCTGCTCGGCCCGGCCGGCGTGGACGGCACCGAGGTGAAGAAGGCCCAGGCGGTCTTCGACACCCAGGGCGCCTCCGGCTGGCAGGTCCAGATGACCTTCACCAACACCGGGTCGAAGAAGTTCGCGACCATCACCGGCGAGCTGGCCAAGAACCAGTCCCCGCAGAACGAGTTCGGCATCGTTCTCGACGGCGAGGTCGTCTCCAGCCCGTACGTCCAGAACGCCATCACCGGCGGACAGGCGGAGATCTCCGGCAGCTTCACGCAGCAGGAGGCCCAGAACCTCGCCAACATGCTGTCCTACGGCGCGCTCCCGCTCTCCTTCAAGGAGGAGACCGTCACCACGGTGACCGCCGCGCTCGGCGGTGAGCAGCTCCGCGCGGGTCTGATCGCCGGCGCGATCGGCCTCGCCCTGGTCGTGATCTACCTGATCGCCTATTACCGCGGCCTGTCGCTCGTGGCCATGGCATCCCTGCTGGTCTCCGCGATCCTCACCTACGTGATCATGGCGCTGCTCGGCCCGGCCATCGGCTTCGCGCTGAACCTGCCGGCCGTCTGCGGTGCCATCGTCGCCATCGGCATCACCGCGGACTCGTTCATCGTGTACTTCGAACGCATCCGGGACGAGATCCGTGAGGGCCGCTCGCTGCGTCCCGCCGTCGAGCGGGCCTGGCCGCGCGCCCGGCGCACCATCCTGGTCTCCGACTTCGTGTCGTTCCTCGCCGCCGCCGTGCT
>Ga0308175_100000345_pt1 | contig 32765 bp, 32 predicted proteins | sample PhyCR1_3_FD_203893 | JGI IMG/M metagenome (GOLD analysis project Ga0308175, IMG submission 203893) | Soil microbial communities from UC Gill Tract Community Farm, Albany, California, United States - DLSLS.C.R1 | ecosystem: Environmental > Terrestrial > Soil > Agricultural land | place: USA...
TTCGGTCCTGCCAGGATGTGAAGGATGGGCGACGCGGCTGGGGCCGGCAACTATCGGATCTTCCGCAGCTTACCCGTCGCCGTTCGTTGCAAGACCCCGCCCTGACCGTCCGTTCCAACTGCGCCGTCCTGCATTCCGATGGCTGCGTAGGTGTCGATGGTCGCTTGGTCCGGGTTCTTGAAGAAGTCGCCCATGTCCCGGAAGAAGGCCTGCTTCTCCTCGCCGGTCATGTCCTCGAGCTTGCGGCCCCGTTCGAGCGTGGCACGCACCTGATTGACGGTCACTCCCGGCGAATTCTCGTACAACCGCCCCATGCGCGCCCAGTGCTCCACCTGCGCGCCGACGGAGCGGTGCATGGTCTCGGCGTGTCGACGCGCGTCGTCGACGAGGTCGCGGGAGAGCTTGATCGAGGCGTGGTTGGAGGCCATGGCCTGTTCCTCACTAGCTGGGTAGCAATATGCTACCTGCGCGGAAAAGTTCAAGTTCTGGCGTGGTAGTAGTCCAGGTACCAGTCGACGAACTTGCCGACGCCGACCTCGATCGGTGTGGAGGGCGCGTAGTCCAGCTGCAGCTTGGTCTCCTGGACGTCGGCCTCGGTGCGGGCGACGTCGCCGGGCTGCATCGGCATCAGGTTCAGCTCGGCCTTCTTGCCCAGCTTCTCCTCCAGCACCTCAATGTAGCGCATCAGCTCGACGCGGTTCGAGTTGCCGAGGTTGAGGATGCGCCAGGGCGCGACTCCGCTGGTGGCCGGATCGGGCTTCTGCGGGTCCCAGTCCGGGTTGACCTTCGCGGGCCGGTCGATGGCGGCGACCAGGCCATCGACGATGTCCTCCACGTAGGTGAAGTCGCGCTGCATCTTGCCCTGGCCGTAGACGTCGATGGGGCGGCCCGCGAGGATCGCCTCGGTGAACTTGAAGAGCGCCATGTCCGGGCGGCCCCACGGTCCGTAGACGGTGAAGAACCGGAACCCGGTCGAGGGGAACCCGAACAGATGCGAATAGCTGTGCGCCATTCCCTCGTTGGCGAGCTTGGTGGCCGCATAGAGCGTGATCGGGTGGTTGGCCCCGTCGTGCACCGAGAAGGGCAGCTTGCCGTTGGCGCCATAGACGCTGCTGGTCGAGGCGAAGACCAGGTGCTTCGGCTGGGTCGCGCGGCAGCCTTCCAGGATGTGCAGGAAGCCGGTGACGTTGGAGTCGACGTAGGTCTTGGGGCTTTCCAGGCTGTAGCGGACGCCGGCCTGGGCGGCGAGGTTCACCACCGCGCCGGGGACCGTCTCGGCGAAGAGGGCGGCGACGCCCTCCTTGTCGGCCAGGTCGAGGCGGGCGTGGCGGTAGTTGCGGTCGGCCTCCAGCATCGCCAGGCGGGCCGCCTTCAGCTTGGGGTCGTAGTAGGCGTTGAGGTTGTCGAGGCCAACGACCTCGTCGCGGCGGGCCAGCAGCCGCCGCGCCAGGTGGAAACCGATGAAGCCGGCCGTGCCGGTGACGAGGATACGCATGGCGCTTCAATCCCTCCGCGCGACGCGGCGGTCAAACGCCAGGACGCGATCGGCGTCGGAGGCTAAGGTCCGACCGTTGACGAATTGCGAGTCTCGGGGAGCGTCATGAAGGTTTCCGGTTGGATCGCGGCCGCGATGGTCGCGCTTGCGCCTGGCGTCGCGCTGGCGGCGGGCAAGGCTGTGCTGACGCATGAAACCCTGTGGATGATGAAGCGGGTCGGCGCGCCGGCGGTGAGCCCGGACGGCAAGTGGGTGGTCTATTCGGTGACCGAGCCGTCGTACGAGCGCGACAAGCAGGTCAGCGACCTGTGGCTGGTCCCGACCGTGGGCGGCGCGCCGCGGCGGCTGACGAACACCAAGGGCCCCGAGGGCGGCGCCACCTGGTCGCCGGACAGCCGCCAGATCGCCTTCACCGCCAAACGCGAGGGCGACGAGGCCGACCAGGTCTATGTGCTGGACGTGATGGGCGGCGGCGAGGCGCGACGGGTCACGACGATCTCGACCGGGGCGTCGGAGCCCAAGTGGCGTCCGGACGGGCAGGCGATCCTGTTCGAGACGATGGTCTGGCCGGGCGCGCTGGACGACGAAGCCAACAAGAAGGCCGCGGCGGACGAAAAGGCGAAGAAATACAGCGTCCGGACCTACGAGCACTTCCCGATCCGGTACTGGAACGCGTGGCTGGACGGCAAGCAGCCGACCGTCGAGGTCGTGGGGCTGGAGCCCAGCGCGAAGCCCAAGGACCTGATCACGGGCACGGCCCTGGGCCGCGCGGCCGGCTACGCCGCGCCGAACGCGGAGACATCGCCGTCGCTGGAGGCGATCTGGAGCCCGGACGGCAAGGACGTGGTCGTCACGGCGACGACGGAGAAGTGGAACGCGGCGTTCAGCCACGTGGGCTTCCAGTTGTGGCGTGTGCCGGCCGCCGGCGGCGACCCGGCCGCGATCACCGCCAAGGGCGAGTACGACGCGCCGCGGTTCAGCGCCGACGGCAAGTGGCTCTATTTCACCCACGCGGCGCAGGACGCCGAGATCTACCACCTCGGCCGGCTGGAGCGGATCGCTTGGCCGGGCGGCGGCGAGCCGCAGCTGGTGGCGAAGGACTTCGACCGCGAGCCGGCGCGGTTCGCGCTGACGCCCGACGGCAAGTCGGTGTTCATCCTGGCCCCCGAGGCGGGCAAGGAGAACCTCTACCGGGTCGCCGCCGAGGGCGGGAAGCCGCAACTGGTGATCGAGCCGGCGCGCGGCGGCTATACGGCGCTGGAGGTCCCGGACAAGGCCGCCAAGCCGATCCTGATCGCGACCTACGGCTCCTCGGTCAGCCCCGGCGAGATCGTACGCATCGACCCGTCGGCGAAGACGCATGCGAACCTGACGAACGTGAACACGGCGCTGGCCGCCTCGATAGACTGGCAGGCGCCGCAGCACTTCTGGTTCACCAGCGCCGGCGGGCGGCAGATCCACAACATGATCGTGCTGCCGCCCAACTTCGACCCGGCCAAGACCTACCCGCTCCTGGTGTTCATCCACGGCGGGGCGGCCAGCATGAACCCCGACCAGATCAGCCTGCGCTGGAACTACCACCTGCTCACGACGCCCGGGTACGTGATGCTGATGACCGACTACACGGGCTCGACCGGCTTCGGCGAGAAGTTCGCCCAGCAGATCAAGCTCGATCCGCTGAAGACACCGGGCCTGGAGATCGATGAGGCGGTGAACGAGGCGCTGAAGCGTTATCGGTTCATCGACGGCAGCCGGATGTGCGCCCTCGGCGCGAGCTACGGCGGCCACCTGGTCAACTGGCTGGAGGCCACGACCACCCGCTACAAGTGCCTGGTCAGCCACGCCGGCGAAGTGGACCTGCAGACCCAGTGGGGTACGTCCGACGGCATCTATGGCCGCGAGGTCACGAATGGCGGTCCGCCCTGGGAGGGCAACCCCGTCTGGCGCGCGCAGAGCCCGATCACCTACGCCGCCAACTGGAAGACGCCGATGCTGCTCTCCATCGGCGAGCGCGACTTCCGGGTGCCGATCAACAACACGCTGGAGAACTGGTCGGTGCTGCAGCGGATGAAGGTGCCGAGCCGGCTGCTCGTCTGGCCCAACGCCTGGCACTGGATCCTCAATCCCGAGGACAGCCGCCACTTCTACGCGGAGGTCGACGGCTGGCTCGCGCGTTACCTAAAGGAACGTCCAGCCGGCGGCGCGGCGAACGCGGGGAAGTGATCGTTACGCCTGCGTAAGTGGTTGATCGAAAGGACGCTTCGCGCGTTGGGTGTACACTGCAGCCTGAAAAGCTGGCCCGTTGTATGCAGGCGGCCTTTCAGTCTTTAAGAGAATGTCCAAAATCGGCCGCCTGGGCAGTGATTCCATGCGTCCGTGCGGGGTCGAGGGAGCGTCCAGTATGAGCCAACGCAGCGTCCCGGGGCTTGAGGCCACGCCGACGAAGCACGCGAAGCTGCTGGCCTGGGTTCGCGAGATTGCTGCGCTGACGGAGCCGGATCGGGTGCGCTGGTGCGACGGCTCCGACGCCGAGTGGAGCGAGCTGACCGACGAACTGGTCGCCGCTGGCACGCTCAAACGGCTAAACCCGGCCAAGCGGCCGAACTCGTTCTACGCCGCCTCCGATCCGCGTGACGTCGCCCGCGTCGAGAGCCGCACCTTCATCTGCTCCGAGAATCCCGAAGACGCCGGCCCGACCAACAACTGGCTCGATCCCACCGAGATGCGGGCCGACCTGAAGGATCTCTTCAAGGGCTGCATGAAGGGCCGCACGATGTACGTCGTGCCGTTCTGCATGGGCCCGCTGGGCTCGAAGATCAGCGCCATCGGCGTCGAGATCACGGATTCGGCCTACGTGGCCGTATCGATGAAGATCATGACGCGCATGGGCCAGGCCGCCCTCGACCAGCTCGGCGAGGACGGCTTTTTCGTTCCGGCCGTCCACTCGGTGGGCGCGCCGCTGGCGGACGGGCAGGCCGACGTCGCCTGGCCCTGCAATGAAATCAAGTACATCGTCCATTTCCCTGAGACGCGGGAGATCTGGTCCTACGGCTCGGGTTACGGCGGCAACGCCTTGCTCGGGAAGAAATGCTTCGCGCTGCGCATCGCCTCGGTGATGGCCCGCGACGAAGGCTGGTTCGCCGAGCACATGCTGGTGCTGAAGCTGACCTCGCCGGAGGGCGGCGTTCATTATGTGACGGCAGCGTTCCCCAGCGCCTGCGGCAAGACCAACATGGCCATGCTGCAGCCGACGCTGAAGGGCTGGAAGGCCGAGACGATCGGGGACGACATCTGCTGGATGCGCTTCGGAGACGACGGGCGGCTCTACGCGGTGAACCCGGAGGCCGGCTTCTTCGGCGTCGCACCCGGCACCGGCGAGACGACGAACAAGAACGCCATCGCCGCCCTGCACGCCAACTGCATCTTCACCAACGTGGCGCTGACCGACGATGGCGACGTGTGGTGGGAAGGCCTGACCGAGACGTCGCCCGCCCACCTCACCGACTGGAAGGGCCGCGACTGGACGCCGGAGAGCCCGGAGCCGGCCGCGCACCCAAACGCGCGCTTCACCGTTCCGGCCAGCCAGACGCCGGTCATCGCCGCCGAGTGGGAAGACCCCAAGGGCGTGCCGATCTCGGCCATCCTGTTCGGCGGCCGCCGCGCCTCTGCGGTGCCGCTGGTCAACGAGGCCCGCAGCTGGGCGCACGGCGTCTTCATGGCCTCCAACGTCGCCTCCGAAGGCACGGCGGCGGCGGAGAACGCCATCGGTGAGCTGCGACGGGACCCCTTCGCCATGTTGCCGTTCTGCGGCTACAACATGGGCGACTACTTCGGCCATTGGCTGAAGATGGGGGCGCAAGCTGCTGATCCCGCGAAGCTTCCTCGCATCTATTTCGTCAACTGGTTCCGCAAGGACGAGCGCGGCAAGTTCGTCTGGCCGGGGTATGGCGAGAACAGCCGCGTGCTGAAGTGGATCGTCGACCGCCTGGAAGGCCGCGCCGAGGCCGCCGACACCGCTATCGGCCTGCTGCCGGCGCCCGGCAGCCTGGACGTCTCAGGCCTCAGCCTCACCGACGACCAGCTTGACCTGCTGCTCACCGTCGATCCCGACATGTGGCGCCAGGAAGCCGCCCTGGTCCCCGCGTTCTACGAGCGTTTCGGCGACCATCTGCCCGCCGAGCTCTGGGCCGAGCTGGACGCCCTGGTCGCCCGCCTCGGCGCGCCGGCCCGTCCGCGCGCCATCGTCGCAGCGGAGTAGGCCTAGCGGGTCGTCCCGGCCGGCGCGTCGTAGCCGGCCAGCCATTCCCGGCGCCGCAGCCAGACCTTGCGCCACTTGTCGCGGGAGGTTCCCGGCGCGTCCCGGCGACCGGACGTGAAGCGTGAGCCGATCAGGCGCAGACCGGACCACAGCAGCGTCAGCATGAGACCGAGGGCCAGCTTCGGCTGACCCCAGTGCTTGCGCATCAGGGTGACCCGGCCGCGCGTCGTGCGCACGATCTTGTCCTCGACCGTCGCTTCGGAGACGCCGCCGAGATGGATGATCTCGGCGTCGGGCGTGATCCCCGGCCGCGCGCCGATGGCCCTGGCCCGCAGGCACAAGTCTGCCTCCTCGGCGTACATGAAGAACGCCGGATCGAAGCCGCCGAGCCGGCGCCATAGGTCTGTGTCGATGAGCAGGAAGCAGCCAGTGACGATGTCGACATCGGCCATGGTGTCGCGCTTCCAGTCGCCATAGGCCTCGGAGGCGAAGAGCCGGCTTTTCGGGAACAGGTGCGTCAGGCCCACTGCCCTGCAGAACAGGCTCCAGAGGGTCATCCGGCCCCAGCAACTGCTGATGTTGAGGCTCATGTCCCCGAAGAACGTTCGCCCGCCCCAGATCCCGCGCTCGGGCTCCTTCTCCGCGAAGGCCCAGAGCGCGCCGTGGCTGTGCTCGAGGCTGACCGTGTCCGGATTGAGGAGCAGAATCCGACGGCCGCGCGCGCGTTCCGCCGCGACGTTGTTGCCCTGAGCGAACCCGACGTTTTCCGGGTGGGCGATGGTTTCGATCTGCGGGAAGGCGGCGCGAATTGCCTCGGCGCTTCCATCCGGCGACCGGTTGTCCAGCAGGATGACCTCGAACGGCACGGGCGGCGGATGCCGGAAGAGGCTCTCCAAAGCCTCCAGCGTCACCGCCTTGCTGTTGTAGCTGATGACGATGATCGAGAGCTCGACCGGCCGGTCCTCTCCCGAAGCGACAAACGCCATCCGATCCTCTCGCCGTCAGACCCCACACCGTGCGCTCCCGTCCGGGGCGCGCACCCATTCTCGCCTTGTTAAGCGCAAATGGTTGAAGGAAACCACATCGCGCAATGGCGGCTCGGGGCGGCGGATATGAGTAGACCTGCGGCCGGCGCAGCGGCCGGTGAGATCTCGATCGGACTGCTCTGGCACTCGCCCAACTCCGGCAACCTCGGGGTCGGCGCGCTGACGGTGAGCAACCTGGCGCTGGCGCGTGAAGCCGCCGCGGCGGTGGGTCTGAGGCCGCGGTTCCGCATCCTGGGCTTCGTCGAGGCCGATGTTGCGCCCTACGTCACGGACACGGACGTCGAGCTGCTGCCGCTTGGCGGGCGCGCGATGGCGCCCGGTGGTGCGTACTGGAACAGCCTGGCCGACCTCGACTGCGTGCTCGACATCGGCGCCGGCGACAGCTTTGCCGACATCTATGGCGCCAAGCGCTACGCATTCCTGTGGCTGAGCAAAGAGATGGCCACGGCCCGCAAGGTCCCGCTGCTGCTGAGCCCGCAGACCATCGGGCCGTTCACCCGCCAACCGCACCGGACGCTGGCGGCGCATGCCATGAACCGCGCCACAGCCATTGTGGCGCGTGACCCAATGTCGTTCGACGCCGCGCGGGCGATGTCGCCCGGCGCACGCGTGCTGCAATCCGTGGACGTGGCCTTCGCCTTGCCGTTCACCCCGCGCCGCCGACGAAGCCGGAAGGGCATCGAGGTCGGTGTCAACGTCTCGGGCCTGCTGTTCAACGGCGGCTATACGGGGGCCAACGAGTTCGGCATGCAGGTGGACTATGCCGACTACAGCCGCCGGCTGATCGGCGAGTTGGCGCGCCGGCCTGGCGTCACCACCCGCCTGATCTGCCACGTGAACGCCGAGGCGATGCCGCAGGACGATGACGGCGCCGTAGCCGACCGCCTGGCCGCGGAGTTCCCGGGGGTCGTCCGGGTCCCGAACTTCGCCTCGCCGTCGGAGGCCAAGTCGTACATCTCTGGCCTCGATTTCCTCGTGGGCGCCCGGATGCATGCCTGCATCGCCGCATTCTCCAGCGGCGTTCCGGTGGCGCCGGTGGCCTACAGCCGCAAGTTCGCCGGGCTGTTCCAGGGCGTGCTGGGCTACGACCACCTCGTGCCCGTGACGGGCATGGACACCGACCAGGCGCTCACCTTCACCCTGGAGCGGCTGGACCGGCGGGAAGCGCTGAAGGCCGAGGTCGCCCGCGGCAACGCGAAGGTCGCCGATCTCCTGGCCGTCTATCGTCGAGAGCTCGAAGCGCTGTTCGCGCGGGTGGCGGGCCGCCCCGCCGCCTAGGAGCCGCCGCCGGCGACGACGCGCAGGTTGGGGCCGGCGGCGGTCACGGCGGGGCGCGGCTCGCCGCGGATCTGGGCGATCAGGTCGAAGACGGCGCGGCGGACCTCGCCGTCCTCGCCGGCCTGGGCCATCGCCTCAAGGCGCATGATGTGCTCGCCGGTGACGCGCAGCGCGGTATCGGAGACCACTTCCATCACGCTCGGCGCGCAGGGCAGCGAGCGTTCAGTCTCGTCCAGCAGGGCTTCGGTCAGTTTCTCGCCGGGCCGCAGGCCGGTGATCCGGATCTCCACGTCACGGCGGCCGGAGAGCGCGATCATCTGGCGGGCCAGGTCCATGATCCGGACCGGCGCGCCCATCTCCAGCACGAACAGGCGGGCGTTCTTGGCCTGGCCGTCGGCGCTGGTGGCGGTGGCGTGCAGCACCAGCGAGGCGGCCTCCGGAATGGTCATGAAGAACCGTTCCATGTCCGGGTGGGTGACCGTCACCGGCCCGCCGTGCTCGATCTGGGAGGTGAAGATCGGCACCACCGAACCGGCCGAGCCCAAGACATTGCCGAAGCGCACCACCGAGAAGCGCGTGCCGTCGCCCATGGTCTGCTCGGACTGGATCAGCGCCTCGGCCAGGCGCTTGGTGGCGCCCATGACGTTGGTCGGGTCGACCGCCTTGTCGGTGGAGATCAGCACCATCTGGGCGGCGCGGGCGGCCTTGGCGGCCTGGGCGACGTTCCAGGCGCCGATCAGGTTGGTCAGCACGCCTTCGCACGGATGGCGTTCCACCAGCGGCACATGCTTCAGCGCCGCGGCATGGAAGACGAGGTCGGGGCTCTCGTCCTTGAAGATGGCCTTCAGGCGCGTGGCGTTGCGGACGTCGCAGAACGAGGTAGCGCGGGAGACCTGCGGGAAGGCCTCCTCCATTTCGCGGTCGATCTCGAACAGCAGGGCCTCGGAGTAGTCCACCATGATCAGGTGGGCGCACTCGAAGGCGGCCAGCTGGCGGCAGAGCTCCGAGCCGATGGAGCCGCCGGCGCCGGTGACCAGCACGCGGCGGCCGCGGATCAGGCCTGCGATGGCGGCGCGGTCGAGTTCGATCGGGTCGCGCGCGAGCAGCTCCTCGATGTTGATCTCGCGCATCGGCAGGAGGTGCACGCCGTCGTGCTGAGCGAGCTCGACGATGGAGGGCAGGCGCAGGAGGCGGATGCCGTCGGTTTTCAGCCGGCCCAGCTGGTCGGCGGTGAGCCCACGCAGGCGCTGTGGCTCCTCGAGGAACAGGATCGACCGCGGATAGCGGTTCCAGCGGCGCAGGTCGGCCAGCGCCTCGTCCAGGTTCTCAAGGCTCTCGATGACGCAGACGCCGCGCACCTTCTGGCCCACCTCGCGCGCATCGAGCCCGACGATGCCCACCGGCGTGTGGGTGCGGTCGTGGTTGCGGGCGATGTCGCGCAGGTAGCTGTCGGCCACGGCCGGCGGGCCGATGAGCAGCAGCGACGGCGCCTGGGCGAAGCGGTCGGTGGCCCGCAGGGGCGAGAGGCTCTCCAGCGCGTGCTCGTGCAGCGCGCGGCGCAGGATGCGCACGCCCATCGAGGCCATCATCTGGAACAGCGGCGCCAGGAACAGCGTCGGCCGCGGCAGGCCCACGGCGCGGTCCAGCACGAAGACCCAGAGCAGGAAGACGCCCACGGTCAGGAGCGCGATGCGCGCCAGCACCATGGCGTCGGGGATCGAGGCGTAGCGCCAGGGTGACAGCTCGCGGCGGAACAGCATCGTGAAGCCGCCGGCCAGGGCGCCGTAAAGGACCACGAGCTGCAGGAGCGTGAGCGTGGGCACGCCGGCCTTGTCGAATCCCAGCACGTTGCCGGCGGGCGCGACCCAGAAGGCGAACAGGAACGCGGCGGCGGCCAGAAGCACGTCGGCAACGACGGTCTGGGCTCGAACGGCCATCCGTTCCATCAGCCGCAACTCCGCTAGCTCTCCGAATCCACACCATAGACCCGAGGCGCCGACCGTCCACAGAATCCGACGGCAGGCGATGCTGCGGGCGCCGTTGTGGCGCCGCGCGCACGGACCCTGGCAAGCGAGCGGCGGAACCTAGTCGCCGCGGCTCATCAGAGCAAACGCAAATCCCTAAGGAAAAGTAGCTTTTACGCCCAGAACCACCCGCGAACCCCAGATCGCGCCGCGGGAATGGGCGTCGGTGTCGGAATAGCGCAGATCGAAGCCCAGGTGGCGGCCGAGCGCATAGCCGATCCCGAGGTTCCAGGTCGTGTAGTCGGCCGGGCCCTTCACCTGCTGATGACCGACCGCGCCGCTCACGGAGAACGGCGACGCGCCGAGCGGCAGGGTGGCGCTGGCCTCGACATAGTTGGCCGGGCCTGAGCCGCCCAGGAAGTCTTCGGAATGATACCACGCGGTCCCGAAGGTCGCCGGGCCCAGCTGCATCGAAGGCGCCACCTTCAGCTCGACGTAGTCGTCGTGCGGACCGTTCTTCTGGCCGGCGTAGCCGTAGCGGACGACGCCCAGGTCGACGGTGACCGGCCCGACCTTGGGCCGCACGCCCGCCACCAGGTCGTATTCGGCCCGCGCGCCGTCGGCGAAGTCGACGTTGGAGACCCAGGCGCCGGCGTAGCCGATCTGGCCCAGGTCGGCCTCGGCGCTGGCGAAGGCCTGGGCGCGCTCTCGGGTCTGGCTAGCGCCCCGGAAGACGTAGTCGGTGGCGCCGCCGAGGGCGAAGTTGATCGGGAAAGGATCGGCCCGCGCCGCGCCGGCGGCGGCCAGCCCCAGCGCGAGCGCGGTGGCGGCCAGGCGGGCGGCGGCGTCGGTCATGAGGCTCCCCCGGGGCCAAGGAAAAGGCGAATCCGCGTGGCGCGGATCCGCCTACAGTACTCAGGGGAGAACGCGAAGACCGGGCAAAACGCGAAGACCGGGCAAACGGTCCAGCTCGTCAGAACAGGAAGCCGGTCTCGATCATCAGGCGGGTCTGGTCGTCCTTGTCGCCGAATTTGCCGAACATGGCGCCGACCGCGCCCGACCCGATCTTGGTGTAGGAGGCCTCTCCGCGGACGAAGAAGGTCTTGAACTGGAAGGTCGGCGTGAGGGTCAGCGACCAGGCGTCGCTCTTGGGCCCGTAGAGCAGGGCGACCTGCGAGCCGGACGAGGTCTCGTACTCGAAGCGGCCGGCCAGGTTGAACATCGGGTTGAAGCTGTACTTGGCCAGGATGGCGCCGCCGAACGTGGAGGCCGAGCCGGGCAGGCCGAACTTGGTGATCTTGGGCGTGGTCGACCACTGCAGGTACGGGTTGATCACCCACGGCCCATCGGTGTGGGTCCAGAGGAGGTTCCAGATCGTGCCGTTGTTCTGGGCGATCGGCGTGGCGAACCGGGACACCGAGTTCTCGTCGGTGTTGCCAGACGCTGCGAAGGCGACGGTGTCCTTTGGGCTGATGACGTAGGAGACCAGGCCGGAAATCGTCGAATAGCGGCTGGAGTAGTAGCCGTCGTTCAGCGAGACCGAGACGGTCAGCGGGCCCTTGGCGTAGTTGACCTGCACGCCCTTGCTGACCGCCGGCTCCTGGTTCCAGAGCAGGCCGCGGGCGATGTTCAGGTTCTGGAAGGTGAAGGTGTACTCCGCGCCGATGAGGGTCGGCAGCTTCCCGACCAGGATGCTCCATTCAGCGGTCGGCTGCAGCTTCAGGTAGGCCACCGGAACCCAGTGAAAGGTGTCCTGGACGATACGGTCCGAGCGCAGGTTGCCGGCGCCCAGCGAAGGGAAGTTGTACAGGCCGGCCTGGACGTAGAACTGGACGACGCCGTCGGTCTTCTGGAACTCCAGTTGCGCGTTGGAGAGCTCGCCGCCGGTCTTGCTCTTGTCGCCGAAGCCAGAGGGACTTTCGGTGTAGCCGAGCGCGGTCAGTTGGCCGGTGATGTAGAGTTTGCCAAAGGCGGTGTCGTAGCTGAACGGGTTGGCGTTGGCCGACAGCGACGAGGACATGGCCGGCGTCGACAGTGCGGTCGGCCCGGCCGGAGCGGCGGGCGCGGCAGGCTGGTCGTCGGCCCACGCGGCTCCGGCGCCGGCCAACGCCAGCGTGGCCACGCCCATCAGGCACGCGATCTTCTTGGACGTCATAGTTCAATCCCCTCTTCGCCGGCCGGGTTCTGCCTGGGACCTGAGCCCCGGATGACCGTGCGCGGACCATCCTTGCGGCGAAGGCCGGCCGATCAACGCAAGGCGGCGCGCCGCCTCCACGCGGGGCGCGGCTGACTAAAGTTTGGGCGGCGCGCGGAAGCGGCGCCATTCGAATGGGCGCCCCTGCGCATCAGGGCGCAGTAAGTGCGTCTTCAGCCGCCTCGATCGGGCTGCGCCTGCCCGGCGCAGGCGGCGCAGCGGGTGATGACCTCGAAGACCAGGCGGTCGTGGACGCCGGCGGCGACGCCGGGCGGCAACCCGTCCAGCGCGACCTCCTCGGCGGTCCCACAGGCCTCGCAGACGCGGAAACCCGCCAGGTGCGGCTCGGCGGGGACGCGGCAGGCGACAAAGGCGTTCAGCGTCTCGATGCGGTGGGCGAGCCCGGCGGCGATCAGGACCCGCAACGCGCGATAGACCGTCGGCGGCGCGGCGGGCCGGTCACGGTCGCCGAGTTCGTACATCAGGTCGTAGGCCTTCAGCGGCCGTCCGCTGGCGAGCAGGGCCTTCAGCACCCGGCGGCCGGGACTGTTCAGCCGATCGCCGCGGGCCGCGCAGATCGCCTCCGCCGCGATGAGCCGCCGCCCGATCTCGAGCGTGTCCCGATCCTCGGCGTCCTTACCGTTGCGCCCCGTCACGTCCGCCTCGCCGTCACTAGACGTGTTATCTTATAACAGCGAATTGACCGGATGTAATGTTATCTCATAACAGCCCCTCCGCCTTGAGGAGGGATGCGCGATGGATCGTTGGTTCCGGTTGTTTGCGGCGAGCGCGCTCGGCGCCCTGTCGGCCGGCGCGGCGCGGGCGGCCGATCAGGACCTGGGCCACTCGGTTTCGGAGGTGGTGGTGACCGCTTCGCCGATCGGCGGCAACCCGGACCGATTCGCCACCATCGTGACGCAGGTGACCCGCGATGACGTGCTGCAGAACGGCGGCGTCTCCATCGGCGACGCGCTGCGCGATGCGCCGGGCGTGGCGACCACGGGCTTCGCGGCCGGCGCCAGCCGCCCGGTGATCCGCGGCATGGACGCCCAGCGGGTGAAGCTGGTGGAGAACGGGCTCTCCAGTTCCGACGTGTCCGACGTGGGGCCCGACCACGGCATCCCGATCGACCCGCTGTCGGCGCAGAGCATCGAGGTGGTCCGCGGCGCAGCCACCCTGCGCTACGGCAGCCAGGCCATCGGCGGCGTGGTCAACGTGATCAACAACCGAATCCCGCTGAAGCCGGTCGACGGGTTCGGCGGCGAGGCCGCGAGCGCCTATGAGTCGGTCTCGCGGTCCGGGGAGGCCACTCTGAGCCTCGACGCGGGCGACGGCGCCTTCGCGATCCACCTGGACGGCTTCGGCCGCCACGCCAGCAGCTACGACATCCCGGACGGACGGCAGGAGAACTCCTGGGCGCACACCAGCGGCTATTCCGGCGGCGGGTCGTACTTCTTCGGCGCGGAAGACGCCAGCCGCGTTGGATTCGACGGGACCCACTACGAGGCCAAGTACGGCATCCCGTCCGACACGACGTATATCCACATGGTCCAGAACAAGGGCGCGTTCGGCGGCTCGTTCAAGCTGGACGCGGGCGCCCTGCAGCGGCTGAACGTCGACCTGGGCTACGCCGACTATCGGCACGACGAGATCGATCCGGACGGCAACGTCATCGCGTCCACCTTTCTCAACACTGAGTGGGACGGCCGGATCGAGGCCGTGTTCGGGGCGTTCGGGCCGTTCTCGGCCGCCGCCGTCGGCGTCCAGGGCCAGGACCGGCGGTTCAGCGCGCTGGGCGAAGGCGCCGACTACCTGCTGCCGACGCACACCAAGGTGGGCGCTGTGTTTGCGTTCGTGGAGGCGCCGCTGGGGCCGCTGGCCCTGCAGGGCGCGGTCAGGGTCGAACATTCCCAGATCGACGGCACGCCAGCGTCCGGCGTGCGGACCCAGCGGACGTTCACGCCGGTCAGCGCCTCGCTGGGCTTCACCGTGCCGGTTGGCGAGGATCTGCGGCTGGGGCTGACCGCGTCCACCGCCGCCCGCGCGCCGGCGCAGACCGAGCTCTTCGCGCGTGGGCCGCACGACGGGCCGGGCACCTTCGAGACCGGCGACCCAACCCTGAAGATCGAGCGGGCCAATTCGTTGGAAGGCACCCTGCGCTACAAGTTCGGCCAGGGCGGGCGGATCGAGGCCTCGCTGTGGGGCGCGAAGTTCCAGAACTACATTTTCGGGCAGCTGACCGGGCGTACCTGCACCAACGACGGCGACTGCGCCTTCCGCGCCGGCGAGGACCTGAAGGAGCTCAACTACAGCCAGCTGGACGCCACCTTCTGGGGCGCCGAGGTCCAGGGCTTCATCCCGGTCACGCAGGTGGCGGGCGGCGAACTCGCCGTGCAGGTGCTGGGCGACTACGTGCGCGCGAAGTTCAGCCACGGCGCGGGCGACGTGCCGCGCATCCAGCCTGGCCGGATCGGCGGCGGCCTGCACTGGGAGAACGGGAGCTTCGACGCGAGCTTCCTGGCGCTCGCGGTCGGCGCCCAGCGCCATGTGGGCGTCGCCGACTCGCCGACAGACGGCTACACGGCGCTCGACGCGCAGATCGGCTGGCGACCGTTCAAGGACAAGCCCAGCGTCGAGGTGCTGGTCGTGGGCCACAACCTGGCCGACGAGACCATCCGCAACGCCACGGCCTTGAACAAGGACGTGGTGGTCATGCCGGGCCGGGACGTCCGGGTGGTGCTGAACGCCCGCTTCTGAGCGTGACGCGCTAGCGTCAGCGGGCGACGGTGGCGGCGTAGCCCAGGTGCGAGCCCGCATCGACCAGCAGGGTCTCGCCGGTGACGTGGCGCGAGGCGCGGGAGCCAAGGAACACCGTCGAGGCGGCGATGTCGTCGGGCGAGGAGGCCACCTTCAGCGGCGTGCCGGCCGCGGCGTTGGCGCGGACGCGATCGGCGCCGGCTTCGCCCAGGCCCTTGCCGAACCAGGGCGTGTCGATGAAGCCCGGGCAGACGGCGTTGACGCGGATCTTCGGCGCCAGCGCGCGGGCCAGCGACAGCGTCATGGTCACCAGCGCGCCCTTGGAGGCGGCGTAGGCGATCGAGGAGCCGATGCCGGTGACGCCGGCGATCGAGGCGGTGTTGACCACCGCGCCCGGCTGCGGCGCGGCCTCGAGCAGGGCGCGGCAGGCGCGGACCATCTGGTAGGACCCGACGACGTTGACGCCGTAGATGCCCAGGAAGTCGTCGGCGGAGAGCGCGTCGAGATCGGCGTGGCTGACGAACTTGGTGTTGCCGGCGTTGTTGAAGAGCGCGTCGACGCGGCCGAAGGGCTCGGCCGCGGCGGCGATCCGCTTGCAGTCGGCATCCTTGGCGACGTCTCCCTGAACGACCACGGCCTTGGCGCCGGCGGCCTCTGCGAGGCGGGCCGTCTCCTCGGCCTCGGCCTTGTTGGACGCGTAGTTGATGATCACGGCGGCGGCGCCGTGCTCGGCGCTCTGCACGGCGATCGAGCGCCCGAGGCCCGTCGAAGCGCCGGTGACCACCACCACGAAGTCCTGCATGTCGCCCGCCACGTGCGCCTCCCAAAGCCTGTTCTTTGGAAGCCTGATAGCGGGTCGGACGCCGGCTGTCTCGGTTGCGGCGCGGCAGGCCGGGCGCTAAAGCCCGCCGCCATGGACGAGACCCGCCTGACCCAGTTGGGGCGCGACGCGAAGCTACCGGCCAGCCCGGACGAGGCAGTGCTGGAGCGCGTGCCCAATCCGCAGGCCGACACGCCGTACGTGGCGCGGTTCACGGCGCCGGAGTTCACGGCGCTCTGCCCGGTGACCGGCCAACCCGACTTCGCCCACCTCGTCATCGACTATGCGCCGGACCAGTGGCTGATCGAGTCGAAGTCGCTGAAGCTGTTCCTGGGGTCGTTCCGCAATCATGGGAGCTTCCACGAGGACTGCACGGTGCGGATCGGGCGCACGATCGCCGAGATCGCCAAGCCGCGCTGGATCAGGATCGGCGGCTATTGGTATCCCCGCGGGGGCATCCCGATCGACGTCTTCTGGCAAAGCGGGCCGCCGCCGGAGGGTCTGTGGCTGCCCGACCAGGGTGTGCCGCCCTATCGCGGGCGCGGATAGAGTTCAGCGCCAAGGTTTCGCGGCCGCATGGTCAAGCTTGTGGGGCGTCGAATACTTCGCCTGCGAAGAGAGTTGAATTCAACTCGCGGGCGAAAAGCTCAGGGCGGTTCGCGCCTGGGGCGATCCGACTTTTCATAATCTGGCATTGGGCCTATGGTTCGCCTCGCCCAACTCTCCTCGGGCGTGTCACCTCAGGCCGGATAGCGCGCAAGCGTTGTCCGGCCTTTGCGTTTCCAGACCACAGTGCGTTCAGCCACCCGCGTTCAGGCTTGGGCGGAATCGCGCCAGCGGCTGACCAGGACGTCCGGCTGCGGGCGGTCGCGCTCCAGGGGCGGCTCGCGGGGCGTGCCCATGAGCAGGCAACCGGCGACCCGTTCGCCGGGCTCCAGGCCGATGATCGCGGTCGCCTCGGCGTCGTACGAGTACCAGTCCGTGATCCAGTTGGCGCCATAGCCCATGGCCAGCGCCGCGTAGAGCAGGGTCGTGCAGACCGCGCCCGCCGACAGCAGCTGCTCCCACTCGGGGATGTCCGCCGGTTTCGGCGAGGCGATGACGAACACCGCCAGCGGCGGGACCTTCAGCTTGCCGAGCTTGGCGGCGAGGTTGGCGTCCCCCTTGGCTTTGGCGAGCGCGTCAAGGCGCTCGGCCAGGCGGGCCTTGTCTGCGCCCTCGGCCACGACGAAGCGCCAGGGCGCGAGCTTGCCGTGGTCCGGCACCCGGGTGGCCAGCCGGAAGAGGACGTCCAGCTCGTCCGCGCCCGGCGCCGGCTCGGTCAGGGTGAGCGCCGAAGCCGAGCGGCGGCGGGCCAGGAACGCCAGCACCTCCGGCGCAGGCGTGAGCTCGAGCGGGGTCCCGAAGGCGGCGGGCGGCGGAAGGACGGTCAAGGGCGCCTCGGCGGTTAAGGCTGCGATAGGGTGGCCCCTTTATGGGTGCGCCCGCGCGCATCGCAAGCGGAGCCCGCCCATGTCGCCGAAACCGGCCTGGCTCATTCCCCACGGCCGCCCGTGGCAGGCGGGCGACGAGCGGGTCGTCTTCGAGAGCAACTGGATCGCTGTCACCGACCAGACCGCGATCGCGCCGACCGGCAATCCGGCGCGCTATGGCCTGGTGCGGTTCAAGAACCTGGCGATCGCCGTCCTGCCGGTGCACGACGATGGGACGATCACCCTGGTGGGCCAGCACCGCTTCCCGCTGGGCGACTACACCTGGGAGCTGCCGGAAGGCGGCTCGCCGCAGGCGGAGGACCCGCTGGAGGGGGCCAAGCGGGAACTGGCGGAAGAGACCGGCCTCGTCGCCGCCGATTGGCGCGAGATCCTGCGTGGGCAGCTGTCGAACTCGATCACCGACGAACAGATGATCGGCTATCTGGCGCTGGGCCTCACGGCGGGCCAGCACCGGCCGGAACCGGACCCGACGGAGGCCATCGTCCTGGAGCGCGTCCCGTTCCGCGAGGCGCTGGAGGCGGCGATGGCCGGGCATCTGCAGGACATGCTGACGGTGGCGATGCTGCTGCGCGGCTACCATATGGCCCGTGAAGGGGCTTTGCCTGGGGCGCTCGCGCGCGCCATGCTAGGATAAGGGAGCGGCCGATGGGTCGGGAGGATCCGGTGAGCCAACGCCTTGAAATCATTGATCCGGCTTCGCCGCCGCCGGTGTGGGCCGCGCTGCGCAACGAAGCCGAAGCCGCCGCGAAGAGCGAGGCGGCGCTGGCCAGCCTGCTGGCCGCGGTGATCCTGAACCACAAGTCGCTGGGCGGCGCGCTGTCCTACCAGCTCGCGCGCAAACTGGGCGACCAGGAGCTGCGCGGCATGTCGCTGCGCGAGATCGCCGAGGAGGCCTATGCCGCTGATCCGGGCCTGGTGGATGCGGCCGAGGCCGACCTGAAGGCGGTCTTCGAGCGTGATCCGGCCTGCAAGGGCTACGTGCAGCCGTTCCTGTTCTTCAAGGGCTTCATGGCGCTGCAGGCGCAGCGGGTGGCCCATTGGCTGTGGACCGAGGGCCGCGACACGCTGGCGTTCTACTTCCAGAGCCGCACCAGCGAGCTCTTCCAGGTGGACATCCACCCGGCGGCCAAGATGGGCCGCGGGATCTTCGTTGACCATGGCACCGGCATCGTGATCGGCGAGACGGCGGTGGTCGGCGACGACGTGTCGATGCTGCATGGCGTGACCCTGGGCGGTACCGGCGCCGAGCGTGGCGACCGCCACCCGAAGATCGGCAAGGGCGTGCTGCTGGGCGCCGGCGCCAAGGTGCTGGGCAACATCGAGGTCGGCGACTACGCCAAGGTGGCCTCCGGCTCGGTGGTGCTGAAGCCCGTGCCGCCCGGATGCACCGCGGCGGGCGTCCCGGCCCGGCTGGTCAACTGCCCGACCTGCGACGAGCCGGCCAAGAGCATGGACCACACCCTGCCCAGCGCCTTCTTCGACTACCAGATCTGAGGTTTTCCCCCCGCGCGTGACGGGCTAGGTATGCGCCCCTGACCTCCAGGGAGTGCTGCGCGTGGACGAGAAGATGATCCGCAAGATCGAAGGGCATCTGCGCGGGACCTTCGCGAACGCGCGCATCCAGCTCGTGCCGCGGCCGCGGCAGAAGGACTCCTGCGAGGTCTACGTCGGCGAAGAGTTCGTGGGCGTCGTCTACCAGGACGAGGACGAGGACGGCTCGTTCATGTTCGAGATGGCGATCCTGGGCGAGGACCTGCCCTAAGGGCCTTAGCGGATCCGGGTGACCGCCAGGCTGCCGGCCGGCAGCGGCGCGATGGGCGGCGTCTCGGCGTCGCGGTTGAGCCAGGGCGACCACTGGTCGCGCGGCAGGATCACGATCTGGCGGTCGTGGTAGGGCGCGATGTCCGGGCCCGGCGGGCAGGTCAGCATCGTGAAGCGGTCGTCGCGCATCAGGCCGGCGACACAGAAGAAGTCGGTCCCGAGCGCCGGGTCGGCGGCGGTGAACAGCCACTTCGACTTCGGCGACTTCGCCCCGGTGAACTCGTAGGAGCCGTCGATCGGCACGAGGCAGCGGCCGGACGGGAAGCGCCGGCCGTCAGAGCGGAAGTTGATCACCGGCCCGCCGCGACCCTGGGCCGGCGCGAAGCCCCAGCGCAGCCAGTGCAGCTCGGCGCCTTCCGCGGCGCCGGTGATGACGGCGGCCGGATCGGTCGGCCGGATGGAGTCCCGCGGCTCGAGGTTCGGCGCGCCGCCCGCCCAGTGCAGCGGCAGCCGTAGCTGGCTGAACTCGTCGGCCAGGGTGTCGAGCGACTGCTTGAAGCGGAATTCGTTGCACATTAGGAAACCTACGAACCTCTAGGCCGCGCCGCGGATGATGCGCCGGGCCTGGAACGGCGGGATGATGGCGGTGATGTGGGCGGCCCAGCGCAGCCGCGCATCCTGCCGCGTCGGGCCGGCGATGCTCTCCAGGTCGAAGAGGCCGGGCCGCGAGCCGCGCAGCAGGCGCTTGACCAGCACCTCGTCGGTATCCGTCTCGACGACGACGACGTGGCCCAGCATGTCCGGCGAGGGTGCGGTCTTCTGGTCTTCGAAGTAGATGAGCGCGCCGTCGTCGGCGACGCCGCGCATGGAATGGCCGATCACCATCAGCGCGCGGGCGTTCTCGGTCCCGCCCGGCGGGATCGGCGCGAGGTCGCCGGGCTCCTGGCCCGTGGCGAACAGCACGAGGCCCTCGGGGTTGGCGCCGACGCGGCCGACGATCGGCACATAGCCGGCCTCGGCCACCGGCAGCATCGATCCGGCGGCGTCGTAGAGCCACTCGGGTCGAACGCCGAAGGCGGCCGCGTACTCCTTGGCGCGGCGGTAAGAGAAGGGCGCATAGCCGTTCTCGTTGGCCACGTAGGTGTTGCGGCTCCAGCCGAAGGCGTCGGCCGCGGCAGAGGCGGTGTCGAAGCCCTTGGCGACGCGCGCCTGGCGCAGGCGGAGAGGACGTTCGTCCACAAGTTAAATCCGAGTGACCTGTCGTCGCAGCAGTTTACATACGAATTTGCTTGGCGCAAGGGCGCAGCAGGTTTCATACTGCGACCATGAGACAGGCCCCGTCGATGACTTCGCCCCATGCCAGCGCCAGCTATGCCGCCTGCCGCCGCGGCGGGGCGCCGCCTGAGCGGGCGCGGCAGGAGCTGGCCCTGCCGCCCGGCCGGGCGGCCCGGCTCGAGCGCTGGCTGCTGAGCAAGAGCGGCGGGCCGCAGTCGCAGCGGCCGCGGTTCGCGCGGCATGAGGCGCACGTGGGCGCGGTCATGGCGCTGGGCGGCTTTCCCGTGCTGAGGCGGCCATGAGCGAGCCGAAGGAAGAGGCCGCCGCGCTGGTGGCGCGAGCGTTGGCGCGGCGATCGGCGGCGGAGCGGCCGCGGTTCCTGCGCGAGCTCCTGGCGCACACGGCGGCGGGGCTGGTGGTGATCGAGGGCGACCGGGCCGCGGGCGAGGCGGTCTACCGGCTGGCCGATGCGGTGGTGGCGCGCGGCGGGCGCTGACGTTCAGGCAGTGAAGAGGAGTTTGCGGATGGGGCGTCCCTACGATCCGGCGCGGGCAATGCGCGAGCGGCTGAAGCGGCTGGAGGCCCAGGCGCAGGCGCGCGCCGAGGCCAGGGCCGTTGGCGACGGCGTCGCCGAGACGGTGGGCCTGTCGCAGGCGCGCGGCGCCGAGTTCGGGAAGGCCGCGGTCGCGCGCGGCGGCCGCGAGACGCCGTACCGGCGCCAGACCGGGCTGGAATGGCTGACGCGCAAGGGGAAGATCACGCCCCGCCAGCGGCAGGCCGGGGAGGCCTATGGCGCCGCGTTCCGGCGGGCAGCCGAGGCGCCCACCATCGGCTCATCCCTGGAGGCGCAGCCGTCCGGCGGGCTGGCGGGCGGACCGTCGCTGGGCCAGATCCTGCGGATGGCGGCCGGGCGCGAGCGGGCTGAGCGTGAACTGGCGCAGATGCGCGAGCGGCTGTTCGGCCAGGGCGACCTGGTCAGCGTGTGCGATCTGATCTGTGGGCGAGAGCTCACGCCGCGCGAGGCCGCCGACGGCGACCGCGAAGCCGGCCGGCTCGAAGCCGTGCTGAAGGTGGCCCTGGACCTGCTGGCGTTGCGGCGCTGATGTTCGCATTTTGTTCTTGACGGCGACGCGGATTTTCGCTAGGATGGCGCTAGCGTCGGTGATTGCGCCCCGGCGGCGCCCGCGACGCTCCCCCTTAACCAGCGCATCGATATGCGCGCCGGCGCCTCTTCGCGCATGGTCGGCGTTCGGAGAGAAGGCGCGCCGCTCGAGGTCGGGGCAAGAAAGCTCAGTCGGGAGTGGTGATGACCGTTTGGGGGTGGGCTTTGACTGCCGCTGTCGTGGGTGTGGTGGCGGTGTGGGCCGCCGCGAGCCTGGCCATCGGCGGGGTGGGCGGACCGTTCCGCAAGCGCTGGCGGCTGCCGCCGACGCGGCACGCGCGCCGGACTCAGCTGGACCTCTGGGGCTGAGCTCGGCCCGGCGGCCGCCGCACTCAAGGCCGGCCCGCCGGCGGCGGATGGGCGAGCAAGCGCTCGATCACGTCCGTCCAGGGCTCGCCCGCGCGGCGGCGGATCAGCCGGACACTGGCGTACCAGGCCGAGGCAGACCCCTCGAAGCCCCAGCGCCAGTCGGGAAGCGGCGCAAGCAGGATCGTCGTGGGCTTGCCCATGGCGCCGGCGAGATGGGCCACCGACGTGTCGGTGGTGACCACCGCGCGCAGGTCCCGGATGATGTCGGCGGTCTGGGCGAAGTCGGCGACGCCGGTCGCCTCGGGATGCAGACAGACGGCGCCGGGCAGGTCCAGCAAGCGGCGGCCGACGTCGTCCGGCATCGAGCGCTCGGCGTCGGCGTGATAGCGGGGATCGCCCTTCCAGACGACGCCTATCCCTGAGGCGGAGGCGGCCTGGGCCGGCGGCATGCCGGCGAGATAGGGCTGATCGCCGGGTTCGGCGACGCCCAAGCGGCCCGGGAGCGATCCCGCCATAGCCCAGGCGTCATGCCGCGGGATCTGCACGTCACCGGCGGCCGCGATCACCTCTATGGCGGCGGCGATCGGCAGGTTGCGGCGGAAGAGCTCGACCAGGGCGGGCGGCGCCAGCAAGGTCACGCGGGCGCCTTGCCGAAGGGCCGCCTGGACGGCGAAGCGGGCGAGCATGATCTGGTCGCCGTAGCCCTGCTCGGGCCAGACCAGCAGCGAGCGGCCGTCCAGCGGCTCGCCGCGCCATTCGGGAAAGGAAAGCGTGGGGCGCTCGACACGCTTGCCCTCGCGTTCGAAGCGGACGTCGTAGAGCGAGAAGCCTTCGCGGTAGTCGCCGGCCGCCAGCAGCGCCTGGCAGAGGTTGTCGCGGGCGATCACCAGGTCGGGCTGGGCGGCGAGCACGGCGCGATAGCCGGCCACGGCTTCGTCCAGGCGGCCGAGCCGGTGCTGGGCCACGGCGTGCCGAAAGATCGTTTCAGGTTCCATGGCCGAGCCGCCTCCTCAGGGCGCTTCACCCTGCAGAGGGAAGACGACGCCGACGTCGTCAGTCATGTCGACCGTCTGGTCGCAGGCGGGGAAAGGCTTGGCCCGCACGTCCACGAGCGTGAACCGGTAGGGCGGTCGCCACCGGACGAGGAAATGTCGGTCGGCGAAGCCGACCTGCCAAAGGTCAGGGTTGCGGCGGCAGCGGCGGCCCGGGCCATCTTCGTCCGCTTCGGCGAGGTGGCCGCCAACAGCACGATGGATCTGATGGGCCGCGGTGGTAAGCGCCTTTGGATCGAGCCAGCGACGGGCCTCCGTCCAGGGCGTCTGGAGCCATTCGTCGACGAAGCTCGCAGGGTTCAGCGCGAACGGGGCGATGCGGAGCAGGCGGTCGCGTGGCCCAATGGCATAGTGGAGGACGTGGCGGCCGACGAGCGCGCCTTCGTCCAGGCTGCGGCCGTTGAACTCGATCAGAGCGTCGCTGCTGGTGACCCGGCCGGCGGCGACGAAGTCGTCGCCCATATAGAGTTCGTCCTTGCGGTCAAGCAGCAGACGCGGCGTGGCTGTCGTGGCGGAGGCGCGCCAAAGGCGGGTGTAGATCATCTGCCAGTTGGACTGGCACCAGGGGTGATAGCCAAGGGTCAGGACGAGAGGGGGCGGCGCGGGCTGGTTCCAGGCGACACGAGGCTGCGAGACATCGATGCTCAAGAATTCCTGAGGGGCGTAGTGGCCGTCGCGATAGTCGTCCTGCTCGCTCTGGAAGACCAGCCGCCAGCCGCGATGGTCAGGCGCGAGGTCATAGAGGTAGAGCGACTGGTCGAAGCCGCAAAGGACGCCGACCTCGGTGGTGACGGCCAGGTAGCGGTCAGCGATCATGCGTAGGCGGACGTCGCCGACGGAGCCGCGCTCGTCCTCCTCGGGATGGGTCTTGTCGGGCCAGCCGCCGCAACGCCAAGTCGGTGTTCCGCCGATCCCGCAGGTCAGGCCGGCGGCCGCGAGGGCGTCGCTCAGGCGATAGGCGAGGCGGCGCAGGTCGTCGGGTGAGGGCGAGTTGTAATAGGCGCCGTTAGGCCCTTCGACCCGCGCGGCCGGCAGTTGCGCCTCCACCCAACTTCGCAGCGTCTGCTTCACTGATGTGAGCTCGGGGCCGGCGTCGCGCTGCCTGTTGGCGCCCGGACTGACGCGCAGCGGCGCCAGGGCGGCGGCGAGCGGGCGCAGGTCCGCGTCGGCCGACCAGGCGCGGATCGGCGCGAACGTGAGGAGACAGATCAGGAGAAGCCAGCGGAGGCGCATCGACAGCGCTAGACCGTGCGCCGTTTCGTGCCATGGTCAAGGTGTGCGCCCGATAGGTTGCAAGCTGCCAGCGCTGATGGCCGCCGTAGTGGGTGTCATCGCCTCGTCGGCGGCGCCCGCCGCGGCGAGGGTAAACACGCACGACCCAAGGGTCCGCGAAATCCGGCGCGTCTTGCAGCGGGTTTATGAGGGCGTAGCGGACCCGTCGGACGACGACCGATCGAACGCGTGGATCGGCATAGCCTTCGTCGATCTCAACGGCGACGGCGTCGACGAAGCCATCGTTTTCGGTCCGGTGTCGCGGGACTGGTGCGGAACCGGCGGCTGCGAGATTGCCGTCTACGAACAACGCGGGAGGCGTTGGACGCTGAAATGCTCGACGGGCGTCAGCCACGATCCCATCGGCATCTTAACGACGCGCCATTTCGGATGGCGCGACCTTGCGGTCCTAGTCGCGGGCGGTGGTATCGTTCCCGGCTACAGAGCCGTGCTCAGTTACAACGGCAAGTGCTACCCGCAGAACGCGAGCGGACCGCCGGCGCGTCCGATGGGGCGCGGGGACAGAGAAGCGGTGCTCATCCGAGAGCAGGATTTAGTTCGTCTATTCCCCGGCGCGGCTAGCGTCCCGCCGTGACGTTGGCGATCTGCTCCACCAGGTCGAGGCTGGCCTTGTGGAACTGGGGCTTCAGCGCCGGGCCCTCGGCGCCGAATTCGAGCACCGGCTCGGCGGCGGCGTCGTAGGGGGGCCATTTCGGGCCGCCGGCGCTGTCGGGGTCGCCGGTCTTGGCGAAGCTGACCCAGTAGGCGATCGCGGCGTCGGCGATCTTATGGTCGTCGGGCGTGGCGGCGGGGAGGGTGCGCGGGCCGAGGGTGACCGGCTGGTCGCGGAGGTTGTCGAACACGTAGATGATCTCGCCGCCGTGGTTGAGGCCGTGGACCTGGCCGCGCTGGGCGGCCGGGACGTAGGAGAAGTAGTAGTTCCAGGCCCGCTGGCCGTTCCTGGTGTGCAGGCGGGCGAGATGGCGGTCGGGCTCGATCACCATGGTCTCGGTGGTGAGGTCCTGAGCAGCGCCGGCGGCCTCGCCGCCGTAGGCCGCCAGCACCCTCTCGCGGGCCGGGCCGAGGCGCGCCAGCGTGGCTTCCGGATTGTCGCGGGTTTGCGGGAAGAGGCTGGCCTCCCAGCTGTTGCCGCCGGCGATGTAGGGGACCTTGGCCTCGTGGCCCGCGGCGAAGGCGGCGGCAGGCCCCTCGATCACCGTCTTGCCGTCGACGATGGGCGAGGGGATGCCGGGGTCGCCCAGGCCGGAGACGGGCGCGGAGAGCTGCTGGGCGGTGAGCGCGCGCAGCGCCCTGGCCGCGTCGGGCCCGGCGCCGTTGATGCCCGAGGATGTGGCGAAGGTCGTGGCGATCTTCTCGGCGGTGCGGGCGCCGTTCCCGCGGATGGGCACGCCGCCGTTGCGGCCGAAGCCGCTCTCGCTGATCGCCTTGGCGAAGAGGCCGTCGGCGGCGGGCGAGGCCATCAGGAAGTTGACCAGGATGCCGCCGGCGCTCTCGCCGAAGATGGTGACGTTCTTCGGGTCGCCGCCGAACGCGGCGATGTTGGCCTTCACCCATTGGAGGGCGGCGATGTTGTCCATCAGGCCGTAGTTGCCGTGCGGCTCGTCGGGGTGCTCGGCCTCCAGCGCCGGGTGGGCGAAGAAGCCCAGCCGGCCCAGGCGATAGTTGACGCTGACCAGCACCACGCCGCGTTCGGCGAAGTGGGTCCCGTCGTAGATCGGGCTGGAGCCCGCGCCCTGGATGAAGGCGCCGCCGTGGATCCAGACCATCACCGGCAGCTTCGCGCCCGGCGGCTTGTTGGCCGGCGTCCAGACGTTGAGGGTGAGGCAGTCCTCGGACTGGTTCTGCGTGCCGCCCGAGCGGGCCTGGCCCATCTGCATGCAGACGGGTCCGAAGGCGGTGGCCTCGCGCACGCCGGTCCAGGGCTTGGCGGGTTGCGGCGGACGCCAGCGCAGATCGCCGACCGGGGCTTGAGCGAAGGGGATGCCCTTGAAACTGGCGACCTGGCCCGCGACCGCGCCGTGGAGTTGGCCCTGGGCCACCTTGACGCTGTCGGCGGCCGCGTGGGCGGCGCCGGCGAGGAGGAGGGCGGCGAGGGCGGCCGCCAGGGCTGAGCGGATCATTGCCCTCGCCCTCCCTGTTCGACGACGTCGAGGGTGGCCTTGTGGAAGTTCTGGCGGACCTGGACGCCGTCGGGGCCGAATTCGAGGGCGGGGTCGGACGCGTTCTCGACCGGCCAGTCGGCGCCCGGGACGCCGGTCTTGGCGAAGGCGACCCAGCGGTCGGTGGCCTTGGCGCTGATCGCGCGGTCCTCGGCGGTGGCGGCCGGGATGGTGCGATTGCCGAAGGTGCGCGGCTGGTCGGGCAGGTTGCCGAAGACGTAGCCAAGCTCGCCGCCGTGGCTCATGCCGCGGGTGGACGCGCGCTGCGAAGCCGGGATGTAGGACCAGTAGTAGACCCAGGCTTTCTGGCCGTTCTTGACGTGCAGGCGGGCCAAGTGGCGGTTGGGCTCGATGACCGAGTTCTCGGTGGTGTAGTCCTGGCTGACGCCGGCGAGGTCGGCGCCGCCGTAGGCCGCGACGATCTTCTCGCGCAGCGCGCCGGTGCGGCCCAGCGTGCCTTCCGGATTGTCCTTGCTCTGCGGGAAGAGGCTGGCCTCCCAGCTGTTGCCGCCGGCGATGTAGGGGACCTTGGCCTCCTTGCCCTCGGCGAACGCCTTGGCGGGCGGCTCGAGGGTCACGACACCGTCGATGATGGGCTGCGGCGGGTCGCCGGCGTTCAGGCCGCCGTTGGCCTTGGAAAGCTCGGCGGCCGAGAGGGCGCGGAGAGCCTTCGCGGCGTCCGGGCCGGTTCCGGTGATGCCGTGAGCGGCGGCGTAGGCGAGGCCGTCCTTCTCGGCGGTGCGGCCGGACGCGCCGCGGATGGGCACGCCTGTGAATCGGCCGAAGCCGCTTTCGGAGATGGCCTTCTGGAAGAGCCCCTGGGCCTTCGGCGAGGTCATCAGGAAGTTGATCGCGATGCCGCCGGCGCTTTCGCCGAACGCGGTGACGTTGCCGGGGTCTCCGCCGAACGCGGCGATGTTGGCCTTCACCCACTGGAGCGCGGCGATCTGGTCCATCGTGCCGTAGCTGCCCAGTGGCTGGCCGGGCTGTTCGGCGCTGATCGCCGGATGGGCGAAGTAGCCCAGGCGGCCGAGGCGATAGTTGATGGTGACGAGGACCACGCCGCGCTCGGCGAAGTGGGTCCCGTCGTAGAGGGCGTTGGCGCCCGAGCCGCCGGTGAACGAGCCGCCGTGGATCCAGACCATCACCGGCAGCCTGGCGCCGGGCTTGGCGGAGGCCGGCGCCCAGACGTTGAGGTTCAGGCAGTCCTCGTCCTGGTCGATCGGGCCCTGGACGTTGCGCATCTGCATGCACTGATGGCCGTAGGCCGTGGCCTCGCGCACGCCGCTCCAGCCCTTGGCCGGCTGTGGCGGGCGCCAGCGCAGGTCGCCCACCGGCGGGGCGGCGAAGGGGATGTTCTTGAAGCTCGTGACCGCACTGGCCGTGGCGCCGTGAAGCGTCCCTTGCGCGACCTTGACGGTGTCGGCGGCCGAGGCGTGGCCGGCAGCGGCGAGGATGAGCGCGGCGGCGGCCGCGGCGAAGAGCGTGCGCTGGAACATGGTCGAAGCCTCCCCGGCGTTTTCCGGCGAGTGAGCCGTCGCGACCCACCCGCGGTCAAGGCCGGGGCAGCATGGCCGACGGCGTCGCCGCGGCGATTTCAGGGTTGAGAGATTCGGGCTTGGCGGCCGGAACCGGCCGCTTCGGCCGCCCGTTGGCCCGCCATGCGCTCGGCCGATCAAATGATAACCGAGGCGCTGGCGGCGGAACGGCTCGCGGCGGTGGTGAGCTATGGTCCGGACAAGGCCAAGCTGCTGGCGCAGGCCGAACGGCTGAAAGCCGAGGCGCGGGCCGCGGAGGAACGCACCTTCGCGCCGAGGGATGTGCGCTCGAGGCGCTGAATACCGAAGGAAGTCGCGGCGACGGCCATCGTCCATCGGGGAAGAGGGCTGGACGATCGATGGGCTCGCGAAGGACCGTCGCTGCAACGGTGCTTGTAGGCCCCGCTCCCTGAACGGGACATGACCTAAAGCACAGCTGATTCAGTCGATTAGACGACATTCAATCTCGGAGATTGCGATGCCCAGCAGGACGTCGAAGCGTCGTCCCCAGAAGGGGCCGGCGAACAAAACCGTGCGCCTGGATGGGACGTACCAAGCCGTACGCTACTCGCAGGCCGCCGCCGAACGGATATGCGCGCGGATCTCGCAAGGCGAAGCCTGGCTGAACCTCGCCAATACGGACGGCATGCCGTCGTACGACGCGCTCTACCGATGGCGCGACAAGTATCCTGAGTTCGCGGAGATGCTGGCGCAGGCGCGGGAGACCGCCGCTGAACTTCGCGCGGACATGGCCGTCCTGGCGGCGGAGGCTGCGACCAAGGAGGACGTCCAGGTCGCGCGGCTGAAGGTCTCTGCCTACCAGAAGTTCGCGGCGAACCCGACGATCCGCGCCCGCGGCGAGCGCAGGCGCAAGAGAGATGACGGCGAGTCGTCTGTCGAGCGGCCTCGCCGGTTCATTGTCGAAGTGCGCCGCTGGACGAAAGTGACCTTGCCTGACGGCAAGGTCGTGTTGCGGGAGGTCTTCCCGGACGGGGAGGAGGGCCAATGAGCCGGCGCAAGCAGCCCGTTGAACCGGTCATCGAGAACGAGACGCCGCAGAAGCTGCGCCTGCCCATCCACTGGGAGGCGCGGCCATATCAGAACGACCTCTGGGACTATCTCTGCGAAGGCGGCCGGCGCGCCGACGTTGTCGCGCATCGCCGGTGGGGCAAGGACGAGGTGGCGCTGAACTGGGCGGCGGCCGCCGCGTCGACCAAACAAGGCAACTACTGGCATCTGCTGCCGGAGCAGTCGCAGGGCCGCAAGGCGATCTGGGACGCCGTCAACCCGCACACCGGCAAGCGGCGGATCGACGAGGCGTTTCCGCGCGAAGTCCGCTTCAAGCGCTGGGACAGCGAGATGAAGCTGGAGCTCGGCAACGGCTCGACGTGGCAGGTTCTGGGCTCCGACAACTTCGACGCGCTGATGGGATCATCCCCGGCCGGCGTGGTGTTCTCGGAGTGGGCGTTGTCGAAGCCGGACGCTTGGAGCTTCATCCGCCCGATCCTGGCGGAGAACGGCGGCTGGGCGCTGTTCCTGTGGACGCCGCGGGGGCGCAACCATGCGACGCGGGCCTTCGAGAGCCGCCGGTCACGGCCCGGCGAGTGGTATACGCTGAAGTCGCCGGCGACGGACACGGACGTGTTCACCGACGAGCAGCTGGCGCGGGAGCGGGCGGAGCTGATCGCCGAACTGGGGAGCGAGGAGGAGGGCCAGGCGCGGTATGCCTCGGAGTACCTGGTGGACTTCGACGCCGCGACGCCGGGCGCCTACTACGCGTCCTTGCTGGGCGAGGCGGAGCGGGCCGGGCGGATTGGGCGCGTGCCGTACGACCCGGCGCTGAAGGTGGACACCGCCTGGGACCTGGGCATCGACGACTACACGGCGATCTGGTTCTTCCAGCAGGCCGGGCGCGAGGTGCGCGCGATCGACTACTTCGAGACCAACGGCGAGGGCCTGCAGGCGATCGTCGGCCGCGCGATCGCCGGGAAGCCGTACGTCTATGGGGCCCACCATCTGCCGCACGACGTGATGGTGCGCGAGCTTGGCGCGGCGGGACGCTCGCGGCTGGAGACCCTGGCCGGGCTGGGCGTCATGCCGGTGTCGGTGGGCGCGGCGATGGACCCGGAGGAGCGGATCAACGCCGCGCGGCTGATGATCCCGATGACCTGGTTCGACGCCGGGCGATGCGCCGGCGGGCTGGAGCGGCTGCGGGCGTTCCGCAAGCGGTGGAACCGCGCCACACGCAGCTATGGCGGCCCGCTGCACGACACCGCGAGCCACGGCGCCGACGCGTTCGGCGAGTTCGCGGCCAACCGGGCGGGCGGGGCGTTCGGGCCGAAGGCCGGGCGGCCCCGGCACAGCGAACCGCTGGGCTGGCTGGGCTGAGGCAGATCTCGCGCGGGCGTTGCAGAGGATCGGCAGGCGCAGCCGGGCGCGCACCGGAGGTTGCAGTTCGGCGCCGCGGTCCATGGCGCCCATTAACCGCGCCTTGGCGAACGTCGGTCATCCTCGCGACTTCCTTCAGGAAAAGCGATGTTCCGCGACGGGTTCGATGAACGCTTCATGATGGCCGCGGCGCGGAGCTACGCCTTCTCGCCGGTGCGCATCATCGTGGCGCTTGTCCTCTCGGCGTTGCTGGGCGTCGCGATGAACTGGACCACATCGGGCCTGTGGCTGGCGGCCGTCATGGCCATCGAGTGGCCGTTCCGCGCGCTGACCAAGCCCGCATGGCGGGGCGAGACGCTGAGCCGGGTGCAATCCTGGATCCTGTTCGCCGTCTACCTGGGCGCGGTGGCGTCCTGGAGCGCGGCCGGCGCCATCCTGTGGAGCTCCGGCGACACGGCCTGCCAGATCGCCGGCGGGGCGTTCTTCGCCGGGCACCTGCTCTACGTCGAGACCCATCACGGCCGTTCGCTGGGGGCCTTGGTCCCGACCATCCCGGCGCTGCTGGCGCCGGCGATCGCGCCGCTGGCGATCCCCCACTTCCACGGCGTCGACCAACTGCTGGTCGAGATCGTGATGCTGACGGTCGTCGGCCATGCGGTGATCAGCATCGCGGTGAGCTACCTGGAAGGCCACCGGCTGATGACCACCAAGGCGGATATGCTGAAGGCGCGCGACGAGGCCGAGCTGGCGAGCCGGGCCAAGAGCGCCTTCCTGGCGACCATGAGCCACGAGATCCGTACGCCCCTGAATGGCGTGCTGGGCATGGCCCAGGCGATCGCGGCCGAGCGGCGGCTGCCGGGGCGGGTGCGCGAGCAGGTGGCGGTGATCCGCGAGTCCGGCGAGGGTCTGCTGGCGATCCTGAACGACATCCTGGACCTGTCCCGCGTCGAGGCGGGCAAGCTGGAGCTGGAAGCCATCGCCTTCGACCTGGCGGCGTTGGCGGCCGGTGCGCGGCAGACCTTCGCGCCGCTGGCGCAGGAGAAGGCGCTGGCGCTGGAGCTGGCCATCGAGGACGAGGCGCTGGGACGCTATCTCGGCGACCCGACACGGGTGCGCCAGATCCTGCACAACCTGATCTCCAACGCCCTGAAGTTCACCCACGCCGGGCGGATCGAGATCGCGGTGGCGCGCGAGGCCGACGGCGTGCGCCTGTCGGTGCGCGACAGCGGCATCGGCATCCCGCCGGAGACGCTGGCGCGGCTGTTCGCCAAGTTCGAACAGGCCGACGCCTCGACGACGCGGCGCTATGGCGGCGCGGGGCTGGGCCTGTCCATCTGCCGCGAGCTGGCCGAGCTGATGGGCGGCGCGATCTGCGCGCAGAGCACGCCCGGCGAAGGGGCGACGTTCATCGTGCGCCTGCCGCTGGTTCGGGTGGGCGAGGCGGACGCGCCGGCGCCGGCCGCGGCGGGCGAGGACGACGCGGCGACGGCGGGCCGTCCGCTGCGGGTGCTGGCGGCCGAGGACAACGCCATCAACCAGCTGGTGCTGCGCACCCTGCTGGCCCAGGCGGACATCGAGCCGGTGATCGTGGACGACGGCCAGGCCTGCCTGGAGGCGTGGACGGCCGAGCCCTGGGACCTGATCCTGATGGACGTGCAGATGCCGGTGATGGACGGACTGGCGGCCACCCGGGCGATCCGCGCGGCCGAGGCGGCGCAGGGGCGGGCGCGGACGCCGATCGTGGCGCTGACGGCCAACGCGATGGCCCACCAGGTCGGTGAATACCGCAAGGCCGGCATGGACGGCCACGTGGCCAAGCCGATCGAGGCGGCGAGCCTGTTCGCGGCGATCGCGCAGGCCTGCGCGCAAGCCGAGGCGCCGGCGGATGCGACGCGGGCCGCCTAGCCGGCGGGCGGCTTGACCAAGGGCAGCCTGCGGCCCAGATGGGGGCCAGCGAGGGGCCGCCCCGAGTGTTCGATCGCCTGAAGACCTTCCGCCTGGTCGGACGCCTGGATGGCGCGCCGCCAAGCCTGATTATCCAAGCGGGCGTGGCGGTGGCGCTGATGGCCGTGGTGGCGGTGGCGCGCCTGGCGATCGATGCGGTGATCGCCGGCGTGGCGCCGTTCTCGTTGCTCTATCCGGCGATCCTGGCGGCGACGCTCCTTGCAGGCTGGGAGTCCGGAGCTCTTCTCGCGCTGATCGGCGGGGCGCTGGTGTGGCTGTTCCTGATGGACCGTTCGGCGGAAGGGACGCTGCGGACGGCCGACGCCGTCAGCCTGGGCCTGTTCGTGGTGGCGTCCGGCGGGATCGTCGCGCTGGCCGAAGCCTACCGCCGCAACGCCCGGATACGGGCCCGCGAACAGGCGGCGTTGGCGCAGAGCGAGGCGCGGCTGGAGATGGCGACCGCGGCGGCGCAGGTCGGCGTCTGGGAGTGGCGGCTGACGACCGGCGAGATGATCTATTCGCCCGAGGCGCGGGCGATCAGCGGCTTTCCGGCCGAGGGCCCGGTGACCTACGACATGG
>Ga0308175_100000347_pt1 | contig 32656 bp, 28 predicted proteins | sample PhyCR1_3_FD_203893 | JGI IMG/M metagenome (GOLD analysis project Ga0308175, IMG submission 203893) | Soil microbial communities from UC Gill Tract Community Farm, Albany, California, United States - DLSLS.C.R1 | ecosystem: Environmental > Terrestrial > Soil > Agricultural land | place: USA...
CCAACAACGTCCAGGCGAGCTACCTGATGTTGATGCTGCATGACTTCGACCCGGCGATGGCCTCCCCACCGGGAACGGCGCCGGGCGTCGGCTACATGCCGCAGGGGGCCCCGGAGCTGTGCTGCCAGAAGCTCCAGGCGATCGAGCGCTGGATCATGGCCGGCGCTCCCGCGAACTGATCCGGCGCGCTCCGCCTTGCATCTGGACACTAGTAAGTTATCGTTCACCCACGGCATTTCGCCGAGGTTTGCTTGACGCGATGAGCCACCTGTCGCTACAACATCCGCAGGTACCGCAAAGGGGTACGCCCCCGAGCGCGGAGGCAATGGATCGATGAGCTGGCTAAGTGATGTCTTCCAAAAGGGCGGGCCGTTCTTCATCTTCAACACCTTCTTCCTGGCCGTCGTCATCGGGTTGATCGTCGAACGCTCCATCTACTTCCTCGGCCGCGGCCACCTGAACGCAAAGGCCTTCCTCGAGCAGCTCCGGAAGCTCCTGTCCGCCAACAACGTCGATCGCGCCAAGAAGCTGTGCGATGCGACCACGGCCCCGGTCGCGCGCGTCGCCAAGGCCGGTCTCAACCGCTTGCATCGTGGCGAGGCCGCCGTAGCCCAGGCGATGGAAGAGACGATGACCGACACGCTGCCCGAGGTGAAGACCCGGATCGGCGCGCTGTGGTCTTTGGCCAACATCTGCACGCTGATCGGCCTCCTCGGCACGATCACCGGCCTCATCCATACCTTCGCGTCGATCGGCGACGCCAACCCGGCCGATCGCCAGAAGAAGCTGTCCGACGGCATCTCCGAGGCCATGTACAACACCGCGTTCGGCCTCACGATCGCGCTGATCTGCATGATCGGCCACCTGCTGCTGTCCGCGGCCATGAAGAAGGTCGTCGCCGATCTCGAGGCCTTCAGCCTGCGGTTCGAGAACCTCCTGGCCGACGGCGGCACCTCCGCGGCCCAGAGCCGCGCGCCGGCCGCCCCCACCGAGGACGAGCACCAGTCGGCCTGACATGGATCTCTCCGCACAACGGGTCCGCGCGAAGACGCGCGCCGCGGTCAAGCGACGCGAGGATCTGATCGCGCAAGACGAGATGGAGAGCGGCGAGCTCAACCTGATCCCGTACCTCGACATGGTGACGAACCTGATGCTGTTCCTCCTGGCATCGGTGTCCGCGGGGCTCATCCTGGTCCAGATCGATACGACGCTGCCCGACAAGCAGACCGCACCGTCGCCGACCACGCAGTCGCCGGCGACCAACCCCGACGAGCAGCCGCTCAAGCTCGTCGTCTCGATCACGCGCGACCGCGTCATCCTGTGGTCGATCAGCGGCCTCGAAGGCACGCTCGCCGCGCCCAAGCAGTCCTTCCCGCGGAGCGGCCGCGACGGCGAGGCGTGCGACGGCGCGTACATGTGCGAATCGAACTCGTGCGATGCCGCGACCCAGCGCTGTGTCCCGAGCCGCGACGACCCGGCGCCGGTGTTCGACTACCGCGCGATCAACAACACGCTGTTCGAGATCGCGAGCCGGCGCTACACCGGCAAGCAGCGCAAGGCCGAGACCTACCAGGCCATCCTCATGGCCGACGGCAGCATTCCGTACTCGACGATCGTCTCCGTGATGAGCGCGATGCGGTGCAAGCTTCCCGAGTTCGGCAAGGAGGTCGCCCCGTGCGCGCTGCCGACCGAGGATCCGGAGCTCAAGAAGGCCAAGGATCCGATCGCGCCGAACGGCAAGCTGTTCGATACCTCGCGCGCGCCCTACGACGCCAAGAAGATGGCGCTGTTCCACGACATCCTGTTTTCCTCGGGGTTTGAATGAGCCGGCCGGCGAGAGGGGGCGCCTAGATGTCGTTCACGCAGCGCGAGGCGCGCAGCATCGTCCGCAAGGCCGTCGCCCGCGTCCCCGAGGGCGAGGAGATCCGCCACCTCAACATCATGCCGATGATGGACATGATGACGATCTTGCTCGTCGCCTTCATCTATCAGGCGGCGGTCAGCGCGACCCAGCTCACCGCCGGAACTGTCTCGCTGCCCAAGTCGCTGTCCGACGACGATCTCCCCGAGGGTGCGTCGACCGTGATCATCACGAAGACCGGCATCGTCGTCTCGGCAGGCAAGGAGGCCAAGTCGATCGTCTCGGTCTCCAACGGCGATGTCGACCCGGCCGAGAAGGAGGGAGGCACGACCGGCATCAAGATCCCCCGCCTCACCAACTTCCTCGCGGCGCTCCACCACGAAGAAGATGCCGCCCGGCAACGCCAGCCCAGCACGGGAGCCGGCACCGCGGCCGGCGCGGAGCTCCTGATCATCGCCGACCGCACGACGCCCTACCACCTGCTGATCGAGGTCCTGTTCTCGGCCAAGCAAAAAGAAGCCGGCTACAAGCATTTCCGGCTGATCGTCCAGAAGTCGTTCCCGAGCGCGCCGCCGAAAAAGTAGGCGTGGCGCTCCGGCGCCCGCATCTGGCTGTCCTGGGCCTCGCTAGCTCTCGCCAGTTCGCCGGCCTACGCTATAGTTACGCCATGAAGTTTGTCGGCGAACGTCGTGCCCTCGCGGCCGTCATCATGGCCTTCTACTTCCTGTTTTACGGGGTGATCGCCTACTCCCAGCTCGTCCCGGAGTTCACCAAGGCGTTCGTCGCGATCGCAGGGGTCTACGGCCTGGCGTTCTTCGCGCTGGTCGCCGGCTACTTCTGGGCACGCTGGTACGCCGTCGGCGTCGGCCTCTACGGCGTGATCACCGCCGCCGTCGGGATATGGCAGGTCGGCGCCGAGCCGGTCCTGCTGTTCATCGGCGGCACCCACCTCGCCGCGACGGTGTTCCTGTGGGGCCACGCGATGAGCGAGCCCTACGACGGCCAGGCCGCGTGGCGGGAGAAGTTCCACATGGACGAGAGCGCGGTGCAGCGCCTCGGCCGCTCGGTGATCCGCGCCGGCGTCAGCCTGCCGTTCATCCTGCTCTACGCGTTCGCTCCCAAGCCGGATGGCGCCTCGATGATCGTCTCGCTCGCGGCGCTGGTGCTCGCGGCCGCCGGCCTGCGCGGCTTGGTCCAGCTGCGGACGTGGGGCGTCCTGGCGTTGGGTGCCGCCGGGGCCCTGACCCTGTCCATGGTCGGCGCCGACGTCGTCACCCACGGCCTCGGCGCGCTCGCGCTTCGCCCCGCGATCGCCGGGAGCATGATGCTCGCCGCCGCGGCGCCGTTCGCCGCGCCGATCGTCCGGTACTTCGCCGCCGCCTGACGCGCCCCGCGATTTCCCCTCGACGCTCTCCGTCCGAGGCCCCGAGGCGCGCCCTGGCCCGCGGCCCGCGCGCTCCCCTCGCAGGCGTACGCCGCCCCCCGATCGGGTCAAGGCGCGTTGAATCTGACCAGCCCTCGCGCTACCGTCGGCTCCATGGGTAGAGGTTCCTACGTGGCGCGCGCTGGCGTACGCCTCGCGCTGGTCGTTGGTGTTGGTCTCGGGCTTGGCCTCGCGGGGTGTCAGCCGCTCTACGGCGGCAAGCCCGAAAAGCTGGTGGCGCCCGCCAAGAAGAAGCCCCCCAAGGAAGAGGCGACCGAGGCGCCGATCAAGGAGGTCGACGACTGCCAGGCCGACTTCCACGGCGACTCCAAGAACGTGAAGCAGCAGGTCAGCGCCTCCAATGGGCTCACCACCGAGGGCGATACGGCGCTCGCGAGCTCGGACAAGGCGACCGACCCCACGGCGCAGGCCGGCCTCCTCAAGGAGGCTGTCGACAGGTATCGCAGCGCGCTGATCAAGGATCCTTACAACGCCGAAGCGACGCTCAAGCTCGCCCTCGCCTACGACAGGGTCTATCGCAAGGGCTGCGCGATCGCGATGCTCAAGCGGCTCGCGTCGCTGTCCGCCAACCCCAAGTTCGCCCAGAAGGCCAACTCGTCGATCGACTCGATCGGCGACAACGGCCAGTGGTTCAAGCGCTACCGCAAGGACGCGATGGCGGCGGTGGGACGATGACGCGACGACTCCAGCTACCCGCGATGACGCGCATGGCGGTGCTCGCGGCCATGGTTCTGGGCGCCGGCTGCCACGAGAAGCAAGAGATGACGCCGCCACCGCCGCCGCTGCGCCCCGAGGCCGAGGCCACGGCGCCCAAGGCGGCCGCGACGCAGAAGGACTGCGAGCCGATCGACGCCGAGCACGAGCTCAAGCCGCTCAGCTTCGACGAGCGCTCGATCCCCGAGGGCAACCGCCTCGCCGATCAGGGCAAGCAGAAGCTGCGCACCGCGCAGAGCGCCGAGGTCGCCCGCCCGACCCGCGAGGACATGACCACCCAGGCCGTCGACGACTTCATCACCGCGCTCCGCGCCGATCCGTACAACGTCGAGGCCACCTACAGCCTCGCCGCCGCCTACGCGACGATCCCGCGCCCGCAGTGCACGATCAACTTGCTGACCCGCCTGCTCCAGATGCGGCCGCACCCCAGCAAGCACGCCGACGTCGAGCAGCACCTCGACAAGCTGCTCGGCCGCAAGCAGGCGCTCGATCCCGACTTCGCGGCGATGCGCAAGGACGAACGGTTCCGCGCGCTGATCCAGAAGATGTGCGAAGGCACCAACGACGCGAACTGTGTTTACGGCGCCCAGCGCGACAACCGCGAGCGCTGACCTGGCAAGCTTGACGCCATGGCCAGGCTTCCAGCGCTCCGGGGTAAGAATTCGTCTCATCTGGGCGCCGGTGGATCGAGGCGCCCGCCTCCCGCTTGCGACGCCCCCCCTGGCCATCACGCATCACCCTGTAAGCCATCGCGGCTTTACCTCGGAGGCTCAGTGCCGTATGAACCAAGGGTGCGAATCCCGAGCGCCGTTTTACTCCCGCTGATCTTGCTCGTGCCTTCGGTCACACAGGCACAGCCCAAGCAGAAGGTCGAGTTCACCAAGGGACCGGTCGGCAAGGCGGTGCCTCCCTGCGGCGCGAAGATCCTGCCGCTCGTCGAGGGCAACCAGTGGACCTACGCCTTCATCCAGGCGCCGACCGGACCGCGCGACGATCTGGCCAAGCTCACGCCGAGCCAGCCCCAGGAGGTCGTCATCACCGTGAAGAAGGTCGAGACCAATGGCCCCGACACCGTGGCCACTCTCGAAGAGAAGACGACCACGGACCTCAGCAAGGATCCCAAGAAGCACATCCTCGATGAGCGCACGATCACGAGCACGATCACGTGCAACCAGAAGAAGTTCGAGATCTCGCCCGAGAGCTTCTTCTTCGCCGGCGAGCCGGGCGGCTACTTCGGGCTCACGTTCGACAAGTTCGAGCGCTCCAAGGATACGACCCTGAAGCTCGTCAACGGCACGATCGGCGAGAACGAGTGGCGCGAAGACATCGTCGCCCACTTCACCCGCACGGCCTTCCCGGGCTCGCAGGCCAAGCTCGATGGCGGCAAGCTCGAGATCGAGCGCCGGTTCTTGCCCGGCCAGCCCGAGAACGTCAACACCAAGGCCGGGCTGTACTACGCCGAGCACGTCGTCCTCGTGACCACCGGCCGCGTGACGTTCGATCACCCGCAGCCCGACACCAAGCCGATGGAGCTTCCCGAGAAGTGGAACAACCAGCTGTGGTTCGTCCCCAACGCGGGTGTGGTTCAGGTGCTCAACGCCTACTCGCACATGTACTCGCTGGCCTCCGCCCAGCTGAAGTGACCGCACCCAAGGGATCGCCCGGCGCCTCGAACCGCGCGAAGCCGCCGGTGCCTGGTCCGAGGGAGTCCCGCGGCGCGCACCGCCCGCAAGGCCCCTTGGCCGGGCGGACGATCCGGCTCACCAAGCCGTTGCGCGACCGGATCCGCGCCGGACACCCCTGGATCTACGATCGGGCCGTCGCGGCGATGCCCGGCGACGTCGCGCCCGGTGACCTCCTCACGATCGCCGACGCCGAGGGCGAGGTCGCGCTCGCGTTCGCCGACCCGGAATCGCCGATCCGCGCGCGCATCCTCGCCTCGCCGGGGACCCGGCTCGACGCCGCGTGGGTGCACGGCCGCGCCCAGGCCGCCGCCGCCCGCAGGGCCCGCGATCCGCTGCTCGCCGGCTGCACCGGCCGCCGCCTCGTGCACGGTGAGGCCGACGCCTGCCCCGGCCTCGTCGTCGATCTCTACGAGACCACCGCGGTCGTCGTGTTCGACGGCCCCGCCGCCGCCGTGTTCTGGCAACCGCGGCTCCCCGACGTGCTCGCCGGCCTCGCGGACGGAGGCGCGACGATCGCCCATGCCTGGCTACGCGGCGAACGCCGCCGCACCAGCGGCGCCAGCTCCGCCGGCAGCGCCGTGCGCGGTGATCCGCCCGCCGAGCTGGTGATCGCCGAGGATGAGGCGCGGTTCGCCGTCGACGTGCGCGCCGGCCAGAAGACCGGCTTCTTCCTCGACCAGCGCGACAACCGCCGGATGATCCGCCGCCACGCCGCCGGCCAGACCGTGCTGAACCTGTTCGCGTACACCGGCGGCTTCTCGCTCCACGCCGCGCTGGGCGGCGCGACCCGCGTGACCTCGGTCGACATCGCCCCACCCGCGATCGCCGGCCTCGAGCACAACCTCGCGCACAGCGGCCTGCCCGCCGCCGCCCACGAGCTGGTCACCGGTGATGCGTTCGACTTCCTCGCCCGCGCCGCCAAGCAGCACCGCCGGTGGGACCTCGTCATCGTCGACCCCCCGAGCTTCGCCCCCAGCGAGCGGGCCCGGCCCGCCGCCCTCGCCGCCTACCGCAAGCTCGCCGCCGCGGCGCTCGCCGTCACCGCGCCGTCCGGCCGGTTCGCCCTCGCCTCGTGCTCGAGCCACATCACCGAGGCCGACCTGCTCGACCAGCTCGCCGAGCTCGCGCCGGCCTCGCCGCTCCGGCTTCGCGCTGCCTCGGGCGCCGCCTCCGACCACCCCGTGCTGCCGGCGTTCCCCGAGGGCCGCTACCTCAAGTTCCTGCTGTTCGACCTGTAGGGGGCATCGATCGCGGTGCGCCGTGCGCGTGCGGGCTGCGCGTGAACCGGGCGTCCGCGTTCGTTCTACCCGCAAGGGCCTCAGGCCGCGCGGATGCGGCCGCGGCGGCTGGCCTCCTGGCGCAGCGCCGCGGCCCGCGTGTTCATCACCTGCTCCTCGGCGTCGTCGCGGTGGTCGTAGCCGAGCAGGTGGCAGAGACCGTGCGAGGCCAGGTGGACGAGCTCGCGATACAGCCCGCGCCGGGCCTGGCGGCGCGCCGTGTCGACCGAGATCACGATGTCACCGAGCAGCTCCGGATGCAGGTGCCCGCTCGCGCCTTCGCGCTGCGCGAACGCGAGCACGTCGGTCGGCGCGTCCTTGTGGCGATAGTCGCGGTTGAGCACGTGGATCGCCGCATCCCCGACGAGCCGCAGCGAGACCTCGTAGTCGGTGCGGCGATCGTTGCGCGCGGCCGCGCGGACCATGCGGGCGACCTCGGTGCGCAGGCGGCGGCGCAGGCCGGCCGGCAGGGCGACGTGATCGTCGACGGACAGCTCGAGGCTCATCCGCTGTTGCGCGCCGGGCGCGTCCACACCCGCGCGGCGACGAACACGTCGAACAGGTCGGCGTCGAGCTGGCCGCGCTTGACGTCGGTCGAGAGGATGTCGAGCGCCTTCTCCGTGGGGATCGCCTTCTTGTACGGCCGATCGCTCGCGGTGAGCGCGTCGTAGATGTCGCTGATCGCCATCATCTGCGCCTCGATCGGAATCTCCGGGCCGCGTACCCCGTTGGGGTAGCCGGTACCGTCGAGCTTCTCGTGGTGCGAGCCCGCGATCTCGGGGACCTTGCGCAGCGTGCGGCTCCACTTGATCTGGCTCAGGAACTCTTTCGAGTACTCGACGTGCCTGTTGATTTCTTTGCGCTCCTGCTCGGTGAGCGAGCCGCGCCGGATCTGCAGGCAGCTCGCCTCGTTGTACGTGAGGTACGGGATGCTCGAGCCGTCAGCGCCGTGCCACGACATCCCGGCGATCTCGACGATCCGCTCGAGCCCGCCCTGATCGAGCACCGTCGGCTCGTTGGCCGCCAGGATGAACTGGATGATGTCGTCGAGCTCGGCCAGCCGGGCGGCGACGCTCCGGTCGATCTCGCTGAGCTGGGCCGCGACCTGGTCGCGCGACGCCTCCATCAGGTAGCGGACCTTGGACTCGAGCCCCTCGATCTTGTGGGCGCGATTGATCAGCTGGAAGCGCTGGAGGATCAACTCGCGCTCGTGCGCGTACAGCTTCTTGGCCTTGACGAGCAAGTGCTCGCGAACGCCGACCTTGCCGAAATCGTGGAGCAACCCCGCGTACTGGATCTGGATCAGGTCATCGTCGGAGAACCTCACCTCGCGCAGCGTGCCGTTGTCGGTCTCGTTGACCGCGATCGCCAGGTTCACGGTGAGCCGGGCGACCCGCTCGGAGTGTCCGGACGTCGTCGGATCGCGCGCCTCGATCGCGGTGACCGCCGCATTGACGAAGCCATCGAACAGCGCCTTGACCTCGCCGTACAGCAGCACGTTCTCGAGCGCGATCCCCGCCTGCGACGCGAGCGCGAAGATGTAGGTCTCGGGGGTTTCCGTGAACGGCTCCACGCCATCCTTGAAGTCGCTCGGCAGATCGAGCTGGATCCAGCCCTTGGCGCGCTTGTTGATCAGCTGGATCACGCCGATGACGGCGTTGCGCGCCGAGATCATCGGGACCGCGAGCACCGATCGGGTCTGGTAGTGGTTCTGTTCGTCGAACGAGCGATCGTGGACGACCCCCTGGTTGTTGCCGGTCTTCGGCGGGTTTTGCGCGTAGAGGTCCGGGATGTTGATCGGGCCGCTCGACAGCACGCACTGGCCGACGATCGAGGTCGCCGATACATCCATGACGCGGCTCTCCGCCGGCAGCGTTCGGCTGTCGTTCTGCGAGACCACGAACCGGAGCTTGCGTTTCAGGAGATCCTCATCGTCGCCCTCGACGATGTAGATCGAGCCGGCGTCGGCGTTGGTCACGTCGCACGCGTGGCGCAAGATGATCGCGAGCAGCTTCTTGATGTCGCGCTCCTGCGACAGCGCCCGGCCGATCTTGATCATCATCTCGTTCTCGTGATGAGCTCGTTCGAGCGCGAGTTCGCTGGTAGCGCATGCCATGCGCTGGACGATCGCGTCCGCGCGGCCGCGCAGGGTCACGAGCAGCCGGGTCACCCCGATCGGCGCGACCATCACCGTGAGATCGGTGTCCGCCGGCATCGCGTCGAGCTGCGCGCCCTCGAAGTCCGGATCCGCCCCGACGAGGATGAGGCCGTAGTTGCCGGTCCGCGCCCGCACCAGGTGCGGCGTCAGCTGCGCCTGGTCCTGCCACACCTGGGGCCACGCGAGCACCAGGAACACCGGCAGCCGGGCGCGTTGGGCGACGACCTCGAGCTCGATCCAGCCGTCGCCCTGGCGGCGCACGCGGTAGGCCCCCATGCGGCGGTCGCGCGCGACGACGCCGACGAGGTCGTCGGGGCTGGCCACCATCGTCACCAGTCTACCCTTTATTCTGATCGGCAGGCGGTCCGGCCGCACGCTCGCGGTCGCCGCCGCCGCCGTCGCCCTCCCCTGCCGCGCGCTCTCCCCCGGCAGCGCCGCCGTTGGGGCTGCCCTCACGGGCCTCGAACCGGGCACGGTCGCGCCGGTCGTAGGCGCGGATCAGCGCGGCGACCAGCGGGTGCCGGACGACGTCCTGATCGGTGAACGAAACCCGGGCGATCCCGCGGATGTCCTCGACCAGCTCGAGCGCGTCGCGCAGGCCGCTCTTCTGGCCGCGCGGCAGGTCGGTCTGGGTGATGTCGCCGGTGATCACGGCCTTCGAGCCAAAGCCCATGCGGGTCAGGAACATCTTCATCTGCTCGGGCGTGGTGTTCTGCGCCTCGTCGAGCACGATGAACGAGTCGTTGAGGGTCCTTCCGCGCATGAACGCGAGCGGCGCGACCTCGACGGTCCCGTCGGCCATGAACCGCTCGAGCCGCTCGGCGTCGATCATGTCGTGGAGCGCGTCGTAGAGCGGGCGCAGGTACGGATCGACCTTCTCCTCGAGCGTGCCCGGCAGGAACCCGAGGCGCTCGCCGGCCTCGATCGCCGGCCGGGTCAGGATGATCCGCCGCACCTGCTTGTCGAGCAGGCAGCGCACCGCGAACGCCATCGCCAGGTAGGTCTTGCCGGTGCCGGCGGGGCCCACCGCGAACACGATGTCGTTGCCGCGTACGAGATCGACGTACTGCTTCTGCGCCGCGCCCTTGGGGGCGATCGGCCGGCCCGCGCGCGGGGTCAGGATGATCTCGCCGAACACCCCCTGGATGGCACCCGGCGCGCCGTGGCCCTCGCCCTGCAGCAGCTTGACCGCACGCACGACGTCGTCGGACGACAGCACCTTGCCCGCGAGCGCGAGCTCGTAGAGCTGCTCGAGCGCCGCCTTCGCGGTCTGCGTGGCCGCATCCTCGCCCTCGATCGTGACCTCGTTGCCGCGCAGGTGGACCTGCGCCCCGGCGGTCCGCTCGACGAGCTTGAGCCGCGCATTGTTGCTGCCGCACAGCGCCTGCAGCGCCTCGGGATCGTCAAACGAGAGTTTTTCGCGTCGGATAGACTTGGTCGTCACGTGGTTCCGTGCACCCGCAGACGCTCCTGCGGCCCGCGGGAGCGCTCGTATAGCACGGCAATCCGCTATGGTGCGCGCCATGGATTCGGAGCACTTACCCAGCCCCCCGGCGGGGGCGTCGCTGCCCCGGCTCCTCGACATCATGAACCGGCTCCTGGCCCCGGACGGCTGCCCGTGGGACCGCGAGCAGACGCTCGACACGCTGCGGCCGTTCCTCGTGGAAGAGACCTACGAGGTGCTCGATGCGCTGTCGCGCGGCGACGTCGCCGGTCACTGCGAGGAGCTCGGCGATCTGATGATGCAGATCGTGTTTCAGGCCGCGCTGCGCGCCGCCCAGGGCGCGTTCGACATCGACGCCGTGATCGCCGGCATCGCCGACAAGCTGGTGCGCCGGCACCCCCACGTGTTCGGCGATGCGGCGGGCATCACGACCAGCGACCAGGTCCTCGCCCAGTGGGAGGACATCAAGCGCGCCGAGAAGGCCTCGGCGGGGGCACGCAAGGACCGCACGCTCGGCGGCGTCCCGCCCGGCCCGGCCCTGGCCCGCGCCCAGAAGGTCGGCAGCAAGGCCAGCAAGGTCGGCTTCGACTGGCCCAGCTGGGAGGGCTCGTTCGCCAAGATCGAAGAAGAGGTCCTCGAGGTCGCCGAGGCCGCCCGGAGCGGCGATGCCACGGCGCGGCACCACGAGATCGGGGACCTCCTGTTCGCCGTGGTGAACGTCGCTCGCAAGCTCGGGGTCGATGCCGAGAACGCGCTGATCGATGCTACCAATCGGTTTCAGCGCCGGTTCGAGTCCGTCGAGGATTCGTTGACCGAGCGCGGCAAGACCCCGCGGACGTCGACGCTCGAAGAGATGGACGCCCTGTGGGAGCAGGCCAAGCAACGCGAGCGAGAGACCTGAACGACGAAAGTGATGCTTTTTTGTGCAGGCGCGATCGAGTGAGAGCGATCTCGATGAGATCAGCCGCTCAGTCACCAAGCGGTCCGCAAGTTATCCACAATTGCAGTGGGTACTCCCGTGGTCGGTTCACCGGCACGCCACCCGGCCCGCGCGGACCGGCGGCGCGGGATGCAGACGACGCTCCGCGGCGACAGGGACAAACGCTCCGCGGCGACAGGACGATGCTCCACGGGGCGACGCGGACGGCGCACCGCCGGAGCTGCGAATAGCCCGCTGCCCGGACACACGCGGCCTGGCGCCCTTGACTACGCGTGCCAGCCGGGTTAACCACTCGCTCCTCCAGGAGAAACGCAGTGGCCAATATCCCGTCGGCCGAGAAACAGAACCGCAAGATGATCAAGCATCGCGCGCGCAACCGCGCCGCGATGGCTTCGCTTCGTACAGCCGTCAAGAAGGCGCGCAACGCCGTTGACGAGAAGACGAACGATGCAGCGAGCTTGGTGAAACAAGCCGTCTCGATCATCGACAGCGCCGTGACCAAGGGCATCCTCAAGCGCCGCACGGCCTCGCGCTACGTTTCTCGCCTCGCTACCCGCACCCCACCGTCGGCCTGAGCGCCGACTCCCCCTCGGCGTCGCGGCTCCATAGGGGCCGGCGTCGTCCGTTCGTTCCGGCTCGGGCCGGCTCCGTCCGGTCAGTTGTCGTTTTCGCTCTCGCTGGCAGCGCCCTCGCTGGCGGTGCCCTCGCCGGCGGCGGTGATGCCGTACTTGCGTAACAGCTTGTGCAAGTACTTGCGATCCATGTCGGCGTCACGCGCGGCCTTGGAGATGTTGCCCTCCGCGCGCTTGATCAGCCACGCGAGGTAGCGGCGCTCGAACAGTTCGTTCCATTTCTCCTTGGTGTCGCGAAACGAGACGCCGGGCTCGAACTCGAGGCCCTCGCGCAGCTGCGCGCCCTTGGTAGCGGCCTCGTTACCGAGCGGTGCCACCAGCATGCCGGGGTCGGCCCCCAGGGCGAGCGCGCGCTCGATCACGTTGCGGAGTTCCCGGACGTTGCCCGGCCAGTCATGCGCCATCAGCGCGGCCCGGGTCGCCTCCGACAGCACGATGCCGCCGTTCGGCGCGAGCTTGCCGAGCATCGCGTCGATCAGGAGCGGGATATCCTCGCGGCGCTCGCGCAACGCCGGCGCGGTGATCGGCACGACGTTGAGCCGGAAGTACAGGTCCTCGCGAAACTTGCCCTTCTCGACCTCGGAGCGCAGATCCTTGCGGGTCGCCGCGATCACCCGGAGATCGACCTTGATGATCTTGGTGCCGCCGACCCGGCGCAGCTCGCGCTGCTCGAGCACGCGGAGGAGCTTGGGCTGCAGGTCGAGCGATAGCTCGCCGAGCTCGTCGAGGAACACCGTGCCGCCGCTCGCCAGCTCGAACGCTCCCTGGCGCGCCGCGACCGCCCCGGTGAACGCACCTTTTTCGTGGCCGAACAGCTCGCTCTCGATCAGCGTGCCGGCGACCGCGCCGCAGTCGACCACGATGAACGGCGCCGCGGACCGCGGCGACAGCTGGTGCAGCGTCCGCGCGACCATGTCCTTGCCGGTGCCGGTCTCGCCCTCGATCAGCACGGTCGCGTCGGTCGGGGCGATCCGCTCGATCAGCCCGAAGATCTCGCGCATCGCGGGCGACTTGCCGACCATCTCGCCGAGCGACTCCTTCTCGCTCGGCAGGATCTCGATGCGCTCCTCGAACGGCGTGAACTTGAGCTCGCAGGCGCCGAGCCCGATCACCGAGCCGGCGCGCAGGTAGGCTTCCTTGACCTCCGCGCCGTCGAGGAAGGTCCCGTTCGTCGACTTCAGATCGCGCACCAGGTAGCCCTTGGCGTCGCGCATGATCTCGAAGTGGACGCGCGAGACCGTCTCGTCGCTGAGCACGAGGTCGTTCTCGGGGGCCTTGCCGACCCGGAACACGTCGCCCGCGATCACCAGCTCGGTGCCGCGTTGCGCACCTTTGATCACGACGAGCTTGCAGCGCCGGAGGTTGACGGTCGCGGGCGTGGCTTCACGCCGGATCCGCGTCCCCGTCAGGTGCTCCATCGTGGAAAATGATACCGCGATCACGCTCGTTCGTGTGCGGTGTCGACGGCCCGGGCGCGCCCACCCACCCCGGAAACCACCGGGAGCCCTGCGTCAGGATCGCCGGCCGGGTTTCTTGTTTGGTGGATCCAACGAGAGTACCTTTCCAGGCAGTGCAGCGTTTGGCCGGGGGATTTGCACTCGTCGCGTTGCGCGTCATCGCCGGGGCCTGTTACCTCACCGGGCTGGGCCTCATCACCGGTGGGCTCGCGAGCGCCCAGCCGGCGCCCGCCAGGCCGTCCGACGCGCCCCTGCCGTCGTGCCTCGACCAGACGATCAAGGACCAGCTCGGCGCCGACCTGAAGCCGCGCGGCGTCCAGAAGCGCAACTTCATCAAGAACAAGAAGATCGTCGTGGCCGCCCACGGCGGCCTGTTCGGCGGCGACCTGACGTCCTCGAACTGGCTCGCCGGCGGTTCGCTGGGCTTCTTCTTCACCGAGGACCTCGGGATCAACGTCGAGTTCGATCTGACCCCGCTGACCCTCGATCTCGACGCCCCGCTCAACAAGTTCTTCGGCGACAACCGGTTCGCGCCCGGCATGGCCTACGTCGGCCTGGCGAACCTCCTGTGGTCGCCGATCCACGCCAAGCTGAAGATGGGCGGGGGCATCGTGCACTCCGACATCATGCTGTTCGCCGGCGGCGGGCGGATGTTTCACGACGCGGTCCAGGGCCTGTCGTTCGACGCCGGCAGCGCGATCGATCTGTTCGTGACGCGCGCGCTGACCATCCGGTTCGATCTGCGCGATCTCATGGCGGTCGAGGAGATCTCCGGCGAGACCCGGTTCACCAACAACCTCATCGCGACCGCCGGGCTCGCGCTGTACCTCCCCTCGGGGCTGTGATGCGGACCTCCTTCGCCCCGCTGGTCATCATCGCTGCGCTGCTCGCCCCGTCCGGCGAATCGCTCGCCCACGCCGACGGCGACGCCCCGGGCGACCGGAGGAACGGGATGAGTGACAGGAGGCTCGCCAAGGCCGACGCCGAGAAGAAGGCCCCGCCGGAGGGCGGCGCCGACAAGAAGCCCGACGCCGGAGCGGCCCCGGGGACGACCGGCATGTGCATCGATCAGGAGATCGCAGATCGCCTCGCGATCAAGCGCAAGCGGCGCGGCGCGGTCGACCGGCTGTTCGTCAAGCAAGGTCGTCACGAGATCTCGGTAGGCGGTGGCTACTACGCGAGCGACCTGCTCAGCGGGACGTATATCGTCGGCGGCTCGTACACCTATCACATGACCGACGAGACCGCCGTCGAGTTCGCGGGGTGGTGGACCCACGCCAACGCCGACATCATCCGCGCGCTCGAGGACAATCGCGGCACGGTCCTGACCGATACCTATGCGCGAGAGATCTTCGCAGAGTCCGTCCTCGTGTGGAGTCCGGTGTATGGCAAGCTACGACTTGGCGGGTCGATCGTTCACTTCGACCTATACACCGACGTGGGTGTCGGCGTGGTCGACTCCAGCACCAGCCGGGGCGCCGCAGGTGTCCTCGGGTTCGGCGTAAAACTGTTCATGGGCCAAGCCGTCGCGTTCCGGATCGACGCCCGCAACCGAACGTTCCGTCAAGAGCTCCTGGACGAACGCTTCCTCGTCAACGACAGCGCCCTCACCGCGAGCCTGTCGGTGTTTCTACCGTTCCATAATTGATAGCGCTCCGGGCGCGATCACGTCATTTTGGGGAGAACGTCGATGTTCGTTCGCTGGAAACCTGTTGCCTTGCTCGCCCTCGTACCGGCCCTGGCGCTCGCGATCCCAGCGACCGCAGCTCCGCCGAAAGCCAAGCCGAAGAAGCCGGTCAAGAAGCCCGTCGAGCCACCGGCACCGGCCCCGACCGACACACCGGCCGACAAGGACAAAGCTCCCGAACCGGCGCCTGCGATGACGCCGGCCTCGACCGGCAGCGGCGGTGGTGGAGGCACGAGCGCCGGTGGCGGCGCGGGGGGCGGGAGCGCCTCCGACGCCTCGGCCAAGCCGGCCGACACCCCGGCCGACAAGCCCAGCGAGGGCGCCGATGTCGACAGCCTGCGGCAGGAGTACCTGAGCCTGCGCGACGAGCTGTTCAAGTCGCGCGCGCGGGCGAACGCCGTGGCGAGCCAGCTCTACTCGACCCGGGTCCAGATCAAGCTGACCTACACGACCGGCCGCTACTACAACCCCGGCAAGTCGTCGATCCGGATCGACGGCGCGAACGTCTACGAAGACGCGACCGGCGCGATCGCCGGCGACGACGGCATCCGGTTCGACGGCTACATCGCCCCGGGCCGCCACCTGATCACGTTCCGCGTCGAGGCGACCGGCAAGGATGACGACTCGTTCACCTCCGCGACCGAGAGCCAGATCGTGGTCAAGGCGGTCGCCGGCAAGGATCTGGTCGTCGCGGCCAAGGCGAAGGACTCGGGTGACATCGCTTATGAATGGAAGCGCACCGAGAAGGGCAGCTACGGCCTGGGCATCGACGTCTCGGTGAGGACCGCGAAGTCGCTCGAGACGGCCCCGGCCGGGGCCACGCCCGACAAGCCCCAGAACAAGGGGGCCAAGAAGTGAGCGCGCGCTGGAGCGGGGATGCCCCCCGGGATCCCCGGCGCTCCGGCGGGCCTCTGCGCGGCGTGCGGACGTCCGGCGCGGTCGCCTGCCTGTGCGCGTCGCTGTGGCTGAGCGCCGGCGTCGCGAGCGTCGCCCACGGGGCGCCCAAGCTCGCGCCCACCCCCGCCCCCGCCGGCAAGGCCGGCGCCGACCAGCCGGCGGCCAGCGATCCGATCGCCAGGTACTTCACCGAGCTCGAGGCGATGAAGCTCATCGACGCCGAGAGCGGCAACCTCGAGACCCTGCGCAAGGAGCTCGGCGCCGCGGAACAGCTCCTGCGCGATGGCGCGTACGTCAACGCCGCCGTCGCCCTGTTCCTGATCGTCAAGTCGCCGCGCTACACCGCGTTCACCGACTTCGTCGAGTTCCAGAACGCCGAGTACGATCTGGGGGTCTCGCTCGCGCGGGCCGGCAGCTACGGCGCCGCGCTCGACGCGCTCGAGGTCGTGCTGCGGCGCGGGCCCGGCGCGCCGTACTGGGGCCCCGCGCACCGCCGCGTGGTCGACATCGCGCTCGAGACCCGCGATCACGCCGGGATCCTCGCCCGGCTCGAGGCGGCCGATGCCAAGACCGCCGATCCGATCCCGCCGTCGGCCGCGGGCGAGCGCTCCTACCTGCGCGGCCGCGCGGCGTACGACGCCGGCAAGCTCGCCGATGCCGAGGGCGAGCTCGTGCTGGTCTCGAAGCAGAGCCGGCTGTACTCGTCGGCGGTCTACCTGCGCGGCGTGATCCGCGCCCGCCAGAACAAGTACCGGGACTCCGCCGAGGCGATGTGCGAGATCGCCGCGACCGAGGACACCGACAAGTTCACGTTCGTCGTCGACGAGCGCTACTTCACGATCAAGGATCTCGCGCGGCTGGGCCTGGGCCGGATCGCGCACGAGCAAGGCGAGTACGACGACGCCTACTACCACTACTTCCAGATCCCCGACGACTCGGCGTACCTGCCCGACGCCCTGTTCGAGGCGTCGTGGTCGATGTACCAGAAGCGCGAGCTCGCGACCGCGCGCGACCTCGTCCAGGAGTTCCTGAAGACGTTCCCGACCTCGCCGCTGTGGCCCGAGGCGAGCCTGCTCGCCGGCTACGTCGAGCTCGCCGACTGCAAGTTCGACACATCGCAGAAGTGGTACGACGATCTCACCGCCAAGCTGCAGCCGATCGTCGACGAGATCGACAAGGTCCGCAAGGATCCCGAGCTGCGCAGGCAGCTCTTGGCCACCGCGATCACGCGGTTCCACGAGATCAAGGATACCGGCGAGATCGCGGGCAAGAAGCCGGTCAAGGCCGCCCCCGAGACGCCTCCCGGGACATCGCCGGGAGCATCGCCCGGGACACCGCCCGGAACCTCCTTCGACGAGCTGGTCGCCCTGCTGCGGCTGGATCCGCGGTTCCTCCGGCTGTCCGACGCGATCACCGGCATGCACGAGCAAGCGACCACGGCCCCGACCGTCGTCCGCCAGTGGCAGCACCTCGCCGGCGAGATCAACGAGAAGAAGGTCGGCGCGATCTCCACCGGCAAGACGATCGAGCAGGAGCAGCTCGCCGACGCCAACGCGGTGGTCGAGGATCTGCGGCGGCTGGTCGCCCAGATCCGGGCGCAACGATCCGAGCTCGCCCGCGCCCGGCGGGACGGCCAGATCGCCGCGGGCGACGCCAGCGACGAAGAGGCCCGGCTCGACAAGCTCCTCGCCCGGGCCCAGGCCGCGGAGCACCGCGCCGTCACCGCCGCCGATCATGCCGCCGAGGCGACGACCACCCAGGCGGCACCGGGCCTGAGGCCGCTGATCCAGGGCGACATCGCCGACGCCCGCCGCCTCGACCAGGCCGCCCACGCGCTCTACGACAAGCTCGAGCAAGCCGGCGACCGGCTCGCGCAGCAGGCCATCGAGAAGCTCTACGCCGACACCCGCCGGGTCCTCGACAAGGCCAAGCTCGGCAAGGTCGACGCCATCATCGGCCAGAAGCGCAAGCTCGACATCGAGGTCCAGGATCTCGCGGCCGGCCGGTTCCCCGAGGAGCTGATCGGCAAGCTGTGGAACGCGAGCATGATCGGCGACGACGAGGAGTTCTGGCCGTGGCAGGGCGAGTACTGGGCCGACGAATACGAAGGGTGGAGATAACCATGCCGTCCGTGCCGTCCATGCCCCCGAGGTTCACCGGCTGGGCCGCCAGCGTCGCGGGCCTGGTCGCCGCCGCCGGCGCCCTGGTCGTCCGGTCGCCGCTGGCCGCCGCCCAGAAGCCCGAGCGCGAGGTCGACACGTCGCGCGGCCCCGCCTCCGAGCTCTACATCCGCAAGCGGCCGCCCGCCCCCGAGGCCCCGGTGCTGTCGGGCGAGCTCAAGACCCTGCTGTCGTCGACCGAGAAGCGGCGCGACGACAAGCGGCTCGAGGCGATCGGCCTTTTGCGCAGCTTCCTCGACAGCAAGCCGTCCGGCGAGTCCAGGGCCGAGGGCACGTTCAAGCTCGCCGAGCTCCTGTGGGAAGAGTCGCGCCGGCTCTACCTGATCAAGATGGACGACTTCTCGCGCGCGGTCGAGAAGTGCGCCCAGAAGCAGAACGCGTGCGATCAGCCCAAGGAGCCGCGGATCGACCTCAGCGAGGCCGAGACCCTGTACGTCGACCTCCACGATCACCACCCGGAGTTCCGCCGCATGGACCTGGTGACCTACCTGATCGGGTTCGCCGAGAAGGAAGCCCAGCACGAGGACACGGCGCTCGCGCGGTTCAACGAGGTGATCGAGCGCTTCCCCCAATCGCCGCTCTACGGCGACGCGTGGATGATGGTCGGCGAGCACTTCTTCGCGAGCGCCGCGTGGCCCAAGGCCATGGAGGCGTACAAGCACATCCCCGACGACGCGGCGACCAGCGATCTGGCGACCTTCAAGATCGCGTGGTGCGAGTGGAAGCTCGGCAACACGATCCAGGCCGCGAAGGACTTCAAGCGCGTGCTCGACAAGGCGGTCGCCGCCGAGCGCACCGGCACCGAGTCCCAGCGCCGGCGCAGCGCGTCCTTGCGCGACGAGGCGCTCGAGTACATGGTCGTCGTGTTCACCGAGGATCGCTCGATCACGCCCAAGGAGGTGTTCGACTTCCTGGTCTCGATCGACGGCGAGCAGTACTCGCGCGACGTCATGGTCAAGGTCGCCGAGAGCTACACCGCGCAGACCGAGTGGGATCGCTCCAACTCGGCGTACCGGTTCCTCATCAAGATGGATCCGGAATCGATCAAGGCCGCCGACTACCAGCGCAGCATCATCGCGAACTGGAACAGCGCGCTCGACGTCGATCACGCCCAGGAGGAGATCAGCGTCCTGCTCTCGACCTACGGCCCCAGGAGCGAGTGGGCCAAGGCGCAACGCAACCGCGAGGCGCTCGCGCGCTCGCTCGAGGTCACCGAGGATCTCGTGCGCGTCACGGCGACGACGATCCACGGCGAGGCGCAGCGCCGCGAGAAGAGCCTCCGGCGCCCCGAGCAGAAGCAGTGCGCCACCAAGCCCGACCTGCCGGGCGAGGTGCTGTCGCTCTACACCCGCGCCTCGGACGCCTACGACGCCTACCTGGCCGCGTTCGGCACCGGCAAGGGCGCCACCGACAAGGCGCTCGAGATCCGCTACTACCGCGCCGACATCCTGTGCTTCAAGCTCGGCAAGGTCGAGGCCGCCGGCGACGAGTACCTCGCGGTCGGCAAGAGCGCGCCGGTCGGCAAGTACCACAAGGACGCGCTGTTCAACGCGATGAACGCGTTCGAGCTCGCCCGGCCCAAGGACACCGCGGGCCGCCACCAGCTGTATCCCGTCGACAAGAAGTTCGGCGAGGCGATCGACCTCTACGCGACCCTGTTCCCCGCCGACAAGGCGCTGGTCGGCGTGATCTTCAAGAACGGCCAGATGTTCTACGACTACAACGAGTTCGACGAGGCCATCAAGCGGTTCGGCGTGATCGTCACGAAGTATCCCGATGACGAGAACGCCGGGCCCGCCGGCGACCGCATCCTGTCGGCGCTCAACAAGGCCGCCGACTACGAGAACATCGAGAGCTGGGCGCGCAAGCTCAAGAAGGCCAAGTCGTTCGCCGCCAAGGATCAGCAGGACCGGCTCGACCGGCTGATCGTCGAGGCGATCCAGAAGAGCGGCGACAAGTACGCCGAGGCCGGCAAGTACGCCCTGGCCGCAGACTTCTACCTGCGGGTCCCCAAGGAGACCAGCGACCCCAAGGTCTCGGCCCAGGCGGTGACCAACGCGGGCGTCATGTACGAGAAGGCCAAGCAGCCCGAGAAGGCGGCCGACCTCTACCTCGATCTCGCCGAGAAGTACGGCGACAAGAGCCCCGAGCTTGCCGAGAAGGCAGCGTTCTCCGCCGGTCAGGTCTACGAGAAGGTCATCTATTACGATCGCGCGGCCAAGGCCTACGAGCTGGTGTGGACCAGGTTCCGCACCGGCACGCGGGCGGCCGACGCGCTGTACAACGCCGGCCTGCTCCGCCAGGCGCTGGGCCAGAACAAGGAAGCCATCGCGCACTACACCGAGTACGCGAAGAAGTTCCGCGAGCGCAAGGACGCGCCCGACGTCGCGTTCAACATCGGCGTGGTCTACGAGAGCTCCGGCGACGACGGCCCGGCCTATACCGCGTTCGCCGACTACGCGCGGGTCTACCGCTCGACCGGCAAGCGGATCGTCGAGGCCTACACCCGGGCCGGCCGCACCTCGCTCAGGCTCGGCCAGCAGAAGCGCGCCAGGGAAGCCTTCGTCACCGCCCAGAAGATCTGGAAGGCGGCGAGCGGCAAGGAGAAGAAGGAGGCGACCACGTGGGCCGCCGAGGCGCGCTACTACGAAGGCGAGCTGATCTTCCGCGACTACGAGAAGGTCTCGCTCGACGTCAAGCCGGCGCTGCTCGAGAAGACGCTCAAGACCAAGGGCAAGCTGCTCGCCGACGCCGAGAAGGTCTACACCTCGGTGATCGACTACCAGGATCTCAAGTGGGCGACCGCGGCGCTGTTCCGCGTCGGCCAGGTCTACGACGGGTTCGCCGAGGCGCTCGCGACCGCGGCGAGCAAGCCGCCCGGGAGCCTGACGGCCGATCAGGTGCAGGCGTACCAGGACGCGATCAACGCGTACGTCGTCGACATCCAGGACAAGGCGGTCACGCTCTACACCGCCGGTTACCAGAAGGCGATCCAGATGCAGGTCTACGACGAGTACACCGCGAAGATCCGCGAGGCGCTCGGCCGGATCGCCGCCGACAAGTTCCCGCCCGAGAAAGAGTCGCGCCTGCGCGAGCGCGTCGCCGACCGGCCGCCGACGCCCGAGCTCGTCACGGAGGTCGCGCGATGATCGGACGAGACCCCATGGCCGGCAGCCCGACCACCACCTCAGACGAAAATGCGGCGTCTTCCCTTCTGTTCCGCGAGGACGGCAACGCGCCGCGCAGCGACGCGGGCTGGGTTCGGCGCGAGATAAATTGCACGGCCGGGTGGTCAAGCGCCGGTCGGTCGTGGAGATGGCACTGCCGGTCACTCGCAATACGGCGGTCAACGGACGAGCGACGGGCCCAGACCCGCGTCGCAAGCAAGCGTGTTGCGCGGTCTCCAGAAACTGCGCGCGGGAGTAGAGCGCGAACGAGTATTTTCGTAGCAGCAACGCTCGTCATGCTGGAGGCGCTGGGCGCGCTCGGCGCGTCCGCGTGCGGCGGCGCCGGCAAGCACTCCCAGACCGAGGCCACCAACCACACCACCACCGCCGCCCCCGCCAAGCGCGATCCGATCAACCCCAAGGCCGCCAAGGAGTTCGAGGCCGCGATGCGGGCGCTGCGCGTCGGCGGCCCCGAAGCCCAGGACACGGCGAAGGCGCGGCTCAAGGCCGCCCTCGACAGCGACAAGACGCTGTGGGAGGCGTGGCACGACCTCGGCGTGATCGCCTACAAGGAAGGCGACGACGACACGGCGATCGACGCGTTCAGCAAGGCGCTCAAGATCAAGGCCGGCCACACGCCGAGCCTCCTGGCCCGCGCCGAGGCCCATCGCCGCGCCGGCCACAAGAAGGACGCCCGCGCCGACTACGAGGCGGCGCTCAAGATCACCGAGGAAGACGATCCGAACCGCAAGGACGCGGCGGCCCGGCTCGCCTCGCTCCTGCGCGACGGCGGCGACTTCGACGACGCGGTCGAGGTCCTGCGCGACACGGTCCGGGTCTCCGGGACCAACGCCAAGATCTACACCGAGCTGGGCCTCATCTACATCGCCCAGAAGCGCCTCGATCTCGCGCAGCTCGTGCTCGCCAAGGCCGCCGAGCTCGACGCCAAGGATCCGGCGATCTACAACGCGTTCGCCGTGCTGGCCCTGCGTCAGGGCAAGGCGCAGGAGGCGTTCGAGCGGTTCGATCAAGCCGTCTCGCTCGATCCGACCTACCTCGACGCACGGTTCAACAAGGCGGCCGTCTTGCTCGACGCCGGCGACTACGCGCGGGCCAAGGTCGAGCTCACGACGATTGTCGAAAAGCGACCCGACGACTACGCGGCGTACGTCGCGCTCGGCGTCGCGCAGCGCGGGCTCAAGGATTTCCCGGAAGCCAAGAAGACGTGGGATCGTGTGATCAAAGAGGCGCCCAGGCGCAGCAACTCACGTGCGGACGCGATGTTCGACGTCGCGATCCTCGCCACCGACTACATGAACGACGCCGTGGGCGGCAAGGCGGCGCTGGACCGGTACCTGCAAGAAGCTCCGGTGAGTCACGCCAAGCGTCAGGCAGCAGAGGAAAAGCGAAAGGAGCTGGGCAAATGACATCGAGGCTTGCCGCCCCCACCAGGGGTTTTGCGACCGCGTTTTTGGCGCTGATGTGTGCGTTTTCGGTACCTACATACGCCCAGCCTAAAAGCAAGGCCCCGGCCAAGGCCGACACCTCTGGAAAGTCTGCCGAAAAAGCCGACAAGAAGCAGAAAGAGAAGACCTTCGACTTCGAGAACCTCAAGCTCAACGGGCAGCTGCGCACGCCGCAGCTCCTGTACTTCCTGGAGCGCGCCAACGAGGAGCTCGAGCGCGCGAGCCTCGAGAAGCGATCCTTCATCCCGCACATGGTTCGCTCCGTGGAGGAAGAAGCGTTGTGAGCAAGACGGCGCTGCGCACGGCGCTGATCTGGCACGACGAGGTCATGGACGACCTCGTGCTCGCCAAGCCGCGGAAGATCACGATCGGCCGGACCGGCCGCACCACGTTCGTCGTGCCCGACCTCGGCCTGCCCAAGAAGTTCACGATCGTCAAGCCGGGGAGACGCGGGTACCTCTTGACGCTCGGCGAGCGCATGCGCGGCACGATCTGCGTGGGCGGCGAGGAGAAGGACGTCGCCGAGCTGGTCCGCGGCGAGGCCGGCAGCGGCGGGTTCTGCGCGACATCGATCAGCGGCCGCGACTGGGGCGTGATCGATCTCGACGAGTCCGGCCACTACAAGCTGTTCTTCCAGTTCGTTCCGCTCGACGATCCGCCGCAGTTCTTCACCGCGCCGGTCCTGATCGCCGGCGCGGCCGGGTACGTCCTGTCGAGCGTGGCGCTCACGCTGCTGTGGTACCTGAAGGGCGTCGAGCTCGACGAGTCGGTGTTCCGCGGCGTCGGGCTGTCGACGCTCGCGATGATGATCGGCGGCCTGGGCTGGGCGATGGTCCGCCAGGACAGCGAGTCGCAGGCGTCGCTCGCGTTCTCGGTCGTCTTGCACGCGGCGCTCCTGTTCATGACGTACCAGCTCTACGACGGCGAGAACCCGTTCGTCTGGCCGGGGCCGCGCTCGCTCACCGGCAACTACCTCGTGACCCGGCTCGACAAGGAGGAGCCGCCCGAGCCCAAGCCGACCCCGACGATCAACAGCAAGGCGCAGCAGCCGCAGGCGGCCGCGGCGGCGACCAAGGATCCGCCGAAGAACACGGCGACCAAGGGCGACGAGGGCCACCAGGGCGGCAAGGGCGACACCGAGCGCGCCCGGGATCCCAACGCCAAGGACGTCCCGCCCGAGCCGCCGAAGGTCCAGTTCTTCGAGGACAAGAACAAGAAGATCCTCGACAACATCATCGATCGCAACCTGGCGACCAGCCTGTCGAAGTTCACCGGCCTCCAGGGCACCACGCTGACCAAGGGCTCGATGGGCTTTGGCCCCGGCACCGGCACGGGCGTCGGCCCCGGCGAGGGCACCGGCACGCGCAACGGCAGCAAGAAGGGCGGCTCGGGCGGCGGCGGCAACGTCGAGGGTGACTTCGTGACCGGCCCCGGCAAGATCGACACCGGCACCAACCGGCCCGGCGGCGGCAACTGCAAGGGCGGCGGCTGCGGCACCGGCCCCAAGGCGATCGCGGTCGCGTTCTCCGCGCCGAGCGGCGACTTCGGCGGGCTGACCGCCGAGGAGATCGATCGCGTCGTCAAGGCGCGCGCCGGCATCTTCCGCGCCTGCTACCAGAAGGAGCTCAACCACACGCCCGGCATCGGCGGCAAGCTCGTCATCCACTTCAAGATCGGCGGTGACGGCACCGTGCAGGCCGGCAGCACCGCGACCTCGGGCGGCAGCACGATGCGCAACGACACCGTCGAGCAGTGCGTCAAGTCCAACGTCAACCGCCTGAAGTTTCCGGCGAAGGGCGGCATCGCCAACGTGAATTATCCGTTCGTGTTCACGCAAGGAGGCTAATCATGCGTCTCGTGGTTATTACAGGGGACCTCCCCGTCCCCTCTAGCCCGGCAGAGCCGGGCTATTCACCCCACCGCGCGTCGCGTCGCGCGGGCTCATGGCCGGCCGGGCGCCTGATGACATGTGGCCTTGTCCTGGTCGCCGGGATCATGGGAAGCGTCGGGTGTGCCAACGACCCGCTCTACATCCCCGCGCCGATGACGATCGAGGCCGGGGTCGCCGACATGACGGGCGCGCTCAGCCAGGGCAAGGCGTCGCTCCAGCTGCCGATCAAGACCGAGACGGCGGCCGACATGAAGACGCGCGCCGCGCTCGCGACCAAGCTCGCCCCGATCATGGTGCCCTACGTCAAGGTCGGCGACCTCGAGGTCGAGATCGAGTGGACGGTCAAGAACCTCGACATGAAGCCGGGCCAGGCGAAGATCGAGCTCAACGGCGCCAACGAGTTCTTCTCGTACGACCCCTTGCTCGTCAAGCTGGCGCCGCCCAACGACCCCGAGGCCCCACCGACCCCGGGGCTCGGCGGGGACATCCCGATCGACGTGCCGGCCGGCGGCGAGGTCTCGGGCCTGTTCACGGAGGACCAGCTCCGCGAGGCCTCGATCGATCTCGACCAGATCACGCGCGGCAACACGAACCCGTTCCGCGCGGAGCTGACGATCAGCAAGAACGCGCTGATGTTCCAGCCGATGACGCCGCTCATGCCCGCGGTGATGGACTACGTGCAGACCCCGGTCGGCCCGCCGATCCCGCGCGAAGCGTTCGCGCAGATCACCCGGATCGATCTCGTGTTCAAGCCAGACTCCCACATGGTGCTCAGCTACAACGTCCGCGTCCGCGATCTGCGCGGCATCATGCACCCCCTCCTGCTCGCGGCCGTCACCGAGAAGCCGGGCGAGCTGCAGAACTTCATGCCCGCCATGTTCACCGTGGGCGCGACCGCGGCCCCGGCCCCGTGATTTTCGGCCGCAAACGACCGATCGCCGCGTAGGCGATCTACCATCCGCAGCCATGGTCAGGTTTGCCGTTGTCGCGGGCATGGTCGCCGCCCTGTGCGGTGTCGCCGATGCACGGCCGGCGTCCACCGGCTGGTTCGCCGAAGGTGGCCTCGGCGCGGTCGGCTTCCTGCCGAAGGCCTCGCACGACGCCGCGCTCGGCCCATCGCTCGACCTCCGCGCCGGCCGCGATCTGTTCTCGTGGCTGTCGGTCGGCATCACGCTCGCCGCGTCGAGCCACGAAGCCACCGTCCCCCCGCCGCCGGTGGGCCAGTGGTTCCAGCTCTACCGCGGCGCCGCCGACGCCCGCGTCCGCGCCCGCCTCGATCGCTTCACGCTGTTCGCCGAAGGCGGCGCCGGCGCGGCGATGATCTCGTCCAACGTGCTCGGCCAGGTCAAGATCACCGACCCGGGCGAGCGGTTCTCGATCGCGTTCCAGGCCGGCGGCGGCGTCGAGTACCAGCTCGAGAACCGCCACTACACGGTCGGCCTCGGCGCCGACGGCTTCCTCCTGCCCCAGTTCGCGGCGATCCGCGCGATCGACTCGCGGATCTACCTCCGCTACACCTATTAGCGCTGCCGGGCATCGATCGCAGGCGTCGATCTCGCTCGGCTAGTCGTGCCCCACGAAGGACACGCAGTCACCCTGATTCTTGAAGGTCGGATTGGTGAAGGTCTGCCAGCCGTCGTTCTTGCACTGGTCCACGCTGGTGGGCGTGTTGGGGACGACCGTGACGGTCTGCTGGCAAGACGCGTGATTCCCGCCCGCGTCGGTCGCCGTCTGGGTGATGGTGGTCGTCCCGAACGGATAGGGCGCGTCGAGCGGCTGCCCATCACTGCGAGTCCCGACGACCGTCAGCCCCGAGCAGTTGTCGGACGCCGTGGGCGTCCCCGGATCCACGTTGGCGAACGGAGAATTCGGGATGTTGCCCTTCGCCGTGATATTGGCGGGACACGTGATCGTCGGCGGCGTGTTGTCGGCCACCGTCACCGTCGCCGTGCACCGGTCGGAAGCGCCGGAGGTGTCGGTCACGGTCAACGTGACGCTGGTGGCGCCGAGCGAGTAAGGCGGCGGCGGGGCCTGGCTGAGGGTCAGGGGATCGCCGTCGGGATCGCTGGACCCGTTGTCGACGGACGCGGTCGCGGTGCAGGACGGGCCGGCGGCCACCGTCACGTCTTGGCACGAGGCCTTCGGTGCATGGTTCCGCGCGGGGGCCGGGAGCGCGATGCTCGCTGGGCCGGTTAGACCAGGGATGAGCGCGACGATGGTATTGGTGGCCGTATCGATCACGGAGACGTTGTTGCTGTTGAAGTTTGCCGTGTACACGAAGGCTCCGTCCGGAGTGATGGCCGCAGCCGCCGGCGTGCGGGCGTTTCCAGAGGCGATGGTGGCGACGACCGTGGTGGTCGCCGTGTCGATGACCGAGACCGAGCTGCCGACGAAGTTGGCCACGTACGCGAAGGCCCCGTTGGGGGTGAAGACAATTCCATCGGGTTGGTTCGCGGTGGCCACGGTCGCGATCACGGTGTTCGTCGCAGTGGAGATCACCGAGATCCCTCCGATAGCCTGCCCGATATTGTTTCCAACGTAGACGAGGGTCCCATCCGGAGACACCGCGACCACGTCGGGAACGACACCAACCGGCACGGTCGTGACCACCGTGTTGGTGGCCGCGTCGATCACCGAGACGTTGTTGCCTCCCTCATTGGCCACGTACGCGAAGGCCCCATTTGGCGTCACTGCGATGGAAATCGGAAAACTCCCCACCCGGACGGTGGCAACCACCGTGTTGGTCGCCGTGGCGATCACGGAAACACTGTTGCCGCTCAGGTTGACGACGTACGCGAAGGCCCCGTCAGGCGTGACCGCGACACTGATCGGTAGGCTTCCGACGGGCACCGTCGCGGTCACCGTGTTCGTCGCCGCGTCGACGACCGAGACCGAGTTGCTACTGGCGTTCGCGACGTACAGGAACGCCCTGTTGGGGGTCAGGGCCACGCTGGCAGGGTTGCTCCCTACCGGAATGGTGGCGGTGATCGTGTTGCTCGCCGTGTCGATCACGGAAACGGTGTTGCCGTTTTCATTTGCCACGTACGCGTTGACCTGGGCCTGTACCGTATCGGCCTGGGACTCAGACGACGTATCCATGCTGGACGAGCAGGCACCGGAGCCGAGCGCTTCGCAGACCTTCTCGTGAGCAACGTGCCGCCTGGCAGCGCGGCCGCGCGTCAGCGCAGAGCGCGGCGGCCGGTGCCGATCAGCTCGACGAGCACACGGCGAAACGGCGCGCGGGCGTCGAGCATCCCGAGCACCGCGGCCGCGCCCAGGCGCTGGCGCCACAGCAGCAAGACCTTGGCCGGCAGCGCCAGCCCACCTGCGCCGAGCGCCCGGCCGGTCGCCTCGGCGAGCTCGCTCGCGTACTGCGGCGTCCAGGCAAACTCGCCGTGCGTGGTCACCGGCGCGGCCAGCGCGCGCTCCCAGTCGCGGTGCGCGTTCGACGCCAGCGTGTCGGCGCGGCGCAAGAGGCCCGCCCGCGCGAGCCCGAGCCGGAACCGCTCGGCGGCGGCTTCGCGGTCGTCGTCGAGCAGCCCCCACCAGATCTCGCGATCGGCGTCGCGCACGTCGCCCGGCAGCTCGAACGCGCAGCCGAAGTCGAGGCACCACACGGCCACGTTGCCATCGGGCGCCTCGTCCACGAGGAAGTTGCCCGGGTTGGGATCGGCGTTGCACAGGCCGTGCGCCAGCGGCGAGCCCCACGCGAACGCGTAGATCGCCAGCGCGGCGTGGCGGCGGAGCTCGGGGCTGCCGGTCTGGGCCGTCAGGGCCACGGGCTGGCCGCGCGCCCGCGTCATCGTGAGCACGCGCGCCGACGATCGCTCGCCGATCACGCGCGGAAACCGCAGCGTGGGGTGATCGCCCCACGCCGCCGCGAAGTTGGTGAGCGCGCGCGCCTCGGCGACGTAGTCGAGCTCGCCGCGCACCGCCGCGCCGAGCACCTGCAGGGAGGCCTCGTCGAGCGAGCGCCCGATCTCGGCGCCGGCGAGCTTGCGCACGAACGCCGCCTCGTCGAGATCCGCGCGCAGCGCCTCGGCGACGCCCGGGTACTGCACCTTGACGACCACGGAGGTACCGTCGGCGAGCGTCGCCGCGTGGACCTGGCCGAGCGACGCGGCGGCGAGCGGCACCGGATCCCAGGTCGCGAACAGGGCGTCCGGCGGCCGGCCGAGGTCGGCTTCGACGACGCGCGCGATCGCCTCCCCCGACACCGCGGGCGCGTGATCCCACAGCCCGCCGAGCACCGCGCGCGCCTGCGCCGTGGCGCCGCTGCGACCGCCGAGCGTGGCCCCCGGATCGTAGGCCGCGAGCTGGGCGACCTTGGCGAGCCCGCCCTTGAGCCGGCCGGCGTTCGCCGCCAGCACCCGCGCCGCCTCCTCGTCGACGACTTGATCGTCCTCGTCGGAGCCGGTCGGGTCGGTGCCGACGATCTGCTTGGCGCGCGCCCACAGCCGCGCCCAACCCACCCGGCGCTCGGCGCTGCGCCGGTCGGCCGTCTTGCCGCGGCGGCCCCCATCGCCGGTCATGGCCGGCCGTCCTGGTCATCGGGCGGCGGGTCACCGGGCGGTGGGCTCGGCGCCGCGGGGCCGGCCGCGCCCGCGATCACCGGCGGAAGCCGCCCGGAGTCGGTCTCGTCGCTCCAGAACAGCTCGACACGATTCTTGCCGGTCTTCTTCGCGCGATACAGCGCGCGATCGGCGCAGCGCACGAGGTCCTCGCCTCCGCTCGCCGTGCTCTCCGGGTACCCGGCGATGCCGAACGACGCGGTCACCCGCAGCACCTGGGGCGGCTCGCCGTCGGTCGTGACCCGCAGCTGGGCGATCGCCCCGCGGATCCGCTCGCCGACGTTGTAGGCGTTGACCATCTCGGTGCGCGGCAGGATCACGGCGATCTCCTCGCCGCCGTAGCGCGCGGCGGTATCGACGCCGCGCATCTTCGACTTGACGACATGGGCGATGCTTCGCAACACGCGGTCGCCGATGAGATGCCCGTGGCTGTCGTTCAGGCTCTTGAAATCGTCGACGTCCATCATCACGACCGAGAACGCCGTCCCGTAGCGCTTCGAGCGCTCGATCTCCTCCTCGATCCGGGCGTCGAAGTAGCGCCGCATGAACAGCCCGGTGAGGCCGTCGACCATGGCGAGCTCGTAGAGGTGCGCGTTCTGCAGCGCCGCGGCGATCTGCAGCCCCAGCGACTCGAGCAGGCGCTGGTGCCCGGCGTGGAACGCCTGCGGGTGCGTGCTCTGCACCGCGATCACACCCTCGCAGCCGCCGTACAGGAACAGCGGGACGCCGAGCCACGAGCGGATGCCGTGCGCGCCTCCGGGCGACGCGACATCGTCGTCGACGCGGAGATCGCCGATCCGCCGCGCCAGGCCGTGGACCATCACCCACCCGGCGGCCCCTTCGCCTTCCTTCATCGGGCGGCGGAAGAACTTGTCGCTCGCGCGATCGAAGCCGTCGATGATCAGGCCCGAGCGAGCGCCGGCGTGCCGGTGTACGAGCGCGACCGCCTCGGCCTCGGGGATCGCCTTGCAGGTCTCGCGCGCGACCGCCTCGACGAGCTCCTCGAGCTGCAGCGAGGCCGCCATGCGCCGCGCCGTGGCCGTGAGGATCTCGAGGTCATGCACGCGCGCCTCGAGCTGCTGGCGCGTCCGCGACAGCCGCGCGAATACCAGGTTGATCAAGAGGTAGGTCAGCGACAGCAGCAGGAACCCGAGCGGCTGATCGGGATCGTGGAGCAGGACGAGCACGACGCCGATCGGCATCAGCGACGCCTCGGCCGTGATCCCGGGCCAGGCGAGGTCGGTGAGGTAGCTGCCCCAGCTGCGGCCGAGCAGGCGCAGCCGCACACCCTGCAGCGCGTAGTGGCTGACCAGGAACACCGTCGCGATGGCGATCACGCGCCACGCGATCGTGGCCGTGCCGGCGTGCCGGCCGGCGATCTCGTCGGCGCCCCAGCCCCACCCGCACAGCGCGACGAGGCCGCCGCTCATGCCGCCGAAGTAGACGACATAGCCGAGCTCGGCCCACCACTTCGCCGGCTCGACCCGGCCCTGCTGGTGGGCGTAGTACAGCCGAACGGCTGCGTCGATCGTGAGCGCGACCGCGACGATGCGGCCCGCGCCGACCGATCCGACGCACAGCGTGGCCGCGACGTAGTACGCGGAGTCGAGCGACAGCACGCTCCCCGACGACATGCGGAACGCGAGCGCCCGGGCCGCCAGGATCACCACGGTGAACAGCGCGATCCACAACGCCGGCGTGGCGGGTGGCTCCGGAAGCACGCCCAGCGCCGGGAGTCCGAGCACCACGGCCCAGCCAGCCAGGCCGAGCGCGATCGTGAACAGAGGCCCCGTGAGCCGCGCCACAGCGCGTACGTAGCACTGTATCCCCACCGAAAGCGCGAACCGTCTCGCCCAGCAAAGGGCGGACGGGCCGTAGTTCGAGCCGGGTAAGAAGATCCCGGCGCCTCGCCGCGACGACCGCGGGCCGTGTCCGAAGGCGTGACGAGGAGCTCAGGCGGGAAACCAGCAGAGGCACGGACGCGGAGCGTCATCGAACTTCCGGGACCCCGCCTCGCGGGTGAGCGCTGCCTGGGTGGGCCCAGATGCCTTCAGGAAACCCGGCGGAGCCGCGGGCGGAGCCTCCTTCGAACTTCCTGGATGCCGCTACGCGGTCGCCAGGTGCTCCACGATGCTTTCAGCGGCGGCCCAACGCCGCCAGGTGATCCGATGCCGCGAGATATCGCTCGCTGCCGCCGGCTGCCAGATATAGCCAGCTGGCACTGGATGCCACTAGATATCGATGATCATCACGCCGCGCTCGGTCTCTTCACGAGGAGGAGTCACCGCAGGTCGCTCCACGTCGCCGCGATGGCGCTCGATGGGAAGCTCGACGCGGCCACGCTCGCTTTCGCGACGCTGCTCCTGTTCCTTCTTAAGGATCTCTTCGATAATCCAGGGATCCAACATGTTGCGGACCGCCTTTCGGGCAGATGTGCGGGGCTAACCAGTCGAACGCACGCTTTAGGTATCGGTAGCGCCTATCCAGGACCTGTGCAACCTCCAGGCCCTACGGCCCTGTTTCACGTATAAATATTCTAACGCATTGAAATCCGCGGAACTCCATTTCCGGAGTACAAATTTTTCAGGGAGGGAGAGCCCCAACGCCCACTGCATCATCGGGTTCTGGGAACCCCATGACGCATACAGACATCCGGGTTTCTCGAGCGGCCGCAGGATGTTGAGCTTCTTCGAGCCGCCCTTACCTTTTTGCGGACCCCGCCTCGGATTTACACCCCGCCAATGGCGTAGGTCTCGCCAACCTACCGAGCCGATCCGGAACGCGATGGGCCACCCCGCGGGTTGCCTCGCTGCGCGAGATCCATCGATCGCAGGTACCGTCAGTCGAGATCTTTCAACTTCCACGCGCCCTCCTCCTTCAGGAACTGGACCGCGTACCGATCCCCACCATAGCTCATCCGCGCGTCGTTGCCTCGCTCGATGATCGGCTCGTCGACGTTGGCCTCGAGGGTGTTGATCAGGTTCTCCATCTGCTCGTGGGAGGGGCCGGTGAACTGCGCCTGCATCTTCTTGGCGTCCATCTTCTCGCGGTAGCTGTTGGGCACGAAGCGCAGCATCACGTCCCAGCGCTCGAGGCGGTACGCGCGGATGAACGACCGCAGCGCCGCCTTCGGCGTCGATTGATCGTAGAAGCCCAGCGGGTTGGTCGCGATCTTCCACTGGCCT